>Ga0310690_10010969_pt1 | contig 11218 bp, 15 predicted proteins | sample AusTroGonzalo_MG_2_FD_207661 | JGI IMG/M metagenome (GOLD analysis project Ga0310690, IMG submission 207661) | Bovine rumen microbial communities from tropical cattle in Woodstock, Queensland, Australia - Gonzalo_04 (v2) (version 2) | ecosystem: Host-associated > Mammals > Digestive system >...
AAGGAAAGCTTCAATGACATGTTTGCTTGGTTCAACAAGTACAACTTGTTTGATGACCCAGTAAGATGCGTTCGCACAGTTATTGAACCTCAGCCGCTCGATGGTCATAACCAGATATATTCGGACTTTGGGATGAATAAGCTTCCGATGGTTGTGTTTGCTGACGAAAAGTGTCGAATCCTTGACATTCTGTTTTATTTTCCGGACGCCAAGTGGCTGAACCAGTATGTGTTACCTTTCATTCAAGATGACGAGAAAATTGCATGATTAATGAAACCTACATCATTGGCTACAGCCTTGATTCTGTTATAGAAGCTATCCGCCGTAAAATCAATGGCGAGACTGTGCATTTCTTGGCGACCGCCAAACTTGGCGAACCTCTCGACACTTACAGAGACATGGTCAGCTCACGAACCGTCGAGCTTCTTGACGCCGTGTCTCCTATCAAGCTGGAATTTGAAAAGTTCCATAATCCTCGACACCTCTATATCCCTTATGACAAGGTGAAACTAAAGAATACAAAGAACGGAGTAATTTCGTTCCCACTTAATAAAAACTCATTCGAGGATGAGTCTGAATGGAAGGAAGTGTGCGACGCATTTAGGAAGGATCCGATTGCAAAGCTCCATAAAGACAAGGGAAATACTCCGTCGAAGCTGATTACTGCGATGAAGAACAACATGCCGAAAAAGTTCGTGGATACTTTTGGCAAGGCATTGAGCACAACTCGCTGGAGAGGCATCAACGTATCCAAGCTGACCATGATCGGATATGGCTATGAGTATTCTTTTGACCTTCTTGATGTTGCATACAACGAGACCTTCTTTAAGCCAAAGACCTCATTCGAGGCTATCTGCACTAATATGCTTGCTGCCGAAGGAATTGACGTGACTCCGATCAACGGAAAGGTCTGTGGAAAGATTATCATGGATAAGGAATTCCCGGCGACGCTTGTCGTGATGGATAACCGCATTGATTCCTACATGAATTATATTTGTGGAATGTTTGACAGAGTGAAGATGACGGTGGCACCGGTCAAGATCCCGGATGCCATATCCACTGCTGGCGACGGTATCTTCTATACGCCGCTTGTAGATGACTTCTGGGGCGTGAACGTTATCGGAAATATGGCTTACAAGCTTACTGCAACAAAACTTACTACCATATACAATGACTTCATCTCTGAACTTCCGTTGACTAGGACAAACGCAAAGCTATACAATACGTATGCGAACATGATAAAGTTCTACGGAAAGAATAAGATACTAGACATAAACCAGCGTGTCATTACGATGATCAAATGAGAAAAGCGGCCAGATGGCCGCCTTTTTTAACTGTTCTTGTTTGCAAAGTATCGTTGACCGTATTCCTTGTAGTATTCATTTTCACGGAACGCCTCATAGAGTCCGATACGTTTCTGTAATGTGCCGTAGTCGTCTTCAAAGAACTGTCGGCGTAGCTTCTTGTTCTTTTCGTCGTAGGCGTTTACGTCCGTGCCGTCGCAAGTATTGTCTCGCAAGTAGCGAAGCTGCTGCTTGAACGTTCCTTGGAATGCGTTAGGATAACGGAACTTTACCGTGAAGGTAAATGGCTTGTCCTCGGAGTATCCCATTTTCATGTCTGGGGCATCGATGAGTACTGCGGAGTTGAATTCATACATCTGGTTTAGGCTGACGTCAGTAATGAATGGGCATTGCTCGGTAGCAAGCTGTCCGTCGCTACTTCGTAACATTGTTGTGGATTCTGAATACAAATCTACAGCGACATTTATTTTATGCCAAGTGCTTCTTGCTTTTAATACAAGTGGACTGAACTGTGCGTTATACAATGCGTTGAAGAACTGATACCACATCATGTACGGATCGTCAACGACAGTAATCGTCATCGTCTGAGGCCCTTGGTCGCCTTGAATTAGCGGATACTTCATGCCTTTTGTTGTATCGATGCCAGAGACCGGAACGGTGTTGGAATGTGCTTCGCCGATCTTAACAGAAGATGCCGCCCAGTACATGTTGAGCACATGGGTGTCTCTATCATAGAACAAGTCCGCCCATTGATTGAACGCTGCCTTGATCCATACGTCAGTAGTGTTCTTGAACGTTTTTGTCCGAGTCAAGCTGTACTTGTCGGCAAATGAGTTTCTGTCCATTATGCGCAACGCTTCGGCAACGTAGTCGCCCCAGAACCCGACGTGGTACTTGTTGACAAGGTGGCCTCTTGCAGCAGCATAGAACTTTTCCATGTATAATGCAAGCATCTCGTCGTGGGTAGAGTCGATGCCAGATGCGGTTCCGGTCTGGTAATATCTGTTTCGTTCGGCCATTGTTTACCTCTAGTAGTAAGAGTCTGCGCCTTCTGCAATGCAGATCGCGTTCATCAGTTCGTTTGGGTCTGGCATTCGTATGATGCGACGGATTTCGTACTTGATAGTCAAGTTGAATGATGCTGGTTCGATACTGCCCGGTTTCAGAGAAAGCGGACTTAGTGCAGTGAAACGGCAACGTTCAAGTCTTACTACCATATACTCTTGTGCTACGTCGTCAGCGAAGTGCATGTCGATCCACTGGATGTATGTGAGTCGGTTACGGTATCTGTGGTCAATGCCGTAGATACGGTGGCGTCTGTCCAAAACCGGATCGGCGTCAGTCTGTCCACTCTGCACTACATCCATGTATCGGTTGATCGCCCAGTAGTTCTCCCAGCGGTTGTCCGCCAGCATACTCACCGTGATGGTATCGTCGTACTGGTTGTCTTCTTGGGTAGGTATGTTGGTGACGAATTTGTAATGTCCTTCTTTTGCGATGGAGCACGTCAGCCCAGGGCATACCCAGTCCTTGATGTTTGCGTTGACAGTCTCTTGGGCGTCGGTAGTGTATGGTTCGGTAACAGACTTACGGCGCTCCTGGTAGTTGACCGGAAGTTCGGAAATGCGTAGGCGGAGAAACCCCTGATGCACTGGCGTCGGGTTTCTCATCAGCCTTCTTGCATATTCGTCGTAGTAAGGATCTGTCTTAGCCATATTACTTAGCCGTTACGAGACCTTTCTGCTTCACCACGCCAGTCTTGTCCGGACTCATCACGGCTGGGCCTTTCGGTTCCTTCTTGCCGACAACCCTGACGTGCGGTGCTTCGCCGTAATGGTTGAACATCCTGTTGTTTGCTGGAATCTTGTCGCCGTGATTGATGACACGTAGCTGCGGCTTGGTCATGTCGTCATAGAGTTCAGGCTTGATGATTCCCTTGACGGCGGATTCCTTCTCAAATCCTTCTGGCTTCTTAACCTTGACTGCACCAGTCTTGTCTGGAGACATCTTGTTTGCGAAGTTCTTGATGGCTGGGATGATGTCCTTGACTTCGACAGTAGCACTGGCGTCAATATCGAACTTCGGCTTCTTTGCAATCTTGCCGAGTTCAGTCTTCGGCTTTACGATACCGACGAGTTTGTCCTTGCTCGGCGAAGCTGCATTGGACTTTACCATGCTCTTGAACACGCCGAGTTCTTCGGTGGTTGACTTGGTCTTTCCGGACATGTCGGTAACCTTGGTTTCCTTGAGCGCCTTCACCTTGCCGATGAGGTCATCCGGCTTCGGAACAGACTTGCCGTTGTTGACAACGACAGTACCGAAACTGCCAGAATCCTTTGCCGTGTTCGTGGTAGACTTCTTCAAGTTGCCGAGGAATTCATGCCATGCGGTAGCCGTGTCGACAGCCTTGAAGTCAGCTGGCTTTACCTTCACTGCGCCAGTCTTGTCCGGCGAAACGACGTTCTTCTTTGCTGAACCGGGCGGAGTCCAGAACGGAAAGATATCCTTGGTGTCAACGACGCTGGATTCGCTCTTTGCCTTCTTCGCGCCTTCAAGCATGATCTGGGCGAGTTCCTTCTCGTTGGGTAAATCGAATAGTTCGTACATGATGCACCTGTAATTGTGAACTTTAGACATAGTTTATCGGTTTTGCTTGAAACCGAAATCGATAAACTGATGGCATAACGAGGTCATTGCATGAAAGCCAAGAAACTTGCGGGAATCCGTCTCATCAACTATATCAACGGTGGTATTACGTGGGATACGCACAAGGACATAATCCTTGATTTTTGGATTATGAACAAATGCCGCAACGACGGATTCAATCCTCATGACTTCGATAAGTATTCTCGCGTCATCCAGCTTCCTACCGCAGCACAGAAGAAGTACGCCGAATGGTTCGGCAAGTTTGACTTCCAGTGCGAGGACGAGGACTGGATCAATTTCGTCAACGGTACGCTTAACTTGTTCTACCACACGAAAGACCCTATCGAGGAACCAGACGGAATATGGTATATCGACTTGATGCAAGCCGAAGTTGATGCTCGCTCTATCTGTGAAACCCAGGTGTATCACGGACTTCCAAATATCAATACCTTCTGGAAGGTCGATACCAACAGTAAGACCGAAGAAGTCGGTGGCCGTCGTAACGGCTACATGTATACGACCAAGCTTGCAGAATTGCAGCCTAGCGATACTAAGGATTATTATTGGGGAGTCGTGTTCCAGTGTAATGAAACTGTTAGCCTCGCATATTCCGATCACGGCGTGCAGAAACGAAAGTGCATCAACTGGGCAGCAAACGCCGAACACATGACGCTCGTGCAAGTGAACGCTGACGGTCGTTTGAAGATTGTCCCAGTTCATGTAGAAGGCAAGGCATGGAAGGCTGACCGCTGGGTGCCAGAAGGACAAGTCAACCAGTCGCCTATGTCTCCGGCTGGCCTTAACGCATATATCAAGCAGCACTTCGATAGCCTATACGGAATATGGGATAGAATTGACGCATCCGTTAAGACTGCTCGTGAAAATACGACGGCACGTATTAACGCATTGAACGTCATGAACGATGAAGAAGTCAAGGTCAGTAAGGTCATCGGAAATGTCGAGGAATTCATTAAGGAAGGTAACGTATCTCCGAAACGACTTGAATATAACAAGGACGCTCGTAAGGCCCTTATGAAGCGTATCCATAACCGGGAGAAGGAAGCCGAGGACGAAGTACGTGCAATCGTCAAGGCAGAAAAACGAAAAGAAAAGAACAAGCACGCAAAGTATCACGTGCAGATATGAAGAAAGGCGGCCATTCGGTCGCCTTCTTTTTAAATTGCTGTATCAGTGTCTTCGCCGACAGCATCATCCATCGGAATGTCCGGAAGCTCGAAGTCGTCTGGCGGAGGAGTTTCGGAAACATCCTCGAACGGTTCGTCGCCAAATGAGTTGGAATCTTCTGGCATCTCTTCATCAAATCCTTCAATCGGCTCTTCTTCGACACCGCCGCCGGTTGGCAAGTTAGGGATGTCTTCTTCGGTAGGAAGGTCTGGAACGGTGACGTTTTTCGCAATGTCGTTATTGATTGCGTTGACGATCTTGTCTTCTTCGTTCGGTAGCGGATTGTCGCCAAGGCCAGCTTGGGCTGCCAACCCGACAATGTCTGCGCCGGTGTCGGTCTTGTGGACGTTCTCGCCAACTTTCTGTGTCAGCATCTTGACGGCGTCATGGGAGTCGACTGCTACGGGGCCAGCTGCCTCGAATATGAATAGCGTGTCAAACAAGGTGTCGACTGCCTCGGTAAAGATTTTGGATTTTGATTCAAGTAGATTTTTTACGATGTCGGACATGTCATTTTCCTCACACTTGCAAGTTTATCTTTTAATTGCTATATTTATTCGTTGATTAAGGAGATTTACTATGTCAAACCTTGCATTTACCCTTAACGGGGTCATCATGAAACATTCGACCGAAGTCAAGAATAACTTACTATTCAAAAGAATTTCGGTAAAGTGCTCAAATACGGACGAGATTCACGATCTCTTGTCTGCTTTGTCTAGCTGGGGAAAGATTACTGACTCGGTGTCCAACATTCAAGTTATCCTCAACGTGGACGATGATCCGTATACGAAGCGGTTCATTGCACTTGATGACTATGGCATCTGCCTGAACCTCAAGATCTATGACGATGTTGTTCCGGTGCAGTTCAAGTCTATCGCAGTGAATATCAAGTCGAAAACGGTGAAGGATGTTGACGGTTCCAAGTTCAAGAAGAAGTTCCTTGAAGCTAACTTGGTGCTAGAAAAGCAGAGCCTAGACGGCGACAAGCGTTTTGATGATTTGTACTTGAAACACACCGAACCAGATGAAGAAACTGGTAAGGACGTGATTGTTCCGCTACCGATCGAATTCTCGCAGATTGAACGTTTCTCGTTGTTTGGCGAACCAGAACAAGTCACTCCGGAAGATGATGACTCTGATGATGCTATGCCGCAAGTCTATCAGACGGTTTAAATAAATCGCTGAATAGATGGATCCATGCAGATTATGGCGGCGGACAGTTTCTTCGTCGCCTTTTTGCGTATGCGGATGCGCTTCTTTGGCGTAGACGGCTTCGGAGCTTCCGGAATAGGTGTGGGTTGGATGACCTCAGCAGCCTTTACTTCCGGCTCGACTGACGGAATTTCGATGTTTACTTGCTCTTCGAGCTCGTTTGGGGATTGTTTTCTTTTTGCCATAGCTAATGTAGTTTATATAAATATGAAAGGATTAAATTTATGATTACTATAAATGGAAAGTACGCTTCGGCTGATGTGTATGTGGCCGGATATGAAAACTTGGACAGCGGCACGTATGGGCAAATCGTGCAGTTATTGGCGGTTCCGTGTATGAAAGGCAATAAGATTGCCATTATGGCAGATTGTCACATGGGAGTCGGATGTGTCGTGGGGTTCACTCAGACGTTTACTGATACTATCGTACCTAATTTAGTCGGTGTAGATATATCTTGCGGAATGTTGGTATGTAAGATTTCGCCAGAATACCATTTCAACTATGAACGTCTTGATAAGGTCATTCGGATGAATATTCCGTCTGGAATGGCGCACAGAAAGACTTTGCACAAGTTTGCGAAGAATGTTGATTTGTCTGGATTGATTGCTGACACTGACCAGCATAAGCTGCTGTACAGTGTTGGTTCCCTCGGATCGGGTAACCACTTCCACGAGGTAGACGTCGATGAAGAGGGTAATCACTACATCGTGATTCACTCTGGTTCTCGCTACTTGGGACAAGTCGTGTGCAAGTTCCACCAGCAGCGAGCAATCGACAGATATTTGCGCAATCGCCATGATACTGGCGACGAGACGCAGTATCCGTCAAATCTCGCATGGCTGGAAGGCACTGACGTAGACGACTATCTCAACGACATGAAGATCTGTTCCGAGTTTTCCTACTGGAATCGCAAGGCTATGCTCCAGGAAATCTTGGATGGAATGGACATCAAGCGCCGTTACATTTTGGACGAGTTCACTACGTTGCATAACTACGTCGACGTTGACAACAAGATCATCCGTAAGGGTTCAATCTCGTTGCAAGACGGCGAGCGTGCTATCATTCCGATGAATATGCGCGATGGGTCTCTCATTGTCACTGGCAAGGGAAATGCTGCTGCGAACTTCTCCGGGCCTCATGGCGCTGGTCGAGTACTGAGCCGTGGCGACGCGAAGGCTAAGCTGTCCATGGAAGACTTCAAGGCCGCCATGGAAGGCATTTATTCGACATCGGTACGTACTAGTACGATCGACGAAAGCCCGATGGCCTACAAGCCTGTCCAAGCTATCTTGGACAACATCGGCGACCTTTGCACGGTAGACATGGTCATTAAGCCGGAATACAACTTCAAGGCTTCTTAGTTCCGATTTGCGCTAATAATAAGTAATTTATTTTTCGTTAGCGCTAATTAAACAAAAGGAGTAAAATATGTCCATCGCTATCATTGCGGCATTAGTGGCCATCGTTCTTATCGTCTTGATCGTTTGCTGGCGTAAGGCACGCAACGAAGATATTGTCGATGTGTTTGCTGACGCATTTGCCAATCCGTCTACTGAAGAAGCCCCGGCAGAACAGAAGCCGACCGAACCAGTAGATACACCAGTTACCGAGGAATCCGAAAAGGTGATTACTGTGGTTGACGACGACCCGAAGGTTGTTGAACCCATGAGCTTGACGGTATCTGCTTCCAGCGATTCTACTACGGTGTCTCTTATTGAGAATCCGTGGGAAAACTGCAAGACGGTTGAATGCTCTCCGAAGCCGATTGATGAATTGGAAGCCCAGCAATCTGGCAAGTCCAAGAAAGAACTGAAGGAAAAGAAGGCTGCCAAGCCACGCAAGACTCAGCTCGAAAGGGTTGAAGAGGCTATTGCAAAGCTTGAAGGCCAGATCGGTCGTCGTTCTACCTTGCTCAAGCAGCTCAAGAAGCCGGTAACCAAGGATGAACGCCTTAACAAGTGGAAGGCATCCCTCAAGGAACTCAAGGTTGCTCGCAAGGAATTGCTGAAGCCAGCCAAGAAGACCAAGAAGTAACTTCTATCGGAAAACGAATTACGCCGTACCAGTCTATGGTGCGGCTTTTTTCGTGTATGTACGGAATTTTATTTGTATCTGTAGATGATACGGCCTTTGTCCAGGTCGTAAGGGGAAATTTCGACGATGACTCTGTCGTCTGTAAGTACACGGATAAATGCTCTCTTTTCCATCTTTCCGCTGACTCGTGCGATCACCGGGTGACCGTTGTCTAGCACTACCGTAAAGAATCCATTGCCTCGTTCTTCGGTTACGGTGCCTTCGACACTAATGTTCTGTTCCTTTGCCATTCAGATCCTTCAATAATTTTTTGATGTGGTCTTCGATATATACGAATTCATAACACATGCTCACTACGTTGTCTTTCTTGACGGCAATTACCATGACGCTGGAACGGTTGCGGTAAATCGTGAAGTCCCTTCTGTCCATGCTGGCTTCAATTGTGACTGTAAAGTCTGCATAGACCCGGCGGTTCTTTCCGTTGATTTTCTTTACCGTTGTCAACTTGTCGACCGCTTCTACGGCGAGCTTTCGGAACGCCTCTTGGTCGAGATTTAGTACAAGTCTGTCGTGTATGTCTATTGGTGATGCCATCGTTGTGCAGTTTATAAGTTGCATTTAAAATTACTTTTATATATATTTATATTCAGCTTTTCATCGGAATGTGGATGAAAACCCATGAAGAAGATCGCAGCACACGTCTGCTCATAGAGGAAACAAAGAAATTCAAGATTCTCGGACGTGATGCCGAATATCAGTTATTCGAGGAATATCACCGGATAAAGGATTTTAGCCGTAAGCAAGAAATTAAGGCTAAAATAATTCAGTCAAATCTAAGGTTCGTACTTGCTGTGGCGAAGTCATACAAAAAGCAGAACGGACTTCCAATCAACGATTTCTATGCCGAAGGCAAACTGGCCCTTCTTGAAGCGTTCGAAAAATTCGACTATAAGACCGGCACAAAGTTTGGCTCGTTTGCGGCCTACGAAGTCAAGAGACACATGAACATGCTGGTCAACAACTGTGACATGGTCAGGGTTCCGGTAAAGACTAGGCATGACGTTCTTGACGCAAAGAAGAGCGGAGATTCTATAGAAAAGTTCAAATATGGTGTCTATGCGGACAACGCCATCAAGGAAACTACGTCATTCTCGTCGTTTGTCGGAAACGACCATGATCATGGCGACGGACACATGACAGTTGGCGACACGATTGCGTCAGATGTCCAGACGGACGGTGATCTTGCTGATGAATATCTGAAGACTACGCTCAAGAACGTTATGGAAGACAACTTGAGTGCAGAAGAGAATAATTTATTACGAAGATTGTATGGCTTGGACGGCTTTGAAGATTCTGTCAGCGAAATTTCTTCAGAACGAAATGTCAGCAAGGAGCTAATACGACGTATTCGTACGAGGGCGCTTGCTAAACTGAAAGGACTCAAGGAAGTCGCCGAGCTTAGAGCTTCGGTTGGTTCGTAATGGGATTGATAAAATTCATAACTGGTTTGTTCCATGACGACAAGGTGGAAGTTGAATATATAACGCAAAGGTCGAATATGAATGATACACTTATTTTTACTGGTGAGCCAGACTATGCTTCTGTGATTAGCAACGGTTCCGCCGACGGTAGCGGTACGCCGATTAATCCAAGAATTATTCGGCAGATGGCTGAAGATGATGCTCGTATAAATGCGACGCATCCAATCGCTGGACAGCGCACGACTAGCGGACGTGGGGTAGGCGTTGCTACACGTCAGCCGCCTCCGGGAGTACCGATTGTGCCGCCGAATACGGGCTATGCCCAGCCAGCAAACTACGGACAGCTTGCTGGCGGTTACAATGTGCAGAATGGCGGCGTGCCTGGTCAGTATGCTGCACCAGTACAGACGGCGCCGCAGGGGATTACGATTCCCATTGGCACACAGCCAGCCCAGCAGCAAGCCCAAACGTCGGCACCAATGGGCATGCTTGCCGAACCGTTCTCTGAGCTTGTGATTACTGATACTGAATGCCACTTGTTCGTCGACTTGCCGGGTATTCCTAAGGAGAATATCGGTATCAAGCTTACACAGAATAATGAAGTTGCAGTGACGTTCAAGCGTGATACTCACGTTGCAATCATGTCTGCAGAAGCGGCAAAGCAGCCTAAGAAAGCTGGCAAGAAGAAAAAGGACGCTACAAAGTGGGCTGCCCAAGTCAACATACCGGAATACCTTTTGGGTGAACATACTGTCGTTTACAGTATCATGAAGCCGGTTGACGAGAACCGCATCAGCTGTTCTTTCGACCTTGGACAGTTGCATGTGGTTCTCGGCTTCCGTACACCGCTTGAAGGCAAGTCAATTGCTATCGGCTAGGAGGTATTATGATTGCTTATGCATCTATTACTGATGAGATGGTGGCCCAGAAAAAGGCTGAAATAATTGAACGAGCCGAAGAGTTTGATTGTGAGATTGCGTTCCTAGATGGTCTGGACAAAGCGCTTGTAGGTACGCATATCAAGCCGGATGGACAAGTGGTTGCCGTGTATGACCGTGGGCTGTGCCTTGAATGCCTTGCTGACGGATTCTCCAAGGATTGCGCTGAAGACGACGATCCTTACGAAATGGCGATCGAGTGGTTCCAGTACAATGTGGAACGGTCATTGCCGTATTTGCATGAGAAGGCTCCCATAATCATAGAGTCGATATAAACTTTACGTGCAAGTAAATGAGAACCGCCTATGACTATGGTTGATGTTATCCAAGATATATGCAGCGACGACAAGTCTCTGTGCGAGGCTATCCTGGATCTGTACAAGAAAGTTCCAGACCGTACGACTTATGCGAGCGTAGG
>Ga0310690_10010970_pt1 | contig 11217 bp, 15 predicted proteins | sample AusTroGonzalo_MG_2_FD_207661 | JGI IMG/M metagenome (GOLD analysis project Ga0310690, IMG submission 207661) | Bovine rumen microbial communities from tropical cattle in Woodstock, Queensland, Australia - Gonzalo_04 (v2) (version 2) | ecosystem: Host-associated > Mammals > Digestive system >...
GCATACTTGATGAAGGTGGACCTCAAGCTTGCCCTCCTCATCCTGATTGCATATCACGTACTGAAGAGAGACCGTGAGACGTGGGACGGGGGCGGTCGAAATCTCTAAACGACGATCGCTCAAGACCACGCCCCCGGTTTTGCTCTCGACAAAAGTAATTTTCAAAAATTTGGCGCAAAATGAAAAATGACGATTTAGTGACTACTTTCAGTCAGTGCCGGACTACAACATACTTTGCGCTCGGTCCGGAGGCCCGTCAGGAGTATGCGAAGGCCTGCCGGATCATGATGGCACGCGGGACGCTGCGCATCGGGGACCTTCCCGTGGTCGCGGCGTATGCCCAGGCGCAGATTGACGTTCGGGAGGCGCAGAAGGAGATCGACCGGCTCGGCCTCGTCCTGGTCAGCGAGGACCGGTACGGGAATCCGAAGCACGAGGCGAACCCGGCGGTCAAGATCCGGAAGGATGCGGCGAACCAGGTGTCCACCCTGGCCCTGATGCTCGGCTTCACGCCTCTCGGGCGCAAGCGCCTGAAGGGGGAAGAGACGCCGCCGAAATCGGATCTGGACAAATTCATGGAGGGACTGAGCGGTGATAGTAAGGCCTAAGGTACAGCAGCGCGTCGAGCGGTACGTCGAGGACGTCTTGTCCGGCAGGATCCCGTCTTGCCGGACGATCACTCTCGCCATCGAGAGGTGGGAGCGTGACATGGCGAATCCGGACCTCTATGTGGATTGGGATGTGCTTACAAATTTCGACAAGTTCGCTTATGAGTTCAAGCACTATAAGGGCCCGCTCTCCGGCCAGCCCTTCCTCTTGGAGGACTGGGAGCTCTTCATCGCCGCAAACGTCCTTTCCTTGAAGTGGAAGGCCACCGGCAAGAGAAAGTACCGGCAGGCGGACATCGAGGTGCCCAGGAAGAATGGCAAGACCTTCTTCGTGGCCGTGCTCGCCCTGTTCCTCCTGCTGTTGGACGGGGAGTCCGGCCCGGAGGTGTACACGGCCGCCACGGATCAGGCGCAGGCCCGCCTCTGCTATGACGCTGCCGAGACGCTCGTCAAGAGGTCCATCTTCGCACCGATGGTCAAGATCTACAACTGGGGACTGAAGGTGCCGGGCTCCGTTGGTGTGTTCAAGCCCCTCAGCAAGGACACGGAAAACAAGGACGGCCTCAACATCAGCGCGGCCATCTGCGACGAGTGCCATGCCTGGCCCAACACCAAGATGACAGACGTCATCAAGACGGGCACCAGCGCCCGGGCGCAGCCGGTCATCTTCAGGATCTCAACGGCCGGACTTGATACCTCCGTCCCGTATTTCCAGGACATCGAGGACTACATCAAGGAGCTGGAGGGCGTGCTGCCTCTGGAGGAGGACCATTTCTTCTTCCTGTATGCGCCGGACAAGGGCGACAACTGGGAGGACGTGGAGGTCTGGAAGAAGCTGAACCCGAATCTCGGTGTGTCCAAGACGTGGGACTATATGTGGAGCGTCTATAACGAGGCGAAGACGCGCGGCGGGTCGTATGTGACCAACTTCAAGACGAAGGACCTCAACATGTGGGTAAATGCCCCCGAGACCTGGATAGAGGACGAGGACGTCAAGGAGAACAACGCCTCCTTCGACGTCGGCCAGCTCAAGGGCGCGGACTGCTACGTCGGGCTGGATCTCGCGTCCAAGAATGACATCTCGGCGGTCTGCTTGTTCTTCCCCCGCTTCATGGTCGCTCTCTTTTTCTTCGTGGTGCCTGAAGCGAAGTTGGAGGAGACGAAGGACCGCGTGGACTACCAGCGCTGGCGCGACGAGGGCTGGCTGACCGTCACGCCCGGCAAGGTGCTCGACGAGGACTGGTTCGTTGACTTCCTCATCCAGCAGCTGGCGCCCTACTCCATCCGGTGCGTGGCCTACGACCCCTGGGCGATGTGGAACATCGTCCCGAAGCTGCGGAAGTACGAGAGCAAGCTGATGGCCTACCAGCAGAGCATCAAGTACATGTCCGTGCCGACGAAGTGGGTGGAGACGGAGGTCCTCGCCCACCGGCTGAACTTCCTCTTCAATCCGGTGATCCGGTGGATGTTCCGCAACGTCGTCATCTACGTGGACCCCAATGCCAACGTCAAGCTGGACAAGGGCAAGTCCCGCAACAAGATAGACGGCGTGGTCGCCCTGGTGGATGCGGTGGGCGGCTGGCTCACGAAGACGGCCGACAACAAGCAGCCGTATCACGAGCACACGCTTAGGACGATTAAGTTGTAAGGCGTTATTCAGACGGTGTTTTCACGTCATCCGGGCCCTCTGCGGGTCCGTGCTTGGGTATTAATTGAAATAAGTGCCATAAACGGACAAATGTCCAGTACAAGTTAAGGAAAATATACTATACTTGCCTGCGAAATGTCAAGGCAAGGTAAAGAAAAGAAAGGCCTTAAAGGCCTTATCCGTAGCTGGTTGTTCGGCCCGGTGGATTCTTTTGGGAAATACGCCGGGATCTACGCCAACGGAATCGACGCAGGGGTGACGGTCAACGCCGACACGGCCCTGCGTTTTACTGCCGTGTACGCAGCCATCAAGCTCCTCTCCGAGAACATCGCCGGACTGCCGAAGTCCGTCATGATCCGGGAAGGCGACGGCGGCTACAAGGAGGCACCCGAGCATTCCGCCTACAAGGTCCTCTGCGTCCGCCCCAACGAATACACGGACCGCTTCACCTTCTGGTTCACCATCATCGGCTGGCTCCTGGGCCGCGGCAACGCCTTCGCCCTGAAAGAGTACAAGAACGGCAAGGTGGTGGCTCTTCATCAGGTACATCCCGAATGGGTGACGGTCGACTTCGCCAACGGAAGCAAGGCCTACGTGGTGAAGACTCCGGCGGGCTCTCCCTATTCCTTCCTTGACGGTACTTATCTGGACTACGAGATGCTGCACTTCATGTTGTTCACCCTGGACGGCATCGTCGGCATCGACCCGATCACCTACAACGCCGCGGCCATCGGCGAGGGTATCGCGGCCCAGAAGTACACGTCGGACTTCTACCGTGCCGGCGGCGCCGTCAAGGGCGTCCTGGAGACGGATCAGGCTCTCGGCGACGACGACTACAAGGCTTTCATGAAGCATTACAAGGACTCTGCCGGAAACGGTGAGACGCCCCTGTTGGAATACGGCTTCAAGTACAAGGCCATCTCCATATCTCCGGAAGCCTTTCAGCTCATCCAGGCGAAGGTGTTCTCGGTGGACGACGTCGCCAGGATCTTCTGCATCCCGCCCCACATGCTGGCCGAGCTGAGCCATGCGACCTTCTCGAACATTGAGCAGCAGAACATTTTCTTCGGCGAGTATTCGCTGAGGCCGATCTGCAAGCGCATCGAGACCCAGCTGGAGCTCAAGCTCTTCACGGACAGCGAGCGCGGGAAGTACCATGTGAAGTTCGACCTCAACGGTCTCATGCGGGGTGATGCGGCCGCCCGTGCGTCCTTCTACGAGAAGGGCATCAACGCCGGCTGGATGACCCCCAACGAGGCCCGCGAGTTCGAGGGCATGAAGCTCTTGCCCGGCCTTGACAAGCCGCGCATCCCCCTGAATTACACCACCGTCGGCAACGACAATAAACCAGACGAGAAATGAACGTACTCATGAACATCTTCCGCAACAACATCGCGGAAATCGGGACGCCGACCTGTACGGGGCACACAGCGAACAGCCTCACGATTGAGGGCTCCGTGAAGTGGTACAAGGACGGGGCTACCTTCGGCTTCGCCTACATGGCTGAGGGAGGCTCCAACTGGAACCACGTTTCCGCCGGCTCCGACCAGACTTTTACCCTCACGAAGGCGGGCCTTTCCGCCGGAACCACCTACAACGTTAAGCTGTACGTCAAGTTTGACGGCGCATATCAGTACGGTCCGGCCATCGAGGCCAGCACGACCGGTGACTCTGACGCCACCACTTAATCCGAAGAGTTATGGACGAGATCAAGATCATCAGGAGATTCAACGACGCGCCGGTGTTCCGGAAGGTCGACGAGGAGAAGCGGACCGTCGAGTTCGTGGCCTCGGACAGCAGCGTCGATTCCTACGGGACTGTCCTCCCCGTTGACAAGTGGGACCTGAAGCGCTACGAGAACAACGGCATCGTCGGCTACATGCACGACGTGTACGGTGATTCTTGGACGAAGTCCGCGGATCCGGACGATGTCATCGGCAAGGGCGTGGCCTTCGTCGAGGACGACAAGCTCATCGTCCGCATCACTTTCGAGCCGAAGGATCTGAACGAGCGGGCGGACAAGATTTTCCGCAAGCTCCAGTTCGGCAGCCTCCACGCCGTGTCCGTGGGCTTCCGCGCCACCGCGAAGGGCCACATGGGCGACGAGGAGCGCGGCGAGGATCCGAAGGTCTACTACTACGGCGGCATGGAGCTCCTCGAGGTCTCCGTCGTCAACATCCCCTCCAACGCGAACGCCCTGAAGCGCGCCCTCGAGGAGGAGCGCAAGGGCTGGGACGTGGAGGAAGAGAAAGAAATCAGAAAGCCGGACACCGAGGGCGACGACGTCCACGAGCCGGAACCTGACTATACATCAATAACCGCCAGGGCCCGCGCCCTTTTGGCAAAAAACAACATCTAACCATGAGAAATTCGCAAGAAATCTCCGCCGAGCTCGACGCTAAACTGCGTGAGCTCGAAGCCTGCCAGGATGCCGCGCAGCGTAAGACTCTGGCAGAAGAGGCCGACCGGCTCACCCATGAGCTCCAGGAGGCCCAGATCGAGGAGGCCGCCCGCAAGGCTCTCGCCAACCAGCGCGTCCTCAATCCGAAGGAGAAGGAAGAGCTGAAGAGCTTCTCCATCTCCAAGTTCCTCCGTCAGGCCGTCGCCGGCAACCTCGACGGCATCGAGGCCGACATGGCCAAGGAAGGTAAGGACGAGTTCCAGCGCAGCATGCCCGGCGCAGCCGAGGGCGTGTTCCTCCCGTCCTTCCTGCTCCGTGACGTCCGCTACGACTACACCAACGCTTCCGAGTCCGCTTACGGTCAGGCGTTCATCGAGCAGACCCGCCTCACTTATGTCGACGCCCTCCGGAACGCGATGCTCGGCACTAAGCTGGGCGTCCGCTATCTGGACGGTCTCGTCGGCAATGTGGCCTTCGTCAAGGCCGGTGGTGCCACCGCCGCGTGGTATGCTGAGGAGGCCCAGGCCTCCAAGGGCAAGCCCGCTTACGCTAAGGTGACCATGTCCCCGAAGCGTCTGCAGGTGATTCAGGGCGTGACCTACGACCTGTTGCATCAGTCCAGCCTGGCCGTCGACCGCCTCATCATGAGCGACCTCACCCAGGCCCACGCCTCCGCTCTCGACGCCGCGATCTTCAACGGCTCCGGCTCCAGCGGTCAGCCTACTGGCGTCCTTGCCGCGGCCAACACCAACAGCATCGCCATCGGCACTAACGGTGGCCCCATCACCTACGCGCTGCTCGTCCAGATGGAGACCGAGGTCGCCATCGACAACGGCCTGCTCGACAAGCTGGCCTACGTGTCCAACGCGAAGGTCCAGGGCAAGCTCAAGACCATCCCGCAGATCGCCGGCTACCCGGTGTACCTCATCAACGACGGCAAGGTGAACGGCTATCCGTTCTTCATGTCCAACGCCATCCCGAGCAACCTGACCAAGGGCTCGACCACCACGGCTTGCTCTGCCGCCATCTTCGGTGCCTGGAGCGAGGTCTTCGTCGGTGGTTGGGGCGGTCTCCAGTTCATCCTGGATCCGTACACCGCGAAGGACAAGGGCGTCCTGGAGATCAGCGCCGCCGCTTACCACGACGTCCTCGTGCGTCGTCCGGAGGCCTTCTGCAAGATCGTCGACATCACCACCACCTAATCGCCTGAGCCATGACCGAGAGAAACCCTGTCGATATGAGTGCCAATGGACTCCTTCAGGAGTTCAAGCGGCATATCCGCATGACGTCCGATGACCTGGATGCCGAGCTCTATCAGAAAATGATGGCCGCCGTCCAGCATGCGGAGCATCATATCGGCAAGGTGATCCTCCGGTCCGAGTTCATCGAGACGGTGCCTTTCACCACCACCCTCACCCTCAAGGTCCCCAATACCCAGATGGTGGGCCTTGAGGTTGACGGGGTGGCCTCCACCGACTACGTGCTCAACGGGAAGGTCCTTCAGGTCAACGGGACGGGCAGCCAGATGACGGTGAGATACATCGCCGGCTATGAGTGCATCCCCTTCGACATGAAGTCGGCCATCCTGATGGACGCGGCTTCCCTGTTCAACAATCCGACGGACCACGTGGAGACCCTGACGAAGGCGTCGCAGAACCTGCTCCGTCCTTACCGGAGTTGGGGGCTGGACGATGGAGAACAAGTTTAACATCGGCCAGATGGATACGCTTGTGACGCTGTATGCGCCGCAGGTGAGCCTCGGGACGGAAGGCGAGAAGAAATCCACCTACACCGTCCATTCGAGCGTATACGCAAAGGTGGACAGCGAGGTCTCCGACCAGCTCGACTTCGACAACTATGACGGCCGGGACAACGTGTCTCTGACTATCTACAAGGTCCGAGGGATGAACACCGCCTGGCAGGTCGAGATCTCCGGCAAGCGTTACGAGGTCCTTTCCATCGATAGCATCTCCCGCGTTTCTCCCGTCTGCGTGGTCTCCCTTCAGTCCGTTGACTGACATGCCGACCGCCATCCGCATAGAGGGGCTGGACGAATGCCTGAAGGAGCTCGACCGGATGCCGCAGAACGCGCTGAGGATTACCGAGGCGGCGATGAAGGAGGCGGCGCAGCCGGTGGCGAAGAAGGTCCGGTCCGGAATGCCGAAGGAGTTCCGCCGGCTGATCAAGGTGAAGGTCGTTAAGGCCGAGCGGAGACTGAACGGTAATTCCACGGTCATCATCGGCGCCTTCAAGCGGAAGAAGCAGTCCGACAAGGAGGTCAATGATTGGTTCAAGGCCTATTGGCAGAACTACGGAACCTTGCAGCACCGTGACCCCGGTCACGAGTTCGTTTTTCCGATTAAGAAGGGAAACCGCCGGCGCCGGAACAATGTCGGCCAGGGCCACAAGAACTTCTTCGACGACGCCATCCGCGGATGGGAGCAAATGATTTATGAAAATTTCGTCGCTGCTTTGAAAAAGCGCGAGAATGACTTACTGAAGTGATATGAAGGAGAACATCGGTTCTACGTTGAAGTCGCTCTGCTCGAGTCAGCAGACGCCCATCACTCTCTTCCTTTCCGAGGCTGAGAGTGAGAGCTATCCTTATGCGGTGTACGAAGCCGATTATACTCCCTACTATGACAAGGACGGGGTCTACAAGATTGTCGCGGACGTTTCGGTCCGGGGCTATTCGAAGGACCACGTCGAGGCTGAGAATCTCGCTTCCTCCATCGACGAGTTGATCCTTGCGAATTTCGCTTCCGGCGGCTACACGGTCCGCCAGGTCTCGCAGCTCAAGAAGGAATGTCTTCAGGAGACTTGGTCGGTCGGATACCAATATCGCATAACCCAATTTAGAACTACAGCATCATGACAGAAGGTTATAACATCCGAGTCAAGGTCAACAACAAGTACCTGATCGGCGTGACTTCCGACGAGGTGTCCGTCTCCCCCAACACGAAGGAATCCATCACGAAGGAGGATGCGGGCGTCAAGCAGGAGGCTGTCGTCAGCAACACGGTTACGTTCAATGTCGCCGGACTCATCGACATGACCGGCGGCGACTCCACCATGCTGGACAATGACGACATCCTCGAACTGGCCACCAAGACCGGCGACGCCGCCGTGGTGGACATCGACTACATCCGCGGTGACGGCACCGCGTACACCGGCACCGGCATCATCACCGGCTACACTGAGACTAACCCGGCAGACCCCGAGGAGGACCCGACCTACAGCCTCACCATCGAGAGCGAGGACCTCGAAGAAGCCGACTAATTTACACTGAGCTATGGCAAGACAAGGAGGTTTCAACGTATACCTGACCACCAGCAGCAAGACCTTCGTCGGCGTCACTTCCGACGAGTTGTCGGTGGAGCCCAACACCAAGGAGTCCATCTCGAAGGATGACAACGGTGTGAAGAACAAGCGCGTGACCGGTCACGTCTTCAACTTTACCGTCAACGGTATCTTCGACGTGACGGACAGCACGGCCAGCCGCCTGAACAATGACGCCATCTTCGCCCTGGCTATGGCGAAGACCCCCGTCTCCATCGTGTACGAGCGGGGTAACGGCGTGAACTACTCCGGCTCCGGCATCATCGCCGGCTACACCGAGAACACGCCCGCCGATCCGGACGAGGACAGCACCTACTCCCTCCAGATCCGCAGCCGCAACCTCACCAAAGTAACGACCACCCCGTAGTATGGACACGATCGTCATCAATGGAAGCGAGTGGGCCGTTGAGGCCAACTGGAGAGCTATCACCGAGTACCTCAGGTCCGTCGGTAAGGATTCGCTCGAGGCGGTCTCCGACGTGATCACCCTCTCTCCCTCCGTCATCGGTGGCCTGATGGCCGCCTGCATCAACGAGGGAGAGCGGAAGGCCGGGAGGGACCGGAGGGTTACTGCGGACCTTCTCGACGACCTGCGCCCCGTCGAGGCCACGAAGGTCGTGAACGAGTTCGTCCGCATCTACCTCTCCCAGTCCGCCCCCGAGCTGCCGGAGGAGAAGCCAAAAAAAGAAGAGGCCCAGTAGAAGTCGCCTATCCGACCATCGGACAGGTCCGGGGTTGGGCCTTCGGATTGCTCCACATGTCCCGGGAGGACTTCTATTCGATGAGGATGGGAGAGTTTTTCGAGGCGATGGATGCTTTCCGGAAGGAAGCGGAGGGCGGCCGTATTCACATGGGCAATCTCGTCAGGGGGCTGTGCATCCGGGTGTTCAACCTGTTCGTGGCGAAGAAGGACCGGGTGACTGACGCGAGGAAGTTCTGGCCGATGCCCTGGGACGAGCCTGACGAGGACGTAGCGGTCGACGTGGCGAAGAGGCTTTCCGGTATGAGCGACCAGGAACGCCAGGAAAAGATTAACGAATTTTTGACAAAGATAAGACATGTCGGCAACCCAAAACCTTAAGACAGTATTCGAGGCTGATACCCGAGACCTCTCCCGGGGCGCCAAGCAGGCGCGGAAGGAGCTGAAGGACTTCGGGAAGACCAGCAACGAGGTGGCGTCGAGCATCGGTGATGCTTTCGGCGTGGACCTTGACAAGCTCAATCAGCTGTCGAACGCCACGAAGGAATGGGGCCGGAAACTGACCGAGACGGGGCGGGAGTCCGATGCCGCCTTCGGTAAGATCCTCCAGAATCTCGATGCCACGAAGGTCGCCATAGCCGGCCTCGGGATAGGTGCCGCGGTCACTGCTTTCAAGCTGCTCAACTCCGAGGCTGAGGCCTTCAAGAACACGGTCGCCGGTGCGAACATCGAGATGCAGACGGCGGCCTACGTGGCCACCTATACGCAGGCCCTTCACGACTTCAATACGACGACCGGCCAGAGCGTCGCCCAGTTCGAGGCGAATTGGAAGAAGACCAGCTCGAGGATCTGGGCGAACTTCAAGCAGGACTTCGTCAACGCCATGAACGGCAACATGAGCGTCGGCCAGGGCCTTCTCGGTCCGGTATGGGGCTCCGTGTTCGGGAACCGCGAGCAGCGTGGCGCCGCCGAGGCGAAGGCCAGCCAGGCGGAGCAGATCGCCGGGCAGATGTTCAGCCTCACGCGGCAGCTGGCCGCCAAGAGCGTCGAGTGGGCCGAGACCGAGGCGCAGATCGCGGAGTACCGCCGCATAGCGAAGGACGACACCGCCGGCCTTGCCGCGCAGACCAACGCCATCGCCCAGGCGACGAACCTCATCAACCAGCGGTACAACGAGGAGTACAATATCCGGAAGCAGATGTCCGACCTCCAGACGCAGATGGTCGGCCTCACGAACTCTTCCGTCCAGGAGGAGGACAAGATGTACCAGCTGCAGAAGCAGACGGCCGACGTCCTCCGTCAGAAGGAGACGATGATCAAGTCCCTGAACAGGGACCAGAAATCCATAAACGCAGCCGTGGCCGCTGAGGCGGCGGAACGGCGCAAGGCCGCCGAGGCGCTGAGGAAGGAGCAGGAGGTGATGGCGGCGCGGGCCGTGCAGCTTGCCTCGCTCACGATCAGCGGTGGGCCCACCATCCAGACGCCGAATCAGGTGGCCGGTCCGGAGATGAGCATCCTGCTTCATCCCAAGATTGACCCGAAGGAGGCCGTCGACATCTCCGAGGAGCTCGCCTCCCTGATCGAGATGAGTGCGGCGAACGTGTCCGAGTCCATCGGTTCCCTCATCGGCGACCTCGTCACCGGCGGGGACGCCTGGGCGAACTTTGCCAGCAGCGCCCTCTCTGCCTTCGGAGACATGGCCATCTCGGTCGGTAAGATGGCGATCGCTACCGGTGTGGCGACGCTCGGTATCAAGAAGGCCCTCGAGTCCCTTAACGGTTACGTGGCAATCGCGGCCGGTGCTGCCCTCGTAGCACTGGGCGCCGCCGTGAAGACCGGCCTGTCCAACATCGCCGGAGGTAACTACTCGGCGAGTGCGAGCGTCGCCGGCAGCGGCAACTACTCCAGCAGCGGAGGCGGCTACGAGACCCGGGATGTGAACGTACAGGTGTCCGGCACCCTGCAGGCGAACGGTGACCAGCTGATTGCCGTCATCAACAACACCAACAAGAAGAACTATTACACCGGAGGCTGATGGCATACGGAGCTAAATATAAGTTCAAGTTCGAGGACATCCACGGCGTGACCTTCGAGGTCCGTTTGCTGGAGAAGGACTACACAGGGAGCGTCACCTGGCGCGCCATGGGCGGCTCTCCGGTCCTCCGTATGCAGCAGAGCGGTCCCTTCCGGTGCACGAGCTGCGACCTCACGCTGGAGTGCCTGGTGGACGGGGAGTACGCCTTCCTCTATACCAGCGACCCGCAGGAGTACAAGATAGTGATCTATCGTGAAACCGCCGTCATCTGGCAGGGCTTCGTCGCCACGGAGCTCTACAGCGAGCCGGACATCGCCCCGCCTTACGACGTGAGGGTCACCGCCACGGACGGCATCGGGGTGCTCAAGGAATACGATTACGTTCCCTACGGCGCGGCCCGAAGAGTGCGTGAGCAGATTCAGGGGCTTCTGGCGAAGACCGGGCTGTCCCTGGACTTGAATTGCATCTTTTCCATTCACGAGCACG
>Ga0310690_10010971_pt1 | contig 11217 bp, 7 predicted proteins | sample AusTroGonzalo_MG_2_FD_207661 | JGI IMG/M metagenome (GOLD analysis project Ga0310690, IMG submission 207661) | Bovine rumen microbial communities from tropical cattle in Woodstock, Queensland, Australia - Gonzalo_04 (v2) (version 2) | ecosystem: Host-associated > Mammals > Digestive system >...
CGGCTTATCAGGCCGGCTCCGCTTACTCGCTATAATGTGATCTAATATTGATTTTGGTCTTGTTCAAGGGCTTTCAATCTGCCAAGGTATTTTGATGTATAGAAATAGCCCAAATTTACAATAGCAGTGCCCTTGCACTTCTGGCATTTCACGCGAAGATGCCCGCTTGCGTCACTGAATACGTGCGTTAATGGGAAGCCGCAGTAGGGACATTTGACTTCCCGTTCCGTCAGATTAACACATTCCTCGGTCGAGATCCTCATAAAATACTCAACCTTTTCCGGGACAGGTGCGCTCTGAAACTTCGGTTTGCGGTTAGCTTCCATTTTCATCACCGAACCATCTGAGCCGCCTGCGCTCCGGATGATCTCCGAAGCGTGTAAGAACGCGCGTTATTTTGCTGTTCATTGCATCACCCCCTGAATAATAACGGCGGTTATTTACGAACAAATGTTTGATTACGATGTCATTATAATCCAGTCGGAGAGCATTGTCAATAGGTTTTTTTCAAAAAAATTTTGCTGTCAGTTTTTGCGGACACATAGCGTCCGATAATTGCAGTGGAAGCGCCCGAGGCGCTGATTTTGCCCTTGTCATCCGTCCGATCTTCGACTATAATTGTACTATATCAACCGCAGAAAGCAGGTGCCGATATGACCGACATAACGATGCTGAAATGATTGTGCTGCGGCAGCACTTGAAACGGTTATAAAAGCATCGAGGAAAACGCTGGAGACGTGAGGTTTATCAGAAATGATCGAATTAAAACCGCTTGTTCCTTCTGACCGGGAGGATTTTATCAAAGATAATCAGGAAGCATTCAACTACGGCGCGCTGGAGGAGTTCGGCCGCCGCGACGATCACTTCGAGGAAGACGAAGAGATTATCTCCCGTGAGACAATCGAACGCTCCATCGACGGCGGCGAGGCGTATCGCATTTGGCAGGGCGGCAAAAAGGTCGGCGGCGTAGTTATCAAAGTTGACGGCGGGCGCGGCGACCTTGAACTGCTGTTCGTATCACCGAAGGCGCACAGCAAAGGGATCGGTTACGCTGCGTGGTGCGCCGTGGAGAAGCTGCACTCGGAGGTGACCGTCTGGGAGACGGTCACGCCGTACTTTGAGAAACGCAACATCCACTTCTACGTCAACCGCTGCGGATTCCACATCGTAGAGTTTTTTAACAGCCATCATCCGGATCCGAACGATCCTGACGCAGCAGCACAGATGGATGAACAGTTCCCGGACGGTATGTTCCGATTTGAGAAGCGGATTGTGTGAAATCAATATACAGCAAAGGACGATGCTCCGGCGGAGCATCGTCCTTTTGTTCTATTCGCGGCAGGACTGTTCAAAGATCAGCCGATACGTATCACTTGCGCTTTCAAGGTACGAGAGCGTCATTCCCGCAACGCTAAAGAACTTGACCGTAAGCTGTTTGTTTATGTTCATCATCAGGCTTATCGAATACGATTCCATACCGAACGCCTTTGAAAACAGCGTCCTTTTCATATCGACCGAGCCGATGAAGCGGTAGTTCAGCGTCCGATATCTCAGGTGAAACAAACCGCCCGTTATCAATATGCGCTTGTCCGTGATATAATACGCTTTCTTGGCGTACATTCTCTTCTGAACAAGATAATTCAAAAACGAGATTGCTGCCGCAAGCAGAAGTCCTGCTACGTAAAGCCAGATTCCCGAGAGGGGCAGGCCGTGCGCGATCGTATGGACAACGTTGACCGCAAGCAATATCACAAACACAGCGCAGAGAATGATCGCCGGGATCCGTGCCCGATAGAAGAAAAACGCTTTCTTTCCCGGCTTCAACAGTTGAAGCACCGTTTCGCTCTCTGTCAACGCGGTTTTCCTCGCTTCTTTGTCAAATGTAAATTCCATTTTTCCCTCCGTCATTTTATCGAAATGAGCGGTATCTGCTCGATCTCATAATTGCCGTCCGGGTGGCAGATGATCAGCGTCCCGCCGCGCTGCGCGGTGTCGCGCGCGATCCCCGGCATGACGAGGTAGTCGATGCTCATACCGTAGGTCAGTCGGATCCCCTCATATTCGAGCGACATATTGTTGTAGTGGTCATGACCGCAGAACATCGCCTTTGTGCTGCCAAGTTCTTTTGCAATATCGAAAAACTCGCTCGGGTATTCCGAACAGCATACCTTGTCGATCAGTTTCTCGTCGTTCGCGCCGAAGAAGTATTTTACCTCGTCGCTTCCGGCTTCGTACAATTCATAAGCCGTTCGATACTGCTGCAGAGGGATATGGAAAAAAGCCAGAGACGAGACCGTCTTTCCTTCCTCCGCAGTTAGACGAAGGACGTTGCTTCGATACCAGTCGACTTGATCGTCGTGGATGAAATCGTATTTGTTCAGTCCCTCTCCCGTGTAGGCGTTGGAGTCGATGAGGAAGAGCGCCTGATTAAGCGTTCCGTCGCTGTTTCTGATCTCGATAAGCTGATTGTTGCGTCCCCAGACGTCCGGCTGCGTGTACGGATAGAGCAGATTTTTGGACGTGTCCCACGAAAGAGACTGATACAGTTCGTTCAGTCCGGTCTGATCGGTGATCGACATCGTCTCGGTGTCGTGGTTGCCGTAGGTGAACGCCCACGGGATCCCGACGTTTCGCATAAACGCCGCGAACTGCTGAACGGGCGCGGAGTTGTTGAACGAGAAAGACATCACGCCCATCGGGAAGCAAAGGTCGCCCGTGACAACGACGAGATCGGGCTTTGTGTATTCGATCAGCCGGCAGCACGCTTTCAACGCTTTGAGGTCTTTGTCGTAGGAAAGCAGACTCCCGCCGAGGTGAATGTCGGTGAGCTGCAGGATCCTGAAGTCGGAATCATCGTCGTTTGTGATCGTGTATACGCCGCTATCCGGATCATATTCGATCTTGTTCCGCGACTCGGAAAGGTTTGCGACGGAATTGATATACGGCTGCGTCAGCCAAACGTTCCTCGACATCAGCGAATAACCGCCCGCCACGATCGCGAAAACAAGGATCAAAGCGACGGCGGGCTTGACGAATCTCTGCTTCAGATAGCAGAGCTTTTCCAGGCGCAGCACGTTGAACGCGAGGATGATCAGAACGTAAACGATAAAGAATACGACGGAAATATCCTTTGCGAGCAGATATTCAAACGCGAAATACAGACCGAACGCCGCCAGCCAATAAACGGTCGAGAGGATCAGCGTGCGGCGAAACTCTTTTTTGAATCTCGGCAGATTTTCGTAATCGACGTTTTTTGTCAGCCAGCGGATGAGCAGCAGGTTTTTGACAAAGAAAAATACGACGAACGCGACGATACGAAGATCGCTTGCGAGGTGCTCCGCGATTTCATACGGCTTGGAGTTGACGCTGAGCGAGACAATGTCAAAAGCGGCGACGAAAAACTCAAGATATAGGAGCATCAGCCAGTTGATGCTTTTCCTCGCGTAACGGTCAAACAGCTTTTCGACCTTTTCAAGTCCATCGACGGAACAGGCGTCTGCTGCGGGCGTCCTGCTTCTGAAACGCACGGCGAAGAACACGCCGAACGCGAGCAATACGACGTTGAGCAGGATGATCGGGAGCATATACGTGCTCGAATAGAGCGCCGCCGTCGGGATGTAATACGCCGATATCGTCAGCAGCGCGACCGTTATCCAGATCCATCTCCGGCGTTTGTTGAAGCGCGCTCGAAAGTCGTCGTACGTTTCAACCGCTTTTCGTTCCCGCCATTCGTCCGCTTTGACGCGGTCGATCCCGGCAGATGCAAGAAGCGCCTCGAGGTCGGGATACTTCGCGACAAAGTTCTTGAAAGCGTCGTTTTCGCTTTCTTCCTTCATCGAAGCGTAAACCGGCTCGAGCGCGGCAACGATCGCATTTTTTGCTTCGACGACTTCCCTCGAATAACGGATCGGCGCGAAGAAGGATTCCACGTAGTTTTTAACTGCGACATCCGGCGTTGGCTTCGGCTGTCGTTTGGAGAAGCTCTTGATATGAAAACTCATTGCATTTGTATCTCCGTCTTCTTCGTATGGTCGCTTGTTTTTCAAAGTATAACACAATTCGACGCAAAACGCAACCAAACAGCGAATCAAGGGCAAAACACTGCACCTAAAGAAATTGCAAAAGGACGATGCTCCGGCGGAGCATCGTCCTTATTGTAGCATAGCTTCGGGAAAATAGCAAGAACTTTGATTTGCTTGATTTGCAAGAGTCGACAGCAGCGAATGAAAGTTTTGTGTGGGCGGCGTAAGAGCGCGGCGATTCTTTTGCGACAGAGCAGACCGTCCGCGAAAATGTTTCACCGCAATCGGCGCAGAGACCGAACGTGTTTCTTTTTGCCTTCACGCAGCGGACGGCGGCATAAAAATTTCACAAAGCGCCGGCGAGGCGCGCGGTTGCGGATTTGAATAATCTGAAAAGAAGGTTTTAGGGTGATGCCCTAACAAGACGCATCCCGGGATTATTCTACCCCGGGATGCCCTGCTTGCGGAAGAGAAAACTGCCGCTTTTTCGTTCTCCGCGTTTACGAACTTTTTTGCGAGAACCATTTTTAGCTGCGCCAATCATTGAGGCGCAAAAATATGGTTTTTTGTTTTGGCAAGCAGTGCATCTGTGGGGACAAAATCTCCCCGATGCTGCCTGCAATGGCCTCGCCCTTGAACCCGCTTCGCAGAAAAAGTGACATACTTTTTTCTGCGACTGCGCGCCGTCCCGGCGCTGTTTTTTTGGCGGCTGGAAGTGTCTGTGCACTTTAGGTGAGCATTACTCGGCACTTGCTCTATAAGCACAGTCTGCCGCAGAATGCGCTGGATTTCCAGCTGCCCTTGTGATATGATAGTATTAATCCATTGGATCGGAGGGATCCTGTATGGCAAACTTTATGAAGAATGAGATCAAATCGACCTTCTTGCGCCTTTTGGAGGAACGGCCGTATAATCAGATCACAGTAAAGGATATCGTCAAAGAATGCGGCGTCAACCGCAATTCGTTCTATTATCACTATACCGACCTTCCTGCGCTCGTCGAGGAGATCATCGACGAGGAGATCGGCCGCTTCGTGCGCGAGCAGAATTCGTTTTCCTCTCTGGAAGAAAGCATGACGGAAGCGCTGTCCTTTTTCCGCGAACATCGCAGGGCGGCCTACCACGTCTATAACTCGATCAATCGTGACGTGTTCGACCGCTATCTGATGAAAAACTGTGAATCCGTCGGCGCCGGTTATGTCGATTCTCTGCTGAAGGATGCGCCGCTCTCTGAGGAGGACCGTCAGACGATCATCCGCTTTAACGCTTACATCTGCTTCGGCGCGGTGACCCGGTGGCTCGAAAGCAATATGGATTACGACATCCACGAGGACTTTCGCCGCATTTTCCAACTGATGATCGAGCCTGCGATGAAGCAGCAGGGTTTGCCTGTTGAGGGGCTCAAATAGATTCCCGTTATGCAAAAACAGTCTCGTGTCTGAAATTCAGACACGAGACTGTTTTTGCACGTTCCATTCTCCTGCCTGCCGCCATATAGTATAAGCGAAATCAAAGAAGGAGCGTGTGGACTACATGCAATTGGCAAGAAAGATCGTAAAGCTGCGGGTGCCGATCCTGGTGCTTGCGCTGCTGTTGCTCATACCGTCTGTCATAGGCATTGCGGGTACGAGGATCAATTATGATATTCTGACGTATCTGCCCGAGGATATGGAAACCGTCGTCGGGCAGGACGAACTGATGAAGGATTTCGGCAAAGGAGCGTTTTCCCTTATTGTAATCGAGGATATGCAGCCAGAGGAGGTTTCGCAGCTGCGAAAATCCATCGAAGCCGTCGATCACGTGGATTCGGTGATCTGGTATGACAGCTTTGCGGGATCGTCGATCCCGATGGAACTGCTGCCCGAACACCTGTATAAGGCATTTAACGCCGGTGACGCCACAATGATGGCAGTCTTCTTCGACAGTTCTACCTCCGCCGACGTGACGATGGACGCTGTGGCGGAGATCCGCTCAATCTGCGGAAAGCAGTGCTTCGTCGCAGGAATGTCCGCGCTGGTGCTGGATCTAAAAAACCTCTGCGAAAAGGAAGAGCCGGTCTACGTTGCGTTAGCTGTCGTGTTTGCAGCGGCAGCCATGGTACTCTTCCTCGACAGCTGGCTTGCGCCGCTGATCTTCCTTGCCTGTATAGGTATGATGGTGCTGCTGAATCTCGGCACGAACGTCTTTTTCGGCGAGATCTCCTACATCACGAAAGCGCTTGCCGCCGTTTTGCAGCTTGCCGTCACGATGGACTATTCCATCTTCCTGTGGCACAGCTACAACGAACAGTTGAAAACCCATCCGGACGATCACAGGGAGGCGATGGCGCTGGCGATCCAGCACACCTTTAGCAATGTGTTGGGAAGCTCCGTCACCACGGTCGCAGGCTTCATCGCGCTGTGCTTTATGACCTTTACGATGGGGCGGGACCTCGGCATCGTTATGGCAAAGGGCGTCATTCTCGGCGTGCTCGGCTGCGTGACGGTCCTGCCTGCGCTGATCCTTCTGCTGGATAAACCCCTTGAGAAGACAAAGCACCGCAGTCTGATCCCTGATATGACGAAAGCGTCCCGGATTCTGCTCAAGATCGCGCCCGTCCTCCTGGTCGTATTTTTGATCATTGCGTTCCCCGCCTGGTACGGCTATCAGAAGACCAACGACGAGGTCTATTACGATATGGGCCAATGTCTGCCGGAGGATATGGAGTACGTGATCGCCAATTCCAAGCTCCGCGACAAGTTTGACATCGCTTCGACCCATATGGTCCTGGCAGATACGTCCACCCCGGAGGCGGACGTCCGCGCGATGCTCGGCGAAATGGAGAAGGTCGACGGTGTGAAAGAGGTGCTCGGCCTGGAGACGCTGGTCGGCACGGACGTTCCTATGGGAATTCTGCCCGACCACCTGCGGCGTGTTCTGGAAAGCGATCACTGGAAACTCTATTTTATCATCTCGGAGTACAGGGCTGCCAGCGACGACGTCAACGGGCAGATCAACGAACTGAACGGGATACTGAAGCGTTACGATCCGTCCGGTATGCTGATCGGCGAAGCGCCCTGCATGAAGGATCTGATCGAAACGACCGGCCATGACTTCAACGTGGTAAACGCCGTCTCCATCGCGCTCGTCTTCCTGATTATCTTCTTTGTGTGCAAGAGCGTCACCCTTCCGATCCTGCTGATCTCCGTGATCGAGGTCGCGATCTTCATCAATCTCGGCATGTCGCATTATTTGGGAACCTCGCTTCCCTTTATCGCGCCGATTTCGATCAGCACGATCCAGCTCGGCGCGACGGTGGACTACGCCATCCTGATGACGACGCGCTACAAAAAGGAACGTATCGCAGGGCAGAACAAGCATGACGCCGTGCAGACCGCGCTTTCCACGTCGATCCCGTCGATCATCGTCTCCGGCATGGGACTGTTCGCGGCGACGTTCGGCGTAGCGGTCTACTCCAATATTGACATCGTCAGTTCTATGTGTATGCTGATGGCGCGCGGCGCATTGATCAGTATGGCGTGCGTCATTCTCGTCCTGCCGGCGCTGCTGCTTCTGTTCGATCGGCTCGTCTGCGCGACGACCGTCGGTATGCGCAAGCTGTCGCATGAATCCGTCGCTAAGAGTTCCAACTGACTAAGGAGGTCATTTTGATATGAAAACCATGCAAAACCGTGCTTTGGCAGTGATCCTGTGTCTCGCGCTGCTCTTTGGCAGCGTCGGTCTGGTCAATGCCGTCAATTCTGGAAAGCAAGCCGAAGAGGAGACTGCCGCGAACACGGCGGTTACGGAATCTGCGTCCGATGAGGCATCCGACAGCGAAGCCGTCTACGTTCTGACTGACGCCGCCGGCGCCGTGGAAAAGGTCATCCTCAGCGATCGGCTGAAGGGGACCTCGCAGCAGACGGAGGATATCCCCGTGGAAGTGCGCTTCACCTACCGTTTGGACGGCCGCGAGATCGCGCCTGAAGACCTGGCAGGCAAGAGCGGCAAAGTGGAAATCCGCATTGATTACAAAAACCGCGTCAGTGAGGAAAAAGAAATCAACGGAAAGCAGAAAACGCTTTACGTCCCGTTTCTGATGGTTTCCGCACTGTTGCTGGACAACGAGCATTTTTCAAACGTGGAAGTTGAAAACGCCAAGACGGTCAACGACGGCAGCCGTACCGTGGTCATCGGCTATGCACTGCCCGGAATGAACGAAAGCCTTGCTCTGCCGGAAAGCATTGACCTGACGATCCCCGATCACGTGACGATCACCGCAGACGCCAAGGTTTTCCAGCTCGGCTCCGTCTATACCCTCGCGACGAACGAATTGCTCCGTGATTACGATGAAAACGATCCGGATGCGTTGAACAAACTCGTCTCATCTATGAACGACCTCACGGACGCGACAGACCGCCTGCTGGACGGCGCGAAGGCGCTGAACGAAGGTCTTAACACGCTGCTGTCCAAGTCGGGCGTCCTGAGCGACGGCGTGGATTCCCTTTGCAGCGGCGCTGATCAGGTGGCTGCCGGCGCGGGCACGCTGGCAAGCGGCGCGAAAAGCCTCGCTGACGGCGCGAAGAGTGTCAACCACGGTACGGCACAGCTCGCTGATGGCGCGGGCAGCCTTCTCGCAGGCGCAGATCAGCTCTCCGCAGGCGCGGACCAGCTCAGCGCGGGTTTGGAGCAGTTGAGCGGCAACTCCGCCGCCCTCAATCAGGGCGCGGAAGCGGTCTTTGCTTCGCTCCTGTCCGCCGCGCAGACGCAGCTCACATCAAACGGCCTGAGTGTCGCGCCGCTGAATATCTCCAATTATCAGAGCGAACTAAACCGGATCATCGCCTCTCTGGATACCGATGCGGTCTATGCCGCCGCGCTTGCGCAGGTGACTGCGGCGGTCGAGGCACAGCGCCCGGAGATCGAAGCAATGGTCACCGCTGCCGTGAAGGAACAGGTGACCGCCGCGGTCACTGCTGCGGTGCAGCAGAATGTGAGCGAGCAGGTCAAGACCGCTGTGGCGGAGCAGGTACGCGCGCAGGTCATTCAGGCGGCAACGGGTATGACCGTGGAAGAATATGAAGCCGCCGCTGCAAACGGACTGATCGACGAGGCCACGCAGGCCGCGATCGAAGCGCAGATCACCGCGCAGCTCGCCTCCAGCGACGTGCAGGGGCTGATTGCGCAGAACGTCGAGGCACAGATGGCGTCCGAGCAGGTGCAGGGGCTGATTGCACAGAATATCGAGGCGCAGATGGCCTCTGAGGAGATCCAGAAGACCATCGCCGACAACACGGAGGCGCAGGTGCAGAAGGCGATCGCCGACACGATGGCAGGGCCCGAAGTGCAGGGACAGCTTGCGGCAGCCGCGGAGGGCGCGCAGGCGGTCATCGCGCTGAAGACCTCGCTGGATCAGTACAACGCGTTCTATATGGGCGTAAAGAGCTACACCGCCGCCGTTGACGCGGCCGCCCAGGGCGCCGCCGCCCTCAGCAGCGGCGCAGCCGAGCTGAAAACCGGCGCAACAAGTCTGGCGGATGGCAGCGCACAGCTTCTGTCCGGCACGCAGACGCTGTCCGGCGGCGCGGGCGACCTTTCGTCCGGCGCGGCGGCGCTGTCCGACGGCGCCGATCGCCTTGCGGCCGGAACGCACGACCTGCAGAACAATCTTCCTGCCTTGCTGGAAGGTATAACGAAGCTGCGCGACGGCTCACAGGAGCTGCGCAGCGGAATGACGCAATTTAACGAGGAAGGGATCGAAAAACTCTCGAAGCTCGTCACCGAGGATGCCGAGGGACTGGCGGAACGCCTGAAAGCGATCGCGGCGCTCGGCAAAGCATATCCTGCCGCGTATAGCGGTTTGAACCCGGAGACGGTCAGCGGACTGCATTTTATCTACCGTACCGCTTCCATCGGCGAATAATGCCGGAAGGGACCGTCGAGAACTTACACAGAAATAGCACGCTGCAATTCTTTACGATTGCAGCGCGCTTCCATAAGAGGGCGGTGCCTGCCGCAAAGCAGGCACCGCCTTTTACGTGGATTAAGTGTAGATCAATTCATGCAGTACGATTTCTTCTGCGCGGTCGCGGATGCTGTTTATTCGCCGCACCCACGTCATCTGATCGCTGGCTTTCAACTGTTCTGTGATGCCCTCGCGTTCTGCCAGCTGCCGCGTCAGCCGGTCGAGCATTTCATTCGCCTGCCGATCGGTTTCTTCGAGGTATGCGTTCAGGGTGCCGGCGAGCAACATCGTGGAGAACAAGTACGCACGATGATCTCTCAAATAGCGAAACAGCATCCGGCCGTATTTGCCGATCTTCGGTTCTTCCGGTGCAGCCAGATCGGGCAGGGAGTAGTCTCCGACCTGCGTATAAGTCAAGCCGCTGGTTTTGCCGGTAGTAGTATTATTCATCATAATTATCCTTTCATCTGGCATCTTGAATAGCGTTCAAGATTGCTTTATTTCGTAATACGGAAAAAATACTGTGACCTCTTGAACGATAGTTAAGCAACGACGTACGATTTCCTGTCTATCTTGAATCTTACAAAAATGCAAAAAAACTAAAAAATCCGGCAATTCAAGAGGCACAAGGGTTTGCGGCTCTCACGTGCAGAAAACCCTTGATTTTACTGAAAAAACTGTGGTATTTGATGTGCCGGGAAAGGACTCTAAAATACCCCATGTGATGGGTTATCGGGCAATGGCATTCAAGAGGTCAGCGGTTCGATCCCGCTTATCTCCACCATCAGAAAAGTCCTGAAATCTTCTGATTTCAGGGCTTTTTCTTTGTTTTTGCGTTAAAAAGTTGCAAAAGCGGCGAAAATCTTGCGCGTATTCAAGAGTCCAAAACGGGCGCATATGGAATGCGTATGGAATGGTGGCATTTTCCAGCCATCTAAGATGACACGGGTCGAAATGGGCAATTTCGTGCCAGTTTCTACATTATTTACGGCAAAATAAAAATGTACAAGCACGAAACTGCGTTTGGAGCACGAGAAAAGTGGACGGGAGCGTGCGGCACAGAGAGAAAAGACGATCCGCGACAAAAACGCCGCCGAGGACGGCGACGTGTGACTGGATTCGAAAGGCGGCTCTTGGCGACAGTCCTGTGGACTGTCGCAACCTGTTGCAACATTGGCTCTGTCTGCGTGCCGTCGAGCGGCACTTGCCAATCGCCGTGTTGCTGCCACTCCTTTTTGCTCCCTTCCTCCG
>Ga0310690_10010972_pt1 | contig 11217 bp, 10 predicted proteins | sample AusTroGonzalo_MG_2_FD_207661 | JGI IMG/M metagenome (GOLD analysis project Ga0310690, IMG submission 207661) | Bovine rumen microbial communities from tropical cattle in Woodstock, Queensland, Australia - Gonzalo_04 (v2) (version 2) | ecosystem: Host-associated > Mammals > Digestive system >...
TTCAAGCATTGGATTTGAAATTGCTTTTGTAGCAGCTTCTACAGCACGGTTTTCGCCTTCGCCAATACCAATACCAAAAATTGCATTACCCTGTCCCTGCATTGTATTTTTAACATCTGCAAAGTCGGTATTAACATCTCCAGGCTTTGTAATGATATTAGAAATACCTTCAACGCCCTGGCGAAGAACATCATCCGCAAAACGGAATGCTTCAGGAACAGAAGTATTTTTATCTACAACCTTAAGAATCTGCTGATTAGGAATTACGATAAGAGAGTCTACCTTATCTTTAAGCTTTTCAAGGCCTGCCTTTGCCTGACGCATTCGCACAGGACCTTCAAAATCAAACGGAGTTGTTACAACAGCAACAGTAAGTGCACCAAGTTCGCGTGCAATATTTGCAACAATCGGAGCAGAACCTGTTCCGGTTCCACCGCCCATTCCTGCAGTTACAAAAACCATATCTGCACCGCGAAGTGCATTTGTAATCATTTCTTTGTCTTCTTCGGCAGCCTGTTCGCCAATTGAAGGGCGTCCGCCAGAACCAAGACCTTTAGTAACCTTCTGACCTATTGCGAGCTTTGTTTCGGCTTTAGAACCGCCCAGAGCCTGAAGGTCTGTATTTATGGCAATAAATTCTACATTGCTTATTTTTGCATCAATCATACGGTTTACGGCATTTCCACCACCGCCACCGCAGCCTACAACTTTAATGATAGTCGGACTGTTTCCTTCCTGATACTCCTCGTAGTTAGGAATACCCTCGTTGTCTTCTACAATTGATAAATCAGATAAATTCATATTTCCTCCCGCTATGAATTAGTCTATGACTTTTATATTAAAAAAACAGTTTTCTGAGCCTCTTGAAAAAGCCCTCCTTGTTTTCGTCTGAACCTGTATTACTTGATTGCTTGCGTGTTTTTTTATGACCTGAACGGGCTTCTACAAGACCTTTATTAGAAACAACAAGTCCTATAGCTGCTGCATATTCTGGACGACGATACTCTTCTTCCAGTCCGCCAAGACTTTCCGGAATACCGACGCGAACTGCTCTTGTATGGAAAACTTCTCCTGTAAGAAGAACAACACCTTCCATATTTGCAGCGCCACCGGTAAGAATAATGTTTCCGGACAAATCTTTAATAATGTCGCTTGTATTTTTAATAATGGCCTGCTTTGCCATTGTAAGAATCTGAGTCATTCTGGCTGTAATGATTTCTGCAATTTCACTTTTCTTTACAAGTCCAGGAGGCTGACCTCCAACACCCGGCAGACATACATCAAGATTATTTTCTTTTGTAATCATCGGCGGATAACAGCAGCCGTGCTCAAGCTTGATTTTCTCTGCTGTTGCAAAAGGAATACCGTTTACTACAGCGATATCATTTGTAACAAGATTTCCACCAACAGGAATAGAACAGGTGCTTATTGGAGCTCCCTGGTAAAGAACAAGAACATCTGTAGTTCCTGCACCAAAATCAATGATGATTGATCCAAGCTCAAGCTCGTCCTCATGAGTAACAGCCTGTGTTTCTGCAAGAGTTTTAAGCATTACACCATCGAGTCCATAACCGGCCCTGCTCATGCATGTTTTAATATTCTGGATGATTGTTTTAGAAGCAGTAATAATGTGAACTTTTGATTCAAGCTTGTAACCCAGGCAGTTGATTGGATCTGGAATATGAGCTACTCCATCTACAATATAATCCTGTGGAATTACATGGATTTTTTCTCTGTCGGCAGGATAGTTTATTGCTGTTGCAATATCTATTACCTTTTCAATATCTTCACGGGTAACAGCAGAAGAACCACCCTTGTTGTTACTTCTGATTGGAACTACACCTCGTGAATTCTGACTTTCTATTTGAGATCCACCGATTGAAACTATTACCTGATTAACAAGAACACCGCCTTTGTTCTCGGCGGCTTCTATTGCCTGTCTAATGGCATCCTTGGCATCTTCAATGTTTACTATTACACCGTTTCGTAATCCGGCAGATTTTTGAGCAGACGTTGCAACAATGTGAAGTGCGCCGTCATCGTCTACTTCACCTATTGCTACTCTTATAACACTTGTTCCAATATCAAGTCCAACTATTATTCTATCGTCTGCCATTTTATAAAGATCCCCTACCTTATCTTACACGAAACTGAGCCGTAACGCAAATCAATTTCATATACATCTGAACCGATTTTATCTACGACATCTAATACTACCATCATATACTTTAACGCGTCTTCATTCAATGCACGATCGGTTAAAACTTTAATTTTTGATTGAGCTGGTATAAGTGCAAGCTCATAGTTTCCGGTATCTTTTGGTAGTACACAAATTTCAGAAATACCGGCAAAATAATTTTTTCCAAGACTGCTGATTTTTGAAATCTGTTCAATCAGCGGACGATACTTAGAAGGAATACGCATTCCACCGCTCATGTGCTCTACAGGAAGGCCTGAAATAATAGGGATAACATTTGAATCTACAAGGGTTTTATCTTTTACAGGAAAGAGCACTCCGTTTCTGTCAATCTGAACAGGGCTTGTATATCCGTCGTCGGCAATAAATGTAATTGCTACTGGTTCGCGCTCAACAACATTAATATAAATTCTATCCGGAAATTTCTTTTCCACAACAACATTATCAATACCAGATTCCGAAGAAAGAAGTGCAACAGCTTCTCCAACGTTAAAATTCACCCAGTTTGTGCTGTTCATTGGAAGCAGTTTTTCTGCAATTTCTTCTGCAGTATAAAGCTTCTGTCCGGACACAGTTACCTTTGGACTTGAGAATGCAGGCATTACATACTTGTAAATAACAAGCTCTGCAAGCAGGAAAAAACAGAGGACACCGAAAACCGCTTTTATAACCTTGATTTTCTTATCCGGCGAATCCTCCTTCTTTTCTGCATCAAAATTGCGCAAAGATACCTGTTCTGTCTTTTCCTCCATTACAGACTGGTTCATCAAAACTCCGATATTACCCATTTTTTTCCCTTTATCCCTTCGACAAGCTCAGGGACCCCCTTTTTTTATATGACTGTAAGCGTATCAACGCTAATGTCTTCAAATTGTGTAAATTCCGTATTCTTTTCCTGACAGCGGGAGGCGTTCAGAACAAAACCGCACATTGCCAAAGTAACGATTATTGATGAACCACCTACCGAAAAGAATGGAAGAGGAATTCCGGTTGAAGGAAGGAGTCCGCAAACTACCATACAGTTCAACATAGACTGCATGACAATTGACGAAACACAACCAAAACAACCGTATGCTGCAAATCTATCCGGACAGGACATTGCAGCTTTGTAGCCGCGCCATGCAAACAAACCAAGCAAAAGCAGATAAGCTACAACACCAACATAACCCATAGCCTCTGACCAGCCTGCAAAAATGTAGTCGGCCTGAACTTCAGGAATACTGTTCAATTTGGACAAGCCCCTTCCTATTCCTGCACCCCAGATTCCACCGGCACTTATTGTTGCCTTAGATGCATTTGCCTGGAAGTTAAAGGACTGTCCACCTTCTGAAGGCTTTAAAAAACCTATAATTCTTTCTATTCGATACTGTTCCGAAGTTACTACAATAATTCCTACCGGAATTGCAATAAGTAAGAACGGAATTACCCACTTAAGTTTTACACCAGCCACAAAGAATAAAAGGATTCCAAGCAATGTAATAAAAACACTTGTAGAAAAGTCCTTCTGGAAAAGAACAAGAATAACCATCCCCAGAAAGATTCCTACACAAGGAAGTACATCCTTTTCGCCTGAAATATCTTCTGTAAGTTTATCAAAATAACTTGCAAGATAAAGCACAAGAGCAAACTTAACAAGCTCAGACGGCTGAAATGTAAAATTCAAAGGAAGTCTAATCCAGCGGCGGGCACCGTTTTTTTCAATGGAAAAAGGCTTAATAAAAGTAAGCACACAAAGAATCAATGTAACCAGAACCATATAAATTACAAGCTTCTTTATTGTTTCCATATCTAGCAGGAGGAAGGCCATAAAAAGAACGATTCCCGCCACTGAACAGACAAGCTGGCGTTTTACAAAGTAGAACGAATCATTATTGAAAAAGCGCGCGGCATACCCCTGTGAGCACACAAAAATTGTAAACATACCAAAACCCCACAAAAGTAAAACCGAGATCAAGAACCAGATATCACTTTTGTGGTACTTTTCAGAAGGCTTGTGTGCGTAAAAATCATATTGCTGAATCATTTTTCGCCTCCCGAAATTAAAGGAATAAGCTTTTCAAGTGCCATGCTGTGAGAGCCCTTAAAAAGCACAAGTGCATTCTGTTTTGCAAAAGAAAGGATTTTTTGAGCGGCTGCTTCGTAAAAAGCAGCATCGTTGTTTTCAAAATAAATTATACTGCGGCCTGCAATTTCTTTTTCTTTAGAAAGAGCGTCACAGGCAGCCTTCATTTCCGGACCTGCAAGAATTACAAGAGCAGCATCTGTAGCAGCAATTTTTTTCCCAATCTGAGCGTGTGAAGCAAAAGATGCATCGCCAAGCTCCTTCATATCTGCAAGTACAAAAATTTTCTGATCAAAAGAAGTTTGTTTTGCACAAAAATCAATAACCTTTTCCATAGAATCAAGGTTTGCATTATAAAAATCACAGACTGCATTAACCTTAACTCCGGATTTAAGCTCTATATTTTTAATATCCATACGGCCGGAAATTGCAGCCATACCTTCAAGACCGGCTTTGATTTCCTGTGCATTAATTCCAATTTCTTTGGCAAGTGCAATTACGCCAAGAGCATTCATAAAGTTATATTCACCGGCGAGCGGTAAAACAACCTCTACTCCGTCTACGCTGAACTTTGTACCGTTGAGGCCAAGATCTTCTATAAAAGTAACACCGCTTGTATCAGCCGGAACAGACTTTCCAAACTTTACAACTTTTCCCTGAACCTTTTCGCAGCAGAAATCTGCAAAATCATCGTCTACAGGAACAAAGACTGCACCGGTTGAAGGAATATAATCAAAAGACTTTCGTTTTTCTTCTGCAATGTTCTGGCGGCTTCCCAAAAGTCCTATGTGTGCCGTACCGATATTTGTTATAATTCCGTACTGAGACTGCCATACTTCAGAAATCTCACCGATTTCGTTTTTACGGTTCATGCCCATTTCAAAGATTCCGATTTTTTCGTCACCGCGAATCTGGAACATAGAAAGTGGAAGACCTGTTTCTGAATTAAAGTTACCTTTTGTATATGCAACTGCGTCGTCGCCAAAATGCTTTTTGCAAACACTAACAAGCATTTCTTTTGTAGTAGTTTTTCCGCTTGAACCTGTAATGCTTACGCGGATCATATTCTGGGCAACTTTTGAAGCATATGCTTTTGCGGCTGCCTGAAGTGCATAAAGTGTATTTTCTACTAAAATCAAAGTAACACAGGAAAGCTTACCGGAAGCTTCGAGGTCTTTGTAGAAAGTATTGTTGGATTCGTAGTCGCTCTTGTTAGCAAGAACAACAGTAGCACCGCTTTCTATTGCCTGCGGAATATATTTATGACCGTTTTGATTTTCGCCAATAAGAGGTACAAACATTGCACCGGCAGAAACAAAACGACTGTCTGTTACAACATAAGAAAAATAAAAATCCTGGCGGGCTGTACCTGCTATAGTACCGTTTACAGCAGCAATAAGAGAATCAAGACTTAACAATGATTTTGTATTGCCGCTCATTTTTTCTCTCCCGTCATTTCTACACGAACAATATCTTCTGCTTCGGCCTTGTGCATGCCAAGCTCTTCTACTGCAATTTTTTCGATTCGTTCTGCGCTCGAAAGCTGGCTTATATCACTAACAAGCTTTTTGTTTTCTTCAATAAGCTTTTCCTGCTTTGATTCAAGCTCTAGAACTTCCTTACTCAGGTCTGTATATTTTTTGGCCTGAACTGCATAAAGTCCAAGCATAACAGGAATAGAAAGAGCAAAAAGACAGATGAGAATTGCTTTGAAAAAATTCTTTATTTTACCCTTTGCCATTCTGTTCATAATTAAAACCCTACAACTCCTTCAAGATGATATTTTGTTGCATTGCACAGCTTTCGGATAACGCGAAGCTTTGCACTGCGAGAAGGAGAATTAACTTTAATTTCCTGATCTGTCGGAATAACAGGCTTCCTTGTAAGAAGCTCTGCACACTGCTTACCGCCGCATCTGCACTGAGCAACTTCCGGCGGACAAACGCATTTTTTTCCAAGATTGCGGAAATAATTTTTAACGATTCTATCTTCAAGAGAATGGAATGTAATTACACCCATTTTTCCACCCTCTTTAAGGCACTCAAATGCTGCATGAAGCGAACGAGGAAGGCGTTCAAGCTCACCATTTACTGCAATACGAAGAGCCTGGAATGTTCTTGTAGCCGGATGAATATTTCCATAACGGTAATTTGCCGGAACAGCGTTCCAGATAACTTCCGCAAGAGCTTTTGACGATTCAATATTGCCGCCTTCGCGTGCAACAACAATAGCATGAGCAATTCTGCGGCTGAGTTTTTCTTCGCCATAAAGATATATAAGATCTGCAAGCTTTTCTTCTGCAAGTTCATTTACAAGATCTGCCGCAGATTTTTCTCTGTCCGGATTCAATCTCATATCAAGTTTTTCATCATATCTGAAGCTGAAGCCGCGGCTTGATTCTTCATAATGATAAACAGAAATTCCAAGATCAAAAAGGATTATATTCGGTTTGTCGTATTCAGAAGGATAATTAGAGTAGAACTGGTCAAACCAGCCGTTGTAAAAATGAACGCGCTCACCAAAAGAAGCAAGACGTTCACGTGCTTTAGCCTGAATGGTTTTGTCAGCATCTATACCGATTACAGAAAGATTAGGATACTTAGAAAGGAAATTGAACGTGTGTCCGCCTTCGCCCAAGGTTGAGTCAATCATCAGAGCGTTATTTTCGTAGCTTTCTCCAACAGGACTCAAATAGTCGAGACACTCGTTTAACAGTACCGGCGTATGCACGATTTCCATTTTAAAAAACAACTAAAACTGCTGTCTCCCACCCAAGACCTGCAGTTTCAGAAGTTCCCCTTCCACCCAATAGTTTTTTTTTATATCAATTCAGGGCACACCCTAAAAATTAATATCATTAAATTCTTCTGCTGCCTCGCGGAATGAATCTTCGCTGTCTGCAAGATATTCCTTATAAATACCGGCATCCCAAAGCTCTATGAACTTGGCAACTCCAAGAACAGTACAGTCTTTAGAAAGTCCGGCATATTCGCGCAGACTCTGGGGAATGGAAAGTCGTCCGTTTTTATCAAATTCAACAGGCTGTGCCGGTGCAATAAAATGTCGGACTACCTGCATGCTTCTGGATTTCAAAGGTGATGCATTAGACATCATCTTTGATTCAAAAGCTTCCCATTCATCAGCAGTAAAAAGCCATAAGCAGCGATCTGAACCTTTGGTAACCATAAGTACGTTTCCGGGTACGGCTGTCCTCAACTTAGTCGGGAATGAGAGTCGTCCCTTTTCATCAATCGTATTATTGTATTCACCAGTTAGTTGATTCATACCCACTTATTACCACTTTCTACCACTTTTTCCCACTTATCTCCATTTTACACCAAATTTTACTAAAGTCAAGCACTTTTTTTTCCGAAAATTAAAAAATATATATTTTTTTTGGTTGGTACAAAAGAAAAAAAAAGTGTATATTTTTTATATGCCCCGGATTATGAAGGAATATGGGGTCCCTGAGCCTGTCGAAGGGCTAACATTTAGAAATGACTAAGACTATAAATACTTATAATGAAAGTTCTCTGCATAACACTTTAAAATTGTATTATGCAGAGAAATATAATGGTCAGACTGAAGTTGAGGCAGAGGGGCATATTTATGACATTCTTTGTGAAGATGGTCAGGTTATAGAGATACAGACTAAGAATCTTTCCAAGCTGGCGGACAAGATAAAAGATGCGCTAGCCAAGGGGCACAAGGTTACTTTGGTTTATCCCCTTGTCTACAGGACCCGAATAATAACAACAGACGAAGAAGGAAAACCGGTTTCAAACAGATTGAGTCCTAAAAAGGGAAACATTTACGACATATTACGCGAACTAACCGGCCTGACCGAAATCCTATTAAAAAGAAACTTCACCCTGGAAGTAATAACCATAAACATGATAGAACACCGAGTCCGCACCCCCGCTCCCGTCCAAACAACCAACAAAACCCGCCGCCACAAAAAAAATTGGCTGAAAGTAAACAAACGTTTGGACGAACTCTTAGAAACAAAACAATTCAAATCAAAGAAAGATTATATAGCCCTACTCCCAAAAGAATTACCACAAGAATTCTGCGCCAAAGACCTAAACCTACCAAGATACGCCCATATCCTATTATGGGTCCTCTCCCGGCTCCCCGTTATAGAAATGACCTCCAAAAAAGGCCGTTCTTTTTATTATAAAATAATATCTAATAAATAACGCTGAAAATCGTTAATTGTGGGACGCAGATAAAAAAAAAAGACCTCGTTTCCGAGGTCTTTTCTATATCTTATTTTGCAATCAAAGATTACCAGTTATCAACCATATCATCTTCGTCGTGGTTTTCCATGTCGTAAAGATCTGTTACAGCACGGAGGTCATCAAGGTAAAGATAATATGTACCGCGAGCCTGCATTGGGTTACAATCTACACGGAATCCAAGAATCTTGAAGCCCGGTTTGTCACCATAGTAAACGCTGCTCTGAACAATTCCATGTTCTCCATCTGGACTAGGTGGAACTACACAAGTAAGCTTTTTCCAACCGCTGAATCCAAGTGAACCCATGTACAATTCATAGTTTCTTCCGAAATAATCCTGCAAAAGAAGGTACAATTCATGATCCTGGTTACGACCACAAACCCACATAGAAACAGTCTTTACAGTTCCTTCAACAGGTATTGGGCGTCCAGACGTGATTGTAAATGAATCAAGACCACGGCGGAAGAAGTCTACTCTTACACCAAGTACGAGAGTATCTTCATCTTCTTTGCCTTCATCTTCCTTAAGAGGCTCCTTCATAGCAGGGCTACCTTCAAAAAGACGAGCAGCAATAGTACCGTCATCCGGAGAAATATGAACATACCATGAACCTTCACGTTCAAATTTATCTACAGAAACTTCGCGCAAAGAAAGCATTGCAGAATCTGCACCTACTGTCTCAGGATTAGGATCTGTAATACTCTGTGCAAAAAGCATACCTGCTACTGCGAAAATTAAACCAAATGCTACTAATTTTTTCATTTTGCATCTCCTACAGACTGAACTCCATCATCACCTTCGCCGTCGCCGAAGTCAACATCTTTAAGTTCATAACCATCATAGATGTAAGAGAGAGAGTTAGAAGTGTATTTAATCTGATCAAAGAAAATTACATAATTGTCTACATATTCTGCAGCATCTGAACGGATTCTGAATCCAACAAATGTCATGTTTTCTGGACCAGTACGAAGATGTGAGTGCTGACTGATCCAGCCTGGAATATTTACAACAAGGTTTCTCCAACCGTTGAAAGCAAGACTTCCAGCCTGAAGAACAATTACACGGCCATAAGCATCGCGAACCATAATTTCGAGGTAGTAATTGTAGTTAGCACCCCAGATCCAGAAGTCCATCTGGCTAACAGTACCAACGAAAGGAATTTCAAAAGGTTCTCCATCTACAGTTGGATAAACTTCGAACCAGTTATCTCCCTTGCGGTTAAAAGCGGTTTTAATACCAAGAACTTTTGCACCTTCTTCACCATCTCTGCGAAGCTGTTTGAGTGAATTAGGAATACCGTCGTAATAACCTGTTTTAGGATATCCTTCTGCAATAAAGCGGCTTGAATTAACAGACCACTCCCAGTTGTAAACCTTGTTACCATAGGCATAATCCTGACCATTTGGATTGTCAAAATTATCCAATACGAAAGTCTCAATGCTCTTTGAACTAGGCTGCGCAAAAATTGGCAAACCAATCAGACAAAAGCATGCAAGACCAATAAAGACTTTAAGTCCCCTTTTCATGCAAAACTCCTTAAACTTTATCATTCCGATAAAAATAATATTACATTATTATATCGGCATAATCTGTCGAATTTATAACTTATATAATTATATTTCCTATATTATTCTTTGTCAAACGGAATTATTATTTTACTTTCATTTCAAATACACCATCCCACTTTTTAGGAGGAGGATTTGTTTTAAAATGCTGTATTCTGTCTATGAATACGACAGAAGGCATATCCTGATACTTTTCGTTACACAGCTGGAACAGGCTTTCGGCCTTATCCCACGACTGTTTGCGGTAAGCAGCAAGTCCTTTTTCAAAAAGATCCTTAATTTCGAAAAGCTTGTCTGTAGCGGCAGCCTTTGTCTGCAGTATTTCGTAAATGCGTACAGGCTCGTTTTTACCCTTCACCTTTATAAAATCAAGCTCACGGCATACAAAAGTATCCTTTAATTTGTCAAAAACAGCTTCTGTAATGATTGCTTTTGAACCATAAGCCTTATTTGCACCTTCAAGACGGGCTGCAAGGTTTACAGTATCACCAATTGAAGTATAATCCATTCGGCTGCGGGCTCCTACAGAACCAAATACGACCTTTCCTGTATTTATACCTATTCCCATCGAAATATAATCTGAACCATCGGCAAGTGCCAGCTCCTGCTGTGCCCTCATTGCGGCCCTTATTTCCATGGCAGCCTTACATGCATTGTATTCCTTTTTTGCCCCGGAAAAGAATGCCATCATTTCGTCACCGACAAACTTATCTACATCGCCGCCGTTGTTCAAAATGATTTCTGTTTCAATATCAAGATAGTGATTCAGGATTTCTACAACATCTTTTGGCTGTTTACCCTCGCACAACGAAGTAAAACCACGGATATCTGTAAACAAAAAGCAAAGCTCGCGTGCAGAAGTGGCCTTCTTAGATTCTTTATCTGCTGCCTGAAGCGTTGAAAACGAAATATAAGGAATAATTCCACGGATAATTCCAACCATATTCTTAATTTCTTTAGAAAGATCCTTTGTTTCGTCCCTTGTTTTGATTGAATCTATATAAGTAAGCTGATTTGCAGTAATTTTTGAGTTTCCTTCGAGGATTTCTTCGAGCGTATTGGCAGTTTTTCTAACGTTTGTCTTAAGGTACAAAAGCGGATTAGTAATAAAATCAGAAATAAACAGCGCAAGAATGATTGAAATGTAAAGGAAC
>Ga0310690_10010973_pt1 | contig 11216 bp, 4 predicted proteins | sample AusTroGonzalo_MG_2_FD_207661 | JGI IMG/M metagenome (GOLD analysis project Ga0310690, IMG submission 207661) | Bovine rumen microbial communities from tropical cattle in Woodstock, Queensland, Australia - Gonzalo_04 (v2) (version 2) | ecosystem: Host-associated > Mammals > Digestive system >...
ACGTTCCTGTATTGATATTATGCCATCTGAATATATTACATCTGAGTTGCTTATTTCTTCAAGACTATGAAACACTGCCAATATTGGCAATTCCTCAATCCTGAAACTTAGTAATTGATTCAGCCAATCTTCGCTACCCGAAAATTCAATCTCAAGTCCGTCATGCATACTGCATCGATGCCATTCGGTACGACTAGCTGCAGTCACCTCTGCTATAATGTCTTTTAAGCGTCTTTGTTTGAATTCGAAAGGCCCAATTCTTGAATCACAACATAAAACCTCCAAGGCTGACTTCGTTAGGCTTTCTTTGTTGCAACTGATTGTAGGCACCATAACAACCATGGCCGTCACGGCAGTTAAACCAATGCGAACAATCCTTCTCAATATGTAATAGTTATCCACTTGCCCTCCATATTTCTCATGTGGATTTCAGAAAACGGCAAGCGCCTTGTGCGCGGCACGTAAGGCGACGATGCGCGCGTATGTGTTCTAGGATTCTTTTCACAACCATATTTCCAACAAACAACAAAGGTAGTGCAAATAACATTCCGCCGACAATATCCAAAGACTCTACGATTATACTCTCCTCGAAATGTGCTGAATGGTTATTTGCGTAGAAATTAGTTTTTTCTTGCATGTAAATGGCATGAGACCACGCAAGCAAAACAACTCCCAGAAATGGGGACGCCATTAAAAGGAGGAATTTCAAGAATTTGCAAAAAACATTTTCCCTACATTCCATAGTTAATAGCTCCAACTGACCAAAATACGCAATTGTGAAAAGCGCCATTGTAAAAGGGCGGAGACTTTTTCTCTTCCCTTATCATTTTCAACATTTTAATGTCCTGCCGCGGAGTGGATTTTATTGTAATAGGAGCTTCGAGGGTCAATCCATAAGTTTCATTTATCACACCCCTTGCTTTCCAAACCGACTTGATCATATTCAAAAATGTTGGTTCTGGTCCAAAGTCAAAGGTTACAACGCCCACTTTCTCCCATTTCCCGTTACGACACTCCCAATCATCCACCGCCACGCCAACATGAATTTGCGTTCCTCCTGATTTCCCAAGATTGAGAATATCGAACTGCGTTATATAGCGATTTTCTCCAAGCGGATCAAAACATTCCAATGCAATATTCTCACAAAAAGCATAAAGATTCAATCCACCACGCTCCTCTATTGGGTCGCGGTTGAGCCACCGCATGAGCACAGGCGAATAGAAGCGGTAGCCGTAGTAATAGAGATCAGCTTCAGAATCGTAATATTTCGTCGAGAACCTTGTATGGAAGAAATCGGCGAGAGAGCCGGACTGCGAAATCAGTCGTCCGAAATCATCGTATTCGTAAGAGGCAACGATGTTGCCGGACTCATCGAGGTACTTCGTCACGTTGCCGTTGTTGTCGTAGGCGGGAGTGTAGAACTGTCCGTCAACCGATGTCGCAAGCAATCCGCCGACTCCGCCCGCGTCTTGAAACGTCTCGGAAAGATCGATCCCCCAAAAATATTGTATCTCGGTGGTGTTCGTTGTTGCGCCGTTTATCTCGCAAACGTTTTCGTGAATCAGATTCCAGCCGTCATAGACGAATGTGCGATGCTCTGTTGTCTGCCAGTCACCATCTAAGTAGTGCTGAACGGTCTTTTGCGTCCGTCGATTGCGGTAGTCGTAAGCATTGACGACGCGTATCGCGCCATTGGTCAGCGAAGCGGACGAGACGGACGCAAGGCGGTTCTCGGAATCGTACGAATAGACGAATACGCTGTCGTTCGCTAGGTTGCCATCGGGGTCGTGGTATAACTCACGCAGAGACGCAGAGAGCGCAGAGACTATTTGAGAGGTCTCTATCTGGTTGAGGGCGTTGTGCGTATAGACGTTCGTCTCGGAGTTTGCCGCGTAGAGCGTCTGGTTGCCGATGTAGTCGTAGGCATGAGCGAAGAGGTTTGTGCCGATCTGCGCGGACACGACCTCGCTGCGGTCGTTGTAGGCGAAGGAGGAGGCAACCTCGCCTGACGTACGGGCGGTCGGGCGGGCGAGGTCGTCGTATGTGTACTCGTGCGAGTCGACGACGCTGCCGTTGAACATCGTCGTGCAGCTGTCAAGTAGATCACGGCGATACACGTTGCGTGCGGCCACGCGGCGAATCGTGGCACCGCCTGGCGTCGTCATTGCATAGCCATGGCATCGCGCGTCAATGTTCGAGTAGGCAACCGAGAATACGCGTCCCTCCGCGTTCGTCGCGGAAACGCCCGAGACAAGCCCGTCGTCCCCGTAGGAATATCCGACGCCGCCCTTCGCAACGCCGTCGGCGGAAAGCGAGTAGCCCGTCGGCCTGGCATAGGCATCGAAGGAGCGGGCAAGTACGTTTGTAGCCTGCGAAGCAGGAATGACGCCGCAAGCTGCCGCAACAGTCTCTTCGCGCAGAAGCGTGTCTCCGACACCGTACTCATAGCGCCACTCGCAGCCCGCCGCGCTGGCAACGTTCGTGGCACGGCCAAATACGTCGCGCATGATCGCGTAGTCGTTCTCTGGCGACGAATGCACCACGCCGACGAGCTGGCGCCTGGCGTCGTAGACGTTCTCCCTCCACTGCATGGAGGGGCGCGTCACGACTGACTCGAGCCCGTCGGGGGTGTAAGACGTCGCGTACCTGGAGCCGTCTGCATGCTGCTTGGCGAGGCGTCTCCCAGTCGCGGGGTCGTATTCCCACGTTGTCACATCGCGTATTGTACCATCCCGCGAAGTCGAAGTCAATATCAGCCGCCCCTCGGTGTCATACGAGAAGCGCACGGGGTACGTCGCCGCCCCCGAGACCTCCACGGCGTTCCCGTCCGCGTCGTACGCGGTCTCCGTCGCGCAGCCGAGCGCGTTCGTCTCGGCGACCCTGTTTCCGAACGAGTCGTAGGCGTACGTCTCCTCGGCGAACGACGCCTCGCCCGTGCGCGTCCGCCGCGCCGCCACGTCGCCCGAGGGGCCGTAGTCCGTCTCAGCGACTGCCGCCCCGCACGTCTCGCAGACGACGCGCCCGAGCTCGTCGTAGGCGTATTCCGTGGTGCCAGAAGGCGTCGCGACAGAGAGGACGAGCCCGTGCCGCAACGTGCGGACGACCGTTCCGTCTACCGGCGACGTGGTCGTCTCGACGACGAGGTCCGTCACGGGGTCGTATGACGCCGTCGTCTCCGTGGCGACGCCGTCCGGAGATATCCTCACCACCTGGCTGCGCACGGCGTCCGACAGCCCCGTGACGCGCTCGCGCGTCTCGCTCACGGAGTTGGTCTCGCCCCCTGCGGACACGACCGTGCGCACGACCTTCCACCAGTCGTTGGACGCCTGCTCGTACGTCTCCTCTCGGATTGAGGACACTCCGTCGCGAACGCTCCCCACAAGCTCTCCGAGGCCGTCGTACACGTTCTCCGTCGTGCGCACGACGTCGCCCGCCGCGACGGTCGTCGAGACGGCGCGCGGGGTGGAACCTTCGTAGACCGTTGTCTCCGTCCCCGTCGGGCTCTCCGACACGACCCTGCGGCCGAGGAAGTCGTACCGCGCCACCGAGTTGGTGACGGTCCCGCAGTCGGACGAGGCCGTGACCCCGTAGTCCACCCTGCAGCCGTCCGCGTCGTAGTCGGACCACGTGCGCCGCTCGGTCCACTTGCCGTCCCATTCGCGCCGCGTCGTCCCGGGCCCGTTGCGGACGTCCGTCTCGACTACGTGCGTCGTCGGGGCAGGCGCCGACTCTCCCGCATACGAGTCGGTGACGGACACCTCGCGGTCTGCATGGAGGGAAGTGCGCCGAATCTCTGCCTTCCCGCGCACGTCCACGGAGTCGACCGCGTCGTACCCCGTCCCCTGGTAGTACGTGCGCTCCTCGGAAAGCCTCTGCCCGTCGGAGACGGAGAAGTCCGTCGCCTCGCCGGGTGTGGAGCCGACGTACACTACTACGTTCGTCTCGCGCCCGAGGCCGTCAAAGAAGTGCTGCGTCACGCGGTACCTGCCGTTAGTCGACACGTCGGCGAGCCACACGTCCTCCTCCGCGTAGTAGAGCCCGTCCTGCCCCGTCAGGGCGGAGCGGAGCGTCCTGCGCCCCTCGCGGTTGCGCGACCAGAGGAGCCTGCAGCACGAGTACGAGTTCGTCGTCGAGGTGCCGTCATGGAACGTCGCCGACCTGAGGCGGCTCTGGTCGTCGTATACGGACAGCGTCTCGTCGACGACGGCACCTCCGTCCGTCAGGCACTTAGCCTCCCTGAGGACGAGCCCGTACGTGTCGTCCATCTCGACGACGTCGTACGTCGGGAACTGCATCCCGCCGCGCCACCTCCGCTTCGTCAGCACGACGCGGCCGCCTGCGACGGACGCGCTGCACGTCGTCCGCACGCCGCCCTCGTCCATCTCCTCCGCCGTCTCGCCGCGTAGCACGAGAGGCAGGTCCTCCGACTGCGCGACCGGGTCGAACACGGTGCGCCACGAATAGGCGTTCGCCGCGTCGCCGAACTGCGCCGACACGGAGTGCGCCCTCCAAGTCTCCTCCTTTACGGCGGGACGCCAGTCCGAAAACACGTGCGTATAGCGTCGCCACGTGCGGCCCGTCAGCATCGCGACGCCGCCGCGAACCACGTAGCGCGACTCGCAGCGGACCTTGCCGTAGTCGTCGGAGTGGGCGTCGTCGCCATCAAGCGGCGCGTACGAGAAGGTCGTGAGAAACGCGTCCGCAAGGCACGACGCGTTCTCGAATCCGTTGCTGGTCGCGGACGGGAAGTCCGCCGGCGCGGCGGAGCCGTTGCGCTGCTCGACGCGCAGTACCTCCAGGCCGTCCTCGTTCCATTCGTGGTACTCCCACGGGGCGTCGTCCGCGAGCATGAGGCGCAGTCTTCCGTTTCGCGCGGGGTGCGCGGTGTCGCGCCAGTAGTCGGCGGTGCGCACGACCGCGTTGTTGGCCGTCACCTCGCGGCGGTAGACCTCGCGAAGGACGGCGCACTCGCGCTCGCCGACGATCTCGGACCTGGTCTCGACCGTGCCGAGCCAGTTGCCGTCGGCATCGTACTTCGTCCTCGTCTCCGATACCGAGCCGTCCTCGTTGAGGGCGTCGGCCTTCTCGAGCTCCTCCCTCACGCCCGCGATGTTGTCGGTCGCGTGCCAGTCCCACTTCCCGCTGTCCTCGTTGTAGGCGTACTCGTACGTCCAGTCCTGCATTACGTTGCCGAGACGGCTGATCTGCCTAAGGCGTATCTCGTTCGCGCTCCCGCCGACGTTGACGATCTCCCACATGTGCTCGAGGGCGCCCGTGGCCTGCGCGTTCACCGTCACGCGCGTGCCGTTCGGGATGGGCTCTATCACGAGCTGGCGGCCGCGTTCGCACGTGCAGGCGACGACGCGCGTTCCGCCGTTCGTCGACACCGACGCCCCGACGTCTCCCCTCAGCAGGTACTTGAACGAGGCGGGGGTGACCATCATCGGGGCCTCCGTGGCGAAGTACGCAAACCCGGCGACCTGCCCCTTGCGCGGCATCCCCGTCGGCACGCGGAACCTGAGCGAGCCCATGGAGGGCCCTTCCAGTCTGCTGCAGTCGCCGTCCGCGCAGCCGCTGTCGCACTCCCCGCAGTCGCCGCCGATCGGCTCGATCTCGGAGGCGCCGCCGCAGCTCAAGGCACCGCACAAGTGGGCGGCCCTTCCAGTCCAAAGCGTGTCGTCGCCGATTTCGACCGACGCATTCACCATGCCTCCGTCGACCGCCAGGCTGACGGACACGAACCCGTTGTCGTCGCCGAGCCCGCATCCCGCGTCTGGCTCGCAGTCGCACTCCCAGGCGCCGCCGGCGTCGCGCCTCCACTCGCGCACAAGGCAGCCGCTGTCGAGGGGATACTCGTACTCGGTGAAGTAGCTTGTTCCGTCCCATCCGAGCCCACCGCCCCGACAGTGGCGGTCGCCGAACCCGACCCAGGGCATGAGCACCACGATGTGGCGCCCTGCCCCAGACGGCAGCGCACCACGCAACGGCACAAGAGCCTGCGAAACGCCGCCGACCGTCACGTCGGGCATGGGATATACTCCGGCGCCGGAGGCGAATATCCTCCCTCCGTCGATCCCGCCCTCGTAGCGCAGCCTGCCGCCGGTCTGCGACTCGAGGTCCGCTATACCGGACATGATGAGCTCGCGCGTGTAGAGCTCCGCCCTGCACGGACGGCGCGACCTGTCTACGGAAAGGCCTATCACCGACTCCGAGCCGTCCAAGAACACCGTGAGGACGTCGCCGGACGACGTAGTGTGCTCGCTGCCGCCCTCGATCGACACCTTCGGCGCGTAGCCGACGAGATAGACGGGCCTCGTGGACCGCAGGCTCGTCGACGTCGCCCTCAGGCGGAACGTAACCGAAAACGGGCTGTTCGTGGAGAGGGGGAGGTACATGCTGTCGCCGGCGGGCGAGGCATTCGCGAAGCCCGACTCGCCGTCGGAGTCCTCCCACTCCAGGACAAGCCCGTCGAGCGACCACCCGCCCGCCGCGTCCGGCTTCGACGAAAGGAAGTACTGCTGCCATCCCTGCTGGCGGTCTATCCTGACGGTCCGCTCGTAGACGAGGTTGGTCGCCCCGGCGGGCCACGTCGCGGCGAAGCTGTCCCACAGCCTGTAGCCGACGAGCTCGTTCGTGGCGGCGACGTACGCGGCGGCGTACGTCTCGTTCGTCTGGAACCAGTCGAGCCGCGCAAGGAGCACTTCGTTGGACACGCTGACCGACAGCGGGTCGAGCGACTGCGCGACCTCTTCGCCGTCGGGGATGCCGTCGCCGTCCGAGTCAGCGAGCCCGGGGTCGGTGCGGTGGACGAATATCTCGTCGAACGTCGACAGCCCGTCCGCGTCGCGGTCCCCCACGAGCGCGTCGTCGGCGTCAAGCGCCACGTATGAAATCGAGAACGGGGAGTTGAAAACGGAAAATGTCGCGTTGGTCGCCACCTCGCACAGCGTGGCGGTCTGCGGCTGCCCGCCAAGGGACGCGCCGACGATGACGTTTGAAAGGGATGCCACCTCCAATTCTCCACTGTCAATTCTACATTTTACATTCCTCAAGTCGTACCTGTACGCAAAGTTCCCGTCGTCGAAGAACTCAGCCTGCACGCTGACGGGCATGTTCGTGTCGCGCCCGAGGAGGACGTCGCGCCACGTGACGACAAGCGAGTTGGACGCAGTCGTCGCGTACCAGACCATGCTCTGCGCGTTTGTCCAGGCCACAAGGCCCCAGTTCGCCGCGGGCACGACGCCAAGCGGAGCCAGGAGCGGCGCGTAGACCGCCAACGGATCGCGCACGCGGTCCTGGAGGCGCCCGCCGGCGAACACGACGGGCGCGTCGGAAAGAGGCCCGAACGGCGGGCCGGACACGACGTCGTCCGCCGCACCCCTGAGCAGCCAGCAGGCGACCGGCGAGGCTCCGTCCGGAGGGGCAAAGTCGAAGCCGGCGGCAGGGTCTACGTGCGCAAGGACAAAACCCGCCGCAAGCTGCTCCGGAGTAAAGCCGGAGACGGTCGCGGGGCCGTCGCCCATGAGCGGAAGAGGCGGGTTCGCAAGCGGGCCGGGCGGCAGAGCCGACGGGCTGTTGGTCTTAGTGGACCCGTAGACTATCAGCTGCGCCACGAATGCAAGCAAAGCCAGCTGGACGATGCGCGGGAGCCGCCTCAGCCTGGAGACGGCGTCGAGAAGCGGATGGGAGTCCTGCTTGCAGAGCCATGCCGCCGCCAGCACCGGCAGCGACAGGGCGAGTCCGAAAGCGCCAAGATATAGAAATGCAGTCTGCATGGCCTACCTCAGATTGATGGTGTATCCGGTGATGTCGAGGGCGACGCGTGCGCTTTCGTCCGTGGCGTCGACGCCGCGGCTCGTCAGGCGAAGGATGTCCCAGTCCGGCGAGTAGAGCCACGGCTCGGGCGAGTCCGCCAGCTCCGGGAAGAGCGCGACGCCGTTCTCCCGAACGTCAAGGTGCCGCACCTTCATCCGCTTCATGCGAAGGTCCCATTCTAGGCGCTTCAGGGAGTTCGTCGTCGCGGCCGCCGCCGCGAAGTACGCCAGGTTGGTGCCGTTCACTATGCGCCACTCCCCGCAGTCCCACGCGAACGTCATGTCGGCCTCGTCCGCCGCAAGGACTCCGTCGGAGTCGAGGTCGCGCCCGAACGCCAACTGCACGTTGTTCGACGGAGTGCCGGCTAAGTCTAGCACGAAGCGGAAGTCTCTCACCCCCTTGCCCTGGAAGGCGAACGGGACGTTCGTCGCCGCCTCCGTGTCCGCGAATTCGCCCCGAGGCATGCCGCCGAGGACGGCGTCAGCGCCCAAGGCCGCGACTGCGGCAAGGCAGCATGCGGACGTGAATATGAGTCTTTTCATCCGTCTTGTCCCTCCAGGTTGTCTTTCCATGTGTTGCATGGCGACATACTATACCATACGAAGTTCAAGCGAAGTTCAAGACGAAAACATGAAAAATCCTAGGAAAACCAGGAAAATCCGACGCCGCGCACGCCACCGCATGCACAGGCGGGCGTCAAAATGCTATAATATGCGCACGTCTAGACACGTGCCGTGGAAATCAGAACTTCGGGGAATGTCGCCGCATCACTCCGCCAGCAACTTTGCGGAGTTGGCGGCGGCGAGGCGCAGAGGCTCGGGCTGGGCACGGTCGGCGGCGATCCGCTCAAGGACGGGTTTCGCGGCGACAACGCGGCGCTCGCCGCAGAGCTGCGCGGCCATGACGCGGGCGGCGGGAGATGCGGACGAATCGGCGATGCAGGAGGCGAGGCGCGAGTCGAGACGGTTTGCATCGATGCTCGGATCGAACGTTGCCATATCGGCGAGGGCGCGGAACGCCGCCGCCGCGACTATCGTACGGGGTTCGTCCGCCGCGTCCCAAAGCGCGCCACGGAGGGTCTCCGCTTCGCGGGAATCGGCATCGTACTTGCCGCGCATGTTCAAAGTCTCGGCGTAGAGGCCGATGTGCTGAACGGCGAAGTCGCGGACGACGTCGCCCAGCGACTTGTCGCGGAATAGCGCGACCATGGCCTTGGCGTAGTCCGTCGGAATCTCGCTTCGATTCAGCATCTCGTCCATCTCGTCGTTAAGGTCAGATGCGTACTGCGCCGCATCCTCCGCTGGTGGAACGTGGCGATGTACGACAAACGAATCCATGGCAGATTTGGACGCAGCAGACACTACTTCATTGACAGGCGTCTTCATGTTGTTCGGTTTGTCGCCGCTCGCTTGGGCAGAACGCTTCGGCTTCTGCTGTTGTTTGGGCAACAGATCACCTACAATCGATATGCGCCCACTCGTTTTCTGCTCTCTTTGCGACCCGTCCTCTTCTGTTGAAAAACTCCGCCAAACTACGGTCAGACAGGCTAGCAGTATTACTGCTAATATCGCAAAAACAACTAAACCCATCTGTCTTATCGCAACCATTCCTATCTTGCACAAGAACATCCATTGCCAGATGCTTTATTCATTCCACATACCTTTCTGCCCATATAATCCTAATCAATGGGATTGATATAAACAACAAGACTATGCATATCAAGGCGATAGAATGCGTAATAGCACTTCCAGCTAGTAATCTACGTCGAGCATACATAATTGCTATTGCATTGGCGGGATTCGCATTAAACATCTCGTACATGCTTCGCTCTGAAGTAACAATATCATTTGATGTAACAAAAAACAGCATCGCTTCATGTACGACTATACCTATAGACATAAAAACGATAAAGCACAAGCCCATCAAGCAACACCAGTGAATACCTCTACTCGTCAATCTAATGAAAAAAGGGAACCTCCCATTTCGAGCGATAAGAATCAATGAAACAAAAGACGCGCAAAAGAGAAATTCCGGCGCCAAGTGCGCAAAATCAGAAAATATAGAATTCGCAACGGATTGCCTGTGAACAATCTTCATGAAGTGCAATAGCCTATCATAGTCTTTGCACATGGGAGACAATACATATTGTAAATCCGTCGGTGGAATTCGTACTGCAAATGACGCAACTTTTAACGCAAAGTTCACCGCATACGAAAAAACACATGTGGCAACAATTATATAACCTAGAAGAATTTCTCGTTTATGTCTCGCCAATGCTATCGCTAGCCATTTTAGAAAAAGATCCCACATCATGAGACAATTTTGCATAATCAATCTTGCAACGGCATAATCTCTTCTTCCATTTGATCTGGACATGGCTTCTTCCTTCCTCGAGGGCGCATTCTGTTCAAGACTTTCCTCCGCATTGGCGCTGTAATAACATCGTCAATAGGATCCGTTATAATTGATGTTTTGCCTGGCACAACCCCATGAGGCCCAAAATTCTCAAACAAATATCCAATGCAATCAACACCAGCGTCAACTACGCTTGTCAAATCATTGTCTCCCGCTTTTTCCATTCGAGAATTTACTTTTTGTGCATAGTCAAATCCTTTGTATATTGCGTAACCAACTGCAACTGCAACCGCAGCACCTCCTAATATGGCCAATGGATTTCTGCCGAACCCATCAATAAACAATACAGGGTTATTGTCGCAAAACACATACAGATTCAACCCACCGTTCAACCCTATCGGATCTTTGGAAAGCCACCTTCCAGTCTCCGCGTCGTACCACCGCATGCGGAAGTTGATGAGGCCTGTCGCAGCCGACCATTCGCAGCACTGGAATCGGTAGCGGAGCGTGGCAAGCACGGCGGCGGATGACGCGACCTCCTCGTCGACGACATTGCCCCATGCGTCATACTGCCACCGGGCGACAATGTTGTTCTGCGAATCAACATATCCCCAGATCGTACCCTGAATGTCGGTTAGCGGATAATATGTTGCGCCACCAATGGTGACTGCGAGCAACTTATCGATTCCTTCGCCCCATGTGAACGATGCTATGACATTCCCCTGCTCATCAATGTCAGCGATTACCTGCCAGTTGTTGTCGTAGATGTGCCGCGTCGTTCCATCGAGCGTCGTAGTCGATACACGGCGGCTCAACGCATCGTATGTGTAGCTTTCCGCGAATACGCCGTTAGTCGAGACAGAGACAAGCTGATACTGGCTGTTCCACGTGAGGTCGAGCGTCGGTCTACTGTCGCGCTCGATGCGCGTGACGTTGCCCGCGATATCGTGAGTGTATGCGCCGCCAGTCCACGACGCAAGATGGTCGCCGACGCCGAGCGTATAGGTTATCGTATCGCCGACCTCGGTGCGCGTCATGCGGTTGCC
>Ga0310690_10010974_pt1 | contig 11215 bp, 10 predicted proteins | sample AusTroGonzalo_MG_2_FD_207661 | JGI IMG/M metagenome (GOLD analysis project Ga0310690, IMG submission 207661) | Bovine rumen microbial communities from tropical cattle in Woodstock, Queensland, Australia - Gonzalo_04 (v2) (version 2) | ecosystem: Host-associated > Mammals > Digestive system >...
ACGTCAGCGGTTTTGCGCACGCCCATCACCTGGTTGGAGGAGGCGAAGTTAGAGGCGAGACCGCCGCCCTTGGAGTTTTGGATCAGCACCACGAAAGCCAGTACGATACTTGCCAAAATGATTAAAACTACACACAATGTAAACATCTCTTTTAACTTTTTAGTTTATGAATCTATTACTTTTTTTCTCATTTCCGAGCTGAATTTCTGCAAAAACAGTGCCAGAAATCACTCCTCAGACATCAATTTTTTCAGTTCTTCAATTCGGGCGGCAAAGATAGCATTTTTTTCGGGAAAATGCAACTTCAATATTTCGAACATTTGGATGGCGCGATCATAGTACCCTTGGTCTGCATAAATGTTTGCCAATGAAACACTTACAATGCTTTGATCCTCCACCGAACTCTCCTGTCCGTAGTCGGCTTCGGCGTCGTGGGTGTCGGGCGAGTAGATGATTTTCGGAGCATCCTTGGAAAATTTTTCAATCAGCTGGTCGATAAGCGCCTGCCGGTTATCGTGGTCCGGGGCAGGATGTTTCACGAAAATGGGGTTGAGGTCGCCGGTGTGTTTCTCCTTGGTTTCCACGATGTTGAGTTGCGGTTTCTCGCGCACTTCCACCACGGGGGCGGTCTCCAACGACAGCAGGTCGAAGCGCAGTTTGTCGGGCAGGGTGAGCAGCATCCGCACGCGGTTGCGGTGAGGGATGCGCGCGGCGGGATCCTTCAGCGCGAACATGTTGAGCAGTGGCGATGCGGGGTACTTCCGCTGCCACTCGCGCAGTTTCGTGCCTGCCAGCTCTTTCTCGGCCTGTACGAGATCAGTGAAATAGATTTTTTCCATTCGGCAGAAATTAGGCGGCAAAATTACATTTTTTTCGTAAACGCCACGGAATCTCCCCATTCTTTGTACAAGATTTCGTGCCCGATGGCCCGCATCCGGATGTCTAAGCAGGAGAAACATTCCTCAGGCTTGTCGCCCACGCAGGCTTTGTCGGGGTAGATGAGGTAGTCCTCGCGGTATTCGTTGGGGGTGAGGTTGGGCATGATGACGTTGGCGCCGGCACGGATGGCCTTCTCGCGCCCGAGCGGGTCGATGGTCTGGTTGGCGGTGGCCGCCACCATGTTGATTTCCGGCATCATCAGCCGCAGGATTGCGATCATCTTGAGGGTGAGTTTCATCCGATCGTCAGCAGCGGGAATCTGATCGGCGTACTGGTACAGCGGTGTGTCGGGGTGGGGGATGTAGGGTCCCATGCCCACCATCGCCACGTCCTTCTCGCGGAAGAAAAGGAGGTCGCCGGCCAGGATGTCGAGGGTTTGGAACGGCAGCCCCACCATCACGCCGGTGCCCGTCTGGTAGCCGAGGGCGAGTAGCGCGTCGATGCAGTCGAGGCGGCGGTGGAAGTCGTGACGCTCGTTGCGGGGGTGGATGCGGTAGTAGAGTTCCTCGTCCGATGACTCGATACGCAGCAAATAGCGGTGCGCTCCGGCCTCGAACCACTGACGGTAAGTCTCCTCGCTCTGCTCTCCCAACGAAAGGGTGATGCCGAGCGAGCCGTTGTCGATCTCCTTGATCCGGTGGATGAGACGGGTGATCATCGCCACGAATTCGGGATCGTTGCGCTCCCCGCTCTGGATGGCCACAGAACCGTAGTTCAGTTGGTGGGCGAGACGGGCGCATTCCACCACCTCGTCCTCCGTTAGCATGTAGCGTTCCACCTTGTCGTTATCGCGACGTACCCCGCAATAGAGACACGACTTTCGACACACGTTGCTCAGCTCGATGAGCCCGCGCAGGTGTACCTTGTTGTCCAACCGCGACAGTTTGACGTCCAAGGCCTTACGAAACAACTGTTCCATTTCCGCGCCCTGCGTGGCGAGCAACCGCACAATGTCTTCTCTTTCTAAACGATCCTTTTCGAGAATCTCTGCTATATCCATATTGTATGATATGATTCTGATTTGGCGGCAAAAATAACATTTTTAAGTATTGCAAGCCCATTCTTTTCCCCCTTATAACCCAAATACAGTACACCATTCCGCCTGCGACGATAGGAGCTGGCGGAAACTCCTCCGTTAAAGTATATTTAACAACTAACTGTTGGTAAAAATATCGCATACCCTCTTGACAACCCCTATCTCAGAATTGTATCTTTGCGAGTTCTTTTTAATTCGAAAACAAAGTTTTTTTATAACAAGCTAACGAGGTTGTATTGAATTATGAAAACGAAACTCCATTTCACAAGGGGCGAATGGGCGGCGGCCCTCTTCCTGCTCACTATCATGACGGCGGGCAACATCTACTATTTCTTGTGCGACATCCATCCGATGCCGTCTTTTGATGTCCACCAGTATGAGGCGCAGTTCCAGCGGTTTGCTGCGGAACAGAAGCGCCTTGACGATTCGATAGCAGCGGCGCGTCAACGCACCTACGTCGAACGCCCGCATATCCGCTCTGACACGATTCCTCCCTCCAAGTCGCAGTCGCGACAGCCGATGTACGACATTGTCAAGCTCGACCTCAACAGCTGCGACACCGACGCTTTGGTCACCGTGCCGCAGTTCGGGAGCAAACGGGCCGCCAAACTTGTCGAATACCGCGACAAGCTCGGTGGCTTTCACAGCTTTTCGCAGTTGCAGGAGGTCTATGTGATGCAGAATATCGACACGGTGAAGCTGAAGACTTATCTTTATATCAACAAACAGAAAATAAGGAAGTTGAATGTCAACACGGCGACCTATCAGGAGTTGGTTTCGCATCCCTATATTGATGCGTACCTCACGAAGCTGATTTTGCGCCACCGCGAGAAAAACGGCCCGATCCGCGACCTCAACGAGCTGCAGCAGATTACCCATGCCTATCCCGAGCTCATTGAGAAATTGCGGCCGTATCTGGTGTTTTCGTAGAGACGCACGGCACAATGTAGAGACGCACGGCACAATGTAGAGACGCACGGCCGTGCGTCTCTACAGGGCGTGTCCGAAATTTATGTATGTTTGCCGCCGAAATCCAACGGCAATGAAACTGACGAAAGACTATTTTCTCACGGACGATGTGGTGGCGGTTGCGCGGGACCTGATCGGGAAGTCGCTCTTCACGAGGGTCGATGGGCAACTCGCGGGCGGTGTGATTTGCGAGACAGAGGCCTACAAGGGCACTGCCGACCGTGCGTCGCACGCCTTCGGGGGCCGGCGCACGAAGCGCAACGAGATGATGTACTGTGAGGGAGGTGTCGCATACGTCTATCTCTGCTACGGGATGCACCATCTGCTCAACTTCGTGACCAACGCCGCCGACATTCCCGACGCGGTGCTCATTAGGGGCATCGTGCCCACCCACGGCGGGGAGCTGATGCTGCGCCGCACGGGCAAGCACAAGCTCACCTCCGACATCGGCATAGGGCCGGGAAAAGTGTCGAAACTGTTGGGCATCACCGTCGCCGACAACGGACTGTCGCTCTTAGGTGAGAAACTGTGGGTTGAGGATCGCGGGCTGCTCGTCCCAGACAGTGCCATCCGCGTCACCCCTCGCATCGGCGTGGACTACGCCGGCGAGGATGCGCTGTTGCCGTACCGGTTTGTCGGGACGTTCTGATCGTTGTGGGAGAAAGTTTATTGTCAATACCAACTCCATAACCATCCTCTAACAGATGATCTATCTGTTCTTTATGATAATGTTTGATGATGCCTATGTGAAGCGAAACAAAACAAACAAGTAAACTATGCAGACGAAAAACTCTTATCGTCCCCGCAACCCAGGCCACGATTACTATGGCATTGGTACCTATCTTATCACCTTGGTAGTGCGTGGACGAGAACCATTGTTTGGTCGTTTGGGCAGTAATGCTATTCATCCCGAGGTGCTGTTGTCGCCTTTGGGCGAAGCGGTGCAACAAGCGTGGAAGCAGACACCTGAGAAGCAAGCAGAACACGGCAACCGCGTGGCGGTACATGCCTGTGTTTGCATGCCCGACCATTTCCACGGTGTGATAGAAGTGCTGGAACCCATGCAGTGGAGCTTAGGCGACATAATGCAGGCTTTCAAAGCGGTGTGTACCAGTCACTGGCAAAAAGCGCAGGGCCTCCTCAATTCCACAAATCGACCGATCTCGGTTGATTTGACCAACCCCAAAGTCCCTGCTTGGCTACGCGAGAAAGCCCGAAGCCACTACAACGAGGGCTCCCTAGTTCGCAGCCTTTCCAAAAAGCAACGGCAAGAATACTACTCGTTGGTGGGACGAGAACAACGCCCGCTTTTCGACGACAACTACGATGACACTGTTTGCCTTGATAACCGCCACCGTGAGGCGATGATTGCCTATGTACACGACAACCCGCGCCGTGCCATTTTGCGGCGAGCCCTGCCCGATGTGATGCAGCGCTGTCTTCACGTTCAGATAGGCAATCACAGTTATGGTGCCTTCGGCAACCTTTTTCTGTTACGTTGGGCGAACAAGGTGCAGGTGCAGTGCCATCGTAAGCATCCAACCAGTGGACATCCATACGAGGAGACCGCTGACTACGCATGCCAGCACGGGCAGTGGGTGGCTTCCATCCTTGGCGGTGCCACTGTGATCGTAACGCCTGGCATTTCACGTGGTGAGTTGTTGATGAAAAACGAATGTTTGGAGAGAGGTTATCCGCTCATCCATATACAGAAAGATCCTATCGGTCCTTATTGGAAACCCGAACGACAGCGTTTCGATGCTTGCGCCAACGGAAGCCTGCTTATTCTCGCCCCATGGGAACTTGACAAAATGGACGCTGTTGCCGGTGTGCCTTCCGACACCGACTATAGCCGGTTCCATAACCTCAACAACCTCACGGCTGAAATATGCAACTTTGCCGGAAATGCCAAAATAATTAAGTGTTAGCAAAAAAAGTTATTGTCTCGTGCACCCAAGGTGTCAGTAGGGAATATGTCTGACAACTAAAAACAGTCGAAAGACAGTACAGGAGATTCCGCCGCTCACTCCGTTCACTGCGGAATCTCACCCCTCACGCCTCTTCCGCGCACGGCCACGGGTTAACCTCAATCCCCGCCATGCGCTGCATCGCCTCGTGGGCTTCGCGGCAGACGCGGTCGAGCTCCTCTTTGCGGTTTGCGCTCTTGTCGAACCAAATGGGCTCGCCCACATGCAACGTCACGCAGGGGGAATTCTTCTTGCCGAAAAGCCGGTAGATGCCTCGGCGTTTGCGATAGGTATAGACGAACGGGATGACCGGGCGGTCGTACTTGTAGGCCATGGAGAAAGCGCCGCGCTTGAACGGGCGGATGGGGGTGTACATGTTCCAACGCACGGCTTCGGGGAAGATGATGAACCACATCTTGCGGCGGGCAAACTCGTCGAAAGCCTCGTTGTACTTGCGGATGCCCTCGCGGGTCTCGGGAATTGGGACACCGCCGGCCTGCCACAGAATCCACCAGCCGTGGCCGTTGAAATGCTTCGCGAACATCGGGATGCGCACCTGCCGGAACTTTTGGCAGGCCGCGTTGACCCCTAATGCGTCGAAAACGAACACGTGGTTGCAAACGCAGACCGCGCCGTCCTTGAGCTGTTCCTTGTATTTGCGCAGATTGCCTTCGATCTGTAGCCCGAAATGGCAGCGGTTGTGGATTGCCACCAAGATCCATTTCGTCACCCAACCCGCAATGACGTTGAGCTTGAAACGTAGCGAATCATCCAAATAAGGGTAGGTCTCATCGAAGGTGAAACGGCCTTTCGAGGAATCCTCCACCTCCACGTGGAGGAGCCGCCGGTGAGGGTCGTCAGTCGGGTAGTCGATGCCAATGTCGGGCACATAGACCCCCTCCTTCACTTTGAACTCGCCGTATTCCATGATGGGCTGCTATTTCTTGACGAAGTTGGTCATCTTGTAGGTGGTCACCGTGCCGTTGAACTCTTCGAACACGAGCTCCGAGGGCAGGTTGTCGGACTTACGGTAGGTGATCACGATTTTGGAGTACCCACGCGGGGCTGCCTTCTTTGCCGTGAGGGTCACCACCTTATTGCCCCCCTTCTCCGTAACGGACGTTTCAGCGTTGTTGTCGGTCGCAGCCTGTTTCCAATTTCCTGAGATGCAGTTCATCAGCGTGTTCCGCTGTGCCTTCATCGCGGGGTTCTTCTCGGTGTCCACCACGGATTTCTTGCCCCGAAGGTTGATGGACATAGTTTTACCGTTGATGATGAAATAGTCGCCGGCGGGCTTGGTGTAGTTCAGCTCAAATTTGTCGGGCAGGGTGAGCTTGAGGTTGCCTTCACCCTCGATGGTTTTGCCGGAGGCTTTGATGAACTTGGTTTCCGTGAAATGGCACTCCACTTTCTGCGCGGAGGCCGCAAATGTCAACATTGCGATGACGATGGTCAATAATTTCTTCATTATGGTTACTTTTTACTTTTTACTTTTTACTGTTCACTGTTCACTGATCACTGCTCACTTTTTCCGTTCCATGTTTTCGACGCGGTTGCGGAGGTACGGCCATTTCATCACCCAGCGGAAGAGCAGCGGCTGCAGTGTGTAGGTGATCATGATGGTGGAGACCATGCCGATGATGGCACTCCGGCCGATGGAGGTGATAGTCGGGTGAGTGGCGCAGAGCATCGAAATCATCACCACAATCAACACGAAAGCGGAGAAAAAGACCGCTATCTTATGGTTTTCGAGCAGCTGGTTGCCTTCATTGCGCTGAGCCGCAATCAGTCCCTGCATCACGAAGATACTGTAGTCCACGCCAATACCGAAAACGAAGGTGGAAATCACGATGTTGATGAGGTTGAACGGCCACCCGAGGATAGCCATCCAGCCCTGCACCACATACCAGCTCAGGAACATCGGCAGGAAGGCGATGACCGCGATCACCAGGTCCTTGAACCATAGTATCAGCACCAACAGGACGAAAAGGGAAGAAATGAGCAACGTGGTATTGAAGTCGCGTTGGATTAGGGTGACCATGTTGCCGGCATAGTAGAACGGATCCACCACCAAAGCGTGCGGAGCGGTGGCGATGATATCGCTGTTCGCCATCATCTTTTCCTTTTCTTGCTGTGTAGTGTTGAAAATCAGGTAGTTGCCATCGGCCTCTTCGATGAAGTTGCAAAGCAGACCTTCGGGAATCACTTCGGAAGTGTAGAGGTCGCCGGGTTCATATTCGGCCTCGACCATTGCTTGGAAAGGCACGAAAATGTCGGGCGAAAGCTCGTGGGCGGTGGCAGCTTTGCGCACGGCAGCCATCGCTTCGTTAACCTTCTCCGGGGTCCAGTAGCGTTTCCAGGCATCGATCCGGCGTTCCTGTTCGGCCTGCGACTGGAAAAGCATCGACACGGTGGGCGTATAGGCGATGATTTCCCCAGCCTTGTACAATGAATCCAGTCGTGAGGAGAGGATTATGTTGGCATCCAGCGCCTCGTCGAGCGAGGAGGCGAGCACCGCATAATACTGCGGAGTCCCGCCGTGGTTATTTTTCTCGGAATAGAGATTTTCGGACTTGTGCAGTTCATCACTCTCATAACCGATATTCTGCAGGTCGTTGTCGAACTGCACCTTTCCGGAGAAAATGATACCCACGATGATTACAGCGCATAACCCGATGATAATAAACGGATTACGATCGTATGCGTAGTTGTTGATCTTTTCAATTCCTTTGAAAATCTTCTCGTTGTGCTGGGTCTCATTCTCGTGGAGGAAATGCGGCAGGAAGATGAGCGCGAAGAGGGTGTTGCCGATGAGTGCGAAAGTGGAGAACAGTCCGAAATCCTTCAGCAGGTCGCTCTGCGTGAAGAGCAGCCCGAGGAATGCGCCGATGGTGGTGAGACAGCCGAGGCATACCGGGAGGGATTCCTCCTTGAGCATCTGCTCGACGCTGCCCACGCAACGCTGATGGATGACAATATGCAGGCAGTAGCTGAGCGCAACCCCCAGAACCACAGCACCGACCCCCAGGGCCATGAGCGACATGCCGCCTTGAAGCCAGTACATGCACGACAGCGAGAAGAAAGTGCCGTAAATCACGGGCAACAGATGCTGCCACGTGATGTTGAAACTCTTGAAACAGATGCCCAGTACGATGAGGATGATCAAGAGCGAAATACCTACGGTGAAGAAAGTGTCGCGTTTCATGATACGGGAGTTGTCGCCCGCACGAACCACATTGCCGTGCATGAGCACCTCCACATCGGGGTGCGTTTCTTTGAAACTGCCGATGCAGCGTTTGATATGTTTCATGAGCTTGCCGCCCTGTTCTGAGTCGAACGTCTGGAAAGAGGGAGAGATGAACATCAGGGCCACTGTACTGTCGGAGCAGAAAAGATGGCCGTCGATGAGGGTGAAACCCACTCCGGAGGAGAGGTCGGGCATCAGGCACTCGCGCAGGTTCAGCGGGTCGGTAGTAATCATGTCGGTGATGGCACCGCTCTCGTCGTTCATGATGAGGTCGTGGTTCTGCGCCATCGTTTCGTCGGCGTGTGCAATGGCCGAATCGAAGCGGGCATACAAACCGGTGTCCACGAACGAAGGCACGTGCATCATGGCGAAATCAAGGGCGTTGAGCGCCATATCTGGTTCGAGGCGGTAAAGTGTGTTCGCGATGCCTTCGTCGTTGGCGAGGATAGAGTCCATCAACTCATCGACATAACCGGCCAGCACCTCGGGCTCGGCACCGGTCATCTCCATGAAAATCTTGTCCTTGATTTTCAGGTTGCCAAAAACCAGGTCAGTTTCAGTTTTTTCCGACGACGGCAGCAACTTCGCAAGGTCCTCCTCGAACTGCACCCTCGTTCCATAAAAGAAAAACAGGGCACTGCTCAGTATTAACAGGATGTAGAATAAAATCTTGTGTTGTGTGAAAAAGCGGTAAATTTTGACAAAGAACATTATTTGTGGTTTGCGATTTAGGGTTTAAGGTTTAAGGTTTAGGGTTTATTCTTTTTCCCAGACGATGGTGTCGATTCTGGCGGCGAAACCACTCCAGTGGCCGAGCACCTGATCGTCGTCGAAGTTTGTGACGGCGGGTAGTGGATTAGTGAACGGATTGCTTCCGAAAGCGGCCTCGGTGCCGGCGGAAAGCAGGTATTTGTAGGTGTGATGGTCAACTTGGGTGTGCTTGACATAGACCACGTCGCCGGGGCGGAAGGTGAGGCGGGTGTGAGCCTCCTGTTCTTCCTCGTCAAGCAACCCGACCATCAGTCGGGAGTAGCCGGCACGGGTGAGCTCGTAGTTGAAGGTCAGTCCGTTGAAGGTGCGGTCGTCGAAGGCCACGGGCAACCCGCTGACCCACAGACGATCGTGCAGTGTCGGACAGTTTACTTTGCAGAAGAAGGCGTAATAGTTCTCCTCGTCGGCGGCATCGGTGAGTTGCATCCGGATGGTGGCCTGCGTCTCGTTGAGGATTTCCGCCGATTGGTCGAACCAGATGGAGTCGAGGTCGAAGGATTTGGGGATGTAAGTCTCGGCGGTGTAGGTCTTGCCGTCATACTCGACCCGCAGCGTATAGTGCGTCTCGTCACGGCCGAGAACCTTGCTGCCGACGAACCCCATGCGGTAGGGTAGCTCGGGGGTCATCCTCCAGCGGAGCTCTTCGGTCTCGCCAGTCTCCGATGTCACAAAAACGCGCGCTTGGTTGTTGGTGATCAGCACACTGTCCATCAGGTAGTTGAACGTGACTTCCTTGAAATAAGGTATGCTTTTCGAAATCATGACCATAGCGGGACCGCCAGTCTCGATAGTGCCTTCAATGACCAGTTTTGGCTCATATTCAGGCAGGTTGAGGTCTATCTCATGCTGGCATCCTGCGAGGCAAAAACAGGCGATAAGCCCGCATATCCAAAGGTGCTTTTTCAATTGCAAAACTCGGTGTTTTAAAACGGCCGCGAAAATACAAAAAAAATGTATTTTTGCACTTCTTTTTTTTAAATAGATGAAGAAAGACGTAAATTCCTAATTATAACCACCCAACCGTAACCTCTAACCCTGAACTTTGAACCTTGTATTTTGAACTTTGAATCTTAAATTGTCATAATGTTCCATTGGCTTAGCAAGAACCTCAATCTACAGCTTGTACTTCTGGTCCCGCTTCTGGGCTGGGCAGGATGGGCCATCTTCACGCGCATGACCCTCGGCCCGTCGGAAGGTTCCATGTTCCTGTTCCAATATATTGCAAAATTGTGGGCGATGAACGACATTCTCGTCCGCATTTTCGCTCTCTTGATGGTGCTGGTGATGACGATTGCCGTGATACAGCATTTCCACAAGCGTCATTTTTCTGATACTCTGAACTATCTGCCCGGCGTTTTCTTGTTGTTGCTGCTCAACTGCGGCAAATTCCTCTACACTTTCACGCCGGCCCTGCTGACCGATTTCTTCATTGCCCTTATTATGATGATGTATTCGCCGAATGAGTCGGCGGGGAAGATGAAGGACCGTCTGTTTTCCTTCGGAATGCTCATTGCTGTTGCTACGTTCTTTGATATCAGCGCGTTCGGAATCGTTTTGTTCCTCATCGTGATGATAGCCATCAATAACGTCACTTCGTTCAAGGACATTCTGATTCTATTCTTGGGGCTGTCATTCCCCTACATTTGGGCCTTTGCCATCGCGTTTATCGTCAACGGCACTTCCACCTTCGTGCAGTCCTGGCGTAATCCGTCGCTGTTCGTGCCTGCGAAGATGTTCACCTCGCTTCGGGTCATCGACTATGTTGCCGCCGCTTGGTTTGTGGTGGTCACCGTTTTCTTGATGATTCGTAGCAAGAAGCTGTTGGACAATAAGTTGATTGTGATTCGACAGGCCTTCAACAACGTCAACCTGTTACTTATCTCGATGGCTCTGTTCTTGTGGTTAGGCATGGTGCCGCTGAATGCTGCGCTGCTCTATCTGCTGCCACCGGTGTCGCTTTATATGTCCATGGGAGTCGTGCGAAAGCGCCCGTGGGTGTTGGTGGATTTCATGATTGTATCAATGTGTGTGCTGCTATGGCTCTGATGTCCCATTTTTCCGAGAATCCTACCGTTGAGTGCGGCTGTGACGAGGCTGGGCGTGGATGTCTGGCGGGTCCCGTGTGTGCTGCCGCCGTCATTTTCCCATACGACTATGTGAATGAGGAAATCAATGATTCAAAGCAACTTACGGAGAAGAAGCGCGAACAGTTGCGGGAGATTATCCAGCGTGATGCCCTCGCGTGGGCGGTTACGGAGGTTTCCGCTGCGGAAATCGACAAAATGA
>Ga0310690_10010976_pt1 | contig 11213 bp, 24 predicted proteins | sample AusTroGonzalo_MG_2_FD_207661 | JGI IMG/M metagenome (GOLD analysis project Ga0310690, IMG submission 207661) | Bovine rumen microbial communities from tropical cattle in Woodstock, Queensland, Australia - Gonzalo_04 (v2) (version 2) | ecosystem: Host-associated > Mammals > Digestive system >...
CTGGTGACTCCGACGTCCCTGGTATGTGGGAGCAGTGGGAGATTATTGAAAGGTGGTAGAGGATGTTGGATGTGGCGCAAGGTAAAGTCACACCCAACGAAAGTGACACCCTAGTAACCGATCCATACCGTATATACCAACTTAAACACAACTTAATTGATATTAGGAAGCATTAGTATTATTTGAAAGATAGCGCAAAACCAACTATCCATTTCCAAAATTTAGATCATCCCAAACCCCAATTTTATGATTGGTCGGGCGATTCCTTTTATTGGATTACACCTGAAGATTGGCAATATCGTGTAACTCATTCCTATACCTCACGCGTTTCCAAAGATATTAAGGATTATGAGGTAAGAGAAGATGGTATGATAAAGTGGATTGTGTGTGAGCATCATTTTGATTGGGAGAACTACAAGCATGTTCGCGCCCTTATCAATTATTATTATGTATTATATGATGCGCTGAAGGAGAAGTTGAATACATATGGGCGCACTCTTCTTTGGGATTTCGATCGTTATGTATCATTGTGCGGATTTAGTGAGTTGCGACTATTCCTTATTGAATTGAGGAAATAGGGGATGGCGTATGAGGATATTTTAGAAGAAATGTGCGCGAAATATGCGGTTGAGTATTCACCTAACTATCTCGTTTCTATTGTGAGTAATGAGGTGCCAAAGCGCGTTGCACAAGTTGCAAAAATGTTGCGTCTAAAACAAGACACACCAAAAGAACAATGTAAGAAATGTATCCATTGCGGCCAACTATTACCAGCTGATCCAATTTTCTTTAGTAAGAATAATGCACGAAAGGATAAGCTTTCGAGTACATGCAAAGAATGTGATCGCAAAAACCGTATCAAGAGAGGGGTGGTGAATAAGGATGGAGACCTCAGAAAAAAAGACCCGACGCTGTTTAAAGTGTAAGCGCGAACAGCCGCAAGAATTTTTTCAACATACCCCCTCCAAATTTTTTCCGGGCGGCGTCTGCTATATTTGCACTCCATGTCTCGAAGCCATGACTAAGTAGGATAATTTGGGCGAAGTTGATAGGTTGATGAGGTGGCTTGACCTTCCATTCGACCTTAATAAGTGGACGCAACTTTATGCTCAGCATAAGGATCATACTTTAACAGCATATTTCAATCTACTGTATGATGAGCATTATGAACCTTTAAGATGGGCAGATGAAAATGAGAGATGGAGACAGGCACAGCTTGAAGGCACAATTGATGACGAGATTTAGGCGCTAGGAGAAGCTCGTCTTAAAAAATTAAGAAAGATATGGTCTGGTGCCTACAAACCAGAACAACTACTATGGCTTGATAATTTTTATAATAATATTGTTGCTACTCAAAATGTATCGACGCCAATTTTGCAAGAAAAAGCACGTGATTTCTGTGAAATTTAGTTGCATATTAAGGAAGGATTGCGTGCTGGTATGGATGTTAAAAAGTTGATGGATGCAGCAGACAATATTGTTAAGACGTATAACTTTACCGCTGGAAATGCCAAGTCTGCGGCAGACTTCGAGTCAGTTGGAGAGCTTATGGTATATTATGGCAAAAAGGGATGGCATCCAAAATGGCATACAGAGCCTCAAGATTCGATTGACTTCATGATGGAAAATATTTAGAATTACTTAAAGCGCCTTGTGCTTAATGAGGGTAATTTTGCCGAACAGGTTGAAGATAAGAGAGCAAGATATAATATGACTGCACGTCTGGAAGAAATTGAGAATGAAAAAGTAGATTTTGATGAAATGGCAGATATTGATTATGAAGGTAATGATGAACTTGCGGCCGAATTAACGCAAGGAGCTGATATGGATGAGTGAATTTGTAGAAGTAATGACGCGTGATGGAATACCTATTGAGAAAGGTGTGACGTTAACACGTGAATTCCTAGATGCAAATCAAGAATTATTTACGAAATATTTGAATCTTTGGATTCTGTATCCAGACTTATTCTTAGATTGTATATAGTTGGAAGAAGATGCAAAACATTTTCATTTATTGCCTTATTAGAGAATTGCCTTGCGCGCGAGTATGCGTTATCGTTACCATTTCTGGACAGCAACACGTGCTACATCCAAATCTTTCACGGCTTATTTATGCGCCCTAGTCCGTGCGGTTCTATTGCCTAATTCCTCAATAATGATTGCGTCTGAAACAAAGGGCACGGTTATTAATATTGCAAAAGATAAGTTTGCACAATTCTTCCGTCATTGGCCCTTGCTTGAGAAGGAATTGACTACGCGCGCGGATGATGGTAAGACAGGCGTAAAATCTAGTACCAACTACTATGAGTTATATTTTAAAAATGGCAGCCAAATTACAGTTGTTTCTAAAGATACTTCTAGAGGATTGCGCGCAACTGCAGCTATTCTCGAAGAAGCTGCTTTAATTAGCGAAGAGGCTTATACTGAAGTACTATGGCCGCAATTAAATGTTAAGCGCCTAGAACCAGATGGGACTATCAATCCTAATGAGCCTTCTTCTCCATAGACCTTTATTACTACTGCGTCTGATAGAACCGTATATATGTATTAGAGATTGATTGAGATTGCTGTTAATGTTGTATTACGCCCGAACTCCTATTTCTGTTGGGGCCTTTCATATGAAATTCCACTTCATTATGGATTGGTTGATAAGGAGACGATGCTAGATCAACGTTATTCTAATAATGTTAGTGAGGATTCATTCGCGCGCGAAAATCTTTCAATATGGACCGGTAATAGTGCAGATGCGTGGTTAGATTCTCGTAGACTTAATAAACATCGTAGCTTATTGAAGTGTGAGCGGCAAGCAGTTGCATCACCTCAAAGTCCAAATGCATGGTACCTAATTGGATGCGACGTTGGTCGTTATAGCGCGAATACAGCTATTATGGTCATTAAGATATTACCCGGGGCATAGCGTTTCAAGAAAAATGTGGTCTATACTGAGGTTATACATGGCGCTAACTATATTACTGAGCAAGCGCCACGTTTAAAGAAATTGATTGATTTGTATAATCCACGCGAAATTGTAATTGATGGTAACGGACCCGGCATTGGTTTAATGGATGCTATGGTTCTGCCTTCATTTGATGCGCGAACAGGCGAATCTTTTCCAGCATATTTCACCTTTAATGATGAGAATCATTTGCCTCCAGAATTAAAGAAGGAATAGAGTGAGCCAGAACCTCGTTTTAATGCTATTATTTATGATATTAAGGCAGGTGCAAGCAATGAAGATGCTATTAATGCAGCATTTCTTGCCGCAATAAATAATGGATCAACAGCTTTCTTGGCGCATGAAAGAATTGTTAAGGATAAATTAATGCAAACTAAGAAAGGGTAGAAGATGACGGCGTATGATAGACGAGTATTTTTATTACCGTATGAAATGACTTCACGTCTTATGGATGAGCTTAATAATTTAAGATTAAAGCCAACTGGAATTGAGAATAAATATAAAGTTGAAAGAATATCTAAATCAGTAGAGAAGGATAGATTTAGCGCGCTTGAGTATGCTTTATATAGAGTTAAATATTATGAAGATAAAGAAATTTTTAAAAAGAAAAAAAAGAACATTGGTTCTTTTGGCTTCTTCACTCCTAAAAATAGGAGGTGAATTTTATGAGTAAAGATTTTGCTGCAATGTTTAAAAAAGCAAATTATAGGATTGATTATGTTCCTAAAGATTCTCGAGAACGCACCTCTCGTTGGGGCGGACGTAGATATAATGGTGTAATGGATAGAGATTTCACCTTAGAAGAAATTGAAAGTATAATTCGCTCTGGTGAGGTTTCTGCTTTACGAGAATTATCGCGTTATTATTATAGAACTAATGCACGATATCGTAATAATATAGATTTTTTAGCGGCTTTACCATTATATGATACAATAGTAACACCTATTTATGAAAGTGGTAAAGGTTCTAAAGCTTAGATTATTAAAGCCTTTTATAATGCTTGTGCTTTTGTAGAATCACTTGATATTAAAAATACACTTTCTCGTATTACGAGAGAGTGGTTAAAGGCGGGCATATATTATGGTATTTTATAGGAGAATGGCTCTAAGGTTGTAGTATAGGATCTTCCTGCAGAATATTGTCGCACTCGTTTTAAAGATTTTAATAATTTAAATATTTTAGAATTTAATATTTAGTATTTTATTACTAGCTATACTGATGATGGATAGCGTGATGCCGCGATATTGAATTTTCCTGAACCAATTTAGAAGGCTTGGCGCGAATGGAAGGTCGGTCGATTAGCAGACCCTTGGGTTATGGTTCCTGCGAGTGCAGGCGGCGTAACATTTTGTTTTGCTGAAGATAGCACTCCATTACTAGTCGCGGCAATTCCAGAATTAGCAAAATTAAAAGATGCGGTTGGAAGAGAAGAAAAGCGTGATGAAAATGAGTTATATAAATTATTAATTCAACGGATGCCAATAGATTCTGATGGGCATTTAGTATTTGAATTAGATGAAGTCGCTGAAATTCATCAAGGGGTAGCTGGAATGTTACAAGATCTAGATACAGTTGATGTTTTAACTACTTTTGGTGAAACAACTTTAGAAAATTTATAGGATACTTCTGCTGCTTCTTAGGCCAACAATAGATTGGAGAAGTATGCAAATAATGCGTGGGATGCATTAGGCACTAGCGAATTATTATTTAATGCAGAAAATAGCTCTTCTTTAGCATATGTTATTAAGCGTCTAGAGAGTATAATGCGTACTTATCTTAATGGATATGATACTTGGATCCGTTTCTTAATCAATAGTCGTTTTTCTCGTACAGGGTTAACTTTTGATTTTGAAATTCTTCCCACTACTGTATTTAATATTAAAGATTATTAGGGTCAATATTTACAGGGTGCATAGTTTGGTTATTCTAAAATGCGTGCTGGTGTAGCTATGGGTGTCAAACAACGTAATCTAATTAGCATGATTGACTTTGAAAATGAATTTTTAGATCTAGATGAAAAAATGATACCATTACTTTCTTCATACACTCAAAGTGGTGATGAAAATTCTGATAAAAAAAATAATTCTGGAGAAAAAAATAGTAGTACTTCAACATAGGTAAAAGACATAACTAATAAGGGCGGAAGACCAGAATTAGCCGATGAGGATAAATCTGAAAAAACTCAAGCTAATATCGCCGCGATGGGTTAAGGAGGCATAAATTATGAAAAGAGATATTCCAGTTTATTTCGATAATGCTATCATAATGTCACCTGCCATCCCTGTCGTAGAAGGATCTTCTAACTTAAATAGATTAAAAGTAGGCGTCTTTACAAAATATGGCAATCGTAATGGGTCTTATATCACAGATGCGGTAGCTCAAATGATGATTGATGGCGTCGCTAATCGCCCAACTCCGGTTATTGGGTTCTTTGATCCAGAAACTAAATCTTGGTCTGGACATACTGGTCCATCTTTAGCCAATGGGTATGGTTACGTAGAATCTTTTGAGGGTTGGCAACCTTTTACTGATACCGATGGTATTGAGCGTGAATATGCTGTATTTTCAGTGGCATTATTTACAAATTATTTTGATGCGGCAAATTTTGTTGTCGGTCAAAACCAAAGTATGGAGCTTGATATAAACTCAATCGAAGGCGATTGGGCAAATATCGGCGAACAAGAATACTTTGTTTATACGAAAGCTGAAATCATGGGACTATGTATCATTGGTGATCATGAACCATGTTTCTCTGTGTCTTCATTCTTCGCTAAAAATGATGGCACATATAAATCTCAATATGAAAAGTTCTCTTCTCTATTGGCTGATTTGAAGGCTAAGATGGAAGAGGCAGAAAATCAACCAATTAAAGGAGGGGAACATCAAATGGAAAATGAAATGAATCCCGAAGTAAATGAACCCACTCCTGCACAGGAATTCGAGAACGAAGAGCCTGTAAATCAGGAGCCAGAAGCTCCAGCTGCAGATGAATTTGCTGCTGAAGAACCAGTTGCAGAACCAGAGCAGGAACCAGTCGCAGAGGAAGAACCTGCCGCTGAACCTGAAGCTGAAGAACCTGCTGAGGAGCCTGAAGGTACTGAAGGTGAGGAGCCTGCAGAACCTGCTATCGATTTTGAAGCGTAGATTACAGAACTTCAGAATCAATTAACCGAAATGACTACTAATTATGAGAATGCTCAAACTCGTATTGCTGAACTCGAAGCCCAGATAACATCCGCGTCTGAGTTAGAAGCCAGTCTACGTGGGGAAATTGCTACTTATGCAGCAGAGCGTGCTCGTTTAGAAGTAGAAAGAAAAAATGCTTTAATCGATCGTTATGTGAATAATTTAAGTGAAGAAGACATTGTAGAAGTGCGCGAACATTTAGATGAATATTCATATGATGAAATTGAAAGCAAGTTAGCAATTAAATTTGCTAATAAACAAATGGCTGGCAGTGCTGACAACAAAGTAGTTCCACTACCAGAACCCGTTGTTGATGAATTCGCGTTATTTATGCAAAAATATCGCAAGAATTAAGGAGGAATAACTTATGGCACTAAAAAGATTTCCTATTACCAATGTTGTGGGCGATCTAGTTGACCAGCATCGTGATCCCGATGAAAAGCTATATGCCAGCCTTGAACTAAACCAGGTAGCATTCCCAAAGACTGGTATGGTAGTTTCTCAGACCCCTCTAGGAGCCGCTTTTACAAAGTCTGCTCCTTGTGAGAATGGTATGTGGGTCGTAGCTGATAAGGCTGCTGGTGCAATTAATGCTCCTACTGCTGTAGATGCTGCTCCTATTGGTATTGTTTATACTACAGAAAAAGAATATGACCGTGAACATTATGGTCTACAACGCTTTGGCCGCAAGATCGCTGGGGATTATCCTCGTGTTGGTCTATTAGGCGTAGGCGATACTGTAACTACTAACTGCTTACAGTATGATGAAGCAAATTCTGGCGATCATGCTTTCGCTAATTTTGCTGCTCTAGAAGATGCTCTAAATGCTCTAGATGCAACTCATGCACTATACGTTGGTATTGCTGCTAATAGTGCAGTTCCACAGATTTTAAAGAGTGCTCCAGAATCTGGCATTTATGGCAAGATTGTAAAATACTACACTATACCTAACGGCGGAAAGGGCGTTAAGTATCAGATTGTAAGAATTTAATGGAGGTGCGACTTATGAATAAGCTACATATGTTAATGAACGGCGTATTTGGTCGTGCCGTTCCTGCTGAATTTGCAGCAGAAAATTATGATTACGAAGCCGCTCTCCGCGATGAATTAGCAAAGCTAATGACCAAGGACGGCGTTCACTTCAATCGTCATGTCTTCAATCGTAATAAGGAAGACGTATTTGAACTCCTAGAAGAGAATCTACAGGAAGTTCTACCACAGAATGTCAAGAGTGCTCTTGATATGTTTGTTGAAGTAAAGAATTATGCTCAGGGCCAGCGCCCAGAGTTCCGCGTAGTTCGCGGCAAGATTCGTGGTAAGCAGTTCGTAACTCGTGCCACCGAATCTGGTAACTATGAGACTTTCCGTCTAGACCGTGATCGCTTTGATTTATACATCCAGGCTATCGGCGGTGCTGGATATGTTGACTTTGAACGTTATCTAGATGGCCTAGAGTCCATGACTGATATTTACGAAGTCATCCAGGAAGGTATTGTAGATCGTCTATTTGAAATGGTACAGGGCTGCTTACTAAATTCTTGGAACGCTGCTGGTCGTCCAGCTCGTAATAAGGTTGCAACCAACCAGTTCAATCCTACTGCTATGAAGAAGCTCTGTAATACAGTTGCTCCTTATGGCAGCCCAATCATCTACTGCACTCCAGAATTTGCTGCTGAAATGGTTAATGCATTAGTATATAATGTTAATAGTACTACTACAGTAAAGCTATCTGATGTTGATATGCAAGAAATCCGTGATCGTGGCTATATTGGTAAGTTCTATGGTACTCCTGTCGTTGTAATGCCACAGTCTTGGACCGATGAAACCAATACTAAATTACAGTTCAACCCAGCTTTCGCTTATGTACTACCTGCTGGCAAGGAAAAGATTATTAAGATGGCTTTCGAAGGCTCTCCTTACTTCCGTGAGTGGGATGACCATGAGGGCGATAATCAGTTCACTCTACAGGGCTATGTAAAGGTTGGTGTTGGTCTATTTACCACTCCTAACTATTGGGGTATCTATTACAATGCTGCACTATCTCAGGGTAGCGGTTGGGAAACCGAAAACGCAGCTATTGTAGCTAACAATGAAATTACTAACTAATTAGTAATATAATGGGAGGGAGGTAATCCCTCCCTCCCGGATTTTCTTTTCGGAGATAAAAGGAGGAACAATTATGGCTATTACAATTAAAAATATTAGTACAAGTTTAGTTTCATTATATTTTCCAGCTATTCGTTTTAATCGTGAATTAATGCCAGGACGTGAAATTCCAGTCACTGATGAGGAATATGAAGAAATGACTTTTGATACTGGATTTATGTCTCTTGTTAATGGACATTATATTAAGGTTAATGGTTTAGAAGAAGAACAGCAAGTAGAAGTTGTTGAAAATGTATTTGAAGCTTCTGAAATTGAAAAGATGCTAGTGAATAATGACGTAGCTAAGTTTGCAAAGTTTATTCCTACTGCAACTGAAGCAGAAAAGGATAGTGCGGTTACACTAGCAGTAGAGCATAAGATTACTAATGCTGGTATCGTGGCCCTAATTAAAAAATACTGTGGTGTGGATGTAATTCAGGCTATCGCCGCGAAACACGACGCAGAAGAGAAGTGATGACAAATGGCAACACCCTTCTTAAAAGTTTATGACGCTTTTCTCGCACGTATAACTGCCGATGAATGGACGTTGGAAGAAGAGTTAGCTATCGTAGAAAGAGATTGGCAAGAACTTCTCAAAATGGCCATTGCTCGGTTTAAATATCCTCGTGTGAGTTTAGAGTTTGAGGAAGTATCTGCCGCTGATATAGAAGATAGTTCTCCTCAACTTAAAATATATTAGTTCCAAGATGACTTGACTAATGATGAGATTCAGTTACTTGCTTTATATATGAAGCATGAATGGATTAAAAGATGTGTAGCAAGTTGGGAACATATCGGTTAGCTTTATACTTCAAAAGATTTCTCTGCAGCGAACCACCTAGATAAATTAAATGATCTCGAAGCAAATGTTTTGCGCGAGGTCAATGAATAGTAGGATATATATGACAGATCGCGTGGAAAAACCCCTGCTACGATATTTAGATAGTTGGCAGGGAAGCGATAGTATAACAGAAGCGACCTTTGATGGGTATAAGAATAAACTTAAAGGACGCTTATATGGTTTGCTTTGTGAGAGAGAAAAAGATGGAGAATGGGAAAAATTCTTAGATTCAATTATTATTGAATTAATGGGTTTAGGCGCGAATTCGATTAACTGGTGGCCCTTGTTAGGAAAATTAGCGCTTTTACGATATCTCTCATATGAATATTTTAGAAAAAATATCTTTGAGTGTATTAATTTAGTAAGTGGATTGAGTATGCCAGATGAATTATCTTGATGTATATTTTTCCCGTGTAAATCATTTTGGAGAGACGCCAGCCGAACGAATTAAAAATAGTGGGATTGTAGCTTTTGAAAAATGGATGGCGCAATCTCCTTTTACAGTTCTGGATTTATCTGTTGAACGTGGTTATTATTTTAGCGGCATAATTGAAACTAGTAAAGATAAAGAAGAACGTAAATTAATGTATCTCTATGTGGCAAATGATATTCCTATTAAAGTAGGTGATATTCTTACATGGAGACAAGATAATGGAGCCATTGAAAAATGGCTTTTATTATAGCAGATACACAAAGTACATCCAACTTATTAGACATTTCAAATCATTAAATGTAATTTTGAATTGAAATGGATTGATTTTAATGGTTATTTACGGAAATCTTGGGCTTATGCAGTAAGTTCCGTAGATAGTAAAGTTAAGAGTAATTTCAGAATGTGGCATTCTTTAATTTCACCACAGCCAAATAAGTTTGCAGAAGTAATTATGCCTCGCCCTATTTTTGTAGAAAATAGTGAAGATATGGATCGCTTAATGCGTGGTATTACTTTCATTATTGAAAATGAAGGTTGGTAGATTATTGAATGCGATTGGACTAGTGTTGAAGGTATTGCTTATATGTCCTTAACAGAGAGTAAGGTTAATTATTAGTATGATGATAGAGATATAGATGTTGCAGAAACAGATAGATATAAATTTCCAGTATTGCCTATATTATATAGGACTGGAGATACAATTATTCCATAGTTTGAAGCTGATACTTTAAATCAATGGGAAATTGAATTAAGTTCTTCAGATCTAACTGTTGCACATGGTAGTAATTTATAGGATGAGTGGTTTTCTGAGTTAGAAGCGGCAAATCCTGGACAATGTATTATTACTATGAGATTGCGTAATCGTCCTGCAATTACTAAATAGGTAGAAATTACAATTAATGCAAAATTAGATGAATTTGTTGGATATATTGAAGGTCCAGATACTTTAAAACTGGATCGTCAAGATGTATATCGATTAGTTGGAAATACTTCAATTATTATTGACTAGGAGCATCCATTAACTTTTAGTATTAAGAATGATCCAGATGCAAAAAAACCGCCATCAGATTATGGCACTTTGCGCCAAGACGTTGATGATAATAATTAGGTAATTCCTAATCGATATATACTGCATGCAAATGCGAAAAATAAATTAGGAACAATTGTTTTAGTTGCTACTTACAATGGAGTAGAATATACTAAATCAGTTGAAATTGTTCCTCTTTGGTGAGGTGAGTTAAATGCCAGTTCAACAACCAAGTTAGCGCAGGTTTGCCGTAATGGGCACGAACACATTTAATATCGCCAATAAGCTAATGTCAAATTAGCGCTTATGTCGTCTTCTTAAATACTAGGTACGTGATCCTTTTAATAAAGAAAAGTATGAAGATGTAGATGGCGTGACATTATTAAATAAACAGATAATGATTGTGCCTAAAATCTTTGATGATAGTACGGAGAAAACTTCATATATTGTAGCCATATTTTCCAATTTTACTACAAATATCTTAAATCCTGATTTCAAATTATCTACTGTACGCTTTGATGTAGCTTGTCCATACGATGAATGGGTACTTAATGATAAATCATTACGTCCATATCTTATGATGCAAGAGATAGATGATATGTTTAATTAGGCTTAGATGGCGGGT
>Ga0310690_10010977_pt1 | contig 11213 bp, 9 predicted proteins | sample AusTroGonzalo_MG_2_FD_207661 | JGI IMG/M metagenome (GOLD analysis project Ga0310690, IMG submission 207661) | Bovine rumen microbial communities from tropical cattle in Woodstock, Queensland, Australia - Gonzalo_04 (v2) (version 2) | ecosystem: Host-associated > Mammals > Digestive system >...
ACGGGAACTCGCCGGCCGAAAGGAACTCAAGCAGAATATCGGCTATGCGCCGCCCGTCCTTGAACGGGTCGTACTCGATGCGCGCCACGCCTTTTCTCAAGACTGGCCCGTTGCCGACGTTCGCAATCGTGACGAACTTGACGTCCTCGGGAATCCTCACGCCGGCCTCGTAGAGCGCCAGCGCCCCGCCCATCGCGCGGTATTCGTCGATGAACACGAAGAGATCCGGCAGCTTCGCGCCGCCGCGCAGTTTCGCACGGAAGAAGTCGCGCGTCTTCTCCTGCATTATGTCCAGCCGCCCGCTCACGTGGACCCCTGTCCGAATCTTCCACTCCTTCACCTTGACGGACTTGGCGACCAGCGAGGAAAGTATCTTGGGATGGAATTCGCTGTAGTTCGCCCCGACAAGCACTGCGTTTCCGACCCCGGCGCGGGCGGCGTGCGCGGCGAAGTCTTCGATGGCCGACAGCGCGTCATTGCCGATGCACCCCACGCACTTGGCGGACTGCACGCTGGCCTTGCCGACAACCACGTAGCGCACATTGGAAGCGGCAAGATGGCGCTCGATTTCCGGCTGCGGCCCAATCATCACGACCAAAGAAGTGTCCAGACGGAGAAGCTGGTCCAGACTGCGGAAATCGTAGACGTCGCGTCCAAATGCCGGCACGGTGACGCGCTGCACCATGTATCCGCGCACTGCGAGCCTGTCGCACACCACCCCGGTGCGGATGTTCTGACAATAGACGTAGTCGCCGCCAGGCACGATCACCAAGACCTGCCCCTTCCAGAACGAAGTCGGAGGCTTTGCGACGATGCATCCGACGCCGCGGCGTCCGGACACCAGGCGTTCGGTCTCGAGCTTCGCTAACGCGCGCACCACGACGCGGATCGAAACGCCGAAGTGCGCGGCAAGCTTCCGCATCTGCGGCAACCTGTCGCCCGGCCTGTACTCGCCCGCGGCGATCGCGCGGCGAAATCCCTCCGCGATCTGGTCGCAGAGCGTCCCGCTCCCGTTTCTATCTATCGTGAACATCGCCTCGCCCTACTCCCTGAAAAGGTCGTCCAGCGTAACTTCCGACTTGACGATGCCGGAATGCTTGTTGCGCTTCAGACCATAGGTTGTCACGTATGTCAGGTGTATGTCCATCTTCGTTCCAGATTTGGTCAATAAGGCGTTTCGCAGCACATCCATTCGGCGGTGTGCGACGTCATGGCTTCAGGCATCCAATCGGGCAGACGATGATTCCGTCCTCGCGCGTGTATGCGTACTCGCCGACGGCCGTCACGACCATTCGGAACACAGGGCGAAGCGCCTTTCGAGATTCAACCAACCGCAAGTAGCCGTCAAGCGACGCAACCCCATCTTCAATCAATCGCTCGCCGCCAAGCTTCATCTCGACAAGCGCGTAGCGCCCTTTTGCGTCCTCCAGCACGGCATCGCACTCAAGGCCGGTCTTGTCGTGATAGCGAAACACATGTCCACGCTGAGCTTCCATGTAGGTTCTGATGTCCCGCATGCACAGCGTCTCAAAGAGATAGCCAAACGATCGAAGGTCCTTCATCAGGTTTGCAGGCGTTGCGTCCAGTGCCGCCGTTGCGATGGACGGGTCGACGAAATATCGCGTTTCGGACGCGCGCATGGCCTCTTTCGCGCGCAGCGAAGGCGTCCAAGCTCGAACGTTGTCAATAACGAATATCCGTTCCAAGGCGTTCAGATAGGAATAGATCGTGTCTTCGCTCAGGCTGTCAGTGTCATTGGCCACGATATCCCGCCTGATCGCCGCAAGGCTGGACTGCGTTCCCTGAAGCCGGGCATACGAACGAAGCAACCTGCGCACTCTCGCCGGATCGCGCGGAATTCCGTCCGCCCGCGAGATGTCGCTTTCCGCAACCGCCGTGAAATATTCCCTGGAGACGTTCAACGCGCCCCGACCAGTCTTCCCAACGGCCGCAGGCCACCCCCCTCGGCAGATTATTGCGGCCATTTCGTCCAGCTCGATCTTTCTGGCCGTGGCGGCTGAAAAAGCTTCGCCATCCATCAACGACCTAAGACTGACCTCGCCAGAGGACTCTCCCGACTCCCACAACGTCATAGGGCGCATCCGCACCCACGCGAATCGTCCTGTTCCAGAGTGCCGGATCTTCTTTCGCTTTTCTTCTGGAACCACAGATGAGCCAGTGAGGATGAAGTGGCGATTTCCATCAGAATGATCGACCGTGAACCGGACTGCATCCCAGAGTTCCGGGATGTCCTGCCACTCGTCCAACAACCTCGGACTCTTCCCCTTCAGCAATTCGGAAATCTTCGTTTCTGCGGTCAGAAGATACTGTTCATGCAGATCTGGATCGTCAATATAAAGGAAGCTCTGCGCATGTTGTTCGCATGTCGTCGTTTTGCCGCACCACTTGGGCCCCTCAACCAAAACCGCGCCAATGTACGACAGTTTTTCATCTAGGATTTCATCAACAATTCTTCTACGATATTCTTTCATTTGGTGAGCATTATATCATATATCGGGCATAGATGCAACAACCGTTCGGCAGTTTTTCCGATTTCCGTTCGGCAGTTTTTCCGATTTCCGCTCGGCAATTTTTCCAATGATCATGGGAACGAGCCGCCGACGCGCCATGCCGGGCCGACGGAGACGCCGTCGGGAAAGACGCCGGTGCGCAGGTATTCCAGCAGCGTGTCCGAAACAACTTCGCCCATGGCCAGCATGTCGTGCTCTATGCGCGAGAGCGACGTCTTGAACGTGCGGAGCCCGCTGCATGTCGCAAGCGTCGCGACGCGCACGTCCTCCGGCACGCGGACGCCATACGTCAGCATTGCCGTCATCGCGCCGTAGCAAAGGTAGTCGTCGGTGAAGTACAGAACCTCCGGCAGACGCGCACGCCCGCCGGCAAGCCGCCGCGAAAACGCATGGAACGCCGCTCGCTCCACGGCCTCCCTGCGGTAGACGCACACCTTCGCCGGCACGATCCACGGCTCGGCCGCCACCCCAGCCGCCGCAAGTCTGGAAAGCATCTCAGCTCCGTCGCCGCACCACTTGCACACGACCGTGACGCTCTTCACGCGCCGCCGCACGCAGTGGCGAACGAACGCCTCCTCGGCGCCGTCCGTACGCAGCGGCACGGCACCGACAAGTCCAGGGGCCTTTACGGCGTCGCAGAACACCGCCGCAAATGGCTGCCGGGACGCCTTTACGATGTCCAGCACATGCGACTTGGACGGAAGGCACACGACAAGTTCATACGGATGCCGAAGCCCTGCGCGCAGACGCGCGATGTCATATCGCCCGTGCGCCCCGACCCGCGGGAGCGCCGCCGTCGACACCATGTAACCGGCGTCATTCAGGCGCATGCGAATGCGATCTTCCGCGTCGGCGAACGAGACACTACCATGATGGAGCAAAAGCACCTTGTGGTTCTTGTGCAGCGACTCCTCGACATTGACGACGGCGCTGGACTTCTCGCGGAGCGACACTCTGCCCTCCTTCGCGAGAATCCTCAGCGCATCCGTCGCCACGCGTCGCGACACGCCCAGCTCCGACGCCATGTCGCGCGTCGACGGAAGCTTCTCGCCGGGCGTCCACACGCCGTCCGCTATCGCCCGCCGGAGTGCGTCGGCCACCTGGTGGGGCAACTTGACCCAGCTGCCCCTGTCCACGACAAGGCCGTTGAACGCCGCGCTTTTGCCGTATAGACGGTTCTTGGCTGCCATTCCGGCGGCTTACATCACACCCCGCTGCGGCCGCGAAGCGAGCCGTGCGAGAGGAAGCCGTCGTACTTGCGCACGAGGAGGTGCGACTCCATGATGCGCAGAGTGTCGAGCGCAACGCCCACGATGATGAGGAGCGAGGTGCCGCCGAAGAACGAGGCAATCGCCCACGGAATCGACATCCACCCCATCAGCGCCAGCGGGATCAGCGCAACGACCAGGAGGCCGGAGCCGCCGATGAGCGTGATCTTGGTCATCATGTCGTCGAGGTACTCAGCCGTGGCGCGGCCAGGGCGGATGCCCGGGACGTACGAACCGTCCTTCTTCAGGTTCTCGGAGATGTCGACGGCGTTGAACTGCGTCGCGACCCAGAAGAACGCGAAGAACATGATGAGCGCCGCGTAGACGACCAGGTGCAGCGCGCCCGTCTGGTTGGCGAGGCCCTGCGCGAAGCGGTTCAGCGCGCCGGAGACGCCGGACGACGTGGGGTCGGTGAACTTCATCAGCAGCGTGGAGGGAATCTGGATGAGCGGCTGCGCGAAGATGATCGGCATGACGCCCGTGTAGTTCACCCTCAGCGGCATGAACGTCTGCTGCATGCCGTAGGAGTTGCCGCCGGACACCGAGCGGCGCGTCGTGTGGATCGCAACCTTCCTTACGCCCTGCGTGAGGAGGACAGTGCCCATGACGACGAGCAGGAAGAACACCACGACCACCGGAAGCTCGGCGATGGGGGCGGAGGCCTCGACGCCGGCCAGGCCGAAATAGCGCTCCCACGCGCTTATGAGCGCCTGCGGAAGACGCGAGGTGATGTTGATCATGATGATCAGCGACGCGCCGTTGCCGACGCCGAACGTAGTTATCTGGTCGGCGATCCACATCACGAACAGCGACGCGGTCGTCATGCCTATCACCGTCATCAGGTTGAAGCCAATGCCGGGATTGACCACAATCTCCGTGCCCGCGAACGCCGGGCCGAGCATGCCCGGATGCGAGAGGGCCGTGGCGATGCCCCAAGACTGGACGACGCAGAGGAAGATCGTCAGGTAGCGCGTGATCTGCGCGAGCTGCTGGCGGCCGGTCTCGCCTTCCTTCTTCAGCTTCTCGAGCGACGGGATGACCGACGAGAGGAGCTGGATCACGATCTGCGCCGAGATGTAGGGCCAGATCGAGAGGAAGCCGATGGCGCACTGCCCGAGGGCACCGCCCGTGAACACCTCGAACCAGTCTAGGAGGCCGCCGGCGTTCGTCGCGCGGGCATTCTCGATGACCGCCTGCAGCGCACGCCAGTCAACGCCCGGCGTCGGCACCTGGGAGACGAGGCGGCACACAAACACCAGCCCCAGCGTAACAAGAATCTTTTTGCGCAGCTCCGGGATGCGGAACGCGTTCGAAAAGCCCTTCATCATCGACATAGCAGCAACTTCTCCTTAGATATTCAGAATTTGAAAGCGAAGTATACCAAAAACGCCGAAATGGCGCAACCACACCCCCATCACTTGTTTACGAGGGTCAGGACCGACGAGCGAAGCGCAAGCCAGTTGCACTTTCCGTCGTTTGCCGTCTTTACGTCGAAATTTGCGGCAACTTTGGCGAATTCGCCAGCATCAAGCGCACCGGAGGACTTGAGAATGCGGACCTTCTCCGCAGCGGCTATGCCGTTGCGGAGCTCCAGGAAGCGCCAGCTGGGCTCGCCACGGGGATAGCAGAGGAACGTGTCGCCAGCAAGCCAGTTCCAGTACGTAGCGTCCTTCGCGGGATTTTGCGGCCAGCTGTTCCAGGCCCAGCGGAGGAAGCCGTCAAGCCCGAGAAACGCCGGTGCGGCGCCGCACCAGAACGCCTCGCCTCGCTTGGAGTCCATGAACGTGTTTGGCTGCCTCGGGGAGCAGCAGACGTAAAAGGTGGTCACGAGCCCCTTCTTTGTGCGCTCCGCCGCCTCTGCCAAGAACTCGGGGGTCATGCAGTGCGAATGGAGGACCTGCGAGTAGGAGTCGATTGCGATGCCCTTGAAATCGCTTGGCTTGCGGTTGCCGGCCATCGATATCCTCATGCCCGGCGCGTGGCGCTGAACAAACGCCGCGACCTTCGCGACGTCCTCCGGCTTGCGCTCGTCCATAGCCATCAAGGTGTTGGCAAACCACCCCTTCGCCTTGACATGGGCGACGAACCTGTCGAAAGTCTCGCCCCAGCGGCGCTCAAGCTCGCCTTCGTCGATCGTCTTGCCAAGCGTCCAGGGGCAGAGCGAATAGCAGGAGATGTCCGGCCCGAGCCCGCAGTCGAGGCAGAACGAGACGTACTCGTCGAAAAGCCTGAAGTCGGGGTCTTCTATCATCGAGTGGTATGCGTCGAAGCACTGGTGGTCCCATGGCGTGTCGATAATCGGCACGGTTATCGTCTTCTGTCCCGCCGTGGCAAGCAGCTCGTACACCGGGCGCATAGCCGCGTAGTGCTTTTTGGAGAACGGCTTCGCCCCCGCCTCGCGGGCGGTCGCCCAGGGATGCTGCCAGAGGTCAAGGTAGTACTTCCAGTCCCTTGGCGGGGGCAGCACTCTGTCGACCACCCTGATGCGCATCATGCCGCATTCGTAGACTCCTGGCTTTGCGTCTGCGGGGACGCTGACCTCGGCAACGCGCGGACCGTCGTCGTCCGACCCCCACTTGACGCGGTCGTAGACCTCAAGCCTCTGGAGGCTTTCCGGCTCCGGCGCGTACTTGACGCTCTTCAGGACGCCGTACCTGACCGAAATCCCCTCGGGTGCCTTGGCCAGCTCTGCGAAATCCGGCACTCTTGCCGCAACGGTCTCGCCGCGCCAGGCTGCGACCTCGAACGTGCGCGCCGAAACACCAAGCACAACCGCGCCAGCCAGAACCGAAACAACAGCTTTCATCTTCAATTCCTTCTCCTTCCTTTGCCCCTATGATACCATTTCCCCGCGTCCCGCGTCAATGGCAAAGACCGTCACGATCAGGCCGCCGCGCCAGCCAACTGGACATACTGTCCCGGCATGGGCCATAATGTCGCGGGAAAGCGGCGAAAGCAAGGCGAACAGGGGCTGGCACGCGGTTTGCAATCTAGGCGGCGGTCACAAAAGAAAGGAACCAAGAACATGAACACGATAATGAACATAGATCCCTGGAGTTTCCTGGACGACCTGCTCGGCACCTCGAGCCGCGCGTTCAGGACGATGCGGGCGCGCGCAGCCGGGCGATTCCCGCCCGTAAACGTGTTCCTCGACGACAACGCGGTTCTGATTGACCTCGAGCTGCCCGGGCGGACGGCCAAGGACGTGGAGCTGACGCTCGAGCCGGAGGCCGTGGTCATCGCCGACAAGCCCGCCGCCGAAGAAGGCAAGGAGCCCGCAAGGCCCGCTTGGAGCCGCAGGCTGGACCTGCCCTTCCGCGTGGATTCGGCAAAGGCCAACGCGAAGTTCACCGACGGCATACTCCGCATAGAGCTGCCGAAGGCCGAGACGACTGGCGTGAAGCGCATCACCATACAAGGCTGAACCAGAGGGCAACAAAAGAAAGAAAGGAGCTACGACATGGACAACGAGGCATTCACCGTTCCGGCATCGACGTTCACCGAAAGGCCGGAGGACTACGAACTGAAGATCTACCTGCCGGGAATCGGCAAGGGCGACGCCGACCTGCGCATGGAGGGACGCACGCTGACGCTCAAGACAAGCGCAAAGCACCAGAACCCCGCAGGCTTTCGCCAGGTCGCCGCCGAATTCGAGCTCGCCAACTACGCAATGAGCGTAGACCTGCCCGAGATGGCAGACCCGGCGACGCTGGCGGCAAAGCTCGAAAACGGGCTGATGACCGTCACGGTCAAGAAGCGCGCCGAAACGCAGGCCCGCAAAATAGAGATCGGCTGATCAGCACACAACGGCCAGGCCGCATCCGGCCTGGCCGTCATTCGTTTTTCGACGCCGTCATCCGTTCCTGGCAAGGAGAAGCCTCTCGACTCTCACGGCGTCTTCGGGCGTGTCCACGCCAACGCCTTCGTCTTCGGTCGCCACGACTGCGATCTTGGCGCCCATCCAGAGGGCTCGAAGCTGCTCAAGCCTCTCGGTCTTCTCCAGCGCACACGGCGGCTCCGCAACATATCGCCGCAGGAACGCACCACGATAAGCGTATATGCCAAGATGTCTCACGAACAGCCCGGAGCCGAGGTCCGGCTCGCCGTCGCGATCGCATGGTATCGGCGCCCGGGAGAAGTAGAGTGCACCGCCGTCGCGGTCGAGCACGATCTTGACAACCGACTTCGCGGCAAAATCGGCGGGAGACTTTATGGGAGTGGCGGCGGTAGCCATGTCCCACCGCGCGTCGTCCCTGAGACGCCCGGCGAGGGAATCGACAAGCGCAGGGTCGATTAGGGGTTCGTCGCCCTGTATGTTGACTAGTATGTCGTCGTCGGCAAATTCGCCGCCAAGGAACGTGCGTGCGGCGCACGCGATTCGGTCTGTGCCGCTAGGCAGCTCGCTCGGCGTCATCACCGCCTTGCCCCCGCAACCCTCGACCGCCTTGGCGATGCGCTCGTCGTCAGTCGCGACGAAGACCTCGTCCAGCGTCTTCGCGCGCCGCACGGCCTCGACGACCCATGCGACAAGAGGCTTGCCCGCCAGGAGGGCGAGCGGCTTGCCGGGGAATCTGCTTGATCCGAACCGGCTTGGAATTATTCCGAATGTTCTCATGCGCGTATTTTACCAAATTTCATGTTGCGGCAATGAGCTCTAGCGCGAAAACGCATCCATGCGGCTCGTTGGCGCGTACCGTCAGGTCGCCGCCCATCGCCCTGGCGAACTCACGTGCCGTGCAAAGCCCGATGCCGAAACCGCCCTTCCCTGTCTCCATCGCCGTCTTCGCCCTGTAGTAGCGGTCGAACGCGCGGCGCATCTCCTTCGGTGTCATCCCCTTGCCTTCGTCGCAGACCTCGACCCGGACGAAGCGCCCCGCGACGCCGATCCGCACGCGCACCGGACCATATGGCGCGGCATACTTCAGGTCGTTCCCAAGAAGATTCCAGAGTATCTGCACGACCAGCGTCGCGTCCGCCCACGCAAGCACCGTCTCGCACCCGTCCGGCGCGTCGACTTCGATCGGGACGTCGGCGCCGTCGAACAAGTCCCGGTAGTCTGCGCGGAACAGGGCGTATGCGTCGCGGCAGGCTTTTCCAAGGTCGACCTTCTCCACCTTAGGGGCGGGACGCCCGCCGAGCCTGAGAAAGTCCTTTATGTTTGCCACGAGGCGAAGCATCCTCTCGTTGAGCGTCTTGGCCTCGGCATCGTCCCTGCCGATCATGTAGCGCAATCCGACGAGTGGCGTGGTCAGGTCGTGAGCAGTCGCGGCAAGAAAGTCGTCCCGCTCGCGCAGAAAGCGGACAAATGACCATACCGCGAACGCCGTCAGGGCGACGAGCAGCAGGGCCAACAGCGAACCACCCCAGTAGAAGACGAGGGCGTATGGCACGCGCCGCACGACAGGAACCTCGATAAAGCGCCAGGCGTCCGGATCGGCCCTGACCCACACGCAAGTCGTCCCCTCGCCTTCGACATATCCCCACGGACGCCCCTCGACGCGGCCGACCTGCCGCCACCCCGCGCGGCGCGCCCCGACGGTCTCGGCATGCTCGGGACTGGCCAGCAGAGCCTCTGCCGTCTCGCGATATTCGCGCGTCACCCTGCCCGGCTCTGCGCGTATCCATCCCGGGACGTTCGACAGGACGTACGCCGCGCCAAGCCCGATGGCAAGCACCGCCGGGAGGGCGATGAGCGCGGAAAACACCAGGGGGCGCCGGAACATCGCGTCAGAGCGCCTCCGCCGCCAGGGACATGAACATCTTCCTGATGGCGGGCAGACGGCGCTCCTGGCGCTCAAGCGCCCACATGGCGAACAGCCACTTCTTCCGGAAGCCGTAACGCGCAGGGACCGGCGGGTCGAACGACTCGAACGAGTCGCGCATGACCGACAGCCGCCACGCCATCTCGTGCGTGCGGAACTCGAAGCCGTCCATGAACCTGCCCGCGATGTCGGCGGCGGACACGGAAGGATGCGCGGAGTGGTAGGTCCTGACTGCGGAGGCGTAGTGCCCGAGGTAGAACTCCGCCAGGGCGTCGAGGTTCTCCTCCGTGTACTCCAGCGAGGGCCACCCGAAGCTTCCCCTTATCGAGCATGTCGCCACGCGCTTTGGCGAGACCATCTCGCGCACGATGTCGTATTCGAAGTCGTAGATCTCCTTGCCGACGCCGAAAAGAGGGCTCTTCGTCACGGGGTCGTACTTCTTCATCGCCATGTTCTGCGCCGCGGCGTCGCCCATAAGGCCCGCGAGCGAGAGGACGACCTCGCGCTCTTCGGACGCCGCCCCGTCGGCGCGGCGGAAGTAGTCGGACGGTATCGACTCCATCGGCTCGCCTTCGCACCTGCTGCGGATGTAGTGGTCCTGCTTGCCGCGCCCCGTGCCCGGCCTGCGCTTCAGCAGGTGGTAGTAGTCGCTCAGCGTCACGCCCAGCGCCCGCAGCGCGCCGACGCGCGAGAGCATGTACGCCGAGTAGCCGACTGCCGCGCTCGACAGCCGCTTCTCGACAAACGCGTACTCTATCGGGCGCCGGTTCGTCTTGTAGACCACTTCGCGCGTCGCGCCGCTGCCGAGAGGCGCGCCGTCGCCAGACGCGCGGATCTCGTAGACGTTCGCGTACTCGATGCGCTCCTCCTTGGACATCATGCCGCGCAGGTTCGAAAGCAGTATCTCGGTGCGCGCGTCCGCGCCGGGATGGAGCACCGGTCGGCCGTTGACGAACGTGCCTCCGGGCAGCGCCGTGCGCCTGTCGTCGAACGCAGGCGTCTCGCCGCTCCCTGCGACGGCGTAGACCTCGCCAGTTATGTGCATGTAGAGCGTCTCGACGAAGACATGCGACGACTCGTCGCCCAGCTCGGGGCGTGCAAGGAGCGAGGCGTAGAGCGAGCAGATGTCCTTGATCCGGCTGACACAGGACGGCAGGCCGATCCCTTCGCGGGCGATGTCCGCCTCCAGCGCCTCGACCGCCGGCACAAGCGTCTCGATGGCGGTTCCGCGCCTGAGGCCGAAGAACTCGATTTCGTGGTGTCCGCGGTGCTTTGGCTGGCGGGCGAAGGACGGACCGCCGCCATCGTAGACGCCGACCATCTCGCGGAGGCCGTCCGCAAACGCCTGCGGGTCGGTCTCGGCCGTCGCGGCAAACCGCCTGAACTCCGGAAGCGTGACGAAATGCACGCCGCGCGTGGAATGGAGATAGACGATGCGCGTAGAGATGCGCTTCCTGGCGGACGCGAGCGCGGCGCGCATCTCGTCCTCGGTCCACGCAAGCGGCTTCACGCGCCACTCCTGCCCGAGCCGCCGGTAGTGGTCGAGGGTGGACACGTTGCGCTCCGCCATGACGACCCCGTCAAGTCCAAGCCCGAGTTCGCCGGCAAGCCACTCGTCGCACTTGATGACGATAGGCGCCGGGACGTCGCGC
>Ga0310690_10010978_pt1 | contig 11212 bp, 10 predicted proteins | sample AusTroGonzalo_MG_2_FD_207661 | JGI IMG/M metagenome (GOLD analysis project Ga0310690, IMG submission 207661) | Bovine rumen microbial communities from tropical cattle in Woodstock, Queensland, Australia - Gonzalo_04 (v2) (version 2) | ecosystem: Host-associated > Mammals > Digestive system >...
TAAAATCAGGTAATTATGTTTAATAAAATTTTGCGGAAAAAAGCCCCCGTTGCCCAGTCGCGCACGTTCTCTAACCGCGATTCGTCGCCCGTCTCCTTAAAATCGGTGCGGCAGTGGCAGCCGCTGCGTTTAGACAGCACGCTGTTTTTCCTTACGATTGCTTTTGTACTATTCGGGTTGATTTTTACCTATTCTTCCAGCGGGATGGAAACTTCTTCCTACTTCCAACGCCAGTTGCTTTTTGACATTATCGGGCTTGGGGTGGGGTTATTTTTATCGCAATATTACCACCGCTTGCGCCAAATTCCGTTTATTAATCCCAACGTCATGATGATTATTACATGGATTTTTTTAATTATCGTGCTTTTTACCCGTACGCAGGCGCACGTGCACCGCTGGATTGATTTCGGGTTTTTCAAGTTGCAGCCGTCGGAAATTGCAAAATTGACCCTTGTTATTTATAACGCGGATTATTTAAGCAAAGTAGCCGGACGGCTCAGCCGAGACATCAAACAAACGGTATCACTGCTTTGGAAACCTTTTGCGGTCAGCGGTTTTACGCTTGCGCTTATTCTGGCGGAAAAAGACTTGGGAACACCTATTTTGATGGGAACCGTGTTTGCCGCTATGTTGCTGGTGGCCGGTATGAAATTCTTGCATTTAGTGTTGCCGGCTGTTCCGGTGGGATTGTTTGTTTTATACCAAGTATTATTTGTACCTTACCGACGGGCGCGCGTATTTTCTTTTTTGAACCCTTTTGAGCAAGAAGGGGATATCGGTTATCAACTGGTGCGATCGTTTTTGGCGGTCGGTTCGGGCGGTTGGTTTGGTAAAGGTTTTGGAAACAGCGAACTTAAAATGCAATATCTGCCGGCCGCGCATACCGATTTTATTTTTTCTATTATGTGTGAAGAAATAGGTTTATTTGTGGGGCTGGTGATTGCGGGGTTTTGTATATTGCTGGTGCAAGGAATCAATTTGGCACGGGAAGCCAAAGATAACGCCCATGCACTGCTTATTTTCGGCTTAACGCTTACGATTTCGTTACAGGCATTTTTTAATATGGGTATGGCTATCGGGTTGTTACCCACCAAAGGTATTGCCTTGCCTTTCTTTTCTTACGGCGGTTCTTCGGTGATTATGACGCTGGCCATGATGGGTATTATCTTAAATACCGCCGCCATAGAAACACAACCCCAACAAAACCGGGAAACAATCCCACACTATAAGCGAGTAAACAGATGAGTAAAAATAAACGTTTTTTAATTGCTTCGGGCGGAACGGGCGGTCATTTTTATCCGGGCTTTGCTATCGGCAAAACCCTTAACGGGAAAGGGACAAACGTACTTTTTTTAGTACGCAAAAATGACCCTGCTAAAGAGATTTTAGCCAAGCATAATTTACCCTTTGCCGAACTTGATTTGACGGGTCTGCCGCGCTCTTTTAATCCGCTGCGTCATTTCCGTTTTGTAAAAAAATTATTAAGCACGTTATCACACACCCGTCATATTATTGCGGATTTTAAGCCGGATGTCGCGTTAGGAACGGGGGGGTATATTTCTTTCCCGCTTATTTACTGCGCGCACCGTATGGGGATAAAGACCGCCTTGCACGAATCCAATACACGCATGGGCCTTGCCAATAAAATTTGTTCGCACTTCGCCGATTTGGTGATGTTAGGCTTACCCCTAGATAAAGATATCAAAAATTCCCGTTTAACCTTTACCCCCGTGCGCAGTGAATTTGCGCAAAGCGTTAACCGCAATGAAGTTTTGGCTCAATTAGGCCTAAATCCAGCTGTGCAAACGATTTTAGTAATGGGGGGCAGTCAAGGGGCTAAAGGGCTTAATGAAGCCGTTGTAAAACTCGTTAAAGCGCAAACGGATACCCAATTTATTCATTTAACAGGGCCGAAATGGTACGATACGTTAAGTAAAGAATATGAGGGGTTATCCCATATTAAAGCGTTGCCGTACTCCCACGAAGTGCATAAACTCATCAAAAGCGCCGACGCTATTATTTGCCGCAGCGGGGCAAGTACGCTCGCGGAATTAGTTGCCTGTCAAATACCTGCCATATTAGTCCCTTTTCCGCACGCGGCCGAAGATCACCAATATTACAATGCAAATATATTGGAAAAATACGGGTGCGCAGTTGTATTCCGTGAAAGCCCGAATTTAGCCGCCCAATTACAACAAACATTGATTTCCTTTACGCCGGCGCGTTTGGCGCAAATGAGAGAAGCCTATCAAAAAATAAAATTGCCTAATCCGCTACAAGCCGCAACGGATATTGCAAGCGTACTGCGCAGTTTATAAAATAAAAAACCCTTACAAAATTGTAAGGGTTTTTTATTATTAGCTCGGTGGATTTAATTCTGTCAGTAAAGCATTTATGTTGGCTTGGATTGCCGTAGAGGTATTTTTAAGTGTTTTCTTATTCTTTTCGTTAACCGTAAACTCATAAAGGGTAGTTCCGTTCTGTTTACGTACTACCGTTACGACGGTTTTATCTGTGCCGTCGGGGGCATTTCCCAAGGTATAGGTAAATAATTTGGTAGTATAGGTGCTGCCGCTCCAACTACCGCCTTTTAATTCTACATCGGCAATTTTATCTTTTGTAAGTGCAACACCGCCGTCTTCGGGGTACATATCCACATAGCGGCGGGCAGAATCTAAAATTGCTTTAGAGTTTACGAGTGCTTCCGATAAACGCGCTTTTTCCACCGATTTGGTATAACTCGGTAACGCTACAGATGATAAAATGCCGATAATCAGCACAACAACCAATAATTCAATCAAGGTAAAACCCTTATTCATAAAAACGCTCCTCACATATAATTTACAACCTTTAATACATAGTATAACAATTTTAAGGTATTTCTCAAGTTTTTTTTAAGATTTAGCCCTTATAAATATGATATCTTATAAGTGTAGAAAGGAGTTTTTATGCCTCAAAAAGAGTGCCCCGCTTGCGCGCAAGCATTACCCCCCGAAGAAGATGATGATTTTTCGCTTACCCGTTGGATAACCCTGTCTTTGGGTGCTTTGTTATTGCTTCTTACGTGGGTGCTCCCTTTAGGGAAAATAGCGTTTTTTGGCTTTTTAACATCTTATTTGTTGTGTGGTTATGATGTCCTGTTGCGCTCGGTTAATAATGTGCGGCGTAGGGAAATCTTTGACGAAAATTTTTTAATGACGCTAGCCACCTTGGGGGCGTTTGCCATAGGCGAATATCCCGAAGCGGTAGCGGTTATGCTCTTCTACCAAATCGGCGAGCGGTTGCAAGATTATGCGACCGGCGCTTCGTGCGGGCAAATTGTAAAACTGGCCCGCCTTACGCCTGTGTCGGCCCGCGTGTTAAACGGCACCCAAGAAACGGATACCGACCCTCATTTGGTGCAAATAGGGCAAGTTATCCGCGTACGCGCGGGAGAGCGCGTTGCGTTAGACGGGCAAATTATCCGCGGTAGCGGCAGTTTGGATTTATCGGCCCTTACCGGCGAAAGCCGCCCCGAACCCGCTTTTGCGGGTAAACATATACCGGCGGGCAGTATCAGTTTAGACGGCGTATTGGATATTTCGGTAGAAAAAACGTATCAAAATTCCGCTATCGCGCAAATTATCAAATTAACCGAAGAAGCCACCGCCAAAAAATCAAAAACCGAAAAATTTATTACCCGTTTTGCCCGTATTTACACACCCGTTGTGGTAGGGGTGGCCCTTGCGCTCGCCGTTATACCGCCCTTATTTATTGCTTCGCAAACTTTCCATGATTGGATATATCGCGCGTTGATTTTTCTTGTCATTTCGTGCCCTTGTGCATTGGTGCTTGCCGTTCCGTTAAGTTTTTTCGGCGGTATAGGCGGGGGAGCACGGCAAGGTATTTTGATTAAGGGCAGTTCCTATTTAGAGCAATTAGCCCGTCCTTATATGATAGCCTTTGATAAAACGGGCACTTTGACCAAAGGAGTATTTTGCGTGAGTGACATTATCCCGCAAGCGGGCATTACGCAACGCGAAGTGTTGGAAACGGCCGTTGCTTTAGAAAGTCATTCCAATCATCCCGTAGGTAAAGCAGTAATGCAATACGCCAAAGAACAGGCTATTTCAAGCAAGGTGTTGCCCGAAGTGCGCGAGATTGCGGGGGAAGGCATGGTTTGCGCAGATAAAACGAATATTTATCTGGCAGGAAACGCGCGCTTAATGAAACGCTATCATATTGCGCCTTTGCCCCATGTAGAAAATACGTGCGTTTATGTGGCCGAAAACGGCCGTTTAATGGGTATTATCACATTAGGCGACCAACTAAAAGAGACGGCGCAAAAAGCCGTTACTATGCTTAAAAATGGCTTAGTTAAGCGTATTGCCCTACTCAGCGGGGATACACAAGCCGCCCTAAAGCAAACAGCCCAACAATTAAATATTAAAGATGCTTACGGCGAACTGTTACCGCAAGATAAAGTAACCCTTTTGGAAAAATTTATAGCCGCCGCGCCCGCCAAACAAGCGGTTATCTTTGTAGGCGACGGCATTAACGACGCGCCCGTACTCAAACGCGCGGATGTGGGAATTGCCATGGGGCACTCAGGGGCAGATATTGCTATGGAATCGGCAGATGTGGTGATTGCCGGTGCCGACCCCGTTAAATTGGTAACGGCGGTGCGTTTGGCACAAAAGACGTTGCGTGTAGTTAAACAAAATGTGCTATTTGCACTAAGCGTAAAAGCCGTCATTTTACTGCTTGGAGTTTTTGGTCTTGCCAATATGTGGATGGCGGTTTTTGCGGATGTGGGCGTATCGCTTTTAGCCGTAGGCAACGCTTTAAGGCCGCTTTATTTTAAGCAATAGTCTTATTTCCCGCGGATACGTTTAATGTGGGCTAAATGCTCTTTATAGGTGTTGGAAAAAACGTGTTTAGCGCCTCTATCCGCCACAAAATAAAGCGCGGTAAAGTCCGGCGTGGGGTTTAACACCCCTTTAATGGATTCATACCCCGGGTTACAAATAGGCGCGGGGGGTAATCCTTCATAGCGATACGTGTTATACGGGGAATCCACTTTCAAATCTTTATAAGTCAGGCGTTTTTTCCAAAAGCGGTCTTCTTTGAGCGAAAACCCCAGCGCATATTGCACCGTCGGGTCCGCTTCCAGTTTTTTACCTATGCGAAAGCGGTTTAAGTAAACAGCCGCAATTTTCGGGCGTTCTTCGTGCCAAACGGCTTCGCGCTCTACGATAGAGGCAATCGTTAACACTTGGTTTTCGGTTAAATCGGTGGGGTACTGCTTAAAAAGCGCATCCACACTTTTATGGTATTGGGCGAGCATTTCTTCCACCACGGCAGAGGCGGGCATTTGCGTAGTAAACAGGTAAGTGGACGGGAACATTTTTCCCTCTAAATGACGTGCGCGGACAATATCCAAAAATTCCTGTGCGTTGGTAATATCGCGCGCGGCAAGTTCCCCGGCTATTTCTTCACTGCGCCACCCTTCCAAAATGGTAAGTTTTTCATAATGCATGCAAGAACCGGTAGTAATACATTTTATAACTTCAAACGCGGGCATATTTTCGCGCAAATCAAACGCGCCCGCCTTTAATCCTTTAACCGCCGACGTTAAACGTAAGGTGAGTTTGAACAGCAGTTCACTGCGTATAACGCCTTCTTTTTTAAGCATTTTAGCCACGCTTGCACCGCTTTGCCCGGGTTTAATATGCACGACAACCGGATCGCCCGCACTGAAAAAATACATCTTCACGGCGCACGCTCCGATAATTAACCCGATTAAAAAGATAAAAGCAAAAGCGGTCAGTTTTTTCATAATTATTTTACAAGTTTGAAGAAAAAGCGTTTGCCGACTTGCAATACGTCTCCGTTTTCAAAAACAAGCACGCCGTCGGCGGTTACTTTTTCGCCTTTTAAGCGCACCGCGCCTTGCTCAATGAGTCCGCGGGCTTTGTTTTTACTGGTGGCGGCACCGGCAGCAAATAATACAGCCGAAAGCAATGCGTCCGCTTGCGGTTTTAACTCCGGCATATCGGTAGGGAGTTCTTTTTTGGAAAACACTTTTTCAAAATTGGCCTGTGCATTGTCGGCCGCCTGCACATTATGAAAGCGCGTTACGAGTAAATGCGCCAATTTCTTTTTGGCTACCATAGGGTGAAGCGCTTTTATTGTGTCTAAATCTTCCGAAGTGAGCAGTTCGTAATACGCGGGCATCAGTTCGTCGGGAATAGACATTAGTTTACCGAACATATTTTCGGGCGCGTCGGTAAGGCCTACGTAATTTTTGTACGATTTGGACATTTTTTTCACGCCGTCAAGCCCCACAAGCAGCGGTATCGTAATGGCTACTTGCGGCTCTTGCCCGTTATTTTTTTGTAATTGTCTGCCGACGAGTAAATTGAAAATTTGGTCCGTTCCGCCCAGTTCCACATCTGCTTTTAACGCAACCGAGTCTTGCCCTTGAAATAAACTATAAAGCACTTCAAGCATACTAATCGGATTACCCGCAGCCATACGCTTTTTGAAATCATCGCGTTCCAATACTTGCGCAACGGTAATGTGTTGCAACGTGGACAAAAGTTCTTTACCCGTTACAAACGGGTCTAACCATGTGCTGTTAAAGCAGATTTCCGTTTTGGTGGGGTCTAACACCTTAAAAGCCTGCTCCGTATAGGTTTTGGCATTTTGTAAAATTTGCTCGCGCCCGAGTACGGGGCGGGTGGAATCGCGGCCCGAGGGGTCCCCGATGGCGGCGGTAAAATCGCCGATAACGAGTACGGCCGTATGCCCCAAATCTTGGAAACGGCGTAAGAGAGAAAGAGCGACGCTGTGCCCTAAATGCAAATCGGGGCTGGTCGGGTCGCACCCTAATTTTACTTTTAAGATTTTACCGCTTTCTAATTTTTTGGCAAGGTCTGCCTTGCTGACTACGTCCACGCAACCGCGTGTTAAAAAATCAATTTGTTCGTTTATCGTCATATCTATTCCCTCTAAAATAATCTACTTATATTCTAGCAAATTAAAAAAAATTGTACGGGTCGGCCGAAATTTGTAAGGCGGTTTTTTTATCCGTCTTAAAACTATCCAAACGGGCCAGCACGTCTAAATAATGCGCGCTGTCCACCTTAAAAAGCAGGTATTGTTTTTTGAGCGTATCGGTCTTTTTAGTGCACCATACCGGCCCTAATATTTCGCGGCATTGGTCGCTAACTAAACGGCGAACGGCGTTGGTTTGCTGTTGCAATAAATTAAAATCTTTAGATTTAATAATTACTTTTATTAACTGCACGTAGGGGGGATATAAGAAACTTTTGCGCAGTAAAAGTTCGGTTTCGGCGCAAGCCGGATAATCACCCGCAAGCAAACTTTGATAATCGTAATTTTCCTTATCGGCGGTTTGAATAATCAGTTTGCCGTTGCGCACCCCGCTTAAATGCCCGCGCAATTCAAAAAGCATTTGCCCGTATTTCTCTGACGCGCGAAAATCGGGGCTGTTGAGTTCCATTTCCGCGTCTAATACGCCCACCAACGTCACATTGGTGCCGCGCAGCGCACCGGACGCCAAACGCGTTCCCACCACGATATCGGCGTTTCCCGTTTGCAAGGCCGCTAACGCCTTAAAACCTTGCCCGTCTTTTGTTTTAAGAGAGTCGGAATCTAAACGTAAAAGTTTAGCCTGTGGGAAAATTTTAGCCAGTTCGGCTACTATTTTTTGAGTGCCGCCGTTACGCGTTTTAAAAATTAAATTATTACAATGCGGGCATTTTTGCTCCAAAGGTTCGTTGGTTCCGCATTTTTTACAATGTAAATAACTTTGCCCGTTATCGTCCGTTTCACGTTGTAAAATGGTGCCGCATTGTTTACACTTGGCATACGCCCCGCAATTCAAACAATAGTAGGCTTGCGCATATCCTTTGCGATTGAAAATAAGCAGGGAAGATTTTTTCTCTTTCAAATTGCGTGCTAACTCATCTATAAGTACCGCGGATAAAAAGCGTGACTTTTCCGATTTTTTATCCGCAATTTTAATTTGGGGTGTAAAGGTGCCGTTAAGCGGCTGGGTTAATTTAATTTCATCTGTTTGCCCCTCGGAAACGCTACAAAGCATTTCGGCACTGGGGGTGGCCGATACATACACCAAAAGCGAATTATGCAGTTTGGCGCGAAAAGCGGCGATATCACGCGCGTGATAATAAGGTTTATTTTCTTCTTGCTTGTAATTATCGTCGCACTCGTCAAACATGGCGATTAGGCGCAAATTCTTAAAGGGTAAAAGCACTCCCGAACGGGTGGCAATAACTACGCAAGGCCGGCCGCTGCTGATTGCACTGTAAATTTTTTTACGTTCACTTATCAGTGTGCGGCTATGCCAGCAAAAAACATTTTCCGAGCCGAAATGCTCTTGCGCTTGACGGATAAAATGACGGGCCGAAACAATATCGGGAACGAGTAAAAGCGTTTGCCCGTATTCGCTTAAGGTTTCTCTGGTTAGGCGCAGGATAATTTCCGTTTTTCCCGTAAAAGCGTTACCGCTTAAAAGTACGGGCGCGGAAAAATTTTCTTTACGCGCGCGTAATATGTTCAAGGTTTTTTCTTGCTCGGCAGTAAGACCAAAAGCGGGACTTTTAAGCGTTAAATTAAAAGGGGTGATAGACGCGCTTAACTTAAAATTGGGATAAGGGGGAACCAGTGAAAATAAAATTTGCCCGATAGGACACCCCCAATGGTTTTTGATAAATTGTGCTAACGGGAATAAATCCGCGCCGAATAAAGGGCGGTCGTCGGGAACAGATGATATAGGTTTTAATTTAACATTTTCGGGGGCCGTGCATACGTCACTTACCGCGGTAACGATACCACCCGTTAAGCGTGGTCCGAAAGGAGCGGTAATGCGCATACCGGCCGCGAGTTTACCGGTTAATTCTTCCGGTACGGAATAATCAAATTCGCGGTCTAGCGGCACGTTAAACGCTACTTTGCAAAACATATTACTTGCGCGCGCCTTTAAGCCCTAAGCGGTCCATAACCATTTGTAAATCAAGCCACGCATCTTTTTTCCAATTCGGGTTGCGCAGCAAGGCGGCCGGATGGAAAGTGGCTATAATTTCCACCGGTTTGGGCAGTGTAACGCTGTCTAATTTTAAGTTATAAAAACGCCCGCGTAAGGCGGAAAGGGAGTTAGCGTCCGAGATGAGTGCCTTTGCGGCTACCCCGCCCAACGCAATCACATATTTAGGGCAAATAATGGCAATTTGTTGTTCTAAATATTTACGGCAACAGGCAATTTCCCCCGAATTGGGTGCGCGGTCGTTGCCGTGTTTTTCGGGGTGTAGAGGGTCTGTCATGGGGTGGCATTTGGCGATATTGGCAATAAAAACTTGTTCGCGCGTAAGCCCCATAGCCAAAATCATTTTGTCTAATAATTGCCCGGCGCGCCCGACAAACGGGCGGCCTTGCCGGTCTTCATCAAAACCCGGGCCTTCACCCACAAACATCACTTCAGCGTCTACATTTCCCTCACCAGCTACCGCGTTAAGGCGCGTACTGCCTAAAGGACAACGGGTGCAATTTTTTATTGTTTCGGCTAATTCAGTTAATTGTTTTGTTTTTTCGGCGGTAGTCATAGTTATTGTTTGGGGTGTATTATTAGATTTGGTGCGTACAAATTCTATGGTAAGCGAACTGCCCTCTTGCATACGTTGCGGCGCAACTTGCGTTTTTGGCGCGCGATCCTTTGGCTCGGATACACGACGGGCCGAAACAGCAACGGCTGCACTTTCGGGTGCAACCGCCGCTATGAGTTCTTCGTCATCTTGAGAAGTTAAAAAACGTTTTAACTCCGAAGCAAGTCCTTTTACCGAATCTGCACACATAAATTATAATTTCATGGGTTCTTTGGCTTTGCGTTCCGCTTCTAAGCGGGCTTCTTCCTCTGCTTTTAATTCTTTAGCCAAATTTTCCGAACAGACGCGTAATACATCTTCTTCGGTTACGTCTCCGGATAAAATATCATTTAAGGCCTTTTTAATTACAACGGAGGCGGGTTGATTTTTGTATTTGTCTGTCTTTTTGAGTTCTTTGGCCCATTTGGAAGCCAAAACTACAATTTTATAGCGGTCCCCATTGAAGTCCACTAATTCTTTTGCAAGTTCTTGATCATTTTTTAATAACATGTTGACACTCCCCTAATTATCTTAAAATTTTTAATTTTTTATCTAAACGGCACACCTTGCTTTGTTCGGCGCAAATGATACTGCTCATTTTTTCAATAGTCTGTTGCAAATCGTCGTTGACTAACGCATAGTCGTATCTATCAATATCCTGCATTTCTTTTTTAGCCGTTTTTAAGCGTACTTCAATATCTTTGGTGTTATCTTTCCGCCCTAAAATACGTCTTTTGAGTTCACGCAGCGAAGGGGGAATAATAAACACCGAAACGGCATCTTTGTATGCTTTGCGCACAATGCGCGCCCCTTGCACGTCAATTACCAAAACGGGGCAAATTCCTTTTTTAATGAGCAAATCTACCGATTTTTTAGGCGTTCCGTAATAATTGGTATGCACTTTGGCCCACTCTAACATTTGGTGCTTTTTAATGGCATTTTCAAACTTTTTTATAGTCCAAAAGTGATAATCCACCCCGTCTTTTTCGCCGGTGCGCGGGTCTCGCGTCGTAGCGGTAACCACACGCGAAAGCGTTTTATTCTGCGCCAAGACGGCTTGCACAATAGTGGTCTTCCCCGCACCTGACGGAGAAGATACAATTATAGGAAAAGCCTTCATAATGCTATTATAGAAAATACGCGGGGTGTTTTTCAAGTGTGCTATATGTAAAAATACCCCGCATAAACGGGGTATTTTTAATGGCGCGTAAGATAGCATTAAGCGGGTTTATCTTCTTTTTTAACAAATTTTTCCAATAATTGTTTTCCCGCTTCGGTATTGGCTAACGCTTCTAACGCGCCGCCGACGGCCGTACCGCCTTTGGGGGTAAATAAGTCCATTACATTTTTTACCCCGCTGTCTACGGAGCCCGCATTGGCAATAACTTTAATATCGGCTTTACCCAAGTTTTTGGCCTGTTCAACGCCGATAGCCTGTTGCGCTTCCACCGTGCGGATACGAATTAAATACTCCTGATAGCCTTGGTTATTCCCGATTTGTTCGGCAAGCGTGATTTGCGCTTTAACGGACGCGAGTTGCATTTCTT
>Ga0310690_10010979_pt1 | contig 11211 bp, 23 predicted proteins | sample AusTroGonzalo_MG_2_FD_207661 | JGI IMG/M metagenome (GOLD analysis project Ga0310690, IMG submission 207661) | Bovine rumen microbial communities from tropical cattle in Woodstock, Queensland, Australia - Gonzalo_04 (v2) (version 2) | ecosystem: Host-associated > Mammals > Digestive system >...
GGATATAAAGAGTTCACTGCTGAAGACTATGGAGGGACCACATGATACCAATCACACGAATAGACGAATACCTGGCCGTCATCAGCCAGGACGAGGACGCGACCGGTCTGCCTGATCAGGCGGTGACACGTATTGACATGTACCTGAGCAAGATTGCGGGCGAGGCGGTGGCGGAGTTGCCGGAACCGGTTACCCGGATTGACCGATACCTCGCGAGCATTGCCGGCATGGATGTCGTGATGGACGACCCGATTACGCGGATAGACTACTACCTTGCGGCAGTGGCGGGCGTGTACAGTGGGGAGCTTCCTGAACCTGTCACGCGGATAGACCACTACCTGTACCAGTGGGCAAGCGAGCCGCAGGGCTTCCTCCACACCCTCACCGGCTCCATTCTCCACATCACAGACGGTCTTGCCAAACCCGCTGAATCTCTGACAGTTTCCTTCGGCCCCATACAAGCCGGAAGTGGCGACCCTTCGCCGGATAACGTGCGCCCAATCAGTGGACGGACGGAACTGAGTGTGACGAGGACGGGGGAGAATCTGTGCAACCAAAGTGATAAGCAGATGATTTCCTGTTATACCGATGACGGAACGGCACAAACTCGACGGGGAATTGTGCTTCGGCTCCCTGCTGGCGAGTACAATCTGAAAGTAAGCAGGGCAACAGACGAGGGCAACGGATACATTTACGGCAACGTAATCAACGCAGACGGCAGTTTTTCGTCCTTTAAGTACCTCGTTGCAGGTGGCAGTACAACTCTCCCTATGTCCACCACGTTCACGCTTACGCAGGGACAATACTATGCCATTTTTGACCAACAGGCATCAAGTGATAGTGCTGTCGATAAACTGGCATATTACAACTTGATGGTTAGCCTTGCCACAGCAGACTACACCCCCTACACAGGCGAAACAAAGACCATCTCCCTCCCATCCACAATATACGGCGGTTCTGATGAAGTGGTCGGAGGGAATGGAAGTGAAACGTGGGGCATTATTGACCTTGGTTCGCTTAGTTGGTCACGCATAACATCCTATGCAAATCCGTTGTTCACAGCTTCCGTCAGCGGAATGAAAAATGGGGCAACTTGTGTTTGCGATTCTTTGAAATGCTACAAAAATGTAAACTTTGGTTTTTTGGCAGATCTATCTGTCGATACTGTTCCAAGCAATTTACTCCTTTATATTCGCTATGATGCAATCGAGGACAAAGATTCATTTAAAACGGCAATGGATGGTGTATACCTCGCATACGAACTGAAAGACCCCGTGCCTTTCTCCACCACACCTACCCAAATCGACATCCTTGACGGCGAAAACGTGATTTGGTCGAGCGGAGATACGAATACGTTGGAATACTGGGGCAGTGAAGCAGATGACCCACAGATACTGAGCAACCTCAATGTATTACTGGGTGGCCGCTACTACAACAACCACACCGAAAACGAACCGACTGATGCGGAAGCACTCAATATCCTGTTAGGGGGTAACCGATAATGACATACGAAGAACTCAGAGAATATCGCAGATGCATGGTACTCGGGGCAGAACACTTGCCCGCTGAAGATGCCGTGAAAGTACCGCTCATGTTCAACCCGTGGGATGGCAACGGACACCACTACCTTGTCGGCAACCGCTTCACCTATGGCGAACCGCTGACAGTATACGAAACCCGACAGGAGCATGATTCCCAACCCGACTGGACACCCGATGTTGCGGTATCCCTGTACAAGAAAGTCGCTGACGAAGAACAGGGCGATGACCCGTCCAACCCGATTCCCTATGACGGAAACATGGAACTCTTCAACGGCAAGTACTACTCACAGGGCGGTAAGGTGTACATCTGTTTCCGTGATTCGGGGCAACCGCTGTATAACGATCTGAAAGACCTTGTTCACATCTATGTCGAGGTGTGGAATGGCGAAGGATGACGAGGAAGTCCTCTGGGACGAGGACGATTACCGAAGCTCCGGACTGCTCGAGGAGGATTAACCATGATTGACAGAAACAGGGTCATCGCCACCGCTGTCAACGAAATCGGCTACCGCGAGAAGGCCAGCAACGCCTTCCTGGACGAACCGTTTGCCAACGCCGGGAACGGGAACTGGACGAAATATGCCCGGGACCTCGACAACATCCCCGGCTTCTATAACGGCCCGAAGAACGGATATGACTGGTGCGATATCTTCGTTGACTGGTGCTTTATCCATACATACGGCGCTCCGGTCGGCCTTGGCCTTATCTGTCAGCCTGTCGCCTCCGCCGGCGCCGGGTGCAAATACTCTGCTGCATACTATCAGGCGAAGGGCCGGTTCATGCAGTCACCTGAGCCGGGTGATCAGATATTTTTCTATTACGGCGGCGAGGTGTCGCATACCGGCATTGTGGTCGAGGTCAACAGCGTCGCAATCATTACGGTCGAGGGGAACGTCAACGGAGGAGTGCAGCGCTGTTCCTACCCTCACTCTTCTGCAGCGATCTACGGCTACGGCCGCCCGTGCTGGGAACTGTTTGATGAAGAGACCCCCGCAGCTCCCGAACAGCCCGCAGCTCCTGCCGGCGAAGAAATCACGGTCACGCTGCCGACGATTGCCTACGGCGATACCGGCCTGTGGGTGAAAGTGATGCAGACCATCCTGATCGGGAAGGGATTCAGCTGTGGATCATACGGGGCCGACGGGGACTACGGGACACAGACAAAAATTGGCCTGTATGAGTTCCAGAAGGCCAAGGGCCTCGAAACAAACTTTATCTGCAATGCTCCCGTATGGGAGAAACTCCTGGAGGTGTAAAACATGACAATCGGGCAGCTCGTTCTTGCCATTCTCGCCAGCAGCGGTGTGGCTTCTGTTTTTATCAAGATTCTCGACAGGATCTGGACGAAGAAAGACAAAAAGGCCACCGGCAACGACGCCGTGATATCCAGGCTCGACCGGATCGAGACCACGCTGGACAACCATATCCGGGAGGACCGGGAGCAGGACATTCGGCTCGCCCGGAGGGAGGTTCTGCGGTTCAATGACGAAATCCGCCGGGGAGTAGAGCACACGGAAGAATCATACGACGATATCCTGGAATGCATCGATGCATACGAAAGATATTGCGCCCAGAACCCGGGATTCGAGAACAACAAGGCCGTTATGGCCATAGCAAACATCAAACGAGTATACCAAGAACGCCTTGTCAAAAATGATTTTCTGTAAAAAGGGAGAACAATATGAAACTACCTGACAAAGTATACGATTGGCTCAAATGGATCTCGCTTGTGGTACTGGATGCCATCGGGACCCTTTACAACAGCCTGGCAACTCTGTGGGGCTGGCCGTATGGTGAGATGATCATGAAAACGTGCGTTTACGTGTCCATTTTCATCGGTGCCATTATCGGGATCAGCACAGCCGAGTACAGAAAGACACTTAAATAAGGCATCAAAGAAGCCCCTGCCGGTCACCCGGTGGGGGCGCTTTTTTGTTTCCTTTTTGTAACCCTGATACCCACTCCCCACGTAGGGGAGCAGGCAAAAATCCGTTTTCGGTGGTCACCACCTTGTAAGTCACCGTGTAAGTCATAGACGGATATTTTAGAGTATTTTAGAGTACTAATGTTCTCAAATCGGGCAAAATAAAAAACCTTGCATCCGTTGGGACACAAGGCTTTTGGCGCAGAAGGAGGGATTTGAACCCTCGCGTGCTTTTTACACACCTACTCCCTTAGCAGGGGAGCAAAAAGTGCCTGTTTTCAATGGTTTGCGGTCACGATGTTAGTCACTTGTTAGTCATAGGGATGATTTTGTTCATAGCATCGTGCGCTTCGTCGGTCTCGAGATGGATGTACTTCTGAGTCGTGGTGATCTTCGAGTGCCGCATCATCTTTTGGATCGTCGGGGCGTTCATGTTGAGTTTCGCGGCCTCGGTCCCGGTGGTGTGCCGGCATGAGTACGGAGGGAGATCCCGGACACCGATCCGCTCGGTGGCTTCGTGGTATGCGCGGTAGAACATCTTTTCGTCGTGCGGGTAGATGCGGTCGCTGGCTGTGGATTCGCAGAGGGTACGGATCACCGGCTTGACGGCATCGGCGAACACGATGACCAGTTTCTTCCTGGACTTCTTCCCGCAGCCATAGATCTCGCACCGGTCGAAGTTTATCATGTCCTTTCTGCACGCGAATAATTCACCGGGCATCATTCCGCTGTAGATCATAAGGAGAAGGTAGCCGACGAAGAGGTCCCCGTTCATGAAGGCGGTCCACATCTTCTGAACTTCATCTACTGTGAACGGATTTTGCTCCTTTTCGTCCAATTTCGGCAGCGTGATGTACTGGGTAAGGTTCGACGGCACGAAGCGGTCCGCAGCTGCACGGTTGTAGAGATGGGAAAGCAATGTCTTCATGTCCCGGGCGGTGTAGTAGCTGAACGCATTATCATTGATACAATTCTGAAGGTCTGCTGTTGTGAGCAGATCTATTTTTTTGCCTATAATCGGCTCGATGCGTTCCCGGGCCTTCCGGTATGCTGACTTCTTATCCTTTGACAGCAGAGGGAGATCCGTTTCTTCCCAGACGGTATAGAGGTCGAGCAATGTCGGCACCTTCCGCGCATCACTCCCCTTCAGGACAGCGCAGTAGGCCAGCGCATCCCGTTTTGTCCGGAACCCGCCCTTCGTGCGATATTTGCGGTGCACCTTGCCGTCCTTATCGACATAGTGGTAGTCGGTTATCTGCGCGGTCCATGTGTCGCCGCGTCTGTAGGCCGTTCCTGTGCCGTTACCGCGTTTTCTCCGCGCCGGGGCATAGTTCACAGCCCGACCGCACCGATGGCAATACAGGGCATCCTCGTGCAATTCTGAGCCACATTTCGAGCAAGTCATATATCCTCAATCTCCTGTATCGGTTTGCCGTTGTCGAAGTCATCGTAGGCCAGATGCTCATACTCGTGCCAGTACGCCCGCTGCTGTACCTCCGGCGGGGCATTGGCATCGATGTACATAGAGTACGTCCCGTCCGGGTTCGTGGCCGTCGCGCCATGGATCGGGCCTGGCGGGAAAGGAACCAGCCGGACGAAAAAGTCACACTCGTCCATCGGCAAAAGCAAGTCAATCCATGCCATAAAATCACCTCCGATATCATTATGACATCGGAAGTGTACAATAAAACGGACTCTTTGGGGGGTTATCTTATTTTTTGAAGCCTTCTATCATGTGAACAACGGCTTTGATTTGCTCGGGGGTCATATCTTTGCTCGTTTCAAACAGCAGACGGAGTTCAGGTCTATTCCTCAATTCTTCTAAATAATCTGCCATGTCCTCGGGATCATTTTCACCCGGCACATGAACGTAAGGTATTCCGTTGGAGACCATCAACCTCGACATTTGGTTTCCTGTGCCCTGCGCAAGTTTTGCGTATGTGGTTGTATCTATCATCTTGTCGAAGTTGACAATGTTGAATATCGTCTGCGGAGACAGATCGCAACGGCGAGCGAGTTCTCTGCCCGATATGTCGTGTTCTGCCATGTACTGTTTCAGATAGTCGCTCAACTTCATTGTTTTTCCCTCCGTTTGTTGGTGTCAATTAGATTTTATAACAGTGTCAAAAGAAAGTCAACGCAAATATTGCCTATTTTGCTTGACATTCGCTGTCTATGGACTTATACTGTGGTTGTTTAATCCAGTAGACAGGAGGTGAAAAGATGCAGAACGTGCTCCAGGAAATCCGCGAGAAAAAGGGCCTAACAGTCACGGAATTGGCCCGTAAATCAGGGCTTACTCGGCAGACAATCTATAATATCGAATCTGATCCCGAGCGCGTAGTTGACTCCAAGACGATGGAAGCGATATCCAATGCCTTGGGTGTCAAAGTCAGCAAAATTTTTTTGTTTTGAGTGTCTATTTTACATAGACAGAAAGGAGGAAAAGTGACTAAGACAGAACTCTTGAAGACCATCCGCGAACACTGCCTTGACTGTTGCTGTGGTTCTTATGCGGAGGTCGAGCAGTGCGGATGTCCTACGTGCAACCTGTATCCTCTGCGTTTTGGCAAAGACCCGACCCGAAGGGTGTTATCACCCGAGGAACTTGAACAGCGCAGAAAAAACCTCGGACTCCCGGTGAAAAAATCGCAAGAATCGAACGCTGAGGGGCTTTCAGAGGAAGACACATGAAAGGTCAGACAACATTGCTACCGCATTTTTGGCCAAAATGCTTTGAGACCTGCAAGCACTTTGACAGCCATCCGGATTTTCCACCTGACTATTTCCCGTGGCCTCCGGACAAAAGACGGTGCACATATTGTAACCATGAATACGGAACGAGTGGAGAACAGTTTTATTTTGAAAAGCTGACATCTCACACGGTAGACATGGCTTGTATTTACTACGAGGAGGAACCATGACATTCGCTGATATCGAAAACATCCGCGAGGAAGTCCTTACCCCGCTCCAGGTGGGAGCGTTCCTGCACATCAATCCGCAGAGCATCCGGCAGAAGGCGCGGGAGTGCCCGGAGAAGCTCGGTTTTCCCGTGATCGTGATTGGGAGCCGGGTGCTGATACCGCGCCGCGCGTTTTTGCAATTCATCCAGGGAAAGGAAGTGCGCTGATGGGGCTGAGGATCGTGACCGACGAATGGATCAAAGAGACGCTGAACGAGCGGGACAGCTACAAGATCGGCCTCGAGAAGATGGAAAAAGAGCACGACCGGGCGCTGGCATGGGCGCGGGAGATCCGGGCGAAGGCCGACGGGGAAATCGAAGTGCTGCATCTGGAGATCGAGGCGCTGAAGAAAGACCGGGCGCAGCTGCGGACGGAGAACAGCCGGCTGAGACAGGCCGTGAAGTACTACGAAAGGGGCAAAAATGGCAAAGGAAAAGAAGCTGTATAGAGTCGAAGCCTTCGAGTGGGTTTTCGGCGAACGGATCACGCGGAAAGAACGCTATGTTCATGCCCACAGCCCGCAGCAGGCCATCTTCCTTGCCTTCCGGCACACCTACCTCAATGAAGGCTGGAGCGTCAATGCGGAGGAGGTAGCGGAATGAAGGTACTGGCGACCATCGGTGTGGTCCTCGCGTGCCTCCTCATGGCGAGTGAGGTGTTCAGCCTGATCGCGATCCTGATCGGCGTGGTGTTTTTCCTCGTAAAGGTGGTGAGAAGCAATGAGCATGACTCGTGGTGAGGAGAAGCTGAAGGAAGAGTTCGACCGCATCATGTCCCTGAGCAGAGCCATCAAGACTTTCGGGATGCTGAGGACGAACGAGGACATCATCCGCAACTACGCAGAGGAGATCATCATGCACTGCGACAACATCGAGGAGGTGCGGAAGAATGGCTGACGAGCGGTCCTGCACCGACTGCATCTATCGGCACATTTGGGAGCGGAACGAGTGGCTGTATATGTCCTGTAAGAAATGGCAGTCCCCGTACACCAAAGACCCGTTCTATGACGTGCCGTGTGAATACTACGAAAATAAGGAGGAAAGCAATGGCAATACCAGTACTGATCCTCGGTGAATCGGGAAGCGGCAAGACCTACAGTATCCGCAACCTTGACCCGACCACCACGGGGATCCTGTCGGTCGAAAAGGGCCGACTCCCCTTCAAGGGAGATTTCAAGGTGGTTAAGAACGCCACCTACAGCACAATCGAGGCCGCCCTCAAGCGCGGCACGATGAAGACCTACGTGATAGATGATGCCCAATTTTTAATGGTCAACGAGGAGTTTGACCGCCTACGCGAGACAGGCTATGCAAAATACGCAGACATGGCTCTGAACTTCCGGAATCTGATTCACATGGTCAACAAGGACATGCCGGATAACATCGTGGTGTACTTTCTGCATCACACGCAGGTCACGCCGGACGGCACGATCAAGGCCAAGACCATCGGCAAGATGATTGACGAGAAGCTAACCCTTGAAGGGTGCTTTGATGTTGTTCTTATGGCGAAGACAGTAAACGGCGAGCACGTGTTCCAGACGAAGGGAGAACTCGGCACCACAATCAAGGCTCCGGTCTCCATGTTTGAAACCGACTACATTCCGAACGATTTAGCGATTGTGAACAAAGCGATTGCAGACTTCGGGTGGTTGGACGGCAATGCATAATTATGCAGAGCAACAATCGCCATGTTGGGAGTGTCCGGAACGGCATCCGCTATGTCATGCGGAGTGTGAAAAGTATCAAGCGTATGCGGCCGAGCGGGTGCGGATTAATCACCTCAAGGCGCTGAGAAATCAAGTCGAAGGCTTTGAACAGGATGTCAAAGAACGAAAGCGGCGGCTGCGGAGACAGCACAAGCCGCAACACATAAGGAGGAAATGAATGACAGATATGACAATCTGGACCGCCGAGATCGAGCGGATCGCGGAGGAGTTCAACCGCCGCATGAGCATCATCATCGCGGTCGAGTGGGTAGCCTTCGGGCTGAGTATGGTGGCACTGGCGATGCTGGTGTTCATGGAAATCAGAAACAGAAAGGTAGGAAAACATGGCAGAACTTAAAGGCGAAATCAAAGCCGCAACAGTAGACGGCACGATCATCGAGCTGGTAGACCGCCTGCTGGCATTACAGGCGCGGTGCGCGATTGCGGAGGACAATCTGAAAGAGCTGACGGAACAGTTCCAGCAGCAGGAGGACGCGATCAGCGCGAAGAACGACCAGATTGAGAACCTGCAGACGGAGCTCAAGATCAAGGAAGATACCATCATCTGGCAGTTGAACCGGCGCAAGGAAATCGAAGCCGAACTGGCCAAACTGAAAGAAGAGGTGGCTCATGTCAGCGAAGTTTGAGAGCGGCGTGTCCGCATACGTTCACGGTGTGGCACTGGTCGAGGTCTACTTCCCTGTTGACAGTAAGGGAACCGACTACTGCAACTGTGAACAGTGCTACTACTTCCGGGACAGCTCGCGGAGCTGCGCGCTGAACCATGAGACCATCGCGTTCCCCGGCCGCTATGTCGGGAACAGCTGCCCGCTGATCAGGGTGACCGATTCGCAGTACGCGGATCTGCAAGATTTGATTATTAAAATTATGGAGGAGAATGACAAATGAAACCTATCAACAATTGGAACGATGTGAAGGCCGCCGGAACGTATGACCGGCCGGGTGCAGGCGGCTATGTCTGCATCATCAAGAGGGTCACCGATGACCCAAACAAGGAACTGCTGCATATCGAGTACGATATCGCGGAGGGACCGTTCAAGAGCTACGCGGCGGACACCGCCGAACGTGCCGGCTTCTGGCCGCTCGACTTCACGAAGTCCTACAAGACGAAGGCGCTCGGGTTCTTCAAGGCCATGATCGAGGCCATCGAGAAGACCAACAACGGGTACACATGGACGTGGGACGAGAAGACGCTGGTCAACAAAGGTGTGGGCATCATCCTCCGGGAAGAGGAATACGAGGCCCGGGACGGCAAGGTAAAGACCCGCCTAAAGCCCTACGCGTTCATGACGGCCAACGAGATCCGGAGCGGGGAGTTCACCGTGCCGGAGCGGAAACTGATTGACCACGTCACCGCAGCTCCGCAGATGGAAGAGGAACCCGATGAAGGCACGCTGCCGTTCTGATTATGACTATCATCGAGGATACTGGCCAGCAGACTGGACAGCATGAGAACATCCGGCAGTACTGCGAAGCGCACGGAATCATCCTGCGGCGGCAGAAGCTGAACACGGGCGATTACATCGTGGCGCCGAAGGTATCAGTTGATACCAAGAAGGGCATGGAGGAAGTGTACAACAATCTCGTCCAGGACCATGACCGCTTCCGGCGCGAGTGTATCCGTGCCCAGGAGGACGGGACCCGCCTGATCATCCTTATTGAGAACAGCGACGGGTTCCGGTGCCTCGATGACGTGCTGCTGTGGCAGAATCCGCGGGTCGATAAGTACTACGAGAAGTATGCGTTCGCACTGGCGGCCAATAAGCACGGGAAGGCGCTCAAGATCCCGAAACCGCCGATGGACAACAAACGGCTGGTCCGGATCATGGAGACCATGAGCGAGCGGTACGGTGTCGAGTGGATGTTCTGCAGCACGTTCGAGACCGGGCAAAAGGTGGTGGAAATACTCAGTGGAGAACATTAACTTCCTTTTTTACGATTCATTCTGGAAGTCAATGGAAGATCTTCCGGATGACCAATACATAAGGGTGAGCAAGGCATTTATCCGTAAAGGTCTGTACGGAACGGAGCCGGACCTATCCCCTCTCGAGAACGCTCTGATTAATCAAATGTTCGTGAATGTCCAGGCGGCGAAGGATCGCTACGGGCGCTCAAAAGAGAACGGGGCAAAAGGCGGCCGCACTGCGTATGTCCCGCCGGCAGAGTGGCAGGACTATCTGAAGAACCATACGCAAAAGGAAACAGCCGAGCACTTCAATGTTTCGGTGGACACTCTGCAGCGGTGGATTAAGAAGACCGCAAAACCGCAAAACCTTACTGATACTGTTACTGATACTGTTACTGTAACTGATACAGATACAGATACAGTAACAAGTATATATATAAATAATAATAGCCGGTCGAGAAGAGGGGCTTCCGAGGCCCCTTCTCTCCCGGCATTAAAAGAGGGAGAGCGGTGGGTCACGGAACCATACGTTCGTCCGGACGGAAAGGTCATGGCAGACTATAAAGACGCTTCCGGGGAAGTGAGGTCGATGTTCATTGGATAACAGCATCAAGATGGAGCGGGCGGTCGCGGCAAGCGTGATGATCGACTCGACCTATGCCCTGCCCATCGTGAACCGGAAGCTGACGGCTGAAGACTTCGAGGATCCGTTTGCGCGGACTGTTATTGACCTGTACCAGACGGCCCATGATGCCGGGCAGCCCATGGACCCGGTACTGCTCGACAACGAGATCAAGAAGATGTCCGGGACCTTTGGCTTTGAGGAACAGATCCGGGACCTTCTGAATCAGGCGACGGCTCGGAACGTGGATGCGTACTGCGACATTGTCAAGGAAGCCGCGAACGAACGCCGTTATAAACAAGCCATCAGCGAAGCGACTGGACCGGAGGACCTTGCAGCGCGTCTTTCCACCTTAAAGACAGAGCGCGGTTCCGAAATCATGGACAGCTTCAAGATGTGCGAACTGCTCTCTGATCACTACGAAATCGCACGGCTGGATCCGGAGGCTTCCTATTGCCGGACGCAGTATGGAGATCTGGATAAGGCCCTTGGCGGCGGACTACAGAAAGGCGGTCTGTATATCGTCGGC
>Ga0310690_10010981_pt1 | contig 11210 bp, 8 predicted proteins | sample AusTroGonzalo_MG_2_FD_207661 | JGI IMG/M metagenome (GOLD analysis project Ga0310690, IMG submission 207661) | Bovine rumen microbial communities from tropical cattle in Woodstock, Queensland, Australia - Gonzalo_04 (v2) (version 2) | ecosystem: Host-associated > Mammals > Digestive system >...
GGTTGTCGATCTCCTTGATCATGAACACGTCGCTCGTGTCTCCGCCTTCCAGCATCGTCGTCGCTTTCACGGCGTAGTCCTGGGAAGCAACGTCCACATACTCGATTTTGACGCCGGGATGGGAAGCCTCAAACGCTTCCTTTTGGGCAATCAGATAAGGGGTCGTGGTGGCGTCCCAGGTCACCACGGTCAGCACCTGGTCGTCGGCCAGAGCGGGCGCAGCCAGCAGGCCGATCAGCATCATCGCGGCCAGCAGCACAGACAGCATTTTCTTCATATACGGGTCCTCCTCCATCTTCTTTCGGGAAATGTTATCGGTTTCACGTTCGTCAGCAGGAAACCTTGCTTTTCTGATCCGTTTCACCTTATCCTTCCCTGTATTTGTCTAAATCTTATTGCTTTTCGCCCTTATTGTCAAGATATTTTTGCATTATCAGTCAACTTTTTTCAAACGCCAATCATGTTATCGATAACATTTTTCTTGCATTTTATGCTCGCCCGTGCTACACTGAAAGTGCGCTATAGTAAACGCCATTTTTCTCTTTCTTTCCCGTGACTCCAAACTGTGTCATCCCGGGCATCCTCTTTGTCATCCCGAGGTTTTCAACGCCCGGAGAAAAAGCCAGCGGCTCTTCGCTCACTATCCATTCTGAAGCAACCGAAGGAATTAATTTATTGAAATGAACAGAAAAGCCACCATCTATGATATCGCCCGGGAAGCCGGCGTCTCCACTGCCACCGTGACCCGCGTAGTCCGCAAAGACCCGCACGTAAAGGAAGCAACCCGCCTGAAGGTCCAGCAGGTCATCGACGCCCATGCCTATACCCCCAGCCTCTCCGCTCAGAATCTGGAAGGCGGCCATAGCCGTACCCTCGCCGTCGCGCTGCCGGTCATCTCCAACCTGTATTTCAACCGGATTCTGGACGCGGCTTACTGGGAAGCGGAAAAAAACGGCTGCAGCGTCCGTCTTTTCCAGACCAAGGAAAACCAGGCGATCTCTCCCGATCTGGTCAGCGAACTGATCCGCTGCCGCATGGACGGCGTACTCTTCGCGGGCAGCATCTGGTCGGAAGACCGGTCCGACCTGAACAGTGCTCTGGAAAAGCTCGGGAAATATATGCCGGTCGCGACCATCTGCCCCCCCGACGTCTCCTTAGAATGCATCTGTATCCAGAGCGATCTGGTCAACTGCTCCCGTCTTCCCGTCCGTCATCTGCACACTCTGGGGCACCGGCGCGTCGCCTTCCTTGGAGGTTCCATGCAGAGCAAGGACACATCCCGGCGCGGCACCGGCTTTCTGGAGCAGCTCCGCCTGATGGATCTGCCGGATGACCCGGCCTATCATGTGGACGCGGGCTATGATATGGAAAGCGGGGAAAGAGGCGTCCTCCGGATGCTCTCCGGGCTGCCTTCCTCCCGCTGGCCCACCGCCATCGTCACCTTCAACGATCTGGTTGCCCTCGGCGTCATCAAACAGCTGAAAAAAATGGGCCTCTCCCTCCCGCGGGATATGGCCATCATCGGCTGTGACAATCAGTTCTTCTGCGCCTATACCGATCCTTCCCTGACCTCCGTCGACCTGCATCCGGAAGAAATGGCCCAGTCCGCCGTCCGGGAACTGCTCCTGGCCCGGGAATCCTCTTCCCGCTCCTTCGCCATGGTACGGGAAGCCACCCTGGTCATCCGCGAAAGCTGCGGTGCGCATCTCGGTTTCCGCAAACTGGAGTAAACGATATGAATCTTCTCCTTGCTCCGGGCCCGCAAACTGTGTCATCCCGAGCACCCCTCTGTCATTCCGCCTCCCCGAGAGTCATCCTGAGCAAGCGCAGCGCGTCGAAGGATCTCTCACCATATAATCTGAACGGAGTTGAAAAAGATGATTACGAACGATAAGGGAATTGTGGAATTAAAGCATCAGGTCCTGGAGGAAATCTGCCGTCTGGCCTGGGACGACCGCCTGACGTCGGAAAACTGTGAGCAGATCGTCTACAACATCATTCCGGGACCCAAGCCGAATTACCGCTGCTGTATCTATAAGGAGCGTGAGATCGTCCGGGGGCGGGTTCGCCTCGCGCTGGGGCAGCACCCGGTCGCCGGCAGTTCCTCCCGCAATGTGGTTGCCGTCATCCCCGCCGCCTGCGACGACTGCCCGATTCAGGAATACCTCGTGACGGATATCTGCCGCTTCTGCCTGGGCAAGGCCTGCCTGAATTCCTGCCGCTTCGGCGCTATTACCCCCGGTGATACCCGCATGCGCATCGATCCTCTCAAATGCAAAGCCTGCGGCCTGTGTTCCAAAGCCTGCCCCTACGGCGCCATTGTGCATATGGAGCGTCCCTGCAAAAAAGCCTGCCCGGTCGACGCGATCACCTATGCCGATAACGGCATCTGCATGATCGATGACGAAAAATGCGTCCATTGCGGCCATTGCATCCACAACTGCCCCTTCGGCGCCATCGGCTCCAGAATCTATGCGGTCAACGTCATTCAGGAGATCCGGCGCGGAAAGCGCGTCATCGCCATGTGCGCGCCAGCCACGGAAGGCCAGTTCGGAAAAGAGATCACCATGGCTTCCCTTCGTTCCGCCCTGAAAAAGCTGGGCTTTGCCGATATGGTGGAAGTCGGCCTCGGCGGCGACATGACCGCCGCTTACGAGGCTCTGGAGTGGATTGAAGCCCGGCGGGAAGGCCGGAAAATGACCACCTCCTGCTGTCCGGCCTTCATCTCCATGCTCCGCCATCATTTCCCCGAAGAATATGAAAAATATAAATCCAACACCGTCAGCCCCATGGTGGCGGTTTCCCGTTATCTGAAGTATCTGGATCCGGAATGCGTAACCGTCTTCATCGGGCCCTGCATCGCCAAAAAAGGCGAAACCCTGAACGAGTATATCGCAGACCGTCCGGATTACGCCCTGACCTACGGAGAAATCGTCGCCATGATGGATTCCCGGAATATTGCCCTCAAACCGGTGGAAGAATCCTATCAGGAATCCTCCCTCTTCGGCAAGCAGTTCGCCGGCAGCGGAGGCGTTGCCGCGGCAGTACTGCAGGCCATGAAAGAGATGGGGGAAGACACGTCGGACATTCGTCTCCTGCAGTGCTCCGGCGGGGAGGAATGCCGGAAAGCCATGCTCCTCCTCAAATCCGGAAAGCTGGAGGCGGATTTTGTGGAAGGTATGATGTGCCCCGGCGGCTGTGTCGGCGGTCCCTCCAAGCATCAGGCGGAAGCACAGGTGCTGAAGGACAGAAAAGAACTGCTCAGCCGTGCGGACAACCGGGAAATCCTGGAAAACCTGGCCAACTACCCGACGGATCAGTTCTCCATGTTCCGCGACGGTCATATGGATCCGTCTGTCTCCGTCCGCAGATCCTCCGACAAATAACTCGGCAGGGGCGGAAAGCTCCAAAGAACCATTGGCCGAAAAGGATTAAGATTGCATAGGTCGTGAGTCCTCCTTGTCAAGCGGGACGACAATCACGATTTTGACTTCAACGACATCTTCGACTTCGAATGTAAACGGAGTGGATACTCACCTCGCCCATCACGGCCGGATCCTCGCCTCTGTAGCGCGGATCCGGTTTCGGTCTGTCGTTCATATCAGACTCCTTTCCGGGGCAAAAGAAAACTGTGCGCCGAAGCACACAGTCAAAAGAAATCTTACAACAGTTCCTGGAGCGCTTTCTTGAGTTTGGCAATCTGCGCTTTCAGCTTTTCGTTCTCTGATCGAAGGACTGCATTTTCGATCTCAAGGGGGGAAGCATTTTTCTCTTCCGCAAGCGTAGCCTTCTGCTTGGCTTTTTTCTCTTCCGTGGCTGCCGCAGGCACGGACTCCTCCGTCTTCAGCTCTTCAGCCTTTCTTCCTTTCTTCGCAGGAGCCTTCTTCGCGGCTGCCGGTTTTTCTGCTGCCGCCTTCTTGTTCGTCTTCTTCGGTTCGATCTCTACGCCGGCCTTCCTGGCGGCTCCCAGGATGGTTTGCCATGGAATGCCGGTTGATTTTGCCGCAGCATGTATACCGACCGCTTTGGCGTTCTCGACCGCCGCTTTCAATTCTTCATCAGTGTAGGTCTTTTTCTCTGCCACCTTTTTTCCCTCCTGTTTTTTCGATTCTGCCGCAGAACCCGGTGCGCTGCCTTCCGCCCCGCCGTCTGCCTCTTCTTCCGCTGCAGCATATGGTGTATCCGCCGGACCGGATATCGTTCTCAGCACCTCAATTTCATACCACCGCCATTTCCCGAGAAGACAAGCGTGGACGGAAGCTCGGCAGCCCTCCACTTTCGCCACAATTTCATTCAACCCCATCAGCGGACCGGCAACAACCTGTCCGTCCTGATCGATCGTACTGATATTAGAGTCCGACAGTGCCTCTATAATCCTCCATTCTTCGTCCATCACCCGTTCTGCTCCCCTGATCTTTTCAAGCACGAACACATAGCCGGGAACGATCAGCTTTTTAATCTTCTTTCCCTTTGTTTCTTCAGTTGGCGCAGGACTGTAAGACGGCAGGAAGCCGTTGGTATAGATCTTCGCCATCCTGCGCTCACTGCCAGGATCTGTCTTTATCGCAAACACGCTTTTTACCTCTTTTATTGTTTTCTGACCATTTTGATTGTTAACAGTATGAAGTCATTAACAGACAACAGGGTTTATAATTCGCCACAAAAAGGAAAAATCCTTTTTTTCTTCTCTCCGGGATTCCCGTACCTAAAAAGCATCTGCAGCACGCCGCGCATTTTCAGCGCAGCTTCAATCTTCGCGATCACATCTGCAGTGCCTTCTGAATACCTCCAGCGCCTTTTCCATACAAGCAGTATTCGCAGCAAGTACAGCCGTAGACATATCATAGTTCACATCATCCAGCAGCGGCATCATAAACTTTCCACCGGCTTCCTGTACAATTAAACTGCCGGCGGCATAGTCCCATGGTTTCAGTCTCATCTCAAAAAAAACGTCATGCCGGCCGCAAGCCAGATAGGCCAGATCCATCGCTGCCGATCCGCTTCGCCGGAAATCGGCGCATTCATGCAGAAAGTCATAAGCCATCTCCATGCTCGTCTTCTCCAGTTCCTCATAATACGGAGCTGCTCCCACAGCAACCAGAGCCCGGGAATACTCTGTATCAGATACATGAATTGGCCGGCCGTTCATAAAAGCGCCGGTACCGGTCTCTGCATAAAACAGCTCCTGTGTGTATGGTTGCCAGATCAGTCCGATTACCGGTTTCTTCTCCCGGCACAGCGCAATGGATACAGCGGACAGATGGTAATCATGGATCATGTTCGTTGTGCCGTCAAGCGGATCAACAATCCATGTGGGTGCATCCGTCAAAGCCTGGTTCTCTTTCTCCTCTCCGATAAACCGGGATCCCGGCATCAGTTGCAGCAGTGCATTTTCCAGGTATTCCTGCACCATACAGTCAATATTGGTCACAAAGTTTGCGTGACCTTCTTTGGCGACAACACTGGTCATTTGTCGTCTCAGAAAAGCGCTCCCGGCTTCCTTCGCAATCAGAACCAGTTCCTCTTTCATATTGCCCTTACTTCCTTTGGTTTATAACTTTGCAGGCATCCTGAAGTCATATTTCAGACATCAATTACCGCAATTCCAAATTCATTGACTGATCATCCGGCGCGGATAGTTTAACCGGCGGAATGCCCGCCGCAGGGCACACGCCAAAGCAGGCCAGCAGGCCCGCAGGCAGATTGGCCGACCAGGAGATTGGTCGCCTGATAATCCGAGATCAGGCGGAGCGTTTGCTCCGCGTCCTCGAAGTTTTCGCTGTAAAGCAGTATGCCGCCGAAATGATTCCGGGAAACCATCTCCCGGATCTCATCGTTCAGCTCCGTGATGTTCACCTTGGGCGGTTCTTCCGCGGGCTGTTCCCCGCCTTCCGGCGGGACTTCCTTCCACACCCGGAAGGCAGCAATCATCATCTGAGCGACTTTATCCCGCAGGGTCATCCCGGAAAGGATCTCTTCCAGAGCATCATTCTCCGCGTTCTCCGCAAGCGATGTCGTTCCGATGATCAGCAGGAGAGCCATCATCAGAGAAAAGAGCTTTTTCATTGTCCTCTCACTCCATTCTTGTTTGATTGAGATGCCTCCTGCCGTTCCATCCATCCGATTACCTGTTCCGTGCTCTGCAGGGCCGTTGCCGCCCCGACTGCTGTGGTACAGATCGCGCCGCAGGCATTTGCGAAACGAAGGGCGTCCTCCTCAGTGCTGCCTCTCAGGATCTCCGATACAAACCCGGCCAGGAAATTATCTCCCGCTCCTGTTGCATCCACTGCGTCAATCCTGTATCCGGGCAGTTCAACCAGCCTTCCGCTGTTTTTCAGAAGGCATCCCCTGCTTCCCAGCTTGATGATCACATTCTTCACACCGCGGCGCAGAAACTCGTCCGCCATCCCCTCCGGGCTCTTCAGGCCTGTAAAGAATGCGGCTTCATCCTCGTTCGGCGTAATGTAGTCGATGAGCGGAAGAGATTCCCGCAGATCCTCCAGCGTCATTTTCCTGAAGTTCGGCAGCTTTGTATCCGCCACCGTGATTTGTCCCGCGTTCTTTGCCGCCGAAAGGACAGCATGAATGATTGCAGGATCATCGAAAGGCGCCCGAAACAGGGAGCCAAGAATAATCGCCCCGGCGTCCGTGAATGAATCGGCTTCCTTTTCCGGATGGAAGTTATACCGGTGCGCCTCGTTTGTAATGGACTTCCTGGTTCCGTCATCATTGACAAACATGGTTGTCACCGGAGTCTGCGGCGACTGTACAACCAATCCTGTGTCCACACCGCAGCGTCGCAAAGCGGCTTTAACCATGTCTCCGGCGGCGTCATCACCCAAGGCGCACAGGATCCCGGTACGTAATCCCAGCTTTGCCGCGGCCATAGCCTCGTTTACTGCTTCCCCGCCTGCGTTCAGCGTACCGGAAACAGCCCGATAGCCGGACACGGAAACAGGCTCCGGATCGAAACCTTTGATGATGGAATCCACCAGAGCCATTCCGATGCAAACCAGGTCTTTCGTCATGTTTCCTCCCTCCGGAACCGCATCGGTCACCGTCTCTTTACTTTTTTCTCGTTGTACATCAGGCTGTCCGCCTCAAGCACATAATCGTCCAGCGGTTTCCTCTTGTCCGGATCGGTCAGCACGAAACCGGAACTGATGCTGACGACATCCGGTATGCCGAGCGTCTTTGCCTCGGCCGGCAGCGCGGACGATACTGAATCGATCAGTTTCCTGACGTCCTCTTCACTCCCGGCGGGCATCAGCAGCAGAAATTCGTCTCCCCCGTAACGCACGGGGATCCCGCCTTCGGGAAGATACCGCAGGATCACCGAGGCGACGCTTCTGATCGCCTGATCCCCGACCGAATGGCCGAAGGTGTCGTTGATATACTTCAGGCGGTCCATATCGATAAAGATGATCGCGAGTTTTCCGCCTCTGCCGGTAACCTCCTGATACAGCGGATAAGCCAGGTCATGATATCCCAGACGGTTATACAGGCCGGTCAGATTGTCCTTCACCGAGATGCCGGCCAGCACCTGATTGATGTAGGAGAGGTTTCTCCTCGCAAAAAATGTCCTCAGCGCCATGGTCAGTGTATTGACCAGGGAGGAAACACCCTGGATGCGGATCAGGTCGAGGCAGTCCCATATGGCCAGGTATCCGACAGTATGCTCCATAAAGTGGATCGGCGCGAACAGATGGTTTTCTCCGGGGCCTTCGTAGTCCGTAACATCCAGCGTACTCTTGACTTTCTTCCGGTCGAACCGGGCCGGTCTCCCCGCCTCCCAGGAAAACACCTGCTCCATTCTGTCCGAATAACCCTCGACAGGCATGCCGTCGCCCGGATCCTTCATTTGTCCCATCCGGTCCCTGAACTCAATTTGCCTGCCGTTTTCAAACAGCTCATGATCCAGTATGAGGCTGACGCCTTTGCAGTTCACGGTGGAAAGGCAGGAGATCAGCGCTTCGCACATTTCCTCGATCGTCCCGCAGCCCGGAAGCTGGTATTGAAGCACCGTCAGTTTATAATCAAAATCCGTCACCCTGGATGTCCGGCTGATGTAATCCGTAACCTGTTTTCTGATATCCCCGGTTGCGGGAGCGGCATGCCCCGTTGTTTCCCGCAGCACCAGTTCTGTCGGCGTATAGATATGTCCGGGAACCGCTTCGCCGGCCCAGATTCTCCGCATAACATCCATGCAGGCATCTCCCATGTTCCAGCACAGCTGGTCCACCGTGGTGATGGAAGGAGACAGGGAGAAGGAAACGTCCGTATTGTCAAAACCGGTTACGTAATAATCCCTCGGGACCTTGAAGCCCGCGTTTTCCGCAGCATGGCAGACTCCCACGGCAATATGGTCGTTGGCGCAGATCACAGCCTGCGGAATCCGGCCGTTGTGCCGGGTAATCAGCTCATTGAACGCGCGGATACCGCTTTCGATAATGAAACTTTCGGAATAAAGACGGTCTTCCCCGCAGGAAAGGCCGTTGTCTTTGCAATAATCCAGAAGCGCACGGGTACGGGCCCGGTTTTCATAATTGTCGGCAGGGCCCATGGCAAACCAGAAATCCGTCAGTCCCATTTCCCGGTGCAGATGCCGGATCACTGATTTCATCGCGCTGTAATTATCGATTCCCACATAATGAAACCCGTCGATATCGTTTGCCATGGATACAACAGGCTTTCCTGATGCCGCCGCTTCCCGTACCGTATATAGAACGCTGCTGGTATAGGAATCGGAATCGGCATCAAGAATACTGTTGACATCCAGGATAATCCCGTCAAAATCACGGTAATCCGGAAGACGGTAGATATTGTATTCTCCGCGGTTATGCTCGGAAGCAAAGTCAAAGTATCCGTCACTGCGGACGATATAGAGATTGACCGGTTCATCCATTCTCCGAATCGCACGGTGCAGTCCTTTAGTCCGCTCATAGGTGAACTTCCTCATGCAGTCGTTCAGAATGTACAGAACCCTTTTCATCTTTCTGCCTCCGGTACAGCCTCTTCAGAACAGCGGTTGAAAAGCAGGTTTTATTCTGCGGGCAGATACTTCTGCAGGGTCGCCCGGACCGCACCCGGACCGGCGGTCTCTTCCAGGAAATACCCTTCGATACGCTCCGCCAGCGGCGTTTGGGTCAGGTCGCTGCCGAAGATCAGGCTGTTGGCCAGGATCGGCCGGAGCTTCTCCCCGACGGTTTCCGGCCTGCCCAGTTCAATCCCTTCCAGTTGTTTGCACAGTTCCGGCACCAGCGGGTCGTCGGACAGGGGCATCGCGTTGCCCTGATCATCCACGGCCAGCAGATACCGCAGCCAGCCGGCAATCACCAGCGGCAGCGCGACCAGCTGATCCATCGGGCGGTTCTCGGCAACATAGCTCTTGATCGTCTCGCCCAGACGGATCCCGACTTTCTGGGAGGTATCGGTGGCAATGCGCTGAGGCGCGTCCGGCATGAAGGGATTTGGCAGGCGCTGTTCCATCACTTCATCAATGAAATCGCGCGGTTTCAGAATGCCCGGATCGGTCACCACCGGCAGGCCTTCCACATATCCCAGCCGCCGGATCAGGCGGACCAGATCCGCGTCCTTCATCTCTTCGCAGATCAGCGTATAGCCCAGCAGGCAGCCGTACACCGCCAATCCCGTATGCAGCGGGTTCAGGCAGGTAGTCACCTTCATCCGCTCGGTCTTGTTCACAGTATCCCGGTCGGTGAAATACACCCCGGCCTTTTCCAGCGGCGGGCGTCCGTTCGGGAACCGGTCTTCGATTACCAGATACTGTGCCTTCTCGGCATTGACGAAGGGGGCGACAAACGTCCCACGGGGTGTCTTCAGCGGCGCCATATCCTCGATCCCGGCTTCTTCCAGCATGGTCTGCACCGCCGGCGCGGGCCTTGGCGTAATCTTGTCGATCATGCTCCAGGGGAAAGAAACCTGTTTTTCATCCTTCAGCCATTCGGTAAAGGCAGCAGGCACAAAGCCGTTCTTCTCCCAGGCTTCAGCCGCTTCCAGGATGCTTCCCTTCAGCTTTTCGCCGTTGTGGCTGCAGTTGTCCATGCTGACCACGGCCAGCGGCGCTCTGCCCTGCTGGAAGCGGTGATACAGCAAAGCCGCCACAATGGTCATCGCGTGCCGTGGGTTCCCGGGTCCCTTCGCGAAGTCCTCCGCCACCACCGGCAGCAGGCTTCCGTCGATCTGCCGGAGGGCGTAACCCTTCTCGGTGATCGTGAAGGAAACCATCTGCAGGGACGGTGCGGCGAAAATCTCCTTCAGCCGGGCATAGTCCGCCGTTTCATCCGGCTTGGCCACCAGCGCTTCCGATACGCTCGCGATGATCTCCTTGTCGATCGTCGCGTCCGCGTTTAGGGTCACGCTCATCGTCAGGTTGTCATACCCGCCGTAGATCATGCGGATATTGTCCACGTCAAAGGTATCCGCCGCAATGATGCCGCGGTCTGCCTCCCCCGCGTCCAGCAACCGCTGCTGAAGGGCGGCAATGAAGGCCCGGAAGATATTCCCCGCGCCGAAATGCACCCAGATCGGCGCTTCCTTTGTCTTTTCCCGCATCGCCGCGATATCAAACTTCGGCAGGCGCACCCCGGCCTTTTCCCACGCGGCAGTATTCTGAAGTTCCTGTAAATTCACTTTCATGCTGTATCTCTCCCATTATTTCAATAAAGCTCTTTCCAGCCGAAGGGGTCCGGGGGCGATCGGAAAGCCCCCGGTTATCCCTTCTCAATCGCTTCCCACAGCCCGTTAATATACGCCACCCCGAGCGCCCGGTCATACAACCCGTACCCCGGCCGTCCCTGCTCGTCCCAGATCATGCGCCCGTGGTCCGGACGGATATAGGTATCGGGGCAGGTGTCATACACAGCCTTCACAATCTCATACAGATCCAGATCTCCCGTGCTGCTCAGGTGGGCAGCCTCCCGGAAGTGGTGATATCCCAGGAACTTCACATTGCGGATATGCATCGCGCCGATCCGGTCCATCTCGCCGAAATGCCGGATGATGGCGGGAATGTCATTGTCCGGATTTGATCCCAGGGATCCGGTGCACAGGCACAGGGAGTTGGCGGGGCTGTCGTGCAGCTTCACCATCTTATCGAAATCTTCCTGGCTGTGGGTGATCCGCGGCAGGCCGAAAATCGGCCAGGCGGGATCGTCCGGATGGCAGGCCAGCCGTACGCCGACCTCTTC
>Ga0310690_10010982_pt1 | contig 11210 bp, 7 predicted proteins | sample AusTroGonzalo_MG_2_FD_207661 | JGI IMG/M metagenome (GOLD analysis project Ga0310690, IMG submission 207661) | Bovine rumen microbial communities from tropical cattle in Woodstock, Queensland, Australia - Gonzalo_04 (v2) (version 2) | ecosystem: Host-associated > Mammals > Digestive system >...
ATAATTAAAACCCGTCTTGCCGCCGGACGAAGCGTCCACCATTGCCAGCAGGGTTGTAGGCACATTGATATAATCGATGCCGCGTTTGTAGGTAGCCGCAGCAAAACCTGCCAGATCAGTCAGCACACCTCCTCCGACCGCCACCATCAGCCCCTTCCGCGTCATCTGCTGCGCAAACAGAAAATCCCATATCAGCGTGACCGTCTCCAAACTCTTCTCCGCCTCATCCATTTTCAACCGCAAGGTCGGATACGGCAGATCCACCGTCACCGCCTCATCGGCAATGACGCACACCTGCTCGTAGCGTTTGAGCCAAGGATTCAGTGCTTTATATACATCTTGACAAACCATTTCGCCTGCAAAATTACTGCAAAAAAATGAAATATGCAAGTTTATTCGCAAAAAATTGTTAAAAATTGTAGAAAAAAGGCATACACTATTGTGTATGTCATTTTTTTTTTGTAACTTTGCAGCCGATTTATGCGCGCGTGCGAAAGACGCGCCCGTACACATAGAATAATTAAGAATTAAATATACAAAATGGAAGAACAAAACGAAAAGTATGATGGCTCGAGTATTCAAGTGCTCGAAGGATTAGAGGCGGTGCGCAAACGCCCGGCGATGTATATCGGCGATATATCGCTCAAGGGTCTGCATCACCTTGTTTATGAGGTAGTGGACAACTCTATCGATGAGGCACTCGCCGGTTTCTGCGACGAGATCGCCGTGCATATCAACGAGGACAACTCCATCACCGTGCAGGATAACGGTCGTGGTATTCCGGTGGACATGCACCCGAAGGAGCACAAGAGTGCGCTGGAGGTCGTGATGACGGTGCTCCACGCCGGTGGTAAGTTCAACAAGGACAGTTACAAGGTCTCCGGCGGTCTGCACGGTGTGGGTGTGAGCTGCGTGAACGCGCTCTCCACGAAGATGCACGTCGAGGTGTACCGTAACGGCGCTATCCACAGTCAGGACTATGCGAAAGGCAAACCGCTGGCGCCGGTACATACGATCACCGAGGAGGAGGCAACGGGTAACTGGGAGCAGCGCAAGACCGGTACCTTCGTGCAGTTCTGGCCGGATGACACCATCTTCACCGAGACGGTGTATCACTGGGAGATCCTGGCAAATCGTATGCGCGAGTTGGCATTCCTCAATGCTGGCATTAAGATTGTGCTTAAGGACAAGCGCGTCAAAGATGCCGAGGGCAACTGCAAGAAAGAGGAGTTCTACTCGGAGAAAGGTCTTTCCGAGTTCGTCCGTTATATCGACGGCACCCGTACCCCGCTGATCAGCGAGGTCATCCACCTCAATACCGATAAATACGGCACACCGGTGGAAGTGGCGATGATCTACAACACCGATTTCAACGAGAACGTACACTCGTATGTCAATAATATCAACACCATCGAGGGTGGTACCCACGTAGCCGGTTTCCGTGCAGCGCTGACGCGTGTGATGAAGAAATACGCGGAGGAGAGCAAGATGCTGGAGAAGGCGAAACTGAAAGACAAAGAGGGTAACTCCACTATCGACCCGAACGATTTCCGTGAAGGTCTGACGGCGGTTATCTCCGTCAAGGTGGCAGAGCCGCAGTTCGAGGGCCAGACGAAGACCAAGCTCGGTAACTCCGAGGTGGCCGGTATGGTGTCGAGTGCCGTAGCCGAGGCACTGCAGAACTATCTGGAGGAGCATCCGGATGATGCGAAGAAGATCGTGGAGAAAGTGATCCTGGCGGCACAGGCACGTATCGCGGCGCGTAACGCCCGTCAGAGCGTGCTCCGCAAGAGCCCGTTGAGCGGCGGAGGTCTGCCGGGTAAACTGGCGGACTGTGTGAGCAAGGATGCAGCCGAGTGCGAGCTCTTCCTCGTCGAGGGAGATTCGGCAGGCGGAACAGCCAAGACCGGTCGTGACCGCGTACATCAGGCTATCCTGCCGCTGCGCGGTAAGATCCTGAACGTGGAGAAAGCGATGGAGCACAAGGTATTCGAGAGCGAAGAAGTACGAAATATCTTCACCGCACTGGGTATTACCTTCGGTACCGAAGAGGACCCGAAGGCGCTCAACCTCTCCAAGATCCGTTATCATAAAGTAATCATCATGGCCGATGCCGATGTCGACGGTGCGCACATTGCCACGCTTATTATGACCCTGTTCTTCCGTCATATGAAAGAGGTGATTGAGCAAGGACACCTGTATATCGCCTGTGCACCGCTGTATAAGTGCTCGAAGGGTGCCTACAGCGAGTACTGCTGGAATGACCAGCAGCGTATGGCCTTTATCCAGAACTACGGCGGCGGTGACGAGAAAGCGATCAAGACACAGCGCTACAAAGGTCTGGGTGAGATGAGCGACGAGCAACTCTGGGAGACGACCATGGATCCCGCCCGCCGTGTGCTCAAGCAGGTGACCATCGAGAACGCCGCTGAGGCGGACCGTATCATCGCCATGCTGATGGGTGACGACGTGGCACCGCGCCGTGAGTTCATCGAGGAGAATGCCACCTACGCAAACATTGATGCATAAATCGTAAATTTGAATTCGTCCATGCGTATAGCGGTCTATTGTTCGGCGAAGGATGCGATACCGGAGGAGTATCTGGCTTTAGGTGACGCGTTGGGGACCTGGCTTGGAGAGCACGGCCACACGCTCGTCTATGGCGGTGCCACCGGTGGACTGATGTCGCGTACAAGCGACGCAGCCAAAGCCGCAGGGGCATACGTCATCGGGGTGATCCCCCCGCGTATCGTCTCGTGCGGACGCAAGGCGGACAACTGCGATGAGCTTTACCGCGTGCGTTGCATGTCCGAGCGCAAACAGGCCATGCGCGACATGGCGGATGTGATCGTCTGTCTGCCGGGCAGCTACGGCACCCTGGATGAGATGATGGATGCCACATCGGCGGCCATCGTAGGCGAACACCGCAAGCCGACCTATGTGCTGAACTATAAAGGGTTCTATGAGCCCCTCAGACAGCAGATAGAACTCATGCGCAGCCTGCATTTCATTCCCGAACAAGAGGCGTACAAGCCCGTGTTCGTAAATTCACTGGACGAACTCTACGAACAATTGTAAATTTGAAATAATAAAAATTATGAAGGTTCGTGCTAGTCGAGCGTAAGCTCGCTTACGCAGCTCGACGACGCCGAAACTCCAGAAAAAACAAAGTTTTTTATGAACCTATTCACAGCCAGATTAACCGGTAAGATGCTCTCAGCCGAAGCGTTCGAGCAAGTTATTCATGATATGCAAGAGCGTGTCAAGCGTTGGCGTCAGATAGAGAAGTCGCCTGAACTGGCAGAGTACAACGAGCTGAAAAAAGTGGTGGAGAGCCGCGATTTTCAGGAGCGTAAACAGGAGTGGTCCACCCGTAAGTACAAAGATACGGACGAGGGACGCAAGATGATGGCCTACGAGCGCCTCGTCAACTCGCGTGAGATCCGCCGCTATCAGAATGCACTCGTGGATCCGGTATTCCAGGATTTCCTCAAGTTCCGCGAGACGGAGGACTTCATGAAGATCAAGAGTTTCAAGGAGTGCCTGATGAACAGCGAGATACGTACCTACAACCGTTTGTATTACTCGTCGTATTACAAGAACTACCTGAAGGTGCTCAACTCCGATATGCTGCAGCAGATGAAAGCGCTCAAGGACGAGATCGATCAGCCGGACTTCCAGAAACGTCATGCGTTCTGGGCGGATGCCAAGCGCTGGCAGCACTCGGATGAATACAAGACCGAGCAGCGTTATTGGGCACTGGCTAACTCCGACGATATCAAGTTCTTCTATACCCAGCGTGAGGAGAAGATCGACTGGGCGGAACTGTTCCGTCCGGCGTTTGACGACAATATGTCGAGCGGCGCCAACTGGAAAGCCGGTTATGGATATGCCAACCCGGCGATGAAAGACGGTCATTCCCGCACGAACGAGCACCAGGCATACAACGGCGGCAAAAACACCTTCTTCGTGGACGGCCGCATGGATCTGGAGATCCGTGAGGAGAGCAAGAAAGCGCTGGCGTGGGACGAGAAGAAAGGATTTGTGGAGCACGTATTCAACTACACAGCCGACGTGATGAATACCAAAGAGGCGTTCTCGCAGGAAGGTGGTATGTTTATGGCGAAAGTACGTAGCCAGGGTGCCGGTCATCATTTCTTCGGATTGTCCACCGGTAAGCCCAACGCCCCGATGATCGCCCTCTATCACTACAACGGCAAGAACCATCAGTTGGGTTATATCAACGGCGACCATACACAGCTCCGTGACTTGTCCGGTATGTTGCGCACACAGTACAACGTCTATGTACTCCGTTGGACGAAGAACGAACTGATCTGGTATGTGAACAACATGGAGATCCTCCGTCTGCCGAACCGTCTGCCCAAAGAGCCGATGTTCATGATCGCACAGAGCTGGCTGCCGAAAGCCGAGAAGGGCGGTCAAGGCAAACTGAAGATCCAGTGGGCACGCGTCTACCGCAGTGTGGATGACTCGCCTCTGGCACAACGTAAATAGTACATCGTAAATCTGTCAATCGTACATCGGGTTTTATGTTTCTCATTGCCGGTCCTTGTGCCATAGAGAATAGAGAGGTCGTTTTAACCACGGCGCAGACGCTGTCGCAGCTCTGCTATGACCTGGGTATCACGCTCTATTTCAAGTCGTCTTTCGACAAGGCGAACCGTACGTCCGCCTCGCCTCGCGGCGTGGGTATGGATGAGGGACTGCGGATCTTGCAGGAAGTCAAGTCGCAGTTCGGCTTGCCGGTGGTGACGGATGTGCATGAGAGTTGGCAGTGTGCGCCGGTGGCGGAAGTGGCGGATGTGCTGCAGATACCGGCCTTCCTCAGCCGCCAGACAGACCTGCTGCAGGCTGCTGCGTCCACAGGACGGATCGTCAATGTGAAGAAAGGTCAGTTTATGGCGCCCTGGGATATGAAGGGGGCGATAGACAAGATCGAGCAGGTGGCGCCTCACGCCGCGCAGGACGGGCATATATGGCTCACGGAGCGGGGCAGCAGTTTCGGATACGGACGCCTCGTGGTGGATATGACATCGCTGGTGGAGATGCGCCGTTTCGGTTGTCCGGTCATCTTCGACGCCACCCACTCGGTGCAGCAACCTTCTTCGCAAACAGGCATCACGGGCGGTAACCGGGCGATGGTGCCCTGCCTGATGCGCGCCGCTACCGCGGTAGGCATCGACGGCCTGTTCATCGAGACACACCCGGAGCCCGACAAAGCCATCTCCGATGCCGCCAACCAAGTTCGGCTCAGCCAGATGAGAGAACTGCTCCTCACAGCATTGGAAATCAATAATATCGTTAATCGTTAAGCATTGTAATTATGGAACCGACCATCACCATTTATTGCAAGAACACGCATACGTATCATGAGGTGCCGCGAGGTGTCTCGCTGATTGAGTTGAAGGATATACTGGGTATCCAACTGCCTTTCCCCATCATCGCGGCACATGTGAACTACAAAGTGGAGAACCTGGATTTCCGTCTCTACAAGCCCAAGGACATCGAGTTCCTGGATGCCAGTTCGCCCAGTGGCATGCGTGCCTACGTGCGTACATTGGGAATGGTGTTAGGTGCGGCGATAAACGAGTTATATCCGCGTTACGACCTGCGTCTGGAGCACCCGATCAGCAAAGGCTATTACTGCACCTTGCAGTGGCATCAGGACAAGGACGAAGATCCGGACAATGAGTTGGAACCGCCCGTATTGACGCCGGAGATGATTGAGTCGATCAAGCAGCGCATGCTCAAGATCATCGCGGAAGACCGTCCTATCTACGAGGAGGAGAAGCAGACCAAAGAGGTGATACGTCTCTTTGCAACGCGCTATAACAACGAGAGCTCGATCTTTGAGACACTGGGTAACCCCTACTGCCGCTATTTCCGCATGGGCGATTATATCGATTATTATACGAACGTGCTGCTGCCCAGTTCGGGATACATCACGCTGTTCGACATCGAGCCCTTCCAGGACGGATTGCTCATGCGTATCCCCAACCGCTCCAACCCGACGGTGCTCGAGGATGCCGTGGCGCAGGATAAGATGTTCTCCATCTTCCGGGAGTATAACCGATGGAACAAACTGCTGCGTATCAATAATGTCAACGACTTCAATATTGCCTGCAAGCAGAATAAGTCATTCGAACTTATCAAACTGGCGGAGGCACTGCATGAGAAGAAAATAGCCCAGATAGCGGACGCTATCGCCCAGCAACGGCCGAAGATGGTGTTTATCAGCGGTCCGAGTTCGTCCGGAAAGACGACTTTCTCCAAACGTCTGCAGATCCAACTGATGGTGGACGGTATCAAACCCGAGGTGATCTCGATGGATGACTATTTCGTCAACCGTGTGGACACGCCGCGTGACGAGAACGGCGAATGGGATTTTGAGAATGTCAATGCCGTCGATCTGCCTTTCTTCCGTCAGCAGCTGCAAGATATCCTGGATGGCAAAGAAGTGGACCTGCCGACCTTCGATTTCTCAATAGGTGAGCGGGTGTTCGAGGGACGCAAGCTGAAACTGCAGAAAGACTCAGTGCTCGTCATCGAAGGCCTGCATGCGCTCAACCCGTGTATCCTGCCGGATGTGGACAAGAGCCTGACCTTCAAGATCTATGTCTCGGCACTGACCACCATCAATATCGACAACCATAACTGGATCCCGACCACAGACATCCGTCTGCTGCGCCGTGTGGTAAGAGACTATAAGTACCGCGGCTTCTCCGCCAAGGAAACCATAGCCCGTTGTCCGTCCGTGGTGCGCGGTGAGCAGAAATGGGTCTATCCGTTCCAGGAAGAAGCGGATGTGATGTTCAACTCCGCCCTTATTTTCGAGTTTGCGGTGCTTAAACGGCATGCCGAGCCTATCTTGGCGGAAGTGCCGAAATTCTGCGAGGAATATACGGAGGCACACCGGTTGCTGAAGTTCCTGCAGTACTTCGTGCCCGTTCCGGAGAAGGAGATTCCGCCCACTTCGCTTCTGCGTGAGTTCGTCGGCGGCTCGTCCTTCCGGTATTGATGGCATAATAATTGTTGCATGTATAGTGTTAAAAGTGTAGAAAATGAAAATCATTCTGATCATATTACTGTCTATCCTGGATTCGCTGCCGGGTGTGCAGATTATTCAGGACTCGGCGATGAACGCCTTGTTGGAAGAGGCTGTGCGCGGCAAGCGTGAGATAGTGGAGATAGACGGCTATCGGGTGCAGATCTATTCGTCCAACCAGCAGCAGACCGCCAAGGCGCAGGCACTGGAACTGGAAGCCACCGTCAAGCCGACCATCGACCAGCCGGTGTATGTGCAGTATTTGCCGCCTTTCTGGAAAGTGCGTATCGGTGATTTCCGGACAGTGGAAGAGGCGAAGGAGTATAAGAAAGAGTTTGTGCAACAATACCCCCAGATGGTAGGCGAGACCTATATCGTGCGGGATAAAATCCAAGTACTGCAATGAATCTACAGGACTTTCATCCCCGTCAGGACGTGACGGAGGCCATCGCTTCGTCCGTTTCCGCCACGTTGCAGCAGATAGGCGAAGATCCGCAGCGCGAAGGTCTGATCAAGACCCCGAAACGGGTGGGCGAGGCTTTGCAATTCCTTTGCAAGGGATATAACGAGGATGCGGAGGCTATCTTGCGGTCCGCCATCTTTGAGGAAGACTACCGCCAGATGGTGGTGGTGAAGGATATCGATTTCTATTCGCTGTGCGAGCATCATATGCTGCCGTTCTTCGGCAAGGTGCACGTGGCCTATATCCCGAACGGACGCATCACGGGCCTGAGTAAGATTGCCCGGGTGGTGGATGTATATGCCCGTCGTCTGCAGGTGCAGGAGCGTCTGACGACACAGATCAAAGAGTGTATCCAGAATACCCTCGATCCCCTGGGCGTGATGGTCGTGGTGGAGGCGGAGCATCTATGTATGCAGATGCGCGGTGTACAGAAACAGCACGCCAAGACCGTGACGTCTGACTTCACCGGAGCATTCACACGTCAGGAGACGCGCGAAGAGTTCCTACGATTGATTCAGCAATAAGTTTAGCGAATAAACAAGATCTTAACCGCTGTGTGGCCGTGTTTGGCATTACATAGCGCGGTATAGACTCCCGGAGTGGCACGACGCCCGTCCGGGAGTTTTCCGTCCCAGACTGCCGTACCGCCGTTGCTGCGTGTCTTGCAGACCAGGTTGCCTCCGGCATCCACGATATTCACCACCGTATTCTCTTTCAGACCGCAAATGCTGATCATGCCTCCGTAGTCAGGACGTACCGGGTTAGGGAAGGCGTAGGCGTCTTTGAAACGCTGCGCCGCCTCACTGGCATCACTGCGATAGGATGCAATACCTTTGTCCGTGCCGACGAAGACCTCACCGGTCTTGGGCATGATAGCGATGGATTGAATATTATCGGACGGTAAGAGCGAGTTGTTCTCCGTGAAATGCGCCACGGTGATGGTGTCGTCTTCGATGAGATACAAGCCGGAGTTGGCCGTTCCGATCCACATCCGGTTACCGCCATCGACGGCCAGACAGTTGATCTGCTCGTTGCCCAAGAGGTAGTCTCCGAGGCCCGTACCGTCATTACGCGGGATGATGATGCGCTGGCAGGCGTTAGAGGTGAAGAAATCCGTCTTCTCCGAGAGGATGAGGATACCCGTCTGCGTACCAATCCAGATGCGGTTCTTCTGATCTTGCGCCAGACAGCGGATCGTCGTCGGGCTGATGGTGTTGTTGTTCTGGTCCACGAATGTACTGCGCGCTATACAACGGTCATCTCCGTTATAGAAAGGCGTGCCGCCGTCGTCCAGGAGGATCAGACTCGGCGTGATACGCTGGTCCATCATCCATTTGCGCTGGCTGTTCCGCTTGTCCACCCATATCTTGCCCGGCGTGGTAAGGGAGAGGTTGGTGCCGTTAGCGCGCAGGTTCATCCCATACCAGATACCTTCCGGCGTGCGCACATGCAGCGGCTTGCCGGAGGTGGTGGAGTTGAGTACCCATAGGTTGCCGTCCTCATCCATCATCGCACCGTCCGTACGGGTGTAGTAATAGTCGTCTCCGCCCGTCTCGGTAGGCTCCAGACTGCTGTTGGAGCGATCGTAATGACGATAGCCGTTATAGTCCTTGAATTCAAAGACACCGGTGCCGTAGGTGGCTACGAAGAAATGTCCGGGGTCGTTCTTGTCCACGGCATAACCGACCACATCGCGGATGTCATGTCCGGTATAGTACCAGGTGTTCTGCCACGGAATACCTATCCACTGCTGTCCGTCGTAGATGCTCATGCCGGCCCGGCGTGCGAAACTGTCCGCCCAGCGGCCACCCGGGGAGACATACAAACGGTCATGGGCGATGTCCAGATGATAGCCGAAATTGCTCATCGGTCCTTCGGGACGGAACGCCTCGTCGCCCTCTGTGCCCAAGCGGACGAGTCCTTTTCCTTCCTCCGCCAACCAGTACTCGCCGTTCGTATAGACGGCGTCGGTGGCTTCGTAGTTATTGCTCAGTCCGAGCGGTTGGTGGTCGTCGGTGATCTGTATCAGACCGGCACTCGGGGCATAGGCCAGGAGGCGGTTGTCATTCACGTGGATCCAATTCAGCGGCGTGGTGAAGACCAGATGCCATGTGGCTCCTTCGCGGCGGTAGAGCGAGTCATGCGCGAGGGCGTACAGGTGTTCGTTATGGGTGATCACCTGCTGCGCTTGCTCGAACGGCAGGTCCTCCGAATGCCAGAAAGAGTAGTCCACCAGGTTGTCGCCCAGGGCACCTTTGTACATGCGGTCGTAGGAGAACGCATAGAGGGTGTCACCTGACTCCGCGATGTGCTGCACCTCAACGGCGGCAGCGTCCGATCCGATATAATAGGTGTCGGTCACCTCCGCCTTGCGCGGCTGGATAGCGATAATACCGAAAGGCATCGCCAGGTAGGTGAACCGCGAACCGATGCATATGTTTTTGATGGTCACATCAATCGAACCGGCTTTCATGGATATGTCCGGCATCTGGGTTACGTCGCCTTGCGCATCCAGCAGATCGATCTGGCCGTTCTCATAGGCGATGATCAGCTGTTCCGAACTGCCGTCATAGGCGATGCGTGCCACTGAGGTGCCTTTCAGACCCGTCGCTTTGTTCCAATAGACGATTTGGTTATCAGCACGGTCCACGCTGAAGAGCGAACCGTTGGCAGCGGCAAAGACCGCTTGCGGCGTAGCGGCTACCTGCTCGGGGTTGGAGTAGGAGAAATGCAATCTCCATTGCATCATACTTCCTTCGTCCAATTCTTCGGAGTCGTCCTCCCATGATTTCAGTCCTTCGTTATGTCCGTCCGGATTATACTCCACCAGACCTTCCGCCGATCCGATCCATATATGGCCGTTGATGTCGGTAGCCAAGGAGAGGATGCCGTTGGCGGACATGGCGGAGTTATCGGAGGTGTAGTGGGTTACGATATCGGTCGCCGTCTCGTTGAGCACATAGACACCTAGGGATTCCGAGCCGATCCATATCTCCCCGTTGGTAGCCTGACAAAGGGCTTTGATGCGTAGGGTGGTGATAGGGTTCTCTCCGTTGTTGTCGGTGACCTGAGGCTGAATGATGGCGTCGGAGGTGAAAAAATCCGTCTCTGCGTCGATATATGCCGCGCCTTGCTCGGTGGCCAGCCAGAGACGGCCTTGGCTGTCTTGCATCATCGCAAAGATATTCTCCGGCTTAAAGGCTTGCCCGTGTTGGTTCACCCATTCGCGACGGAGGCAGACACGGTCATCCGAGGCATCCAGCGGTGTGCCTTGGTCGTCCAGAAGCAGGATCCCCGGGCTCTTGTAAGCACAGCCTATCCATTTGAGACGGCTGTTGCGACGGTCCATGACGATGTCGCACGGGATATGTATCTCCTGTGACTCGCCATCCGCCACCAGCGGCAGTCCGGTGTAGGTGTCGCCTTCCTGGATGATAACGGGATAGTTGACAGCGCCGGCGTCGAGGAACCACAGCCGTCCTTGCTCATCGAAATGGGCACCCGTCAGACGGGTATAGCGGGTGGGGTTGTTGCTGATAGCCGACTGGATAACGCCGTTGGCGTAGGTGTGAGATATGCAGCGGTCGCCTTGGAACTCATACAAACCGGTTCCGTAACTGGTGACGAAATAATGGTTCGGGTCGTTCGGATCCACGGCTACGTTCATGAAATCCAGCACAG
>Ga0310690_10010985_pt1 | contig 11207 bp, 13 predicted proteins | sample AusTroGonzalo_MG_2_FD_207661 | JGI IMG/M metagenome (GOLD analysis project Ga0310690, IMG submission 207661) | Bovine rumen microbial communities from tropical cattle in Woodstock, Queensland, Australia - Gonzalo_04 (v2) (version 2) | ecosystem: Host-associated > Mammals > Digestive system >...
TCATATTAGATATAGAATTCATTTCATTCTTATTATTCATTATTACGCACTTTCCTTATTATCTTCGTTTAAATTGTCTGGGCGTTGCTCTATATCAAAGAAACTAGCATCAGCAGCAATATCTTTTAAGAAGTCTATTTCTTGCTTGCTAATATCTTTAGGTTCGTTTCTCTTTGCTTTTCTACTAGCATTTAATTCATCGACTAACATACTACGACGTTTACTCATTTTTTCATAAGCATCATAATACTTAGATATAGCTGGCTGAGTTATAACGTCACCAGTTTGTGGAGAAACTCCTATATTAACTTCTATAACAGGAGTTAATTCTTGAGCTATTAATTTATTACAACGATCTATCATAATATCTAACTGTATTAATTCATTAATAGCTAACATATCTGTAGCTGTACAATCATCGAAATTAAAATCTCGATCATACGCTATAACGAGTTCTTCCATTTTAGTAGTTTCCATAACACATGGTTCTCCTACTGGAGGCTGTATATTATGTTTAAATGCGAAACACTGAGAAGAATAAGGACAACCTGAACCGTTACACATAATAGGATACATACTATGTAGTCCAGTCTTCTGACTATTTAAGTGTTTAGATATTAAGTCTTTAGATAATGATCCTGCGGCGGAATAACCCCATTTGTTAGGATTCTTTATCGCAGAAAGCATACGTTGCAATCTTTGATCGGCATCTAACATTCGTTCCATTTCAGAACGTTGAACTTCTAGTTCATGACTAGTTAATGCTTGATTTTCTTCATATTTGGCTAAACGTTGATCTATTTTTTCTTGAATTGTTTCAGCCATTTAATTTAACCTCATAAAATTTGTCGTTAGTATCCTGATACTTAACTTCGAAACTATTTGCGCGAAAATCGTAAATAATATTATTATCTGACGATCCGTATCTTTCCCTATCAACAAATATTCCTTCTATATAATATCTATTGGTCTCTATAGTATTAAGAATATTAATATAGTATCCTGTTTCTAATAATCCTTCTATTTTAATATCCTGTTTAGTATCTCCAAATTCATCTTGATTTAACGTAGATATTAAAGCAGCAGATACTGCTCCTTTAGCTACTATAGTACCATTTAATAATACTTCATCCGTTTCTATAAAATCTATATTAGGGTTAGATTTCATCATGATAAAAAGGCTATAATCCTCCTGCTATTTTTCTGCTGGAAGATTACGGCCTTTTTCTTTATTATTTTACTGCTAGCCATATTATATTATATCTATTTATATATTGTCAACACCAAAATCCTTATAGGAAACGAAAAATTTTATAAAATATTTTTTGAGAAACGCTTTTTGAAAAGGCGTTTTTTATTTTGCTTTAAGTGGTGGGGTGGTTGACTTTATAGATAGGATGCGCTCTTATAGGAAAACGAAATTTTTATATATTTTGGAGGGGGACGTGGTCTTTTATGGTTTTTGTTGCAGCAAAAACTGCGGTCCGGGGTCTTTGACTTCGATCGGCAACGGAGAATTAGTTAATCATGAGGAGGAAATCATGACTTTCAAGCAGGAATTAATCGAAGCTGGAGTAAATCTGAAAGACATCTCTGTGTACAACAACAAAGAAGAGGCTAGATCCGAATTTGATGTTGTTACAAAGAATCACTTATACGCTGGTACTGTATATGCTAAGCATCCTTGGATGCCTCCAGGATATAAGTACATGGTGTATGTAACACAAGATGTATCAGATTACCATGAATGTCCTCAGATGCTTCATCCAGTTAAAACACTAGATGAGGCAAAGAAGAGGATTGCACTCTGGATCTGGAACGCAGATCAGAACTTTTAAGCCTTGATTCTGCCCTTCTCTTGTCTGTTTTGCGTGGTGTGAAACAGACAATGGGAGGGTGGAAATGAGGGCTTAATCATAAGCTCTTTAAACCATATTCTTTATTTGCATAGTAAGGAAGGTATTACTATGACAGCAAAATCTTTCTGTAAGCCATTAAGTTGGTCAATAAGTGAAATAAGGGCATGGTGCCTACGTTGGGCACCTGTTTTAAACTTGTCAACCAATCTTAATGATTCTGCCTCTTATGAGTATGTAGTAGCTTGCTGCATACTTAAGGAGTCGGAAGAGCTGGCAACGTTTATGGCCAGTATCAATGAATGGGATGAACGTCCCATTTATGCTGGCAAACTTGAACATGTAGCATTGGAAACAATGTTGCATGCCTTCTCTTTAGGCTTGGTCGACCTTGAGGAGGTGAAATCCAAATGACCAATTGGTTGGTTTTTATTCTACCCTTTGTCAACATAGGTTGAGAGAGGGTAGGAATATTAACCAAACATGGTTAATAAAACATTAATGGAAGGAGGTGCTTCAGATGATGAATCTGAAGGGCATTATTACCGCATGGATTATGGTTGTTACCGTAATCAATATGGTAGTGTGCTGGGCTTGGCAGTTAGGCCCGTACGCTGCACGGTAAGTACTCATAGTACTTTCACCTATGTTGCGTGGTGTGATATAGGTGGAAGTACAAATGGGAGCTTAGCGTAACTTCTTAAATCCTATAGTTTTGTCATGCTATAGGTCGGTATCAAACCCAGAAAGGGTATGCCGTCACCACTAAGGAGGTGTTGATAATGGCAAAAACATTAGCATACGAAGAACTAAAGGAAATGGTAGAGAAACGCATTGCCTATTTTAAAAGGCAAGCTGAATCTCATTATTCTATTGCTAAAAAAATCGAGATTGAAACTGGAGCAGACGACTCTTGGGCAGAAGGCAACTATCTGGCAGCTGAAGATTATGAAGACCTTGCAAATGACTTCAGAGATGCACTGGATGTTATGCATAATGCAAATGTTTATGGAAACTGCAAGAGGTTTACGATTTCTCGTAAATCTGGACCTCCTAAGACAAAGTACTCATTCTGGGCATTTAATTATGACGGAAAGGTAGTACATTCGATAGATGTTACTACATATCTGCCGTAACCATTTTATCGCTGATCATTAATTTGGTCAGCGATATCCTTTATATCTCAATCAGGTTCTATTTCCATATAGAAGCTGGTAGAGATATAAGGGAAACCGCGTGGTGTAGTTTCTCTTAATTAAAAGTCTGCGTAAATTCGAATATATTAATGCGCGGCCGCTGACTGGTAAATTTAAATTTATTCTATGCCAGTTAAGTGAAACTGTTTTCTAAAAGGAGGAAAACACCATGACTAACTTAAAAGGTTTTGCAATCAACGTAATGGAGAACATTCTGACTGGTAATTAGCTGTTTTGCCCGTCGGTCTATATAAAAGGCCGATGGGCCTTCTTTTTGTTTATCGTCTTTTCATAGAAGAGGATAAGTAAAAAGAAGCATACAGCTTCAAATTATATTATTTTTCATTCGTCTTTTTTTAAAAACTTGCTTAAAAAATTTTCTTGATTTAAGCAAGAGGGCGAATGACAGCCATGAAAGGAGGAAAAATATCATGGCAAAATACACAGGTAAGCAGCTAATTGACGACGTGATGAGAGTAGACGCAAAAACTTTGATTCAGCCTAAAGAATCAATGATTCTACGTCCGCAAATGATTGGATCTTATTACAAGAACGGTAAACAAATCCACAATATTAAATATTGGATGGATGTACTCAATCGAAAAGATGCTGAAGCATTATCGCAGTTGAAACAGGCATAAAGACTTTTGCTGGTCGTTCTATATAATAATAGGGCGACCAGCCCTTTATTTAATTTCGGATTTATATATGCCGAAGTTAAATAAAGGGACAATAGTCCCTTTAAAAAATTTAAAGTTCTTAAGGAGGAACAAGTTATGAAAACAATGGAAAAGGCATTATTTGATGCTGCAAGTTTCAATCGGTTCGGCTCTTTGGATATTGATATATTTAATGCTTATGACAATATCCATTGTAAAAACAAAAAGGCCAAAACAAAGAAAGTTATTGAGAAAATACCGTGGAAGCCTGGACGTATGTACTTAAACAGTATTGGACGTCCTGTTTATTTTTGTGCTGGTTCGATTTGGTGCAATCCAGAATGGGATGAATATCGTCTTTGGATTACTGCTACTGGTGAAAATGGTCCTACGTGGTGCAAAATGTGCATTACATTGGCCGAATATCAGAAGTTAGTTGCTGGCATGAAATATACTGATGATCCAAAAGAAGTAGAGCGTCTTGAAAAAGAATATGACGCTTATTGCGAACGTTGGAAAAAATGTCGCCAGCAACAAGCAGACATGTACGAAGAAATAAAACGGCCGATTACCAAGAAAAATCGTCGGCATAAGTCTGCTAAATTAAGGAGGTGGAGCAACTTTTAATTAATTGGCAGTGTCATTGTTTAAGCTTATGAGCGCGAAAGCGCGTTTAATTTCTATTTACTAAAATTTTAAGGAGGAAGAAAAAATGTTAATTTACAAAATTGATTACACAGGATTAGACGAAGATTTAGATTATAACGAAATCCGTCGTTCTGTAACATGTGGTGCAAAATTTAAACATATTTCAACTATGTCGCACAAAGAGGATGCGAACATTTTTATGGACATTATTAAAGCAGCTCATGAAATTTATGCAGCTGCAAAAAGAAATTATGTCTATGACGATATTTTCATTGCAGTGTCCTACGACTATGAGTTAATTAACAAAAGCGAAATCACAAGATTCTTTGATGAGCACAGGGATTGGAACATTCAGTTTGGATTTTTCCCTGAATTGCGTCAGTCAAAAGCAAATGGTCGTTGGCAACGTGTTCCAAAATGGATTAATATGTTGTCAGAAATTGCTGGCATTTCTTATGAAAATAAGGAAATGTTTGACAAGTTTGGCACAGAATTGCTGCAAGCCGATTATTCTATGGCGGTTAAAAACTACTATCAAGTAAATGATAAATGCTATGACCACAATGGCGTATTAGAAATTGAAATAAATGGTCAGGAGCTTTTTGTTAAGGCAGAAGTAAGCCGTAGTCATTTTGACTGGTATTTTAGCACAAAAGCAGGCGATTCTTCTATTTCCGAATGGAGTGCAAAAATTGATTATAGTGTTAATGATGGAATTTGTCACTGTTTGTCTCTTACTTTTGATTTTCCTATCGAAAATATCACTGTGGAAAACAAAGCTTTAAAAAAGATTGAATCTTGCAAGTCTTATTATTAATTTAAGGAGGATATGAAAATGAAAAAGTTGTTATGGTCCGTTGGTTCTGTGAAAAAAATCATGAGGAAAGAAATGGAGGAGAAAAAAATGAAAGCATTGGAAGTCATGTCTAATAATGATGTTCTCGCAGCAAAAGCAGAATCCAGATTAAACGAAAAGAATATGGAGGTAAAAGTTATGGACAATATCATTGAGCATATTAAAATTGACCTGAATGAAATTCGTGGGATGAAGTCTATTGCCGTAGCTAGTGTTTTCGAATGCGAGCATTGCCATAGAATTAGCACTCATGGTTGGCTTCATACTAGTTATTCTTATGATGACATCCTGATGTACACTTGTCCTCACTGTGGCAAGAAAACTATTGTTGAGCATCATAGTGGTCTTGCTCATTTCTTTCCTACGTTTATTAGCGTTAAAAAATATGAGAGCGGTAAAACGGTTGTTAACTGTTTTGGAGAACAGTGGATAGTTTATTTAAACGAAAAGACCAGAAAGTTATTCCTTGCTAAAAACAAGGGTTATGGTCAGGTTATTTATGCTGCAAGCGGACAGACATATGTTCGTCCGTTTAGAAGTTTTAAATCTGGAAGAACATTGCATACCGTCTCTGGTACAGCTACTAAGGTAGAAGCAAAGAGATTCGAGAATGTAACATTTTCTCCTAATGACAGTATTATGTATCATCATTTAGTACCCGACTACGATTTTAGCTATGTAGATGGTAAATATATTGTAAAAAGAGTTGGATACCATATTAGTAAAGACAACTATTATGATTTCTTCCCAGACTTCATTTCAATTCTTGAAGATAAACATATTCTCAAGAGAAATTCTAAACTTGCAAACAGATTCAGAAATTTACGCTGGTGGCAGATCGATGATCTTGTTGAATTAAGAAATACTACATTTGCAACGATAACCAACTGGGATACTAATGAAAGAATGTGGTATTTAATTAAGAAAAAAGTTGGCCAAATTCGTCCTGATATTATGCCAGTTGAACTTGTTGACTTTGTTAATAAATATTTCGGCAGATTCATTGACGACGAAATAGAAACCATGATTAAAGAACGGCCATTCCATTGCTTGGCAATAATGTATATGTTTAAGAAAGCCAAACAGAATGATTTTAGTATCCTCAAGGAATTATTAAATGATTTCTACGAAGGTGCTAATGTATTCAATACATTTGTAGATTCTTCTTGGCCAAAGCATTATGCTACCAAGGTCGCAAGAAAACTTTATGAAGAAACAGCAGACAAGTTTGATGAAGAAGTTCCGTTTTAAATGTTTTTAAAGCGTATATGATAAGATGGCGGCGCTTTTGTATAAATTGCCATCTTTTTATTTTTTTATAAAAATGGAGGATTTTAAAATGAAGAAAAAAGAATTGAAAAAATTGGTTAAAGTATTGGAAGAAGAAAATGCTTTGCTGAGAAGAGAACTCAATATTTTCAAAAGAAAACAGAAATCTGTTAATGAAATCATGCGCCCGTTATGTGGCATTATTAAGCCAGCAGTTGCTTCTGCTTCTGGTACTACTGAACTAAGCAATGTTTCTTCAACAGCAACTGCTATTTCCAAAGAGCTTCTTGAAAAGAAAGTAATCAAGGTTTTCTATGCTAAAGGGTTTGAAAATGAAATTATTATGAATGCGTACCGTGCTGATGAAAACTTTGATAAACCTTCGAAGTTCATAAGAAAAACCATAAAGGATGCGACCGAACAATGCCTGGTTTGGATTGATAAACTCATGCAAAAAGATCATGAAAACCATGTATTAGATATTTTTTACTATGATGACATAATGATAGACCAAGAAAAAGTTAACAAATATGCACATGATGTTTTCTGCGAAACCGAGATTAGGTTTGAACACCGTTAATATTTAAAGGGAGGAATGAAAATGAAAAGCAATAAGAAATATGTATTTAGATTTATGTCTGAAAAAGAATTTAATCTTGTAACGTCCGGCAATGTTATTGTCGGTAAACGTTACTTTAAAGCTAGAACAAACTCTTCTGGGGTTTGTTTCTTGCCTGCCAAAGTTGAATTTTATTCCAACGGCACAAAATATGAATTCAGTCCTGAGCAGTGTTTCGAATTTATGTCTGGCATCGTTTGTGATGAAGTACTGGTTAAATTTGAAGTAGTAGATGCCGAATTGACTGAGTCATATGGTATCTACGCTGATCCTATTGACCAGGATTGGTTTGCTCGTATCTCTATTAAGGAATTATGTATTCCATATTATGACAGAGAAATGCTGAAGCCAGTTGCGTATGCTGTACGTGACGACGAAGGCTGGAATTGGGAAGCAAAGTGGAAATGGTTTAAATATAACGGATAAGGGAGGCGTAAACAATGGCTATATTTAAAGTTACTGGAACAATACATGCTGCTGATGGGTGGATTTATAATCGTACCCACGTGACTGAAGCGGTATCTGAAGCAGAAGCAAAAAATCACTTTGCTTGGCATTTTGTCGTTAGAAAAAATGAAGATGCAGAATTCCCTTATGGGAAAATCGACTTCAAAAATATCAGAGTAATGAAAGGAGAAGCTAAAATGGAAAACGTGTCCTTATGGAAAATTTTGCAGGCCAAGTTGGCCGGTCGTAATGTTCCAATTACTGATGGTTATGCAAAAGATCTTCGTAAGCAATTTAAAGTTTATAAGACAAACATTGACAACGAAAAGTTGATCGATGAAATTGCTGCGTATGTAAATCAGGAAAATAAAAAGAAGGAGATTAAAGTTATGGAGACAAAAGAAAAGAGCGCTAGCATGAGCATGGTAGAAACCATTGTTAATATGCTGTTAAAGCATGGCGCAAAGGTAGATCATCCAAAAGATAAGGGAGATGATTATTTTATTTATACAAAGAAAGGAGAATGTGAAGTTACTGCTGAAAATGCTCTGCTTATGGGTCGTGATCTCTATAAGAAGGTTAATACGTTATTTAATCAATTTCAGGCAAATTATCTTAAAGGCGAGCTAATCAAATTATTCAAGCCAGAAGGGAGTGACAATGTAGTTACTTGCGAAGAAGAGAACCGTACTTGCTATGGAGAAGGCGATGGTCATATTAATCAAGCTTTTCTGAATGGGATTGATGGCGCAATGGAAAATCAGGATCATGTACTTGATAGTACTTGGTCTCAAAGGAAGTTCGGTGATATTAAAACTGAACTTCCGAAAGAGCCAGTTAATATGTATCCTGCTCGTCTTTATGATCCTGTCAACCAGAGAGAAGAAGACTGCGTAGTTAGATTTATGAGAGTTGGTGATAAATTCTTAGGCACTATTTGCTTTAGACCTGATGGCTGGAAGACCTTCTCTGATGTTCGTGGAGATTTTAAAAATAAGTTTAGGACTATTTGGGAGTTTGAACCTAAACGGTATAAGTCTCCTATTATTAGAGTTAGAAAGCAAGCTGGTAAGGACGATATTTATGCATTAAGTGGTAAGGGAGGTGTTGATACTACACTGAGAGCTGTTTATAAGTTATTGGTGCAATGGCAGAAAGACGAGATTAAACGCAAAGAAATTAAAGAAGCAAGGATACAGTATCGTATGAATCGGCGTTATGTTGATGGCAAAAAGAAATAAGAACGCATTTGAAGTGCGCTCGTGATTAATTTTTGATTATTTTATATTAGTGTATAAAAATAGAATATTTATTTTAAGGAGGAAATGACCATGTTAAGTTTAAAGAAAATCAACGAAATGTTAAACCGCTCTGTTGCTAATTTTGATGACAATTTTGTAATTGATGATGATGCTTGCAAGCACATCGAACTCGTCAATATGCTTCTTTGGAACAATAAAGCTCCTGAACTGAGAATTCCGATGGAAGTTCCCGCAAATATTGAGAAACATCGTAAGTCTCTCGTATTTGCGAAGAGACCCAGAATTAAGATTACTAAGTTGGTTGTCTCTCCTGTCTATGACAGCGAGGGCAATCCTACTGGTGAACCCAGCGTCACTACATCTATCGAGATTATTAATGGTAGTTATGGATTTGATAATCTCGAGAAGAGCAAATTCGTCAAATATGGAATCGCTCGTCTTATTGATGGTAATGGTTCCGAAGTCGAATTAGACAATGCATGCGGCGAATTGTTTATTGTCGAATTTCAGAGAATAGATGATAGTAAGTCCATGACCCGTCGTATTGCAAAATGGATGACCAAAGGTTTTTGGATCCTGAAGGGTCGTCAGTATAAAGGTGGTTATGCTATCGTAGTGCAGAAAGGTGATGGCACCTATTATGCCCTCAACAATGCAAAAATTGACCACCTTAATGACGAAGGGTGGTTAGACGCACAAGTCGACTCTGGTGACGCTATTATGGCAAAGTATTTCGTCGATACTCCGTCACAGGTCAGAAAGGGTACAACTCTTTGCATTAAAGTACCAAAAGACAATCGCAAAGAGTGGAAGCCGTGGATCGAGCGTGCTTTGAATTGTGCAACTGGTGGAATGTACTATGTGTTAAAAGCAGCATATGCTGGTCGTAAGCTGCCAGTGTCTAAAGCCATTAAGTTGGTTGGTCGTGAGTCATTCTGTATGACTCCTTCCACCTCGTATGGTGAAATTAAGAATATGGTCATTTATTGTGGTGACAAAACTGCAAAGGTTCAGCTAAAACGTGTGGATCTTTTTATTGAATCTGATGAGCTTTACACTTATTATGAAGTTGCCGACTCCGCGTATGATATTGTAGCTGGAGATGGTGCTGGTGAAGTGTCTGCAGAGTACATTGTGGACACATTCTATAAGCTGTATAAAATGCGCATCAGTAAGAAAGAAGCAAAACAGTTTGCTGGTCAGATGAGAATCAACTCTTTTATTAAGGGTCACAATATCATTGTTGACCGCAAAGATATCTTCAACAAGATCCAGCACATGATGGATAGCGGTAAGGTAAAAGGTATCGTTTATCTGAAGCGCACCCGTGAAGCTGGTGAGCTGTTTGAGAAACTCAAAGACGTCCCCGTTGAAAAGGGCGGTTATAAAGGTTGCCTCGTAGTATTCGGCACTATGGGCAAGGTTGAGTATTTCGGAGACTTGACTTGTGTCAAATGCTCCTCCGATTTTTCTAAACCTTTCGAATTAAGATTAATGGACATTGCTCATACTCCCAGAGGGTTCTTACCATTGTCTAAACAGGGTTTGAATCAGATGCAGATGGCTCCTAATTTTACCACCACATGGAGAACCATTGCTCCTGTGGCTATTGATAGAATTAAGCACGAAGTTCCTGTAGATGAGGTTGAAGAGCTCAAAGATGAGTATACTGACATCGATGTTCAGAATAGTCAGTATAACGTCACTACCATTCAGAGATTGTGCAACGGTAGCGCGCGTGAGGACGTATCTTTGAAAGATAAGACCATTCGCAGAATTTGGATCCAGTCTCTTGCTGATACAATTAACAAGAGATTGAATGTCTGCAATCTTATTGTGTCTGGTAAATATCTGAAATTAGTTCCTGATATTGGTGCAGACTTCGATGTTTCTTTGTTAGACGAAGACGAGTTCTATGTCAAGAATTGGAAGCGTATCCCTGATGAAACTGGTTATGATGCGGTTATCATTAGATATCCGTTAATTGACCTTGGTGCTTTCATTAAAGGCCACGCTGTTTCTCGCGAAGAGATTATTCGTCGTATCAACGCACTTCCGTTTAATGATAAGATTAAACAAACGATGATTCATTATTTGGATGCTCTGTCTTCTGCCAATATGATGGTTGGTTCTTGCAACATCGGCGTCACTAATAAAATGTCTGGCGCAGACTTTGATGGTGATGGTGTTTGTGCTTATACCGACATCAATGTTAAGAAAGCTTATTCTCATCTTAGAAGTTATTCTAATGACTTTGGTGGGTCTATTGCATCTGACAAAGAGTTCTATTTCGATTATGACCTCGGCCCCATTAGCTTTGAGTATGCGTGGGCGCTGGATGATAGTGGAGATGAACCCAATCCTCCAATTGGCGTAATTGCTGGTTATAATGTTA
>Ga0310690_10010986_pt1 | contig 11207 bp, 8 predicted proteins | sample AusTroGonzalo_MG_2_FD_207661 | JGI IMG/M metagenome (GOLD analysis project Ga0310690, IMG submission 207661) | Bovine rumen microbial communities from tropical cattle in Woodstock, Queensland, Australia - Gonzalo_04 (v2) (version 2) | ecosystem: Host-associated > Mammals > Digestive system >...
AAGCGAAACGTTCAACTTTTTGGCGCGGAAAAACCGCGTTTTTCCCGAAAAACACGAAAAATCCCGAACGTTTTCACGTTCGGGATTGGTGGGGGAAGGTGGATTCGAAGACGATTTGGTTCGTGAAAATGCATCTTTGCCGTGCAAAAGCATATCATTTCTTCCGCAAAAGCAGAGAAATCTGAACATTATTTCTACTGTGTTTATTGAGTTATTTCTGATAACGGGTAGAGATAGTGGTACAACGCAAAGTAAGAAACAAACGATAATCACCAGTAGACACACAGTTCTTGCCAGTCCATACTTCAAATCTTTGATTCAATTCTATACCGTGCGCTTATCAGCACACGCCCATCTGAAAGGAGAAGTTATGGACAAAAATATCATTGATAAACACACCGGGCTCAAATATGAGCTTGTCGGAGATTACTACGTGATTGCCGGCGATGATTCGACGGAAGATAATCAGCAGGCCATCGGTTTATGGGGGCAGCGTCATTTGCGTTATCTGAAAGACTATCGTGAATGTGTTTTTGCGGGATTGCTTCTCAGCGGACGGCTGTGGAACCATCTTGCTGAGATCAATCAGCAGGCGAAAGATCGGCTTGCCCTGCTGATCGACCAAATGAAACGCGCCGAAGGCGTCACCGAGCAGTTGAAAGCCACCGACCAGTTAGAGTGGGTACGGCACATGAACAGCATCCGCCAGAGCGCTGAAGAAATCGTATATAGCGAATTGATTTACGATTTCAATTAAGCCAACATATTACAAGCAGCGCCTGCTTCAAAATGAAGCAGGCGCTGTGTTGTTGAACGCGCAATTATCATATTTTCGCTTATCAGGCGTGTGCGATGTTCTTGATATAGCGCATGAGGATTGTAGCAACCTGCGCTCTCGTGGCGTTGCCCTGCGGGTCGAGCAGCGTCTTGCCGTTGATGACGTTTCCGCCGATCAGACCCTCGCCGACCGCCCAACTGTATGCGGTTCTCGCCCAGTCGCTGACCTTCGCCGCATCCGGGAACGTGTTCAGATTGCCGGTTTTGCTCGTGTCGAATCCCTTGCTCTCAGAGTAGCGGTACAGGATTGCAGCGAGCTGTTCGCGGGTGATCTTGCCGTTCGGATCGAACTTGCCGTTGCCGACGCCGTTGACAATCCCCTTCGACGCAGCCCATGCGACCGCCGTTGCATACCACTCGCCGTCCTTCACGTCGGCGAAGTTGTTCGTACCGCCCTCCGGCTGACCTTCGTATCGCCAAAGAACAGTAACGAGCATTCCGCGGGTCATTGGGGTGTTCGGTTCGAACGTCGTATCGCTCATGCCGTTGAACAGGCCGTTCTTCACGGCAAAGTCCACCGCCTCATGGTACCAGTCGCCGTAATTGACGTCCTTGAACTTGTACGACGGGCAGTCCTTGCCGCCGTCGCAGGGCTTGTCCTCTCCGCCCGTGGCAGGGATGGTCTCAGTCTTCGTCGCACCGCAGCGTTTGCAGGTGAAGGTCTTGACGCCGTTCGTCGTTTCTGTCGCGGGCGTCGTGACTTTTCCTTCGTCCCAGTCGTGGCCTAGTGCGGGAACGGTCTCCTGTGCGAGCTTGTAATCACAACGAGTGCAGTGCTCGCCTGCGGTCAGGCCGGTCGCGGTACAGGTTGCTGCAACCGCTTCATCTGCAACAAGATCGTGTCCAAGCGCAGGAATGGTTTCTTCGGAAACGACTGCGCCGCATTTGTCGCAGATCATTTTGTCAAAGCCCGCTTCAACGCAGGTCGCGTCCTTGTGCTCCGGATGCGTGTTCTCGTGCTTGCAGACGTCCTCCCCTGTTGCAGGAATTGCTTCGGTCTTCGTCGCGCCGCAGCGTTTGCAGGTGAAGGTCTTAACGCCGTCTGTCGTCGCGGTCGCGGGTGTAGTGACCTCGCCGTCATTCCAATCGTGACCGAGTGCGGCACTCTCGTAGTGCTCGGTGTAGAGGATCTCGTCGCAGGTCGTGCAGCGGATCGCCATATCATAGCTGCCTGCCGTTGTGCAGGTTGCTGCCACTTCGTTTTCCTTCGCCGACTCGCCGGGCGTGTGACCGGAAGCTGCGATCGTCTCAGTCTTCTTCTCACCGCAGCGCCGGCAAGTAAATGTCTTGACACCATTCGTGGTACAGGTCGCCGCCGGATCGATCACGCCGTCGTCCCAGTTGTGGTCCAGCGCATCGATTTCGAAATGCTCGGAGAAAAGAATCTCATTGCAGGTCGTGCAACGGATCACAATATCATAACTGCCTGCCGTGGTGCAGGTCACAGTCACTTCATTTTCCTTCGCCGACTCGCCGGGTGTGTGACCGTATGCTGCAATTGCCTCGGTCTTCGTTTCGCCGCAGCGTTTGCAAGTATAGGTCTTAACCCCATCCGTCGTACAAGTCGCCGCAGGATCGATCACGCCATCGTCCCAGTTGTGTTCGAGTGCCGCAAGGTCGGTATGAACGCGGGACAGTTCGGCTCCGCAAACGGTGCAGTAGGTTGCTGTGTCAAAACCGCCATCGGCTGTGCAGGTCGGATCAATGCGGTTTTCTTCCACCGCAGCGCCGGGAGTATGCTCTAACGCTGCTACTTCGTCCGCGACATAACTGTCGCCGCAGCGGGAGCAGGTGTAGGTCGTATAGCCCTTTTCCGTGCACGTCGGTGCCGTCACGACCGCTGTGTAGTCGTGCTCGAGTGCGGCCTTTTCGACATAGGTCGAATAGTCGCAGCGCGAGCAAGTGTCGTACGCCTCCCAGCCGATCTCAGTGCAGGTCGGTGCCTGCGCCTCGTGATGGATCAGATCGTGTCCCAGTTCTTTGATTTCAACATAAGTCGAATAATCGCAGCGACTGCAGGTATCATATGCCTTCCAGCCGATCTCGGTGCAGGTCGGTGCCTTTGCCTCGTGGTGAATCAAGTCGTGATCCAACGCTTTGATTTCAACGTAAGTCGAATAATCACAGCGCGAGCAGGTGTCGTACGCCTCCCAGCCGATCTCGGTGCAAGTCGCAGCCTGTGCCTCGTGGTGAATCAAGTCGTGATCCAGCGCTTTGATCTCAACATAGGTCGAATAATCACAACGGCTGCAAGTGTCATACGCCTCCCAGCCAATCACAGTGCAGGTTGGTGCCTGCGCTTCGTGGTGGATCAAATCGTGTCCCAATTCTTTGATCTCAACGTAGGTCGAATAATCGCAGCGGCTGCAGGTGTCATACGCTTCCCAGCCGATTCTGGTACAGGTCGGTGCCTGCGCCTCATGATGGATAAGGTCGTGTTTGAGCGCAGGAACATATGTATCAGTATAGCTGTCTCCGCAGTATTCACATGTATGCGTCGTATAGCCCTGCTCGGTGCAGGTCGGTTCTGTTACTGCATCAATATAATGGTGGTCGCAGATCGTATCGATTTCACAAATGAAACCATAGTTGCAGAGGCGATATGCATTCAGTTCATCCGGATCATCTGCATTTGACAGCCATTCGCCAAATTGCTTGTAGCCACCGATCGCCTTGTTCACAATACCACCGTAGTTGAACCCATCTTCGGAGCCGGACGGTTCCGGTAACTGCGGATCCCAATTACTATATGAGAACGGTTCGCCCGTGATCCACGTATAGTTGCCGTGATCTGTCGCATCACTGCAACCGATATAATATATCAGATTCCTGCCGCCTTTGATCAATCCTTCAACAGCGCTTTGTTCCTCCGCAGACGTGATCGTGACCAAATGGCCGCCGTGTTCTTCGCAGAATCGCATTGCTGTCTCCCACGTCATATTGTACTCATACCGCGCGTACTTGTGCCCGTTATAAATCAAGTCCTCCGCCGGTGGCGTATCGTCGTCTGCCCATTGCGCTGTCAGGGTTGTAGACGTAAGCGTTTTGTAATAGTCGACGAATTGTCCAAGTTCATCAACCCAACCGTTAAAATAACACCCTTCTTTGGTCGGAATCGGCAAATTGCCATAACTGCCATCTTCCGGGACTCGCTTCTGCTCTGAAAGATATTCTTCATAATCCGTATAGTGATATACTTTCATTGCAGGCTTATCAAAAGCAACATAATCTCCAATATTGATTTTGGCTACAAAATCCGCATTCGGGACCGAGTTGCTGCCATTTCCTGAAAGCACAAATCCGCCTGGAGGAATTGTAAGATGGTTTTCGTCTCCGTAGGAACGCTCTGCAACGACCATGCCCTGTTTGTTTACAGCAACTTCAAATCCGTAATAGTTCGTATCAACCGTCAACCCATCGCCGGTAAATACTATCAATTGCCATTGACCTCTTGGCGTATTAATGCCTGAAAGCTCACAAATTTTTACAGTATCTGCAAACGACCCACCGGCAGGATCAAACGAAACTTTACTGTTATCATACACAGTAAAGTATACATACGCACTTGGGTTCCAAAGCCATGTAGATCCATCCGCTTCCCAATAGTCGGAATTGGTTGCTACTATCTCGATACGGTAATCACCCGCTTCAAGGATTTCAATAACAGGACCAGAAGCATAATCAATTTTATGAACGGTTTTCCATGTGTCTCCGTTTTTCTGATATAGCCAATAATTACAATGGGTTGTATTTGAACCAACCGTCCAATTGATGGTTATGCTTTCCCATTCATAGTAAGTATCTTTTACGCCGGTAATAACCGGTTTCGCCGGTCGATGGCATTCTAAACAGCTATCCATGTAGTTGCTGGAGGAGGTATCTCTCCAGATTTCTCCACAAATAGAGCAGGTATAACAGTCACAATGCGGATGTACTGCTTCATAGAAAGCGTAACTGCCTTTGTTATGTGTGTGTGAACCAACGGCAAAGAGTACCCAGTCGCCATCTGTGTAAGGCCACCCTGATGCATTCGAGTTTGTAGATTGAAGCAGCACACGATATATCCCATCCGGAAACGCATAGGAGAATCCGCTGTTGGCATAATGCCAAGTGTAGGTACGCTCCCAATCACCAGAAGAATTCATCCGGTCAACATACATATTGTAGTGGGTAGTGTTTGCGGTTTCATCCCAATAAAAGCTTGTAGTAGCGCCACTTGCATAGGATCGTGTGAAATTCTTTAAGGCGGGCTTACCCGGAGTAGTTGAGCCGCTATCAAGCACTCTACGAATACCACAAATGAATTTCCATTCACCAATCCAATTGCCATTTGAATCCTGAATCCATCCGCCTGACAGATTGTCAACGCGACTATTAACACCATATGTATGCGCTTGGAGTATTTGCCCATTTCCAACATATATTCCCACGTGGTCACTTGAAGATGGTTCTGGAGGCGTATTATCATAATCAAAGAATATCAAGTCGCCCTTTTGAAGGTTTGCAGTTGCCGAAGCATAATTACTTAATGAATAACTGACTGCTGAGCCATAGTTGATTTGAGATCTCTGATTCCCATTTCCAATATCAATTCCAAAATGATTGCATACATACCAGACCAAGCCGCAACAATCAAAACCCGATGTTGTTCTTCCGCCACTAACATATGGGACACCCACACAGTTTTGAAGCGCATAGTTAACAAAATCATCAGCGGATACCGAAGAAGCATTTGCACTTAAAACACTTGGATTAAGGAGCAATGCAGAAATTAATAACGCTGATAGCAGAAACGAAAAAACTCTTTTCATTCTCAAATTCATAGTAATCCCTCCAATATAAAAAGTGCGCAGCCGAAGCTGCGCACCGAAAAACGCACAGCTCCCATTGCTGCGACGCAAGTTCAAACAATCCCATAGCGAGGATGCCGAAATTGAGCGTGCGTTTTTACCAAAGCAAAAACACACCCTCGCTCGGATTAGAATATGAACTTACGTCGCAAGATAATTTTACCAAAAACACGATAAAAATGCAACAGCAAAAGTTCTTTGCAGAGCAAAAATGAAAGTAATTAGCTACACAAAGAATTGGGTATTGAAAGTTGGTAGGCGCAAGAGGGATGACGCGATCAAGTATTCTCTTTTCCTAGTCTGCATTTGTGATTGAAACGCCGAAATATCTTGTCTTTAATTCGTTGTTTGGAACAAGAAACAATCTAATCTTGCCAGTTGGCAAAACATATTGTATAATCAGTTTGAAACAAGCATTTTGTTCTAACAGGCAAATAGCTTTAATCCAAAACACAGAGCAAGTAAAGAGGACGTTAAAATGGCGTTTAAAAGTGCAAATCAAATACTAGAATACCTGTTCACATTGTCGCTTTCAGGTGATTATGTTTTTCGTGGATACAGTACACAAGAACAACTGAAACCAGGATTGATTCGGTATGGACTAAACCTTTCTAGTAAAGAAGCGGATATCTTGCGGGATTATGAATACTATGGGTCGGGGTTTTATTCAATTAATACCCCGTTTGATTTTCTTTCTACTGCTCAGCATTTCGGGCTACCAACACGTCTTGTTGATTATACATACAATCCTTTTGTTGCGCTTGCTTTTGCTATTAATTCGCCTAAAAAAGGTGACGAACAGCTTGTCGAAGGCAAAAACTATGACCGCAACAACTACTATATTAGAATATGTAAAACAGACTTTTCACCTGTCCTTTCCAGTGGGATATTTGATGACGCAGTTGATAGTTTTCCTTTTTTTGAAAAATCATTTGCGTCTCAATGTTGCGAGATAATTAACGTGTTGGAAAAAACTCCGGAGAATCGTCTTACGCAACTTATAATAGATGATTTGAGAAGGCAAGGCAAAAAGATAGATCATACTAAAGCAAAAAGCATTTCCAAGAAGATTCTTGCTTCTGAGACAATGCTACTGATAGATGCGAACAGATCCAATATGCGTATATCTAATCAAGAAGGGCTTTTTATGCTTCCGCTTTCTTTAGACGTGAACCTCTATCAGCGCGTAGTCCAAAAATGCACAAAGGTAATTGCTATCAACAAACTCTTCCGCGATGATTTGCTGAAACAATTAGAGAAACTAGGATATACATCATATAGGTTAATGCCGGATTTAATGAGCGTATGCTCCACAATAGCCAACAACTATAGGTTTGCAGATCATCAAACGCCTTCTGTATCCGAAAAAACCGTATTAGGGAATGGAATGCTGTGCATTTCTGGTCTTTCCTCAAAAGAGCTAAAGATGATTGTCGATTATACCAAGCATAACAATCAGGGAAGTATACCTAGTAGTATTCGAAAAAAGCTGGAGTCTTGTGGCATCCTCGTCAATTTCAAAATGAATAAACAGTTTTCCGATTGCATTGAGAGCATTCTTGAGTCAGCAAATATTTCTTCTGCAGAGGGAGCAGCTAGAGATTAGTGGCACACTTTCGGTGGAATAATGAATAATAGTTTTTCACGCTGGCGTTCATACCATCTCAACCTCTAACGAAAGATGAGAAAAACAATACAGCAGGAAACCCGAACTTTTCACGCTAAAGTTCTAAATACTTCCTGCTGCTTTTATCTATAGTATTATGAATTAATCTAGGACAAGGCTACCGCAGAACTCGCGTTCTGCAGTAGCCCCGGGGCGACAGTGAAGTCGCCCTAAGCGGGTAAGGCTATCTGCGCTTGCCGCGGATTGAGATGATGCCGATAATCAACATAGCCAGATTGATTATCAACATCGTGATCTCGTATGCGCTCATGGCATCCACCCTCCCTCCGGGAGGGACTAACAAGCGCATACCGCTATATAAAAATTATAGCACAAATCGTTGAATAATCAAGAGTATGATTCTAGTCCTATGCTGTTTATTAAATAATATTGGCATCCCATTTCTATTTTGCCCATTTTTGCAGAACAGCATTCCTCCTTCTGATGCTGTGAAATTAACTGTCTGCAGTACTGATTGCACGGGCGTAGCGGGGTGCATTCGACTGTCAAAAGCACGCTGTTCAGGAAGAGGATGTTCAATAGCAGATAAGGTATCTTAATCCTCCAAAGCCGTAATCGGAATGACGTGCATATAGATACGGATAACAGGAAAACTGCAATTTGGCAAAGAATTATCCTACGATTTGGCGAAAACGCCGTCAGAATTCTTTAGGATCGTGGAAGAAAAGAAAGAATGACGGCGGCACAGAAATTGTGCAGCACAGAAATTGTGCTTCCGTCATCCCTTTTTGCAATACTCTTGATTTGTTTGAAACAGTAATCCCGTTTTTTTGTAATCCAACCTATTCTTTCTGTGCTAAAGCCTGGAGCTGATCGCGCCGGGCGTAGATCACGTTCATCACATAGACGCGCTTTCTCGGTTCGTCGATCCAGTAGTACACATAGAAGTTCTTTGCAAGCAGTTTTCTGACGCCTCGGGAATGCCAGGGTTCCTCGTCCATCGGGTTGAACCGTGCCGGGAACTGTGCGAGACCGGCGATCTCCTGCCGAACAGTGCGGACGTATTCTAAAGCAGTCTCCGGCGAAAGCAGGACACCGGCAATATAGTTTCGCAGCTCCAACAGATCTTCCGCAGCGTCGGGCGTTATGATGATCTCGTATTCGTCCATCAATTCAGCCCTTTCTCCAACTCGTCAAAGACTTCCGAGGAGGGACGACCTTTCCCCGCTGCCGCCTGCTCATAGCTGTGCTGCAGCTTGGCGTTCAGTTCTGCCTCAGTCATAGTGTCCATCGTCTTCGGCTGGGCAGGGACGGTCAGAGAAAACGGGACACCATTGCGGAAGATGATCTGCCGATACAGAGAATTGATCACGACGGAAACCGGGATGCCGAGCTTTTGCAGGATATCCTCCGCCTCAGTTTTTACTCCGTATTCCACACGTGCGCTGACAGTTGCGTCTTTCATAAATCGCACCACCTTTCACCCATATTGTACTACATTGTTTTGCAAATTGCAATACATTATGCCGACTGATTCTACTTTTTTATTCCGAATTATTATTCCTGCACGCATCAGAGCAGTATTCTCTTTCCTGTTCAGAGGCGATAAACGGCTTGAGACAGTGCTTGCACAGACGCAGCGGAGCCTGATTGTCCGTCAGAAGCAGGCAGAGCAGGAAGCGGATGTCCAGCAGCAGCGAATGAAAATCCCAGACGAGCGTTGGCTTGTCCCGCAGCTCAATGTGATACGTCGGCGCGTTGCCGTCGAAGGCGGCAATGCTCTTTCGGTAAAGCGCGACGGCATCCGAGTCTTTGCGCTCTTTATCGTCCACGTAAAGCTGCGTCGTAATTGCAAGGGTCGTCCAATCCTTGAATAGCTTGCAAAGCCAGTCGTATCGCTCGCCGTAGTTTCGCATAAAGCTCATTGCCATCGCTTGCGGCTCCTGCCGGAAGGTCATCGCGAATGCAATCTCGTGCTTGTCCTCCGTCCGCCAGACCGATTCCACGCCTATCTTGAAGAAATCCGGCTGAATGAACGGGAAATAGAGGCCGATATAGTCCGTCGTTTCCATCGTTTCATTCCGCAGAAACGGATTCTTCGGCAGATAAACCTTTTCGTATTCGATGAAATCCGCCGTTGTCGGCAGCGCGGTCATAATGCCCAGCAGGCCGTACTTCCCTGCAAACGATCGGATCGCCTCTTTGATCTTTGACTCCGGCTCGCGCCGGAACAGCATCATACCGACCTCCAACGCGTCGATCACCAGCGTATGCGAGTCCTTCATCGGATCGTATACGCTGGTTTTGGCTTTTTCTGCAGGCAATAGATAGCAGTTCCCGCCCGGCGTTGTCTTCCATTCGTATTCGGAATACTTGCCCCAACAGGCGCTCGTATGAGCAAACAAGTCACGCACAGCCGGCTCCCTCCTTTCTTCTCACGCCGTCCGGCGTGAATTCCTCCAAAAACGCGCGCTCCTTCGGCGTCAGGTTTTTCCCGGCGAGCTTTTGCCGCTGCAGACTTGCATATACCCGTCTGCGTATCTTTCGCAGCGCGACGTCCCGTACCTTTCGGATATTGCGATCCGTCTGCCCGCGAAGCAGTGCCAGTCGCTGCGGATCATACAGCCGTAGATAGAGAAAATGCAGGATTTCCTTGTGTTCCTCTTTCAACTCCATGACCGGTCTGCGGAGATACTCCTTTGCGGTCAGATCGTGCATCTCATACGGGCAGTCGAACAGGTAATCCAGAAAAATTCCCCGCCGGAGCTGTGAAAACGTCGGATCGCTCATCCACGCAGGGAAAGTCATATCAATCCCGCTGGCGTTGGTCAGGGAGCTTTTCCATTCGATCGGCGTATCACCGCGCAAATCTTCATGCTGCCGCTGCCGTCGTGCGGCGGCGTCGTCTTTTTTATCCCAGAACTGAAGGACCTGCTCGTAATCCCGCACAGATCGCGCCGCGAACTCGATTCGCGCCAGGGCGTCTTCCTTCAGTTCGCGGATCAGCCGGTGCTTGGCAGAAGCCCTGTTTTGCTCCAGGAGCGTTTGATAGATCGGATGCTTCTTGAGCGAACCGTACTGCGGTTCTTCGTCGTCATCCGCTTCTCCGTACAGATCGAGGGATGCTTCCACCGCGTCCTGCTCGATTTCGAATACATCTTTTTCTCTGGCATCCGGCTGCGGCTTGTTGTCCTGCTCGGCCTCGGCGTCATCCCAAAGGGCAGCATCTTCCGCATCGTCAGAATCAGCAACGCGCAAGATTTCTTCCGGAAAGGAATCAAATTCGGACGCCTCCTCTGCTGCGCCTGTGTCCCATTCTTCATAATCATTCAAAGCAATCCCCCCGTTCTCACATAAAACTATTTTTCAAAAAATCAAACTTTTTTCTGAAAACAGTTCCGAAAATCGGCTCTGGTTTTCCTATAAGCAGAGGCAAGCGAGGTTCACGCCTTGCCTCAGTGTCACCATCCTACAATATTTCGAGTCCAAAAAACCGGACTATGAGGCATTCGGCAACATTTTCAATGATTGTTTTGCCGGATGCTTGTTTTGAAAAACAGCATACGCGCTAACGCGAGAATTCTTACATAAATGCAGGAGGTGAAATCAACTTATACGCCGCAGCAGATGGTCGGAAGCGGCGCGAATGAAGCAGACCAAATCCGAAAGAAAGGAGAACCCTCATGTACAAAAACTTCGATGAGCTGCCCGTTGTTCTCAGCGTGAAGGAGCTGAAAGATTTTCTGGGCATCTCTCGCGCAGGTGCGTATCAGCTTTTGCATCGGGCAGACTTTCCGACGCTGCACGTCGCGTCCCGTCTGCTGGTCGCGAAAGACAAATTGCTTGCGTGGATAGAGCAAAACACAGACGCTCTCAGTAGCGTGAAATAAGAA
>Ga0310690_10010987_pt1 | contig 11207 bp, 9 predicted proteins | sample AusTroGonzalo_MG_2_FD_207661 | JGI IMG/M metagenome (GOLD analysis project Ga0310690, IMG submission 207661) | Bovine rumen microbial communities from tropical cattle in Woodstock, Queensland, Australia - Gonzalo_04 (v2) (version 2) | ecosystem: Host-associated > Mammals > Digestive system >...
ATGTAAATCAATGCAAGCACCATAAGAATCCAATTGGGCTTTTTAGCCTGCTTTGCTATCTCATTAATCTGCTCCATTTTATCCATGTCATTCGCCATAGCAAGACCTCTCTTAATCCATGCAGCTTTTATAAAAACTCATAAGCAGGGAGATAATATCCCCCAACATTTATGATTATACCTTTTATAATTTTATTGAGGCAACTTCTTCTTTTATATAATTTCTATTGTGAAGAAGATATTTAATTACATAAAAAATGATTCCGGCTTCAAGCTTTCCGCAATATGCGCAATTGCTGTGCTTCTTATATGCCAGGCTCAAAGGCTGGCATTGTTTGTTTCTTTCTCTGATTTCTTTTCAGGCATAAGCTTAGGCAGGGCTTTAGACTGCTTTGCGAAAGGATTTATATTTGACGCTTCAATATGCGCATCTGCGTTCGGCATTCCTATACTGCTTATGAACATTCCCGGCATGGGCAAAAAATGGCTTAAAGGCAATGCGGCGTTTTTCACTGCGCTGTTCATGGCCTTTGCCATACTGCTTGCAGCCGATTATCTGTATTTTCCTGAAATGCACCGCCACATAGCTGAAGAGCTTAAATGGGCCGCAAATGAATTTCTCTTTTTTGTTTCATACGCTTTTACGAAGGCTCTGCCTGAGCTCATAGGCGTAATAGCATTGTCTTCGCTTATATTCTATGCGCTATTTAGTTTCATAAATTATAACGAAAGAAAAATTAATAAAGAGTATAAAAAAAAGCCGGCCACATATCATGCCGCAAAGCTTTTTCTGCTGGCCGCAGCCATTTTTCTTTTGCAGAGAGGAGGCTTCGTAAGAAAGAATGTAGGCGTTGCCGATGTTTTTAAATATGCCAGGACAAATGAGGAAGCAGTGCTTGTAATGAACGGTGTTTTTTCCGCAGTAAACATATCAAGAAAAAAAACTCTTACGGTAAAAAATGACTTTCCTTATGAAGATGCGCTCAGCATAATAAAACCGCGCATACTTTCCAAAGGAGAGAAATGGACAGGCGGGGATAATTTTCCGCTTGAAAGAATTTCTGAAAGAGAATTGGAAAAAGGCAAAAAACTAAATATTTTCTTCGTAATGCTTGAAGCCTGGAAAACAGATTATATAGATTCAATTTCCGGCGGAAAAAACGGAGACACGCCTAATTTTGACAAGCTGGCCAAGGAAGGACTGCTGTTCACTAATGCTTATGCCACAGGCACCAGGAGCATTTACGGCTTTGCAGGGATATTCGCTTCACTGCCGCTAGTACCTGGGCTGCCTGTGTTCGGATATGGGCTTGAGCTTAATTCTTTCTCTCCTATTTTCCGCCTTTTCAGCGAAAAAGGATATCAGACAACATTCACTCAGGCTTCGCACAGCGACAGCTACAGAATGTGCTCGCTTGCGCTGGCAATGGGTGCTGACGGGGCATGGGGTTGGGAACATCTGCCCATGCGCCTGGATTACAGTTTCACGCCTGACTATGGATATGATTATGAGGCTTTGCAGTTTGCGGCAGACAAAGCTCAGGAAGCCTCAAAAAAAGGAAAAAATTTCCTTGCATCAGCTTTCACAGCAACCACTCATGCGCCATTCGGAAAGCTTTTGGCAGACGGACGCTTCTCAAAATATCCCAATGACACCTGGGAGCATGGCTTCAGGAACAGCCTTGCGTATTCCGACTGGAGCATAGGCCAAATAATAAAAAGGGCAAAAGAAGAAGGCTGGTTCGACGATACAATATTCATATTCATGAGCGATCACAACCAGCACATTGAAGGCAATTCAGACAGGGACGCTTTCCACGTGCCGCTGCTTATTTATTCACCGAAACATATAAAGCCTGGAAAACGGGACTATGTGGTATCGCAGCTGGACATACTGCCCACATTGGCAGAAATAGGCGGAATAAAGCAGCATTTTTCTTCAGCGGGAAGAAGCATTCTGGATGAATCCAAGCCGGAACAGCGCTTCGCACTGATATCCTACGGCGGAGATGATTTCGGAATAATAACCGCTGACGGCCTGTTAAGGCATAATATGCAGAAGACAGTTTCTTTTGAAAACAAAAGCGGAAAAGCTGACGAGAAACAGCTGGAAAAGATGGCGCTGGCAGCTCATAAGATTTTCCACAAAACCTTGCGGGAAAACCGCTGGGCAAGGAAATGAAAACAATCCTGCCGGCTTAAACTTCCTTTTTTTATTTACCCATTTTCTTTATATAATTGTGTTATGCAAAAACAAGACGCCTTGCTTATTTTTCCGCCAGTTGCATTAAACATGAGAATGCCTGAAATGGGCCTTCCGCAAATATCCGCATGGCTTAAGAGCCGAGGAAAAACAAGCAAAGTTTTAGACTTAAATATCATTTTTCTTTCCGAATGGATTAAAACAAAGGAAACAGATGAAATTCTTTTTAGAAGGTGGAACGCTAGAAGCCCTGAATTCAAAAAGCTATGCCCGAAACATTCCTTCAGCCAGGAATATGCTGAAATGGAACATGTTAAACAAATAAACTATATCAGATCATATACTCCTCTTTTAAATCCTGATAATTCCTCATGGCAATTGAATGACATAATACAAAAAGCCTATGAAAAAGATGAGCTGTTTGAAAAATTTTATTGCAAGTATCTTGCGCCTGAAGCGGACACCTCAAAATTAATAGGATTTGAGCTGATGAACCATGAGCAGCTTCCGGCTGTGCTTTATTTTGCCAGGAGAATAAAAGAGGATTTTCCTGGCAAAACGATAGCAGCAGGAGGCCCATGGGCTACAGCTTCCCAAAGCGCTTTGCCCAAATGGCAGCCGCTGTTTTCTTTAATTGATTTTGTATGCCTGTACGCCGGCGAAAAGACTATTGAAGCGGCAATTGATTTCACTAATGGTAAATGCAAAAAAGAAGATATTCCAAGCATTGTGTGGCAGGAAAACGGCACAATTCGCGAAAATAAGCTTTCCCCATTTCCTGACCTAAGCAAAACTCCAATGCCTGATTATTCAGATTTGCCATTGAGGCTTTATCCTAAGCAATGCCTTCCGGCACGAAATTCCTCTGGCTGCGTATGGGGCAAATGCATTTTCTGTTATCATTGTTTTCCAAGAAATAAATATAATGAGAGAAACACAGAACAAACAGCATTAGAAATGAAAGCTCTCGCAGATAAACACAATTTGAGAAGGTTCTCCATGGCCGATTTAGCCATTCCTTCCCATCAGCTTGCAGAGCTTGCGAAAAACTTAATAAAGATTAAAGCTAATGTAACATGGGAATCTCTCACCAGGGCCGACATGGCATTTTCAGAAAACTTTACAAAGCTTCTTTATCTTTCCGGGTGCCGCCAGCTTTTTGTTGGAGTAGAAATTGATGATCCTGAGGAAAGGCAAAGGCTAAAGAAAGGAATAAAAGAAGGGAACTTTGAGAAGATGCTTGAGAGCTGCATGAAAAGCGGATTGCGCCTGGACGCATTCCTTCTTAATTATCCCGGTATTTCCGAGGAAAAATTAAATGAAAGCATGCGCTATTTTGAAAAGCTAAAAGAAAACAGCAATGGAACATTATCGCTTGTTATCGCTGATTTTGAACTAGGACGCGCATCAAACTCAATACAGTATCTTGATTTTTTTGGCATAACTCTGCCTGAAAATATTGATACTGATGTCAGAAGCTTTTCTCTTCCATTCAATACAAATAAGCCATGGAAAAAAATTTTCCTGTAACCAGCATTATTTAGGACTTTTTTCCGCTTTTTTATTGAAATGACATTATAATCTGAATATGGATACCGCCCTAATATTTGAAGCTCCAGATTTTGACGTTTACGAACAGATGGCCGCTGACGAAACTTTATGCAATTTCTGCCAGGCAGGCTATATATTGCGTTTTTTCAGCTGGAAAGCCCCAGGCATAACTTACGGTTATTCACAAAGGAGAAAACAGGTAGAGACTGCTGCCAGGGCTGCAGGCAAGGATATTCCAGATATGACGCGCAGGCCTACCGGCGGAGGTATTGTCTTTCACGAAGATGATGTTACATTCTCTTTTATATTTCCTTCGCCGGAACTGCTTTTTGAGCCTCATAAGACCTATGAAAAACTGCATAATGCAATAAACAGAAAATACCGGGAATGCGGAGAAAATTTTTCGCTGATGAGCAAAAAAACTGAAAGCTATGCTGTAAACAGTCCTGCCATGGCATGCTTCTCTAAGCCGGTAACGCTGGATATTTTATATAATGATAGAAAGGTTCTTGGAGGAGCATTGCGCAAATTCGGAAAAAGAATGTTATACCAAGGATCATTTCAATGTTCCGGAGCAAGGCGAAGAATTTCTTTCCACCGCAGGGTGATAACAGAGGCGCTGGCAGATCAGTTCGGCCTTGAATGGCAAACCAGACAGTTTTCCAAAGACATGCTTGATCTTACTTTCAAGCTTGCCAGGGAAAAATATCGCACAGAGGAATGGAACAGCCGGATTTGATTTTAGGAATTATTTATGGCAGAAAACAGTAAATCTATCCTTATAGCAGATGACGACGATCTTATTTGCGATTTGCTTACATTTGTGCTTGAAAGCGAAAACTATAAGATAATAACAGCACATACTGTTGAAGACATAATAAAGAAAATAAAAGAAAAAGAGCCGGATCTTATGCTATTAGACCTTACCTTAGGGGAAAGAAGCGGAGTAGAAGTGCTTAAGGAAATAAAAGGAACAAAAATGCCGGTTCTAATGCTTTCCGGTTATGATGAAAAACAAATAAAAGAAGCCGGAGCCGATAAATTTGACTGCATAAAAGGCTATCTTATAAAGCCAATAATGCCTGATGCGGTGTCTGAAGCCGTAAAAAAAATTTTAGAGTCTTAATTTCATTGCCCCGCTATGGGCAGGCATATAAGCACAACAAAAATATTACGCTCATTATTCCGGGCTGCCATAGGAATTATTTTACTGCCTGCGGCATGCGCTTCAATAGTTTCAACATACAAACTTCTCTTCAAGACTTTAACAAATATAAACTTCTACAAGCCGTTTCTTATTGGAGCGGCTATTTATTTAGTTATTGCTGTTCTAATTCGCATTTTTCCTTATGCCATAAAAAACAGCAATGCTTCCTATGTGCTTGCGCATGAACTCTCTCATGCCTTTGCAGCCATTCTCTTTCTAAAGAAAATATATGGCATAAAAATCAGAAAAAACCACGGTTCAATTAAAATGTCCGGTTCTAATTTCATAATCGGCCTTGCCCCTTATTTCATTCCGTTTTATGCCTTAATTACTGCTGCAGTCTGCCAGGCAATGACATATTTTTTCCCAGGAATGATAGCAAGAAAATATTTCATAGGCATAACAGGCTTCTTCATTGCTTTCCATTTTAGGCATACAGCCGAAATGCTGCTTGGCCCTATACAGCCAGATCTGGAAGAAGAAGGAGGCAGAATATTTTCTTTCACAGTAATAATAATTTTTTCATGCCTTACAAGCGCATTAATAGTTTTTCTGGCAAGCAATGACTGGCCTAACCTAAAGGGCATGACAGCCGTTTTTATTGCGGATCAGAAGATGTTTTATGAAAAGGGGCTATATTTGCTTAAATATATTTATAATTATATTTTAACTGCTGCATCTAAATTATTTTATGCGGCTAGATATTTGATGCGATGAATTTTTTCTGGCAACTGCTTGCGAGACTGATATTCTGGCCCATAATACTGGCCGGAATGCTGTTTGCCGTTTTCAACATTGCCGTAAAAATTATGCTAGATGATGTTACGCTGCGCAGCGTAGTATCATACGGATTAAGCGAGGCCCTTAAAGGTCAGGCAGACATGACATGGGCCAAGCTTTCCCCTTCAGGCAAAATACAGATACGCGGGCTGCGCCTTAGAGACCCAAGCCAGCTTGAAGAAAACCTATTATCCGCAGAAAATGTTTTTGTGAAAATCTCCCCATTATCAATAATAACCGGAAAGCCGGAAATAAGGGAAATAAGCTTTATTGCTCCCAAGCTGGAGATAATCAAGAATGAACGCTCGGAATGGAATTTGCAGCATTATCTGGCAGCATACAAAAAAAAAGACAGCGACAAGTCATTTGCTGCGGCCATAAGAGAAACTTATATACGCGATGGCGAAATAATCATAAAAATCAAAAAAGAAAATACAAAGCATGAATTCAGAAACCTTAACGTAAGCCTGCATGATTTCAGCCCAGAGAGCAATACAACTTTTGAGGCTTCCTCATCTTTTACCGTGCAAGGACGCAAGAAACCAGCTGAAGGCCGTATTTTCACTAAAGGGACAATAAATTTCCAGGCTTTTGATTTTTCCAAAGCGGAAATTAAGGACATAAATGGAAAAGTTTTAATAAACAGCATTGAAATTCCTTTTTCAGGAAGCATTCAAAATTTTACCGCCCCTTCAGTAAAAATAAAAGCCTCCAATCCGGCTATAAAGCATACAGACCTCGATTATCTGTTTGATTCTGCTATTGATTTTTCCGCTCCTAAACAGGAATGGGACATTTCCCTTTCTGCCATAAATGAAAAAATAAGCATAGACGCTAACACAAGCCCATTGGACATTCACCTATCTGGCAGCATACAAATTTCATCCCCGGCAGCATATCAGTTTAAAATTTCAGCCCCCCCGCTTCCATTAGAGAATCTGGCCAAACACTTGGATTTATTCGTGAAAGATCCAAAAGGAAAAGTAAAGCCGGAGATAAACATAGCTTCAGAGAAAGATGGCCAGCCTAAGCTCACGGAGCTGGCAGGCGATTTCTCAAATTCAAATTTCAAATACAAGAAGCTTTCAGCTACCGGCCTTGACATGATGCTTGATCTTACGGAAAACCTGGAGAACAGCAATGTCACCGTATATGACGGCCGTCTGCAGCTTGGCCCGCAGAGGCTTACCACACTAGTTCTCAATGGGGCAATATCAAAAAAGAATATGGGCATTTCCTTCTCTGGCAGGCTAAATGGCGACCCCACAAAAGGAAAGCTGTCAATGCTGAATCCTTTTTCAAAAGTTAAAAGCGTGTATTACACAGGATATTCTCAGGACTTGCAGTACAATACAGCAAAAACGCTGATTTTCAATCTGATAGATCTGCTTAGCGACAAAACAGGCAAGCGAAAGAGAAAATTTTCTCAGCTTCAATGGGTTAATCAGCTGCGCAATTCAATTCCTTCCGGATATTCTCTTTTCAACATAGTATATAAAGCAGGAATATTCCGCCATGAGTTCATACAGGCAGAAAATTTTTATGTTACGGTATCAATCAACAGCCTTTCAGGCAAGATAGAAAATCTTAAAGGAAAACTTTCAATAAAAGCAGGACATGGAACATTATTTAATGTGGAAGAGAACTCAAAGAAAGACCGCATACATTACCTGGCTTCAATGCCCTTGCGTTTTATAGACGAGCTTAACAAGAAAAAGGCCTTTAAGTTCGATAAGCTGGAAAATGTCTCATTCAATGCCATGGGCGGAGATATTACAGCAGACAAAGGCATAGCCATAATTGAAAATTTCTATATGGATGGCTCGGAATTTTCGGCCTGCCTTACTGGGACAATAGACTTTATAAATGAGACAGTTGACCTTAAAATTTATACAATAATGGATAAATACAGCAGGGGCGTTCTTCCTGCCGGACTTACGGATGCCAGCGGGAAGTCCGCCATGGCTTTCTCGCTGACAGGCAAAATGGACAGTCCCGTGCTAAACATGCTAAGCCCTAAGGATGCCTCAAAAAGAATTGCTGAAGCTGCACTTAGAGAACCAGCTGTTAATTTCGGAAAAATACGCAGACTGCTAGGAGGAAAATGATATGTCCAGAATGGAAAAATTTGATTTTGTAAGCCTTCTCAGGGAACATGGAGCAATACAAAGCGGCCATTTTTTGCTGCCGAATGGCTTTCATACGCAAACATATATACAGCCTTCACTACTCCTGCAGTACCCGCATATAGCAAATAAACTGGCTAAGGAGCTTTGCTCTCTTTTTCCAGGAGAGATAAATGTAGTGCTTGCCCCTTCAGCCGGCTCAATAGCAATATCGCAGGAAGTAGCGCGCATAAAGGGAGCAAGAGCGCTGTATACTGACAGAATTAACGGCGTAATGCTGCTTCGCCATGATTTTAAAATGACAGAGGGCGAAAGAGTGCTTATAACGGATGACGTGCTTAATTCCGGCAGGCTTTGCAGCGAAGCCATGATGCTTGCAAAAGGCTGCGGAGCGCGGGTAATAGGCATAGCGGCAATAATAGACCGCTCCACGGAAAACCTTAATTTCAATGTGCCTGTGCGAAGCCTTTTGTCATATCCGCTGCAGCTTTTCCATTCATCTTCATGTCCTCTGTGCGCGCAGAACATTCCTCTTTCCGTACCTGGCTTAGGCAAACTCCCTGATAACATGATGCGCTAATATAAGCCGATTAATTCTGCATAACATAGGAGCAAACAATGAAAACAAAATTCGTCGCATTCCTTTCAGATTTTGGCACGGCAGACCCATTCGTAAGCGTAATGAAAGGCATTGTTCTTTCCAGAGCGCCAAAGAGCACAATACTGGACATAACGCATGAAATTCCGGCCCAAGACATAAACATGGCAAATTTCTACCTAATGGCCTCCATGAATTATATGCCGCATGGAACGCTGTTCGTATGCGTGGTGGATCCAACAGTAGGAACAGACCGAAAAATAATTTGGGCTAAAACAAAACACTATCAGTTTATAGCGCCAGACAACACAATGATAAGCTGGGCAGAGCAGAATGAGCCTTTTGAGGAAGTGCGCTATGTTGAAAACAAAAAGCTTTTCCTTAAAAACGTTAGCGCAACTTTCCACGGCAGGGATATTATAGCTCCTGTTGCAGGCGAAATAGCAAATGGCCTGCCTGAAGAAGAAATAGGGCCTGTTACTACAGAATACAGGCAAAAAACTTTTCCCATACCTGAACATTCAGGAAACAGGATAAAAGGCGAAATAATCGCAATAGACCATTTTGGAAATGCCATAACAAACATAAGAAGCGGAATTTATAGGGAAAATACAGTTTTCTCTATCGCTGACAGGCTCATACATGGAACAAAATCCACTTATGCCTCTGTCAATTCCGGCGAAGCGCTGGCCCTCACAGGTTCATTTGGATTCCTTGAGTTTGCTGTAAGGAACGGAAGCTTTGCCAAGACCTATGACATAAAAGTAGGAACAAAACTTGAAAGCCTGGGGACATTAGATGACTGACGAAATAATACTTCACCTGAAAAAAAGCGCCATGAAGCGCCGCGAAAGCGGGCATTCCTGGATATTTTCAAATGAGCTGGAGAACATAGATACCAGCATTCCTGCCGGAACAATATGCCGCGTGCTGCGTCCAGACGGAGGAACAGCAGGAAGAGGCTTTTTCAATCCGCGCAGCCTTATAGCCATAAGGCTGCTTCAAAAAGGGAAGATGCCTATAAGCGAAAATTTCATTGAGGAAAGAATTTCCGCAGCTTTCGCTTACCGCAGGAAACTGGGGCTTGAAAAATATTGCCGGCTAGCTTTCAGCGAGGCTGACGGGCTGCCAGGACTGATAATTGACCGCTACGGAGACATTTTCATGGCTGAAATACTTTGCGCCGGAATGGAAATGATGAAAGATAAGATTGTAGAGGCAATAGCAAAGCTTTTCCGTCCTAAGGCCATACATTTCCGCAATACTAGCCGTTTTCGCGAACTGGAAGGGCTAGAAACCTATGAAAGAACAGAATTCGGCTCACTGCCGGAAGAAACTTACATAGAGGAAAACGGAATTAATTACACAATACCTATAGCCGAATCGCAAAAAACAGGCTGGTATTATGACCAGCGCGAAAACAGGGCATTTCTTGAGCCTTATTTTCATGACAGAAAAGTTTTAGACCTGCACACCTATCTCGGAGGCTTTGCGCTTACAGCAGCAAAATCAGGAGCGCAGCAGGTATGGGCAGTTGATTCTTCCGCAAAAGCCATTGAATATGCGGAAAAAAATTCCATATTGAACGGACTGGGCAATAAAATCATTTTCCAGAAAGCAAAAGCGGAGCATCTGCTGGAAGCACTGGAAGCAGGGGCAGTGCCTGAAAAACCTGATTTTATCCTGCTTGATCCGCCAAATATAGTGCATAATAAAAAATGCCTTTCGCAAGGCATAAAAATGCTTGAGAAAATGACGCAGCAGGCTATTACAGCTTTGCCCAAAGATGGCCTTTTGGCTGTTTCAACCTGCTCAAATCACATAACCAGAGAGCTTTTTATAAATGCTATCTCTAAAGCGGCTGGAAAAACTGGCAAGGACACGATGCTGCTAGAGCTGCGCGGGCAGGCAAAAGACCATCCAGTGTTATTAAGCATGCCCGAAACGGAATATTTGCATTTTGCGCTAATTTCCGTGCGTTAAACAATAGCGTGAGCTTACAGCAAGAGAGCCGCTGCGGTTATTCCACAGCGGTTCTTTTGCTTATAATAACGATTTTTTTGAATCTTCTTATGCAGAACTTTGTGTTAATCTGAAAACTGTAGCGAGGCAAAGTAGGTATAATATATCTGACGTAATTCTGCCAATGCTATTATGTTTGGCTCACAGGAATATCTGCTGTATCTCCTGTCTGACTTGTTCCATGCTGTCTTTGAGGCTTTCATGTTTCAGGTTTATTGTTTTGAAGCCTATTTTGATTTGGGGGGCATTGTCGTCAGTGTTTAGGAAATATTCCGATAAATACGGGGCGTTTTCGTCATATCTGGGGTATATAAGCACTGCGTGTGTTGCGTTATGCAGCAGGCAGTATGCGGACACCTGGAATATGTCCGCATTTGCCACATCGGAAAGGCCATGAAATTCTTTATATTTTGTGTCCAAAACTATTTTCTCGCCGTCGTCTTTTTCTGCCATTATGTCTACAAAAGTATTGCGTTTTTTGCTGTTATCTCCCCGCAATAGTCTCCTTCCCATCTGTGCGGTAATTTTGCATTGCAGTTCTTCCTGCATTCTTTTCATTATCTCAAAGACAAATTCCTCAAACAGCTTGTTCATGTCCCAGAGCATTGTTATGCTGTCAAACCTGTTTTTTGACATATCAACGCTGGTTTTCTCTATGAACATCTTTGCCAGCATAAACGGTTTTCTGAAAAGTTCCTGATTGCGTGAAAGACGTATTTTT
>Ga0310690_10010989_pt1 | contig 11205 bp, 10 predicted proteins | sample AusTroGonzalo_MG_2_FD_207661 | JGI IMG/M metagenome (GOLD analysis project Ga0310690, IMG submission 207661) | Bovine rumen microbial communities from tropical cattle in Woodstock, Queensland, Australia - Gonzalo_04 (v2) (version 2) | ecosystem: Host-associated > Mammals > Digestive system >...
TCCGGAACACAGAACAGCGAGAAAGGTGACATCCTACTCGCTGGCACTGCTGTCATCGCCGACGTGCAGATCACAGCTCAGAACCGCGAGTCCGGCACCTACACGGTGTCACTGACTGGCGTCAACGACCTGCTCTTCCCGCTTGGCGTGCTCTACTCAAGTAACTCGCTGCGACTTGTCACCAGTGATAACAAGATCCTCGTGGCACCGGTCGCACCGTAACAACTCAGGACTATGGATTTTATGAAGAGATTTGCTAAAAAGGCAAAGGATATCATCACCCCGAAGCCAAGTGCCGCTCCTCAGATCAAGGGCGGCAAGACCGTAGCCATCATCCACTTCAATACACCGGAACTGACCGAAGCTGCGATCCTCTCCCTGCGTAAGCACGGAGGGGCATCGTGGCCGGTTGTCATCTTTGACAACAGCGACCAGCGCCCCTGGACCAAGGAGATGGATGGTGTGACTCGTATCGATAACACCAAGGGCCAGTACGTCAATTTTGACGCTGAGCTGGCCAAGTACCCCGATAAGCAGATGGAGTACAACCGTATCGCCAACTTTGCCAGCGTCAAGCACATGCTGTCTGTGCAGAAGCTCTGGGATCTCATCCCTGGCGGCTTTATCCTCCTGGAGAGCGATATCCTGCTCCGCAAGGATATCAGATTCCTCTGGGATGAGAAGTATGCCGCCTGCGGTAAGGCGCAGTGGTTCCACGGCCGCCGTATCGAACGTGACCGTCTGATACCCTTCCTCTGCTATCTAAACGTGCCGCTGCTCAAAAAGCACGGCGCCCGCTACTTTGATCCCAAACGCTCATGGGGCCTGATGAAGGATGACTCCAACCCCTGCAACTGGTATGACACCGGTGCCTGCGTGCTGGAGGATATCATCAAGACCAAGCCGGCTCTGGTGGCACGCCTTTATCCCAACCTGGACCGCTGTTTTGTGCATTATGGCAACGGCTCATGGCGCCGCAACGACATAGAAGGCCATCTGGCATGGCTGGAGCAACACAAAGATCTGTGGCAATGAGATACAGTGTGCTGACTTATATCTTCAATGGTTATGAGATAGTCCAGGAGATTGAGGAGAAAGATCCGGAAGCCGAGTACATACTGGTCACCGATGATCCGAGTCTGAAGAGCGATACCTGGACCATTATACTTGATCAGTCACGTGGCCGCTCACCTTTCGGCAAGTGCTACGAGGTGAGACATCACCCCTTCCGTTATGTCCATACAGATATCGTGCTACGTGTTGACGGCAGTATCAAGATCCTCAAGTCATTGAAACCTCTTATCGATAAGTTCGAGAATGGCAAGTATGACCGTTGTCTGATGATACATCCACGTCGCAACACATTGCCAGAAGAGTATGATATCTGGTGCCGGTTCCGCCGTTACCCGCGCTCACAGGCACGCCGTTGTCTTACCGCAATGCAGCAGATGGGCTATGACATGACCTACAAAGGTTTATATCAGGGATGCTTTGAGATCCTGCGTAACAACTTCGTGAACAACGCCATCAACGACCAGACCTTCGGCACACTGTGCATGCTGGGCTCCTATGGCGTCATCGAGCGCATAGACCAGACCGTCTGGAGCATGGTCATCAACCAGTTCTACGCTGACCGCCTCAAGGTGCTGCCGGTATCAGAATCCATCGTCACTGACGGTAAGCTCATGCAGTGGAATAAGCACAAGACCACCATACCGGTGCCGGAGGTCAAGGACGCCATCGAGCCTTTCCTGTTCAACCGGCCTTGCAAAGTGTGGTGGTAAACCCTATGACTGCATTACTCCGTAATGAGGAATAAACTTTATCAAATCGCTATATGATCAAGAAATTAAACCGAGAGATCGACTTCCAGATATGCGGACTGCATGTCAGGGAAGCTGAAGGTGAGGAGAAGAGCCGCACCATAGAGGGCCACGCCGTGGTCTTTGGCCAGCGCTCTGTCAACCTCACCCCCTGGTCATCATACCGTGAGGTGTATGAGATTATTGAACCAGGTGCCATCACCAAGGAGCTCATTAACCGGAGCGACGTGGTCCTCACCGCCTTCCACAACAACGAGATCATCCTGGGCCGTTCGGTCAACGGCAAAGGAACCCTCTCTCTGACCTTGGATGACAAAGGCATGAACTGCCGCTGCACCCTGGCTGAGACCGCCACCGCCGATGAGCTGTTGTCAGCCATCGAGCGCGGTGATATCACCGGCATGTCGTTTGCCTTCACCGCCGATGAGGATGACTCCGAGAACGGTGTGAGCTACGAACGTGTCGAGGCACGCAACGATGACGGCAAGGAGGTCTGGATACGTCACGTCAAGAAGATCACCGGTCTTTATGACGTCACCATCGCCGGCCACCCCGCCTATCCCCAGACTGACATCGCCCAGCGCGAGCTCATTGACAAGGACCTGGACGCCAAGATAGGCGAGCCGGAGGCCCTCAAGACACAGCGTGAGGCCGAGGAGAAAAAGACTCAGGAACGCAATCGCGCCATTGCAGCCTTGAACCGCCGCTCCATCCGCCGTCACCTGACCGAGACTGATATCGACAACTTTAGTTATTAATCCCATTAAAACGTTTTACAATGGAAAAAAGAACAAAAGCAGAAATCCAGAAGCGTCATCACGAGATTCTGGTCGAGCTCGACAAGATGGAAGAGCTCGCAAACAAGGAGCAGCGCGAGTTCACCAAGGATGAGGCTGCCAAGTACGATGCCCTCGTCCGCGAGGATAACCGCCTGCACATTGAGATCCAGGCTCTCCTGGATCAGCGCGAGCTGGCCAAGTTCGAGGCTCAGAAGTCCAAGAACCAGCTCTTCCGCGAGATGATGATGAACTGCGTCAAGGAGCGTGAGAACGCCACCACCATCCTGCAGAACGCAGTGACCACCGGTGATGACCAGAACGCCACCGCCAACATCGATGCCTCTGGTGCGGTACCTCTCACCATCCATGAGCTCATCGACACCAAGGTCGAGGGCCTGGAGCTCCCCGCTGACCTGCGTATCCTCACAGGCGTCATCGGCAATGAGATCTGGCCGTACAGCATCGATGATGTTGAGTTCACCGTAGCCGGCGAGGTTGAGAAGACCAGCGAGCAGGCTCTGAACTTTGACAAGCTGAAGGCTAATCCTGAGCGTGTCACCGCCAGTGTTGCTGTCAGCAACCGCGCCATCGACAACGCTGACTTTGATCTGCTGGGCTTCGTCACCTACAAGTTCCAGAAGGGTATCGCCAAGTTCAAGGCTCTGCACGTGTATTCACACGCCGCCTTCGGCAACACCCTCAAGTCGCCGTTCGCCCTGGTTGACGTCGAGGAGATCAACCTTGATGCCAACATCGGTAAGAACCTGGCCAAGAAGGTAGCTGCTATGTATGACCTCGGCTTTGAGGGTGTACCTTACATCATCATGGATAAGGTCATCGAGACCGAGCTTCTCTTCACCAAGGCCATCCCCAACAGCGCCGGCGACCGCACCGTCATCATGGACGGCAAGTGCTGCGGTTATCCCTACGTGGTGTCCAAGTACATCAATACCACTCTGGACAGCACCGGCAAGCCCGTACAGGACTCAGACCGCTACATCGGTATCGGTCACTTCGGCTACCTGTCAATGGAGCAGCACGGAGAGGTTCGCATGACCATCGACGCCACCAGCGCCGCTGTATCACAGCGCAACTCAACCGTCATCACATTGAACACCGACTTCTCACTGACTGAGCTCTCCAGCAAGGTCAACGGCAACAAGAGTGGCAAACCCCAGGCTTTCAAGCTGCTCAAGGTCGTAGAGAGCGAGGAACCCACTACCGTCTAAACTTTAGCCGGTATCCACTTCGGGAGTATTCATAGTTCTAAACTCCAGGCAGCGGGTGAGGTGTCAGAGGTAACAGCCTGACCACCCGCTGCTCCCGAAGAGGAATATCAATCAACAGAGTATAAACCACCACACAGCAGTACGATGAGTCTGATCACAGACAAGGTCTTCTACAACGCCCTCAAGAGCAGCTCCGAACTTCTCGAAGCTGTCGGCAACCGGATAGAGAACACCTCTATCCCTGTCCCTGATGAGGAGCTCCCCAACGAGCCGGTCCCCTACCTCATCATCACCTTCGATGGTCTGCAGAACGAGGGCCTCACCAAGGATAACAGCTATGAGGGTGATACCGACAAGGTGACTGTGAGCATCGAGGTTGCCGCTCCGGACCGAGAGACGCTGGGCAATATCACCGATCTCATACGCCAGACCGTCATCGCCTACTTCGAGGATACCACATCCCATGCGGTTGATGACTATGATCTGGTACCTGAGAGCTATGAGTTCAGCGCCGGACCTATCCAGTACGACTCCATGAAGCCTTGTTTCTTTCAGACTCTGAGCTACGGCTGCGTGACCAATCCGTAAACTAATATGGCTATAATCAAAGGACAAAACCTGCGTGTCATGGTTGGCGGCAAATGCGTAGCAATGGCCACCAACTGCACCTTCCACGTATCGGCACAGCTCGATGACGCCTCCACCAAGGATGATGCCAACGACTGGACCAAGCAGGAGATTGTGGGCCTCTCATGGGATGCCTCAACCGACTCTCTTGTTACTCTGACAGACAACGGATCCAACGGCGAGCTGCCTACCGATCTGCTGGGCCTGATCATCAACAAGACCGAGGTGACACTGACCTTCGACCAGACAGCCGGTACCAACAACCGTGTCGGCCAGAACAGTGCCATCAAGCGTGTCGGCCAGGCTTTCCTGACAGACTTCAATATCTCTGCCCAGAACAGAGCCAACGCCGTCTGCACCTGCCAATTCACCGGCAACGGTCCGCTGGCAACAGCCTGACAGCAGCTGCTCATTCACAAGCCCTGCAACCCCACGGCTGCAGGGCTTCTTTAACCACTAACGCTTAGAACTATGAATGTAGAACGTACAATCAACATCTGCGGCAAGAACGTGTTTATGTGCTACTGTGCCGCCACCGAGACCGGTTACGAGACCATCAGCGGTAAGTCATCGGTCATCTTCGTACCCAAGGTCATCAAGGACGCCAACGGCAAGGTCCAGACCGTGGAACCCAACTGCAACATGGCCGACTGCATCACTCTGGCTGTGGCCGGCATCATCGCCTCCTATGACTTCCGCAATCAGGAAGCTCCCATCACCTCGCAGGATATCCTCTATCATGCCGCACCCCAGGAGGTCCAGAACCTCATCACCTCCATCCTTGAGATGCGCAACGAATGGTACCAGGTACCGGCAATGATCAAGAAGGAAGATGGCAGTCAGAATCAGGAATCCGAAGCTGCCGGAGACTCTGACAATCAAAAAAACTGATAACCGCCCACGAGAGGTATCAGTACCTCGTGGGTGAGATAGGGATCTCCAGGCGAGAGTACCTATATGAGCTGCGCTACTGGGAGATCCTACTGATTGTAAGAGGCTATGCACGACGCAACCGTGAGATGTGGAGCGCCATCCGCTGGCAGACCTTCAGCCTCATGTGTGTGTCGGCCGACCTCAAGAAAGCCGGCATCTACAGCCCCACTGACCTGATCCGGTTCCCCTGGGATAAGACTGACCTTGACGGAGCCGGCGGCCTGTCACCGGATGACATCGCCGAACTGCAGCGCCAGATGAAGGAGTACAACGACCAGCAGCAGGGGTAAGCCCCAGCACATCAATGGAGCGTATTACATAGAGATAATACGCTCCATTGCTTATGTTAGGACTCGAAGTTAACGATGCCGTCGTCATTGACCAGCGCAAGTTCCTGGAACAGGCGCTCTCCACAGATCCCAAGACCGTAAAGGTCCTGCAGGGCCTCATCCGTGAAGTCATACTGCAGGCCCGCGCTCGTGTCATCAGTCAGATCGACTTCCAGAACGGCGATCCGCGCCGCAGCCGCCGTGCTGTCCGCACCTCCGTCTATAAGCAGATTCTGGGAGCCAACATCAATATATACAACTCCAAGCGTCGTCACGGCACGCAGAACTACACACCGCCTCGCACCCTGCGTCCTGGTCAGCGCGGTGGCAACCGCCGCCCGCAGTCACAGCGCACTATTGACCTGCAGAGCTATGCTCCGGAGGATCGTGGCTTCATCCTGCGGTTCGTCAACTCCGGTACCAAGGAGCGCTTCAACGGTGGCCGCAATGGTGATGGTACCAAGTTCGATCGCTTCATCATGAATCATGAAGGAAAGGGCTTCCGTGGCTCCATCGAGGGCACCAACTTCTTCGGTCGTGCCGGTGAGCGTGCTCTGACCTGGGCAGCCGATAAGCTGGCCGACCTCATCGATGCCGAGTTCGAGAAGATAATGAGTAACAATTAAAACGTGATATATGGCAGATTCAATCCTTAGACTCAGGGTAGAGTCCACGGAATATGATTCCAAACTCAAGAAAGCCTCACAGGGCCTGCAGCATTACATCGACAACTGTCGCAAAGTCGGCGGCACATTAGCTGTCGTGGAAGACAACACCCTGGCTTTCGTCAGGGCTCTGGGTGACATGCCCACCGTAGCCCAGGGTGGCACTCAGTCACTGCGTGAGATGACCAAGTCACTCACCGACCTGACTATCCAGTACCGGTCACTGGCCGATGAGGAGAAAAACTCACCCTTCGGCCAGGCAATGGCTCAGAGCATACAGACACTCACCGAGCGTGCTGGCCAGGCGCGTGATGCTGTGGATGATGTAAACGCAACAATCAAAAACGCTGCATCTGATACCCGCGTCTTTGATCAGATCGCCGGTGCTGCAGGACTGGCCACCTCCAGCTTCCAGACGCTGCAGGGAGCCTCCAAACTCCTTGGCGTGGATTTAGGAGATAATGTCGAAGTCATCGCCAAGCTGCAGGCTGCTATGGCCGTCACCAACGGCCTGACTCAGATCCAGACCACACTGCAGAAAGAAAGCGCCGTCATGCAAGGTGTAGCTGCTCTGCAAACAAAAGCACATGCAGCCGCCCAAGCTCTTCTGGCCAAAAACACAACAACGGCAACAGCTGTTGGCAAAGCCTTTAATGCTGTTGCCAACGCCAATCCCTATGTCCTAATTGCCTCGGCAGTTATTGCTGCAGGCACAGCATTGGTTGCCTTCTCAAGAAACAGCAAAGAAGCCACTGATACAATGAAGGCAAATCAGGATGCTGTAGAGAGATCCAAGAAAGCCATTGAATCTTATCGTCAGACATTCACCAACAGCTATGCCGACCTGATGGTCAAGTATGATAAATTAAAGAGAGCATGGCTTTCCCTGGGCGACACCCATCAAAAACAACAATGGATTAAAGATAATGAAAAAGCCTTTGCCGATCTTGGCTTAAGCATCAACAACCTACAGTCAGCCGAGGATGCCTTTGAAAACAATACCGGCAAGGTCGTTGACAGCTTCAAACGCCGTGCCCAAGCTGCTGCCCTGGCTGCCAAAATGGTTGATTTATACAAACAGCAAATTGAGCTGCAGCAGCAGGCCAGCGACAGAGCACAATCCATCAAAGTCAGCCCATACCACACCTTCGTGGCCAGAGAAAACGAACCTGCAGGAGGCTTTATTCCGGATGCAGAACCAGATAAATATGGTCGCACCACTTACAATCAAGGCCGCTATACCAGAATTGGGAATAGTACCAGATTCGTCTATACCCCACAAGGTGCGGAAGAATTCAACAAGAACCTGACAGAGATTGATCCTGTCCTTAAGCAGTTGAAGAAAGATTATCAATACAACGACACACTGCTTCAGAAGTATAACGACAGGCTCTCTCAACTTGAAACCGGACAAGCTCTAACTACCATAACTCCTGACGACAAAGAGACACCGCTACCTGTAGGTTCCATCGCCGATTTGACTCAGAAGATGCAGGAGCTTAAGAATGTACAGTCACTGGTCACTGATAATGCTGAATGGGTACGCTACCAGCGGCAAATCGAACAAATACAGTATCAGATTGATGCCATAAAAGGTACCTGGAAAGAAGGACTCCAGGCCACCTTCACCATCACCACCGATGACACAGAAGTGCTATCTGCGTTGAGTGACATTCAGGGGGCCACAGTAGCAGATAGGACCGTAGTCATCCAATCTGACACAGCCGAGGCATACAATCAAATTGTGGAGCTGACAAAAAATATAGAGGGTACAACGGTATCCTTTAAGGTCATGCCGGAGATAGATCGAGCCATCGGTAAAAGCATCACTACTTCATCCGGACTCGCCAACTTCATCAGCAGCCTTAAAAATGAAATCCAGGATGCCGACTTCGGCTCAGATCTATATGATGCTTTAACCGCGAAGCTGGCCGATGCCACTATGCTGCAGAACCTGGTGAAGGAATCCTTGAGTGTCGGCCTTGGCACCGCACTCTTTGACATAGCCGATGAGAATGGCCAGGACTTCTGGGACCGCATCCTCAATCCTGAAGGCGTCGAGAACGCCGACTGGCAAGCCATCGCCGATGCCATCAACCGCAAACGTAAGGAGATGGGCCTGGATGCACTCACTCTGGATTTCGAGACTGGCTCAGTTAGTAAAAGTTCAACTATCGAGTCCACCGACTCCATCCAGAAGATGACAAGTGGTATGTCGCAAGTCAGCAGCGGACTTACTCAATTAGGAATTAAACTTCCTGAAGGAGTGAATAAGCTCGTCAGCAGCATGCAAGGAGTGACTTCGATTATCCAGGGCGTTCAGACACTGTTAAGTGTTTTCGGCTCAAGCACGATGTCTGTTGAGATAGCGTCACAGAACGCCAACACATCTGCATTGATGGCCAACACCTCAGCCCTTATTGCAAACTCAGCATCCAACAACACTGATGCTGTGATTGAAGGCGTAAAAGGTGTCATGAGCATGTTTTCAGGCGGTGCTGCAGGGAAACACAACGGAGGCATCGTACACGCAGCCACTGGCGCAATCGTACCTGGTCATCATTTTAGTGGTGATAATGTACCGGCTCTCCTCGACAGCGGCGAGCTGGTACTTAACCGAGCACAACAGGGCAATCTTGCCAGCCAGCTTGAAGGAGGTGGCAGCGAGACAGCTACACCTCTGCGTCCTTTCGTCAGTGGCCAGGATGTATTTTTAGGTACTAACAACTACCTGCGCGGCGCAGGACTGGGTGAGATAGTCACCACACGTATGCTCCAGCGTATGGGCTTAATGTAAGTTATTATGGCATGGTATAAAAGATACGGCATACCGTTTGAGTCAAGGCTTCACACTCAGTATATGGTGTATATACTGACCAAGACCAATCCAAGCAGCATCACTTATCTCACCGGTGCTGCAGAACCATTTGTCACACAAGAAAGCAAGGAGGATGATATCTTCCTTCCGATACGTATGCAAACAGGTCGTCTGAGCATCATCGATGAGACACAGGACGGCTCGCTGCTCAATGATCTTATCCCTGTCAACAACACAGAGAAACTGGTCCAGCTGTGGTCCGGCACATGGAACGAATCACACACCACTTTTACCGATGGCACACTCTGCTGGCAGGGATTTTTGCGCTCTCAGGCTTTTACCCAGCCCTGGGAGGGCAACAAGAAAGTCATTGAACTGCCTGTCAACTCACTTCTGGCATCTCTGGAGAATGTATCGTTAGCTCCATCTGATGCTGGGGGCACCATCAATATCGCAAAACTTGTCAAACAAGCATTTGATGCTCTGGGAGTCACACCATCCTATGTCTATCTTGAGACAAACATAAAAGGATCCTGGGCTTCATCCGTTTACACATCCAACTTCTGGGAACTGCGTATTCAGAGTGAGTCCTTATACACTCTCGAAGATAATGTTGAAGAAGGACAGAGTATTTCACAATGGACTGGCATGTCATATTATGATGCCCTATCTGTCGCATTGCGTTTATTCGGCCTTATGGCACGTGAAGACGGCACCAACATCCATTTTGCGATGTATGATAAAGTCTCTGCAGCTATTCATTCATTGAAATTCGCATGGAGTACAATAGAAGCCATCGCCTCATCAGGCACCCCATCCGGACAACCTGTTGAAAGTTGGCCATCGGATCGTAATTTGCCAGACAGCTTTTATGGCAAAAATAACACTGAGGAATTCCTACAAGGAGCCAGGTCAGCGCTTGTCAGATTACCGGTACCGGATTACCAGGTCCACGTTGACCTTCCGGCCACTACCGAAGATGCCTCTACGGTTTATGAAGTTACAGTGACCAATCCAACGGTCAAGGTCCAGCCGCATGCGCCCCGCACCAACAATATCGAAACATTTTTGTATATTGAATACAACGGATATACGCCTGTGGAAAATGATCCAGATTATAACGACTGCCTAAACAACAGTGTTATCATGAATAATACCGGCTGGATTAGTCAACACACAATCACCGGTGCCTTCCCGTGCCGTTGGCTTCATGCTGAAGGACAGTCAAGCCCTATTCTTAAGACTGGACTTTTTCTCAATCAGCTGTACCTTTCCCCTTGGGCGCCATCGTCATTCAATAACTGGTGGGCATATTCTCTTAAATCTGGAATTGATTATAAACTCTCAGATGGATATCTGCAGCTCAAGTTCAATAATTACAATTTTGATCAGGGCTACACCGGCACATCATCTCATCCCAATGCTCCCACAACACCGCATTTTGGGAAGTGGTCTGGCGTGGTTCCGGCTCCGGAAGCTATACAGACTGATCTCTATGTACTGATTAGATTCGGCAACAAATGCTGGAAAGAATCAACAAAGAGCTGGGTGACTTATGATTATTATGTGATGTTCAATAATGAAATGACTCCCATATCTTTTGATAACGAAGGTATGATCAGCAATAAGACAGCTGACATGGCTGTATCTGAAGACGACGGTTTTTTCATTCCAATCAATTCTGATTTGTCAGGGCAGATCCAAATTTTTATAGCCGAAATTGCCGCACACCGCGAAGGAAGCAACTACCGTTATGTTCATTCCAGGATTATAACTGATCTGAGGCTTCAGTTCCTACCAAATATAGACGAAGTGTCATCACAGCGTAGCGTAAACAACTACCGCCAGACAATACTTGAAAGTGGATTTGAGTCTGAGAAAGCCATCATGCTGAATGTAGGTACCAACAACAATAACAAACCGTCACCGGTATTTATTAAGAACAACAGTGACCAGTTCGTAGAATCCATCACATTCATGGATGCAAACCGCAATTCAAAAG
>Ga0310690_10010990_pt1 | contig 11205 bp, 11 predicted proteins | sample AusTroGonzalo_MG_2_FD_207661 | JGI IMG/M metagenome (GOLD analysis project Ga0310690, IMG submission 207661) | Bovine rumen microbial communities from tropical cattle in Woodstock, Queensland, Australia - Gonzalo_04 (v2) (version 2) | ecosystem: Host-associated > Mammals > Digestive system >...
AGGAGGTCGGCGAGCAGATATACCACTTCCTAGACAAGTCGGAGCGCCACCTCGCGCTACGCGCCGAGATGACCCCGACGCTTGCGCGCATGGTCGCGCAGCGGCAGAAGGAGCTTTCGTTCCCGATCAAGTGGACGACCATCGCGCAGTGCTTTCGCTACGAGCGCATGACGAAGGGGCGCAAGCGCGAGCACTACCAGTGGAACGTCGACATCGTCGGCGAGGATTCCGTACTCGCCGAGGCCGAGGTCGTCGGAGCGGCAGTCGACGCGCTCCGCCGCATGGGGCTTTCGACGAAGGACTTCAGGGTGCACGTCTCGTCGCGACGCTTCCTCGGCGAGCTGCTCGAGAGGAGCGGCATACCGGCGGAGCGCCACGCGCAGGTGTTCCTCGCGCTCGACAAGCGCGGCAAGATGCCCGACGCGGAGATCGCCGCGATGCTGAAGGACGGAGGCCTCTCCGACGCCGAAGTCGAGGCGACTTTCCGCATAATGGAGACGAAGGACTTCTCCGCGTGCCCAGAGCTTGTGGAGCTCTTCCACCTTGCCGAGATAGCGGGCTTTGCTGAGGCGCTCGAGTTCGACATCTCCGTCATACGCGGCCTCAGCTACTACACCGGCATAGTCTTCGAGTGCTTCGACACGGCGGGCGAGTTCAGGGCGATCTTCGGCGGCGGGCGCTACGACAACCTGCTCACCACTGTCGGCGGAGAGCCCGCCACGGCGGTCGGCCTCGGCTTCGGCGACGTCGTGGTCACCGAGCTTCTCAAGGCTCGGCTCGGAGAGAACGCCGCGCGGGAAAAGAGGGGCGTAGCCGTCGGCTTCATGTTCCCGGAGCAGCGCGACGCGGCTGTCAGGCTTGCGGCGAAGCTTCGATCGGAAGGGGAGCGCGTAAACCTCGCCCTTAGGCCGCAGAAGCCGAAGAAGTTCTTCTCGCACGCCGACCAGGGCTGCGCGGCGAAGGCCGTGTTCATCGGGCCGGACGACGTCGAGAAGGGCGTCGCGCGCATCAAGGACCTCGAGTCCCGTACCGAGGAGGAGCTGTGCCTCAGCTGACCGAGACGGTGAGGACCAGCCTTGCAGTGGGCTTCCCTGAAGGCCCGCTGCCGGAGCGATTCCTGCCATACAAAGGGCGCGAGCACCGGGCGATTGCTGCGGCTGCCGAGTTTCCGTTCGAGGACTCCCAGTTTGAAGTCGTGATGATGGACGGTTCCTGCGTGAACGCGAAGTCGGTCCGCGAGGTGCACCGCGTTCTGCGTCCAGCAGGGAGGCTCATGTTCGTCGTGAACGAGAAGACGAAGTCCCAGGACGGCATGACGCTTCCCGAAATCTACAAGATCGTCCGCGAGGGGTTCAACATCGTCGACGTCGTGCGCCAGCCGTGGTGGCTCTTCGGGCTGCGCGGGCGCACGATAGCAATCTGCGCGCAGAAGAAGAACTGGCGCAGCCACACAAACACCTACCGTCCGTACCTATGACTTTAGCCGCGCTGTCGCTCGTGTTCGCAATGACTTCCGCCGACGCGGTGGCCGTCCTGCTGAATTCGCCTGGCGCAAGCAGCGTACGCACCTTCGAGGTCGCGCGAGAGACTGTGGAGCGCGAGGCCGCGGAGGGGAAGCCGCTGCAGCAGTTCGTGATAGGCGTGACGACGGACGACAAGTCGCTCGCCAAGAAGTACATGGACTCGTCTAGGGAGCGCATACGCTATATGGCCGCCCAGAAGGACAATCCCCTCGCCTGGTACCTCCTGTCGCTCGAGTCGAACGACCTGAAGCTCCTGCGCAGGGCGGCGTCTGGCAACAACGTGCAGGCGCTCAACGCCCTCGGCACGCTCGCCATCCGCGAGGCGTTCGACAAGAAGAACGGGGTGTCGACGAACGACCTCGAGGTCATACTCAAGAAGAGCTTCGACTGCTTCAGCCGCGCCGCGGCCCAGAGAGACCCGAACGGCTTCATAAACCTCGGCACGTGCTACCTTCGCGGCTTCGGGTGCGACCAGGACCTGGCGATGGCGTTCGAGTGCTTCAAGTCAGCGGCCGAGGCTGGACATCCCGAGGGCATGGACAACGTCTCCGCATGCTACCAGTTCGGGCACGGCGTCGCCCCCGACGCGGAGCTGTCCCTCTTCTGGGGAATGCGCGGCCGCGCAGCGCGAGGCGACGAAGCCGCCGCTAAGTGGCTGAGGGAGCGAAAATGAAGCTTCTCATGATAGGCGACGTCGTCGGCACCCCGGGGCGGAGGATGCTGCGGCACGAGCTAAAGCGCCTGCGCGAGTCGCTCGGCGCGGACGCCGTCGTCGTCAACGGAGAGAACAGCGCTGCGGGCTCTGGCATAACCGCGGCGCTCGCAGGCGAGATATTCGACGCGGGGGCCGATGCGATAACTCTCGGCGACCACACGTGGGGGCAGAAGGAGTTCGCGGGGCAGATAGGCTCGATCGCGAATCTAGTAAGGCCCGCGAACTTTGCCCCCGAGTGCCCGGGCCGCGGCTGGTGCATCGTCACGATGCCTATGTTCCGCTTCGCCGTCGTGAACATGCAGGGGCGCGTCTTCATGCAGAGCGTGGACTGCCCCTTCAAGGCCATCGACCGCGCGCTCGCCGAGATTCCTAAGGACGTTCCCGTGTTCGTCGACTTCCACTGCGAGGCGACTAGCGAGAAGAACACGTTCGCGCACTATCTCGACGGGCGCGTCACTGCCGTCGCAGGGACGCACACGCATGTGCAGACGTCGGACGCGAGGCTCCTTCCGAAGGGGACTGCGTACATCACCGACCTCGGCATGACCGGCCCGTACGTTTCCTCGATAGGCCGCGACCTCGTGCCAGTTACGAAGAAGTTTGTGACGGGAATCCCCGCGCGCTTCGAGGTCGCGAACGGCCCCTGCGTCCTCGAGGGCGCCGTCATAGACTTCGACCCCGCTACGCGCAAGGCCTTCTCGATAGAGCCGTTCAGGGTGCGCGAGCCGATTGACTCCGGCGCAGCATGAACAAGCAAACGGCCACGCTTCTGCGCAAGTGCGCAGACAAGTACGAGACGGCGGAGTTCTTGGATGCCGACCCGTCGCAGTTCATGCACCGCGTCGACGGCGCGGCGAACCAGGAGGCTACGGCGTTTGTCGCGTCGTGCCTGAGTTTCGGCGCGAGAAGCCAGTTCCTTCCTAAGATACAGTGGCTCCTAGACTGCGCGGGCGGCGACATGGACCGCTGGATCAGGACTGGCGCGTTCGAGCGCGACATGCCGCCCGATGCGTCGCGCTGCTTCTACAGGTTCTTCACGTTCGCCACGATGAACGCGTTCTTCCGCGAGTACCGCAGGCTCATGTCGGAGCACGGCACGCTCGGCGGCTTTGTGCGGAAGGAGTGCGGCGGCGACGCCGCGAAGGCCGTCTCGGCGATCTGCGGGCGCTTCGGCGGATGCTCCGAGTGCCCCGTCGTGCCGAAGGACGCGCACTCCGCCTGCAAGCGCGTGTGCATGTTCCTCCGCTGGATGGTGCGCGACGGCTCGCCCGTCGACCTCGGGCTGTGGTCCGGATTCATCGACAGGAGGACGCTCGTCATGCCGCTTGACACGCACGTGGTGCAGGAGGCCTGCAGGCTAGGGCTTCTCAAGAGCCGCAGCGCGTCCATGTCGGCGGCGCGGCGGCTTACGTCCGCCCTGGCGGAGGCCTTTCCCGAAGATCCGTGCCGTGGCGACTTCGCCCTGTTCGGCATCGGCGTCGACGTGTAGGCGCAGGTCCTGCGCCGATGCAATGGTGCATACGCGTTTGTGATTCGCCGTCCGATATGGTATAATGCGCTGCATATGAAAACGTTCGAAACGTACATGATGATTGGCGCTGCGGCCCTTGGCCTCGCAGCGGGATGTGCATCGCCGCGCACAGACTCCGCGTTCGCCAAGTACGACGACGCCAGGGAGATAGAGATAGTCGAGCTTGCGCGCACGTCGCAGAGCTGGGACGGCGCGGAACTGCCTGACTATCCCGTCGGCAAGCCGGAGCTTGTCGTGCGGCGCTATGTGTTCCCTCGCGGCAGCAAGCTCGGGTGGCACCACCATCCTGTCATGAACTACGGCATCCTGCAGCAGGGGGAGCTCACGATCATCGGGCTGAACGGCGAGGAGAAGACCGTCCGCGCAGGCGAGGCCGTCGTAGAGATGGTCGGCACCGTCCACCACGGCGAGAACCGTGGCGACAAGACCGTGGTCCTCGACATGTTCTACGTATCTCAGGACGGAACGCCAATCGCCGTGCAGCATCCCGAGATAGGGAAAGGCCGGTGACAGCACGCGCCCCCTGGGCGGAATTTTTGGTATAATACCGATCAAGAGGCATTGCGAGAAGGAGCAATATGGAATTCAACAAGCTTATCGAAGACTTCGGGACCCGCCACAAAGTCGAGAACCTCGTGGCCGTTGACGGCGCCGCCGCGCTTGACATCGACGGGATCGTCGTCACGATTGTCGCGAGAGACGATGTGCTGACCATTTCGGCTGACATCGGGGAGCCGCCTGCGGAAGGCGCCGCCGCGTTCGCCGACCTTCTGCTGGAGGCGAACATGCAGTCCGGCGTGTTCTTTGCCAAGACCCCCGGCCTTGGAACGTACATTGCCGTGCGGAGGCTTTCGCTTTCCCTGATCGACGACGACGCGTTCGACGCCGCGCTGGAGTCGTTCGTCAACCAGGCCGAGACATGGAAGCGTCTTCTTGCCGACTTCCGCCCTGTAGCCAAGGCCGCCGCCGAGCGCGCCGAATTGGAAGCCCCGTCGTTCGCCTCGCCCGGGTTCATGCAGGTGTGACCTTGCGTATGGAGAACGAAACGAGGGAATCGGCTGTCGAGGAACTTCAGGCCGCGCTTGGGGAACTAGAGCGCGGAGAGGGGCTTTCGCGCTTCCTCGGCGGGCACGGCCTCATGAGCCGGCGTTTCGAGTTCAAGTGGGACGAGCCGTCCCTTGAGATCGACTTCCGACTGCCGTATGCGCGCGTCCTCGGGGACGAGGAGTCCCAGAAGGCGGACGATTCCGAAATCGGCGCAGCTATTCGCATGGCGATGCTTCTTCTGACGGTCGAAGGACAGAAAGACGGTCCCCTCGAGGGTACGAAGGCGAGCGTATGGGCCGACGAGAACGGGGTCGGGTATTCTCTGTTCGACGAGGAAGGGAACACGACGGAGTCAGGCGGCGACTGGTCGGGAATCGTCAGCCGTCTTGAAGCGGCCCTGCCCGAGGGCAAGGAGTCGCTGTCCATCATCTGGCCGTAGCCGCGCCGCCATGCCGACCATGCAGAATCGTGGAAAGAGATTGTTTTCGGCCAGGTCGGTTGTCGGCGCGCTGTCCGCTTTCGTCCTGCCGCTGGCGGCGTTCGCCGTGTCGTGGGACTTCCCGCGGACGGGAAGCTGCCACGAAGGCATCGCCTTCGCAGACGGCGTGACTGGAGTCCTGGTCTGGGGCGGAGGCGACACCATCAACCTGACAGTCGGGCGTTCCGACCTCTGGGACCACCGCGGCGGATATCCGTGGCTTCCAGAGCAGAGCTACACCAACATCGTCGCGGCGGTGCAGTGCGGCGACAAGGACCGACTTTATGGGCTTTTCAACAAGGTCACGCCCGAGGGCGAGCCGCGAAACCCGTACATGCTGCCGCTGGGCCGCGTGGTCATAAAGGTGCCGGGCAAGACGCTTGCCAGCGGTTCGCTCGATCCGTTCTCGGGCCTCGGCGACCTCGTCTTCGAAGACGGAGGAAGGGTCGAGATGGCGATGTCGAAGTTGAGCCGTGCATTCGCCATGTGCTTCCCCTCAGGCGTAGACTACGAAGTGAGGACCGTTCCCGCGACGTCGTTTCCCGTATACGAGCGCGACCTCAGGAAGCTGCAGTTCGAGAAGGCGAAGGCGGTGGACCTGGACGGCACCGGCGTCGGCGGGCTGCGCTGGAAGCTTCCTGCGGACAAGGGCGTCTGGCTTTCGTGGACCCGCAAGGGCGTGGACTTCTCGCTCATGACTGGGCGCGGCGTCGACTGCGTCTTTGCCGATTCGCGTCCGTTCGGGATGTTCGCAATGGAGTCCGTCGCGTACTGGACGCAGTTCTGGCGCGAGGGCGCGCGCGTCAGCGTGCCAGACGCCGCGATACAGGAGGCGTTCGACTACGGAATGTACCGCTTCGGCGCGATGACGGATCCGGACGGCGTTCCCGCCGGCCTGCAGGGTCCGTGGCTCGAGGACGACCGGCTCGTTCCGTGGAACGGCGACTACCACTTCAACATCAACGTGCAGGAGTGCTACTCGCCCGCGTACAGGGGCGGGCACTTCGGGAACCTCATGCCGCTTTTCAGGATGGTGCTGTCGTGGCGTCCGCTCCTTCGCGAGAACGCGCAGAAGTTCGCGGGCATAGACGACGGCTACGTGCTGCCGCACTCGGTCGACGACCGAGGCGTCTGCATCGGCGGGTTCTGGACCGGCACCATCGACCACGCCTCCACCGCGTGGGTCGCCGCGATGATGTTCCGCTACGTGAAGTACTCCGGCGACGTCGCGTTCCTCCGCGGAGGCGCGTACGACTTCATGAAGGGGGCCATGAACGTCTACCTCGCGATGATGGAGGAGCGCGACGGGCGGCTTTCCATCCCGCTCGCGCCTTCGCCGGAGTGGGGCGCGGCGGACGTGCGCAGGGCAGTCGGACGCGACCCGAGCTTCCAGCTTGCCGCGGCGCACCGCCTAGCCCGAGACCTTGTGTCTGCGGCGGCGCTTGTCGGCGACGCGCCCGACCCGCGCTGGCTGGACGTCGAGAGGCGACTCCCCGGCTGGACGCAGGGCCCTGGCGGGATGCAGCTATTCGAGGGGCAGCCGTTTGTGGAGTCGCACCGCCACCATTCGCACATGGCGGGGCTCTACCCGTTCGACACCGTCGCCGGCCCGGACGGGACCAGTCCGCAGGTCGTGTTCGAGACGTACAACACATGGGTCGAGAAGGGGACGGGTCTGTGGAGCGGATGGTGCGTCCCCTGGGCGTCGATACTTCACACGCACATGGGCAACGCGGACGCTGCGGCGCATGCGCTGCTGTCGTGGCGCACGTTCTACAACAATCCCGGCCATGGTTCGCTGCATGACGCTTTCCGCAAGGGCTTCACGATGCTGACGGGAAGGCCGACCATAATGCAGATGGACGGGCAGTGCGCGGCGGCGACGGCCGTCATGGAGATGATGGCGCACGAAATAGGCGGCAAGGTCGAGTTCTTCAGGGGTTGCCCCGATTCGTGGAAGGAAGTCTCGTTCGAGAACCTGGCCCTTTCAGACGGTACCCGCGTAAGCGGCAGCCGCGTGAACGGCAAGGTCAAGGTGGAGCGCGTCGGAAATGCACGCTAGCCTTTCAGACATAGTTGCAGATGTCGCGGCGAACTCAATCGAGGCCAGGGCGGCGCTTGTAAAGGTGTCGGTCGTCGAAGAGGGCGGGAAGATCGTCCTGACCGTCGAGGACAATGGCAAGGGCATGGACGCGGCGACGGCCGCAAAGGCGTTCGACCCTTTCTACACCGAGCCCGGCAAGCACGACAAGCGCAAGATCGGCATGGGTCTTCCGTTCGTGAAGCAGACGTGCGACGCATGCGGCGGAACGGTCAGCCTCAAGAGCGAAAAGGGCGTAGGCACTACGCTCGTCTGCACTTTCCAGGCGGACAGCATCGACTTGCCGCCGATGGGCAGCCTCGCGTCCGCCGTGCTCTCTCTCTTCACATTCGACGGCGACTTCGAGCTCGTCTTCCTGCACAGGCGCGGCGGCGAGGAATACGAGATAAGACGTTCCGAGCTTAAGGACGCTGTCGGCGGCTTTGATTCCGTCGAGGGGCTTTCTCTCGCCCGCGAGTTCCTGGAGAGCCAGGAATCGTCCCTGTAGCGATGAAGATAGACGTCATAGAGCCTCACGGACTTTGCGCTGGCGTGAATGCCGCCATTGCCAAGGCCCTGCGGCTAAGGGACGTCTACTGTCTGCACGAACTCGTCCACAACGAAATCGTGGTGGACGAATTGAAGGGGCTTGGCTACAAGTTCGTCGACAGGATCGAGGACGTTCCAGACGGCGAGACAGTCGTGTTCTCCGCCCATGGCGTTGCTCCAAGCGTGAGGGAGTACGCGTCCGCACACTGGATGAAGGTTGTCGACACGACATGCCCGTTTGTCGCCAAAGTCCATCGTGCCGCTCGTGATTTTGCGAAAAAAGGTTTGCCGGTTGCTGTTTTTGGCGATTTAAAGCATGTGGAAGTCAAGGGCATTTTGGGCGAAATCCCCGAAGACCTGGTGCTGAAACCCATGGGGACAGTCCCCGGGAAAATGGGGACAGACCCCAGAACTAGTGGGGACAGACCCCGCCGGATCGGGGTTGTTGCGCAGACTACGATGAATGCGGACGACGTTGCGCGGCAGGTGGACGAGCTCGGAAAGCGTTATGACGTCGTTGCCACGGCGGAGGTCTGCCGCGCGACAAAGGAACGGCAGGACGCCTTGCGCGAATACTGCGCACGATGCTTGGCGGAAGGAGGCGCGTTCTGCGTGCTTGTGCTGGGCTCGCGAATGTCGTCCAACTCCAGGCGGCTTGTCGAAGTCGCCCGGGAAGGCGGGGCGAAGGCTTTCATGGCCGGCACCATGGACGAGCTTCGTGCAATCGACTTCTCCGGTGTCGGGCGCCTCGGCGTCACGAGCGGCGCGTCGACGCCCGAAAGGTTCTTCGTCGAGGCCGTGCGGTATCTGCGGAACGTCCCGCAGCACGTGGCGATCATCATGGACGGCAACGGACGCTGGGCCACGCAGCGCGGCAAGAGGCGCGGCGAGGGGCATGTCGCGGGCGCGAAGACGCTTGGCGACGTCCTCAGGTGGTGCGGCGACCGGGGCATCCGCTACCTGACGGTGTACGCGTTCTCGACTGAGAACTGGAAGCGCCCGAAGGAAGAGGTCGATGGGCTCATGAGGCTCTTCGCGCGAATGCTGAAGTCGAAGGAAAAGGACTTTCTCGGGAACAAGGTGCGCTTTCGCATGATAGGGCGGCGCGGCGACCTCTCTGCGAAGCTGCGCGGCGTAGTGGAGGCCCTTGAGGCGAAGACCGCCCATTTCGAGCGCCAGTTCATAGTCGCCATCTCCTACGGAGGGCGCGCCGAGATAGTCGATGCGGTCAACGCCGCTATCGAGAAGGGCGAGAAGCTTACGGAAGAGACGTTCCGCCGCTACCTCTATGCTCCCGACGTGCCGGACCCCGACCTCGTCATCCGCACTAGCGGCGAATTGAGGACCTCGAACTTCCTCCTTTGGGAGTCCGCCTACTCCGAATACTATTTCACCGACACTCTCTGGCCGGACTTCTCGGAACGCGAACTCGACGCCGCGCTGGAGTCCTACGCCGAACGCCACCGCCGAAAAGGAGGGATATGACGAACATAGTATGCGAAGGAGGCGTCTGCCGTCTTGTCGATATGCCGGGAGCGGCAGCAGGCGCGGCGAACGCCGTCGTCGAATCCGCCGCGCGCATTGCGCAGGGCTACATGTCGCCGGACCAGTTCATTGCCTTCCTGAACGGGGAGGCCGCATCCACGGCCTTGCCGACGTCGCTTCTCCTGTTGCCGTTTGCACTCGTCCTGGCCGGGCTTGCCATGAACTTGACGCCTTGCGTATTGCCGATGATTCCCGTAAACCTGATCGTCATCGGCAAGTCGTGGCGAAGGGGCCTTCTGTACGGAATTGGCAGCGCGCTTGCGTACGGCGCCCTCGGCGTCGCGGCGGCAGTCGGCGGGCTTGCCTTCGGCGCGATACAGGGAAGCCCCTGGTTCAACGCGGCGGTCGCCGTGGTGTTCGCAGGGCTTTCGCTTGCGCTGTTTGGCTTCTTCAACGTCGATTTCTCGAAGTATCGAGTAGCCGTAGACGCCAAGCCAAGGTCTTCCTGGGCGTTCCCGCTCTTCATGGGCGCGCTGTCGGCGGTCCTGGCTGGCGCGTGCGTCGCGCCGGTGCTTGTCTCGGCGCTTCTCCTTACTGCCGATCTCTACGGGCGCGGACACGTTCTTGCGCTTGGGTTTCCGTTTCTGCTTGGTGTCGGCATGGCGCTCCCGTGGCCGTTTCTCGGCGCGGGGCTTAAGGTGCTGCCGAAGCCAGGGGCGTGGATGAAGTACGTGAATCGCATTTTCGGCGTCGTGGTGCTTTGCTTCGCCGCGTGGTATGCGCATCTTGCCTGTCGCGGATTCGAAGGGACGGCGGAAGAGACGTCCGGAGCTTCTTTTGGCACTGTCAATGCAACGCCAGGCACTTTCGAATCGCACTTGTCTGTTTCGGAGCGTCCCGTATTGGTCGACTGCTGGGCGAGCTGGTGCAAGAACTGCGCGGCGATGGAGCGCGGCACGCTTGCCGATCCGAAAGTGCGCGAGGCAATGGACAAGTATACCGTGATACGGCTTCAGGCTGAAGACATAATGGCGCTGCGCAAGCTGCCCGGGTTCGAGAAGGTCAACGGGCTTCCGGCGTTCCTTGTGTTCGAGTAGCGTTTAAGATGAAAAGGCCGATAGACACGATCGTCGACTTGCTCGCAGGAAAGGCCAGGGCCGATCCTTCCGGGGCGAAGTCGCTTGCGCATCTTCTCGTCGTCGTCCCGACGGCGCAGTCGGGCCGCCGCCTGCGCCAGAAGCTTGCGGAGAGGCTTGGCGCGGTAGTTCCGCCGCTCGTCAAGACGCCGCGTGGGATGATGCTTGACGAGGACGACCCGGCGCTCGCGGGCCGCACGGACGAGCTTCTCGCGTTCGTCGAGGCGCTTGGCGGCAGGATGAAGACCCCGGACGAGAACCTGAAGCTCGCGAGACAGCTTTCCGACATGCGGGCGGCACTTTCGGCCAAGGCTGTTTCCTTTGCAGACGTCGCTGAGAACCTTAAGGTCGACATGCCCGACGAGGCGGAGCGCTGGCGCGACCTCGCCGACATCGAGACGCGCTACTGCTCGGCGCTCGCGAAGCGCGGCAAGAAGGACCGCATATTTGCGATGAAGGATTTTATGCCGTCGTGGCCCGGCATAGAGGAGACCCTCCGCTTCGACGACCCGACGGCGTTTGCCGGCGCGGGGTCGCATGCGCCGTCGCTCATGCAGATAACGCCGTGCGCGACTGCGGCTGACGAGGCCGAGCGCGTTGCCGACATATTCGCGGGCGTTGCGCCAGACGAGGCGTGGCCCGCGCTGTGCGTGGCAGACCC
>Ga0310690_10010991_pt1 | contig 11205 bp, 6 predicted proteins | sample AusTroGonzalo_MG_2_FD_207661 | JGI IMG/M metagenome (GOLD analysis project Ga0310690, IMG submission 207661) | Bovine rumen microbial communities from tropical cattle in Woodstock, Queensland, Australia - Gonzalo_04 (v2) (version 2) | ecosystem: Host-associated > Mammals > Digestive system >...
GACGGGGGCCAGCGGACGCGCTTTCGCAGAACCTGCTCCTTACGGCATGGTACTCATCAAACGCGGACACCTGAAGATGGGTGAGGAAAAGACGGACTCGCTATGGGGACGACAGACGCCGGTGCGCGACATCAGCGTAGAGGGCTTCTGGATGGACGACACGGAGATTACGAACTCGGAGTACCGCCAGTTCGTGGCCTACGTGCGCGACAGTATCATCCGTGAGCGTATGGCCGACCCCAACTATGGCGGCGATGAGAGCTACAAGATTGAGGAGGACAAAAACGGCGACCCCATCAAGCCCTATCTGAACTGGAAGAAGGCGCTGCCCCGCAAGCCGAATGAGGACGAGCAGCGCGCCTTGGAGAGTGTCTATATCACCAATCCCGTGACGGGCGAGAAGATGCTCGACGCACGTCAGATGAACTTCCGCTACGAGATATATGACTACACCGAGGCAGCCAAGCGACAGTATCGTGAGAACGCTGAGGAGCGCCACTTGGACACCGATCAGTGGAACAGACAACGGCAGGGAGGTATCTACGACGAGAAAATCTTCATCTCGAAAGATACCGCCTACATCGACGATGAGGGAAAGATTCACAACGAGACCATCAACCGTGAATATACCGGACCGTGGGATTTCCTGAACACGTACATTATTAATATATATCCCGACACCACATGTTGGGTGAACGACTTCCCCAATGCCGACAACGAGATGTACATGCGCAACTACTTCTCAAACTCGGCCTACAACGACTACCCCGTGGTGGGCGTAACTTGGGAACAGGCCAACGCTTTCTGCGCCTGGCGCACGGAATATCTGTTGAAAGGACTCGGTCCAGCAGCCCGCTTCGTGCAGCGCTATCGCCTGCCTACAGAGGCGGAATGGGAATTTGCCGCTCGCGGCAAGAACCAGAACGAGTTCCCCTGGGAGAACGAGGATGTGGCCAGCGGCAAGGGATGTTTCTTCGCCAATTTCAAGCCTGATGACGGTAACTACACAAAGGACGGCAACCTCATCACCTCGAAGGCAGGCATCTACAGCGCTAATAGTAACGGACTCTTCGACATGGCTGGTAACGTGGCTGAATGGACCAGCACTATCTATACAGAAGCCGGTGTTGATGCTATGAACGACCTCAACCCGCAACTAAGCTACAAGGCAGCCCTCGAAGACCCCTACCGTCTGAAGAAGAAGAGCGTACGTGGTGGCTCGTGGAAAGACCCCGAGAGCTATATCCGCTCCGCCTGGCGCACCAGCGAATATCAGAACCAGCCACGCTCGTACATCGGCTTCCGCTGTGTACGCAGTCTGGCCAACACCACCAGCGAGAAGGCAAAGCCCGTGAAGGCAACAACCAAGAAATCGAAAAAATAAATTGTAAATCGTCAACTTGTAAATTACAATGACCACGTATAGTAAATTCAACGTAATCTATCGCCTGCAGAAATGGCTCGACAGCGTGCCTGGACAGACGTTCATGAACTATGCCTACAGCTGGGGCGCATCTATCGTGATTCTGGGTGCACTCTTCAAGCTGACCCACTTGCCAGGAGCTAACTTCATGTTGTTCCTGGGTATGGGCACTGAGGTGCTGGTGTTCTTCATTGCCGGCTTCGACCGTCCCTTCGACAAGACCGAGGACGGGAAGGAGCTGCCCACGCATGTCATCGATGAGGAAGAAGCAAGAGTCAGTGGTGGCGGCATCATCGGCGGCGGTGGGAGTGGCACTATCGTCATCGGTGGTGATGGCGGAGGTACCATACCTGAAGGTGCTGTGCCCGTTACGGGCGAAGGAGCTTCTATGGAAGCACCCACAGGAGCCGTAGGAGGCACCTTCGGTGGCGGCATCATCGGCGGCGGTGGTGGCGGTATCATCGGTGGAGGTGGCGGTATCATTGGTGGTGGTGGTAGTGGCACCATCGTCATTGGAGGTGGCGGCAACGTGCCTGAAGATGCTGAAGGTACAATCGGTGAAGGAGAGGGAACTTCTATGGGAGCCCCCACGGGAGCCGTAGGAGGCACTTTCGGTGGCGGCATCATCGGCGGCGTCATCAACCAGCAGCCTGAGTTGCCCGACATTGATCCCGAAGAGATGGAGGAAGCCACGCAGAACTACGTGGAGCAGCTAAAGAACCTGACCGAGACGCTGAAGAAGGTCGGTGAACAGAGCGAACGTCTGACTCGTGACAGCGAGGAGATGGAGAACCTGAACCGCACACTGACAGGCATCTGCAAGGTCTATGAGATGCAACTGAAGGGTGCCAGCCAGCAGATTGGCACCATCGACCAGATCAACGAGCAGTCGAAACGTATGGCCGAGCAGATTGCTGAATTGAACAAGATCTACACCCGCATGATCGAGGCCATGACGGTGAACATGCCAAAGGTAGTAAAAAGTGAAGAGTAATGGCAATTAGAAAAAGACCTGTATCTCCGCGCCAGAAGATGATCAACCTCATGTATGTGGTGTTGATGGCTATGCTGGCTCTGAACGTCTCGAACGAGGTGCTCAACGGCTTCGCCATCATGCAGGAAAGCCTGAACCGCACCACGGCGAACGCTGCGCAGGAGAACCTGGCCATATATCAAGATTTTGAAGAGCAGATGGCGGCCAACCCGCAGAAAGTACGGGAGTGGTATGACAAAGCCATGCAGGTAAAGGAGATGAGCGAACGGCTCTACGGTCTAGCCACCGAGCTGAAAACAGCCATTGCACATGAAGCTGACGGCAAGGAGGGGGACCCCGATAACCTGCAGAACAAAGAAGACTTAGAAGCCGCCAATCAGGTGATGCTCGCCCCAGGACGCGGACGTGGCGAAGAACTGAAAAAGGCCATCGAAACCTATCGTGAGGGTATCCTCACCATGATTACCGACTCGGTAAAGAAGCAACACATTGCCAGCGACCTGACGACCAATGTGCCCTCGGGCATCTTAGGCAAGAACTGGCAGGAATATATGTTCGAGGCTATGCCCGCCGTAGCTGCCGTGACCATGCTGACCAAGCTGCAGAACGATGTACGCAACGCAGAGAAAGAGGTGCTGCACACGCTAGTGAAGAACATCGACGTGAAGGACATCCGTGTGAACGCTCTCGATGCTTTTGTCATTCCCAACTCGCAGACCATCGTACAGGGCGACCGCTTCTCGGCACATATCGTCATGGCTGCCATCGATACCACACAAGTACCTGAGATATTCATCGGCGGACGTAAGGTGGATTTGCCCGGCAACGTCTATGAAACGGTGGCTTCCAGAACAGGTGATTTCACGCTGAGTGGCTACATCCAGACCATCAATGGTAACGGAGAGCCTATCCGGCGCGACTTCGAGCAGAAATATACCGTGGTAGAGCCGTCGGCCACTGTCAGCGCCGACCTTACCCGCATGCTCTACTACGGCTACAACAACCCTGTCAGCGTTTCTGTGCCTGGCGTACCTCAGAACAAAATCTCCGTATCAATAACCAACGGAACACTGACACCCAACGGTACTGGCAAGTATATTGCCCGTCCGACGAAGATAGGACAGGACGCCGTTATTACCGTTACCTCGACCAATACGGGACGCCCGCAAACCATGGGCACCTTCTCCTTTAAAGTACGTAAACTGCCCGATCCAGCACCCTACATCGACATTAAGGACGATCAGGGCAACCCGTCGCGTTTCAAAGGCGGGAACATGGGCAAGGGCAGTCTGCTGGCTGCCGAGAACATCGGTGCAGCCATCGATGACGGCATCCTCGACATCAGCTACCATGTTGTCTCATTCCAGACTGTGTTCTTCGACAACATGGGCAATGCCAAGCCCATCAACAGCGACGGTGCCAATTTCTCCTCCGCACAAAAAGAACAGTTCCGTAAGCTTACTCGTGGCCGACGCTTCTATATCTCTGCCGTCACTGCCGTAGGACCTGATGGTATTGAACGCACATTGCCCTCGGCTATGGAAATCAAGGTACAATAGGCGGACTCCGTCCTACAAGAAATGAAAAATGATAAATAAAAAAAGACAACGATTATGAGTATAAAGAACAGATGGATGATAGTGATGGGTTTATCATTTATCATTTGTCATTTATCATTTAGCGAAGCGCAGGCCCAGCCCAAGCAGCGTCGCAATCAGCAGACCCAGCAAACGCAGCAACAGGCCCAACAGCAAGCACAGCAGGGTGGTATGACACAACGCATGCGCTTGCAATACCCCACAGCACTTGACATGCCAGAGGATGTGGTATGGCGTCGCGACATCTATCGCGAGATTGACCTCAACGAAGAAGAGAATGCCGGACTCTACGACCCCGTGGAGCCGCAGGGCAAGCGCTTGAACCTCTTCACCTATGTATTCAAGTTGGCACTGAGCGGCTATATCCCCGTCTATGAGTACAATCTTGATGGCAATGAGGTGCTGGAAGAATCGGCCAAAATTGATATGAAGCGCATTCTCGATGATTACAAAATTCTCTACGAGGAGCAGGGCGGCAAGCTGAAAGTGGAAAATAGTGATATCCCTTCGGCACAGGTTACGATGTACTATCTAAAGGAGTGTGCCTATTACGACCAAGCCAACTCGTCGTTCCATATCAAACCCATTGCCTTCTGCCCCGTGATGGTGGACGATGTATATGGCGATGGGGAATCCATCACCAAGTTCCCCCTCTTCTGGGTGAAGTACAGCGAGGTAGAGCCCTACCTGAGCCGTCAAGAGATAAAGACGAGCGACATCAACGATGCTGCTGTGATGACGCTCGACGATTACTTTGCATTGAACAAATACAAGGGAAAGATCTATAAGACGGCCAACCGCTTGGGACGCACGCTGGCACAGATTGCTGGTGAGGACAGCGCCCAATACAGTGCCGAGCAGCGACGCATTGAAGCCGAACTGGAAGCTTTCCGCCAAAATCTCTTCGGTGACAAGGCTCTCAGAGACTCACTCGACAGCATTGCCAATGCTGACCAGAAGGTAACCAAGACCGCCAAGAAACGACAGCCCAAGGAGAAACCTGCACGTGCAAGCACCAAACGTGAACGCTCAGGTGGCTCTTCCAGCGGCTCACAAGCCAGTGGTGTCAGCGTAAGGAGGGAGAGGCATTAAACTACCTATGTCCATAATGAGAAATGATAAATGATATAAGTTATGCAGATTATATTCTCTTTCATGAGGAACAAATGGTTGAGAATGATAGCACTATCATTTATCATTTGTCATTTATCATTTAGTGAAGCGCAAGCTCAGGTTCGCATCGGTGTGAAGGGTGGCTTCCAACTGGCCAACATGGAATTCAATAACGATGACCTGAAGAAGTCGAACCGCATGGGCTTTTTCATCGGTCCCACGGTGAAGATCGGCCTCCCCGTTACAGGCCTTGCCATCGATGCTGCTGCCCTCTACGATCAGCGCGATTTGAAAGTACAGCATGAGACCTTCAAGCAGCAAAGCTTCGTTTTGCAAGGCGATGCACGCTACGGTGTGGGACTGGGCGATGTGTTGGGACTCTTTCTTATGGCTGGCCCACAGTTCAGCTTCAACGTGGGCGACGATGTGATGCATTGGTTTGGCAGCGATGGTGAACTAAAGTCTTTCACCCTGCAAGAGACGATGCTAAGCGTGAACTTCGGCTTGGGACTCTCCTTTGCCAATCACTTGGAGGGCATCATCAGCTATAATATCCCCGTCAGCAAGACGGCTGACTTCACCTGGCAGGAGCTGGGCGACAGAGTCAAAAAAGAAACGTGGAACTACGACAAGACACGTACCAACGCCTGGCACCTCTCCGTTATCTACTTTTTTTAGCAAATGAAGTATGCCGACGTCATACTGCCTGTGCCGCTCGACGGCCTTTTCACTTACTCCATTCCTGTTGCTATGGAAGAGAAGGTACAGCGGGGCATGCGTGTGTTGGTGCCTTTCGGAAAATCAAAAAGCTATGTAGGTATCGTTTCTCGGCTACATGATGTGAAGCCCGAGGGCTACATTGTAAAGCCCATCGCACAGCTCATGGATGCTACACCCATTCTGTTGGAAAGCCAGCTGCAATTATGGGAGTGGATCAGCAATTACTACATGTCGCCCATTGGCGAGGTGCTGAAGGCTGCGCTTCCTGCAGGTCTGAAAGCCGAAGAAGGCTACAAACCGCGCACAGAAACCTATATCCGACTGACAGCAAACTATCGCAATGAGCCTACCCTACATGTTGCTTTGAACATGCTGGCACGGGCCACCAAGCAGCAGGAAGCCTTCATTGCTTACTTGTCGCTATCGCGCTGGGATACCATCGACGGCAACGAGACGCAGGAACCCGTATTAGAGATTACCCGTGAGGAACTGATGAACACCTGCGGTGCCACGCTCGAAACCATCAAGGCACTCGTCAAGAAAGGCATGCTCGAGACCTACGAGGTGGAGGTAAGCCGTCTGAACCGAGGGGGCGAGCCGCATCCTGAACTCATCAAGAAGATGAACGAAGCGCAGGAGGATGCTTACAACAAAATTCTGCTCTCTTTCATGAAAAAGAAGGTCACCCTGTTGCACGGCGTCACCAGCAGCGGCAAGACCGAGATATACATCCACCTCATTCAGCGTGAGATAGACCAGGGACGTCAGGTGCTCTACCTCTTGCCTGAGATAGCGCTGACGGTACAGATTATGGAGCGCCTGCACCGAGTCTTTGGCGATCGTCTGGGCATCTATCATTCAAAGTACAGCGATGCCGAGCGTGTGGAGATCTGGCAGAAACAGCTTTCCCCCCACCCTTACGATGTCATCCTCGGTGCCCGTTCTGCCGTGTTTCTCCCCTTCCAGCGCCTCGGTCTTGTCATTATCGACGAGGAGCACGAAACCAGCTTCAAGCAGCAAGATCCCGCCCCCCGATATCATGCGCGCAGTGTAGCGATAATGTTAGCAGCCCCGGGGGCCGTCCTCCTCGGCACCGCCACCCCCTCTCTTGAGACCTACCACAACGCCATGACTGGCAAGTACGGGCTGGTGGAACTGAAAGAGCGCTACCAGGGCATTGAGCTGCCCGAGATACAGGTTGTGGATACTCAGGACCTGCAACGGCGCAAGATGATGAACGGCATCTTCTCTCCTCTTCTGTTATCGCGTGTGCGAGAAGCACTGGAGCACGGCGAGCAAGCTATCCTCTTCCAGAACCGTCGTGGCTGGGCGCCCATGTTAGAGTGCCGCCAGTGTGGTTGGGTGCCCCGTTGCGAGCATTGTGATGTCTCGCTGACACTCCATCGCTCCATGAACCAGCTTACCTGCCACTATTGTGGCAACACCTACAGCATACCCGCCGAATGCCCTGCCTGTGGCTCGAAGGAACTACAGGGGCGCGGCTACGGTACGGAGAAGATTGAAGACCAGATACGCGACATCTTCCCTATGGCCCGCATTGCCCGTATGGATCTCGATACCACACGCACCCGTCAGGCCTACGAGCGCATCATCAGCGACTTCTCCTCGGGGCGTACCAACCTGCTCATCGGTACACAGATGATCTCAAAGGGTTTGGACTTCGACAAGGTCAGCGTGGTGGGCATCCTCAATGCCGACTCCATGCTCAACTATCCCGATTTCCGAGCCTACGAGCATGCCTTCATGATGATGGCACAGGTCAGCGGACGTGCTGGACGCAAGGGCAAGCGAGGGCTCGTCATCCTGCAGACCCGTCAACCCGACCTGCCCCTGATAGGTCAGGTGGTACGCAACGACTATCAGGGCTTCTATCGCAGTCTTATAGCCGAGCGGCAGACCTTCCATTATCCTCCTTACTACCGCATCATCAATATCTACTTAAAGCACAGGAAAGACCAGCTCGTCGAGACCGCCAGTCAGGAACTGGGCTACCGTCTGCGCCAGTGGTTCGGCAGTCGCCTGCTGGGTCCAGATAAGCCCCCCGTTTCGCGTGTAAAAACCCTCAGCATCCGCAAGCTCGTCTTGAAATTAGAGATTGGCATCGACATGACCAAAGTGCGCCAATACCTGCGCCTCGCCCAACAACAGATGTTGCAAGACAAGCGCTACGCCTCTCTGCAACTCTACTACGATGTTGATCCTCTGTAGTTTATACCCAATGCTGGCATCATTGGCCTACTAATTTGTCTTTGCTCAATAATAAAGTATTATCCACAACTCCGAAATCAAAAAGCTTGTAATCTGCTGCCCAGCCACTGCTCAATACTGCCTTGCTCTCATCATCCAACTCTTGCCAAGGACGTAGGCAATTGTGCTGACGGGTACGCTCGTCACAGCCATGAAGACCGCTTTTCGCCTTTGTGTAGCCCAACATCTCATGAGATGCATTCCATCGCAAGTGCTCCAAACGGGCAAGATTAAGGATCGCCTTGTTCTCAACGTCATCGAGGAATAAGTAATTGATCTGGTTGTAGCAACCCTCACGCTTCGGTTTGTTCTTATCGTCGAAATAGCGACAGAAGAAGTCCTCCCAGTCGAAGTCTGCAGGCAGCGATCGCTGAAGTAGGTTTATTTTAGTGTCAGCATGCAGAGCATTGGACAAATCCTGAAACTCCTTACGTCTTAAAGCACGAAGGCTGTTCAGTGAGGCTTGCTGCAATTCTTTCTCTCTTCGCTCATTCCATGAAGTGTCTTCACCCCGCAAGCGGGCATATCCCTCATGGAATCTCTTTCCTTTTTCTATCAACTCTTCATTGATAATCATCTCGAAGGAATAGATTTTCTCCTTTTGGCCAAAAGGAATAATAATGGCTTCTGTCTGGTGTTCTTCGCAAGCTTTATTGTACCCCTCATTGTAGAAGTTGGCAATCTTCTGCATATAGGCTTCCCTGTCAGAACGATAGGAGCGCACATAGATGCGTAGCCGGCTTAGGTCTTCCCGCTCACGTCGTACGTAATTCAGTATCCTGATGGCAAGAGTCATTCCCAGTTCATCTTCGCCTACAGCGATGACCACATAATTCAATTTCTTGGCGAAATCCTTGCTGATAACCGTTGTAAAAAACTCACTGCTCCTGCAGTCACATTGTTTCAGCTCAATCAAGTTACTGCCATCTGCATTCCATCGATTCATCGCAGCTGGCGAAAATGTAGTGAAAACACCTTGCAGTTCATCCATCTGCTTGTCTGTGGCGATGCAATGGAAAGGACTGCGCATTTCGTGTTCTGGTGTAGCCTCTGCATAGACAAAAGCACCATACTCGTACAGAAACCTCAAGGCATCCTGTCCTGCTTCAGCGAAACCGACCACTAATCCATTAAACTCTGACTTCACTGTTGTCGGATTGTCCTTATCGATCTCCACCAACCTCACAGGATGATTTCTTTCATCAGCCTTTAGCAGCTCTACTGCTAAATGTGATGAGTCAATGATACGCACTTCCAGATCCTGCTTCATCGCGATATCTTCTATCACACGATTTAACCCGTTTTGACGAGCATGACAATAGAAGCGCTGGCTCAGTTTACTTTTTACCTGATGGATGGTGACATCTGAGGCCAATACCGACATGGCGCGAATGTTCTCATCTTCGTTTTCAGAGAAGAAGAATATGTGCAACCTGCCCTCCGTTGTCGTTGCCAGTTCCTGTATCAACCCTTTCAATTTCTGAAGGTTCATCTCATCAAAAATATCCGTCAAAACTGATTGTTCTATCTCAATATCGCATAATTTTGTCTCCGTAAATGTCACCCTTGCATTGAACTTGTCAGCCTCAGTAAAGGTTTGTCTGCGATGCGTAAACATACCTACAATATTGTTCCATCCGCTTTTATCCTCATCATCCATTTGCGAGTTTTCCACGAAAACAATGAGTGCCCGCTCCTTCTCCTTATCCCTGATGCTCTTGGCCAACAGCCGCGAAGGCTCGTTCATGCCAAAAAAAACATAGAGGTGATTATGGTCGTTATCTACTTTTGTCTGACGATGCAACTTTATAAATGCCTTTACACGGGCGTAAGCGAAACTAATGAGGACGGCCAAGGTGCATGTAAACGATAATACAGCCTGAACAGAAATTAAACCTTTTATATATTCATGATCTTTGATTCCATCCATCACGTTACTTTCTATATCAGCAGCAAAAAGTTGGAGGGAACATACCAACGAACGCAACAAGTTCTCAGCATTGATAAACCTTATACCCAATCCGCCATGCTCCTCCGTGTAGAACGCCCACAAATAGAGAGCCGTACCTGTGGCGAGAAATAAAATCATCAGACTGACCAAGAATAATAAAAACCTTTCTCTCTGAGCCACCTTACAATTCCGTTTTTTCCACCATATCTGCCCATATTTCCATACCAACCAAAATCCGTAAAGAACAGCAAAGGCTACGATTAGTCCAGAAACCACCCACCAGTCCAACAAAAGAAGACCAGCCAAAACAACGATGATGAAAATACAGATGCGCATGAGGTTGTAGTATTGTTTTTATTCGCTACAAAGATACGAATACTTTACAAAACAACCAAATAATAAAAGAAAAAAGTGTGTAGTTATTGTATCGATTACGCATAATCGATACAGGAATAGCGAATAATCTGGAGATATTCAAACAAATCTACTGTTTCCTGAATACAAAACACAGAAAGCGGGGCGCTACCTTGATGGTGGCGCCCCGCTTGTTATAGAGGGAATGTGATTTATTTCACCATAACCTTAGTGCCGTTGATAATATAGGCACCCTTCAGGCCGTTCAGGCTGGTAGCCTGCTGGCGAACCAGCTTACCGTCGAGGCTGTAGATATCAACGGGCTTGTTGTTGCCAGTGAGCTGCTCGATAGCAGTAATCTCCTGGTTAGCGCCGCTGAGGTCAACAACCACGGGCTTCGACTCCTTACCAGTGCTCAGCACTGCGCTGACAGCCACCCACTTAGCCTTACCAATGTTCTCAATGGTGAAGCTGGTAGCAGTGGTGCTCTCATAAACGCCGTCCTCGCCATCAACATAGATGTTGTACTTGGCAATGGTGCCACCGGACTTGCTGAAGGTGATATCGTCAACAATCAGCCAGTACATGTCGGTCACGTTGTAGTGACGGATTGCGATGTAACCATCAACGCCTGCGTATTCACTCAGATCAACGCTGTATTCGGTCATCTCGCCAGTAGCAACGAAGTCCTTACCTACCTGTACGAAGGCATCGGGATCAGTGTTGCTGGTAGTAGAGACATAGACTGCGAATACCTCTTCAGCCCAGTCGGCATCCTGACCAC
>Ga0310690_10010992_pt1 | contig 11204 bp, 10 predicted proteins | sample AusTroGonzalo_MG_2_FD_207661 | JGI IMG/M metagenome (GOLD analysis project Ga0310690, IMG submission 207661) | Bovine rumen microbial communities from tropical cattle in Woodstock, Queensland, Australia - Gonzalo_04 (v2) (version 2) | ecosystem: Host-associated > Mammals > Digestive system >...
GTATGCGCGCCCTCGACGGATCGGGGTCGAAGACGGCGGGGTGCCCGTCGTGCGCAGGCTCCAGGACCGCCGGCGCGACTATTACGCACCCGAGAGGCACTTCGCCCTCCTCCGCCGCGCGTGCGGCTTCGCGCAAAGCCATGCGCATGAAAGCCTCGTCGAAATCCTTCGTCATGCGCCGAGGACCCTTTCCGCGTTGGCAAATGTAAGCTCCGCGAAATCCTCCGCCGCCATTCCGCGAAGCGCCGCGAGAAATTCGCACGTGTGTTTCACAAACGCAGGTTCGTTGGTGCTGCCCCTCAGCGGCACCGGCGCGAGGAACGGGGAGTCTGTCTCGATGAGGATGCGGTCATCGGGGACATAAAGAGCGGTCGCTCGCACGTTGTCAGCCGCCTTGAAGGTGACGATGCCGGAGATGGAGATGTAGAAGCCGAGATCGAGATACGCCTTGGCCTCCGATGGATCGCCGGTGAAGCAGTGGATGATTCCGCGCGAAGGAGTCTCGCCGAGGATTGCGACAGTGTCTTCAGCTGCCTCGCGCGTGTGTATGACAACCGGGAGATCCCGCTGCCGCGCTTCTTCGAGTTGCAGGGCAAAAAGCTCAGTCTGTTCCCTGCGTGTCTGCGGCGAATAATGGTAGTCGAGCCCGATCTCGCCGATGGCATTGAAATGCACAAGCGGCGATGGCGGATGCAAAATTGCAGAAAGGCTGTCGTGAAGGCTGCCTGTGCCTATTTTGCCAGCTTGGTCCCTGTCAAACCCAACAGCGCCCAGTACGGCAGGTAGAGAATTCTCTTTGTTCGCCGTCTCGACGGCAAGGGTTGCCGACGAGTTGAGCTCTGGGCTTCCGCCGACAGCCATCAATTTTTCCACACCAGCTGCCTTCGCCCGAGATAGGATTGCCGCGATTTCGGCGGCATCGCGGGTCTCAAAATGGCAGTGGGTATCAAAAAGCCTCATTTCGAGAGCCCCTTTGGAACACGGCAGAATTCGCGAATCGGGCATCCGTCGCATTTCGGGCGCAGAGGTCCGCAGCGCGTCTGTCCGAACGAAACAATGTGCGAGTTCCACGTTTTCCAGTATTTGACAGGGAGGAGCTTGCGCAAGGCCATCTCAGTCTCGAGGGGAGTCTTCGTTTTCACGAGGCCGAGCCTGTTGGAGATTCGGTGGACATGCACATCGACGCAGATCGCGGGGAGATCGAAGCCAACGGCAACCGTCAAGTTAGCGGTCTTCCTGCCGACGCCCGGCAGTTCGCACAGCTCCTCCACCGTGTTCGGGAGGACTCCGCCGAACTTTTCCTCAAGCACGCCCGGCAGCGCCTTCAGATGCCGCGCCTTGTCGCGATAGAAGCCAACTGGATATATTGCCTTCTCGATTTCGGCCTGCGAAAGCCTCGCCAATGCAGCGGGCGTTACGCCCCCCTCCCCGCGCATCGCTGGCCCAGGGGCAACCTTTCCGCGCATAGCTTGCCCAGCGTCAACCTTTCCACTCATTGCTTGCCCAGCATCGCCATTACTATGCTTCCCCTGCTTTGCGCAACCCTTCCCGCCAATCGCAGGCCCAATGCCGTTCTTTCCGCCAATCGCAGGCTCAGCACAGTCATTTCCATGCATCGCTTGCTCTGCGCCACCCTTCCCTCGCATCGCGGCGAAAAGCCGCCTGACCGCGCCAGCGGTACATGCGTCTTTCGTCCGCGCGGACAGAATCGTTCCAACGAGCACACAGAACGGATCATGCGTCTGCGCTTCGATAAGCTCTATAATCGGCGCCTCATGCGCATGAAACTCCGCCTTCAACGCCTTGTCTATTGCCGCAATCTTCTCCAAAGTCTTCATACCGCGAAGTATATCAAAAAATCCCACATTCCACAGCCCTACACCCATTCAAGAATTTTCCGTATAAAATTCTCATTTTATGGTATAATGTCTTCTGGAGCGAGAAATGGGGTTTGAAAACGGCTTATAGACATTCGGCATATTGGCACGCCTACCACTACGGAAGGACGTTCAGCGAGGCTGGGACGTACACCGAGAGGTATCTCGACTTACGCACATACCGCCCAAATGCAAGGGAACGCGCGGACGGGGAGTGGAGCGGGAAGGATTGGCTAAGCTGGCGTAACGGCCAGGTGGTTCTCGACTCGCGGTTCAATCCCCTCATGCTCGGAGTCTGCATAGCTATGGACATAGGGGTAGCCATGCGTGACGAGGTGAAGAAACTCGCCGACCCCGTCGAGCGCGACCGCATGAAACGCGAGCTCATGCGCGACCTCAGGATCGTCCGCCGCCCCTTCTACTACGCCCGCGAGACGAAGCGCCGGCGCGAGCTCGCCGCAGCGCGGCGGAAGATATCGCGCCGCCGCACGACGGCGCCGATGCCGACTCGCGAGGGCGTCCTTGCCGCATGGAGCGCGCGCAAGGAGTCCCGCGAGGCCATGATTCGCCTCGGCGGAATGCTTCACGACCTCGAATGCTACGTCGACAACTGCCTCAGGTTCGACGAAACCGGCGCGGTGGTGGGCAGAAACGGCGGAATACGCGGCTGGCTGAAAAAGAACCTGCCAGAACTCTCGCCGAAATACAAGACTCTCATGCGCTACAAGGCCCTCGCCATGCGCGTTAGGCAGGCGACCGACACCAAGGACCCTACGCCGACAGCAGCCCTCCTCGACGAGCCGCGCTGCGAGGTGGTGTCGGCACTCCTCGCAGACCAAGAGCCCGTGTTCGATCGCCTGTTCGCCGCCGTTGACCGCCTTCTCTCGCCGGAAGCAGTATTCCTCGACGCGCCTAAGAAATTCCGACGACGACGCTTGCGACGTCAGCCCCTTCGCTCCAAGAACCTTCCAGCGCGATTGCCGGTGAATTCTCCACCGGAATAGGGGACTGAACCGTTGACCATTACGAAACGCATGCCGTCCGTAAACTGGTGCGGCGCGACATATGTCGCCCGAGCATGGAAGCGATCTTCATCCCAGACTGCAATGTCGGCGAACGCGCCCTTCTCGAGAACGCCGCGTCCGCTAAGACCAAAGCGCCGCGCCGGGACTGACGTCATGCGGGCGACCGTCTCCTCGCGCGAGAAGCCAAGCGCCCGGACGCGCCGGTAGAACTCAGGCATCGTCCCGTAGGCGCGCGGATGCGGATAGTCAGCCCCAAGCGGTCCCCATGGCGCACGCAAAGACGCGTCCGAGCCAGGGACGATCCAAGGGCGCGAATATATCTTCGCAAGATTGTCCTCGCTCATTCCGAAAAAGAACGCCCCTGTCTTGCATCCGTCCTTTTCAAGAATAGAGCATACTGTTTCGCCCGGCGAACTGCCACATGCGGCGGAGACTTCCGCGACGGTCTTCCCAGACAGCGCCTTGTTGTCCTCGTGCCACGTCCCGCCAACCATCACAGTCGACCAGTCGCGGTCCGATCCGTCTATCTCCGCGACGATCTTCGCGCGCGTCGCTGGATCCGCAAGCCGCGCGACCTCCGCAGGGCAGCCGCCCTCGCCAGCCCAGTCGGGGAAGACAACGTCGAGATCGGTTCCCGCCGCGCAGTATGGATAGCGGTCAGAGCCGAGCAAGAGCCCCGTATCGACCGCAGACCCGATCTTGTCGAGCGCCGCGTCTATCTTGCCCCAGTTTCTTCTGCCGCTCGTCTTCAGGTGCGAAATCTCCGCGCGGATTCCAGTAGCCTTCACGAGATCTAGAACCTCATCGATCGCCTCGATGAGCCTGTCGCCCTCGGAGCGCATGTGCGTCGCGTAATAGCCGCCCTTCTCCGCGGCAACCGATGCAAGAGATACGACCTCTTCCGGAGTTGAATATTTTCCCGGCTGGTAGATAAGACCAGTAGTCAGCCCCCAGCCGCCGTCGTCGAGGGATTCTGCAAGAAGGCGCTTCATCCGGCTGACTTCATCTTCCGTCGCGGCGCGGCCCGCGTAGCCGACGACCGACGAGCGCAGCGTGTTGTGCCCGATGAACTGCACGGTGTTGATCGCCGGCCTCGCGGCGGAAAGGACCTCGCGGTATTCCGCAAGCGAACGCCACGTGAGGCGCTCGCCGAGAAGCGCAGCCCAGTCGGATGAAAGCCGCGCCTCGCCATAACGCGGCGCAACGGAGCCGCCGCACTGCCCGTTTATCTCGGTCGTGATTCCCTGAGATACTTTCGACGGCGCGTCGGGCTCGAGGACAAGATACGCGTCCGAGTGCGCGTGCGTGTCGATAAAGCCAGGCGTCACCAACGCGCCCTTTGCGTCAAGGACATTGCAGACCGCAAGCGCCGCGTCAGGAAGCCCTCCGGGAACGATGTCGGAAATTCTGTCGCCCTCTACGACGACATCCCCGGCGAACGCCTCACGCCCGGTTCCGTCAACAATCGTGCCTCCTCTGATCGCAGTCATGGCCGCGCTTCGGAACGGTACCTGAAAATGGCAGGAAGCTGCGTCCTTATTGCGCTCGCCAGACGGTATCCACCGGAATCCGCCTTCTCAAACGCGACATCCGCCCAGCTCCCGTCGCCCTGCAGCCGCTCTATCGCCAATGGGGGGCGCTCGAACATCATCTCCGGGCAGTCGTCGCCGTCGATGTCGAGGGCGTTTAGGACGAATACGCTCTCTCCATCGCCAGTCTCGCCAGCCTCGCACGTGACCGGCCCAACGCCAAGATAACAGACGCCGCCAGGCATGCGGCCGCCAAGCATGGAGAGCCACCTAACCATTTCTGCCTTGTAGCTCTCCGAGAAGAACGTAGCACTGAAATAAGCGGGCGCCTGGACTGGAAGCGGCTGGGCAAAGGCAAGGACACGGCCGCCGCGACTGTTTTCGAAAATCACGCTTCCCGGGGCTTCGTAAGCAGGCTCGTCTCCCATGCGAGGACAGTTTAGGAGCCGCGTAACGACTCGCGCTCCTTCCGCCATGTCGGTCAAGTCGGCAAGACCGCCGGTCCTAAGCCCGCGCTGCATAGACCCGTCGGAAAATTCATGCAGCTGGATTGTCTTGCGGTTCCAAGGCTTTGCCACAACTCCAATGTCACCAGAATAGCCGTTCTCAGAAAGCCAAAGCGCGGCAGAGCCGTCCGCAATGACGTTTCCGGCGAGAATTTCACGTATCGCGCCTGGCTGGAGCCTCTTAAGCGTATCCGCCGTAAGCGCAGTCACCTCGCCGTGGCGGGCCTTGCCAAACCTATACGGGATGCCAGTCAGGGAAAGATAGCGGTCTCCGAAGTTGAGCTCTATGGGACCGCACGCCGGAACAACGACTCCTCCCTGGCGGAAATCGACTTTCGACGCCCACTCGAGAAGCCCCCTGTTCTCTCGGAAGACGCGGCGATACGCCTTGGCGGACTTCTTCTCATGATAGTTGCCCGTGCGGGTAATCCAGATCTTCGCGCCCTTGCATCCGTCGAGCGCCAGCATCACAAGATGATCAAGGGTCCTGTACGCGCTCGTCGCCCAGAGCGTTTGCGGACAAGTGTCGGACTCCTGCATGTAGATGACTCCGTCTCCGACAACCTCCAGCTGCGAGGCGTACCACGAGCGCATGTTCGCCACGTGAAAGAGATCTCTGCCGTGATACGGCGCTCCTGAGCCGCGCACCGCAGGCGTCTGGCCAGGCGCAGCAAGTATCTGGGCGAACTCGCGCGCATGGCGAAGATGCGCCGCATTGCCGACGACGCACAGCATGCCCGGCGTCTCCCGTCCGAAGTTCTCCCTGATGGTGCGGAAGAACCTCCTTAGCGAATCCACCTTCACCTCTTCCCATACGTCGGCTTCCGCGCTCGGCCCCTTTCCAAGCATGGCCACGACATCCTGCCGAGTCCACGCTCGCCCCGTGCGCCTCGCAAACTCGGCGAGATGCAGGGGGCAGAAGCATCCCGGGATGTTGTTCCAGATGAGTCGCGTGTCGTCGTCCACCATGAAGAAGTCGATCTTCTGCGCGGCGAACGTGCGGCATGTCTTTGCGATGTAGGCAAGAAAGCGCTCGTCCATCGGGCACATGCGATATACGCTCGTGCCGTCGTCCTTGACAGCAAGCTGCCATGGCGTCACGGATCCCGGGAATCCCCCGTGGCCCATCGTCGCCTGGAGGAGTATCCCCTGCTTGACGGGAGAGAGCTTGCGCAGCGCAGCCGCAGTCTCGCCGTAGCGCCTTGCGTAGATCGCGGCCCTGTCTGCGACCGGATCGCCCTCTGGGTTGACGGCGCACGACCACACGATGCCGTCTATGAACGTCGTGTTGCCCTGGTCTGCCGCATCCCTGGCCAGCTCCTCCGCGCATCCGTCGTGGAGCGGCATCACGGAAATCCACCTCGGAATCCCGCAATTCCCGAAACATCCAGCTGCGGCGATTGCCACAGCCAGAAGAGCCGCAAGTTTTCGCATCATGCAATTTTCCACAGGCTGCCTCGTTTCATGCTTGCCGTTTCGTTGCGTTGGTTAGACGATTTGGTACTTCTTGAATGGGCCGCGGTCGTCGTCGGACGTTCCGCGCGACCATGCACGGACAATCTGGCGCACAATTTCCAAGTCTGCTTCGCTTTTGAGATCAGGGACGAGCGCGACTGGGCCGGGAACGCCTGCCGGCGGCTCTACGACAGTGCCTCCGCTTTTCGCCAGCACGTCGTTTTCCTCGGCGTTGCGCCCAAGGATCACGCCGGACCCGTCAGGCAGGCGAAAGCGCCTGCCTGTACCGAGTAGTCCTATAAGCTCGCGGTTGACACGCCCCTTCTCGCCATCTTCCGCGCCAGCCGAAGGCTCCCTCAGCCCCTCGTGGTCCATGAGGTCCTTGAGCTTGCGCGAGAACGCGGCCTCCGTAAGGCGGCATCCGCCTGCAGGGGATGGATAGTCGCGTATCCCGAACTCCGCGGCAAGCGCAATCTGCCTGTCGCGCGAGCGCCCTGAAATGTCGAGGAGAAGGTCTCTATTGATCTTGCCTTCAATCTCCGGGATTGTCGGCTCAAGCAGCTTCGCGGAAAGAGGCCGCAGGAGCCGCCCCGCAAGCCCTGACGCCTTCGCCACAGTGACGAGCGACTGCGAGTTCTGCGACATCGGCCGCTGCCCCCGGACTTCGCCCGTGGCCACGAAGTCGAATCCAAGGCGCTCCATCAGCTCGCCCGCCCTGCGGATCATCAGCGCGTGGCAGTCTATGCACGGGTTCATCGCCCCTCCAAATCCGTGCGGAGGGTTTTCAATGAGCGAAATCTCGTCTTCAAGGAAATCGACGACATGCAGCTTGACGCCAAGGCCAACTGCCGCGGCCTTCGCCTTGGCACAGTCGAAGAACGGCGTGGAGAACGTAACGCACTCGACTTCCGCGCCCGCCCTCTCGAGGACACGCACCGCAAGCTGGCTGTCGAGCCCGCCGCTCATGAGCGAAATTCCTCGGCACTTCGCCATCAGAACTTCCGCTTGTGAGAAAGCACCACGAAAACCGCGCCTATCGCAATCGCAAGAAGGCAGGAGACGCCCGTCACTATCGAAAACGCATGTACGCTCGACTGGAACGGCAGGGATATGTTCATGCCGTAGATTGACGCGACGAGCGTCGGCACCGCGAGGAAGATCGTCGCCGCCGTCAGGTACTTCATCACGTTGTTCAAGTTGTTGTTGATGAGCGAGGCGAAAGTGTCGAGCGTGCCGTTCAAGATGTTCGCGTGGATCGTGGCCGTCTCAAGGGCCTGCTGGTATTCGACCATCGCGTCTTCGAGATAGTCGCGGTCGTCGTCGGAGAGCTGTATCTGCCTCGCGGTGTTGGCGCGCGCAAGGGCGATCGTGTCGGCCTTGAGGGACGTCGTGAAGTAAACGAGCGTCTTCTCGACCTGGTAGAGCTTGAGGAGAGCCTCGTTGGAAATGGATTCGTGGAGCTCGTCTTCCAGTGCGTCGGTGCGTCCGTGGATGTCGTTTATGTAGCGAAGGAAGAGGACTCCCGCATGCCAGAGGAGGCGAAACGCGAAGCGCCAGCTGTCTGACGGGGGGCATACGCGCCTGATCTGGTCGAGGAACGCCGTAGTCACCGGCGTTGCCGCGCTGCATACCGTGATGACGGACGCGCCGCAGAGAATTATACCGAGAGGCACGGTGCGGTATGGCGAGACGGACTCCTCGTCGTCTTCCGGCGGAATCGGCATCGGCACGTGCACGATGAGAAGCGTTGCGCCGTCTTCGTTGTCGAAGCGCGGACGTTCGCCTGTGTCGAGCGGGTCGGTGAGAAAGTCACGGGGGACCTGGGAGTGCGTAAGCACCGCCTCAAGCTCCGTCGTAGAGGGATCCACGAGGTTTATCCAGCAGGAAGAGGCGAACTCAGAGCTCTCCCTGAGTCCTCCGTTTTCCCATCTGTATATCGTCATCATCGTCAGTATTCCCCGTTCATAGGCGCGCGTATTATATCAAAAAGTGGCGATTGGTAAAAGCACCACAGAACAGACTGAAGTTCAGCTGGTTGCCTATGCGCGAACTTGCACGATGCTATTGCAACCCAAAAGCGCCATCACAAGGCGGTCTATTCCAAGGGCAACGCCCGAAGCGGAGCCTATCTGCGGCAGCACGGAAAGGAACTCTCCGTCAATCGGATAGTCGGCCTCGCCAAGGGCAAGGCGCGCCTTTCTCGCCTTGTCGAAGCGGCGACTCTGCTCGTCACCGTCGCAAAGCTCCGAAAACGCATTTGCAAGCTCCATTCCGTCCCAGTAGAACTCCCAGCGCTCCGCAAACCGCTCCCCGTCGCCCGCCGACGACACCTTCGCAAGCGAGGCGGCCTCCGGCGGATAGTCCGAAAGGAAGACTCCGCCCCCCATCTCTGCAATCGCGGGCTCTATCTTCTCGGCCATGTCGAAGTCGAACCTGTCGCCGTTCCACTCCCCTTCCCACGGATCCCAGCCTGCGTAAGTCCTGTATGCCTCGCGTACGCGTAGCGTGCGAAACTCGCCCTTCACGCCAAGCGCGGCCAAAAGCCCCGCGAGGTCGTCCCGCGTCGCCGAGTAGTCCGCCCCTCTGCGGTACCACTCAAGCATGGTGAACTCCGGTCGGTGCCTGTCGCCTCTCTCGCCCTCGCGAAAACACGGCCCAATCTGGTAAATGAGGTCCATCCCTCCTGCAAGGAGCTTTTTCATCTGCAGCTCCGGCGACGCCCTGAGATAGCCGCCGCCGACTACCGGCGGGCAGTCAATGTGCTCCTCCGGCGCAGGAGCCGCTATGCGGACGTCGGTCTCGACTTCGACGAACCCCAAGTCGTCGAAGAACCGGCGTATCTTCCCGACGATCCTCGCCCTCTCGCGCAGCGCGTCGATGTTCATCCAAATTTCGAGAGGTGGCGCGAAAACGCCTCCCCAAGCCTTGTTTCAAGCCACGGCACGACATTCCAGTAGTCGCGAAGGCCAAGATACTCCCCAACCGGACCGGGCTGCCCCGGCCTTACGCCGTATTCGCACTTGAGCATTATGTTTCGCGCCGTCGCCTCCGAGGAGACGAACTCCACCACCTGCGACCTATAGCCCATTATGCGCATTATCATCGCCCTAAAGGAATCCGTCAGTATGTCGCACAGCCTCTCGCGCAAGATCCCCTGCCTAAGAAGCCCGGCGAAGTCCGCCTCTGGCCGCGTCCGTCCGCCGCCCTGGCCAATCGCCTTCTGCAGCTCGTGCTGGCAGCACGGGGCACTGAGGACATAGCGCGCCTTCCACTCTACCGCCTTCGCAAGCGCCTCGTCTGTCGCGGTGTCGCAGGCGTGGAGCGAGACTACCATCGTCGCGGCATACGGAGGGGTGAAAGCGGAAATGTCTGACTCTACAAAGACGACCTTGTCGGAGATGTCGAGCTGCGCGGCCATGCGACGCGCCGCCGCGATTACGTCGCCTCGCCTGTCAACGCCAAATACGCGCACGTCGGGATAGCCAAGGGTCATCGCAAGGTAGTAGTAGAGGCTTATCGTGAGATACGCCTTTCCACAGCCGCAGTCGACTACCGTAAACGGCTTTTCGGCGTCTCCCGACGAAGGGACGTGCCGCCCCACGACATCGCCCACGTTGCGCAGGAACTCGTTGACCTGGACCTGGTCGTACTTTCCGCGCATCGACGCCCTGACGGCGCCGCTGCGGTCGGCAAGCCCAATCGCCTGCAAAAGCGCGGACGAGTCGAAAGAGGTGAGCGGGGTGTTCTTAACGCGGTCGTGAGGGCGCACGGCGGCTTCGCGGTTCATCTCGGCTGAACGAGATACCATCACGCGCCCCTTTTTCGTGACACGCACGTGCAGGTCGCCCGTGGCTGTAATTAGATGGAGCTCCCGTGCGCCAGACTGCCGGACAAAGTCGTCGAAGAGCTCTGCCGCGCCATCCGCAGGAAAGTTCTTCACCTGCACGCGGCCGCCCGCCGACGTCTCGAACTGGAACATCTTCGCCCCGCCTATCTCGACGGGGCGCATCGACATCTTGGTAACCTCTCCTCCGCGGCGGACGCTCTGGACGATCTTCATAAAGCCCTGGCCGAAGACGCGCTCGCGAATCTCGCGCTCCAACGCCTCGCCAAGCCCGATGCTCTCGTTTTCGTCTAAATCCATGTCATGCTCCATGCGCATATTCGAATGCGGTCAATTATGCCAAAACGCAAACCCAAAGTCAAGCCAGGCCGATTCCTTTTCCATCTCAAGATTCGCCTTTGTCTTTTTAGCCATCGTTTTCGCCTTCTTTCGCGCTATCTTGCAGAATTGCGTGTTTTCCCTGCCAAAACCAACATCGTTTAAAGGGTTCCACCCCACAAATCCCCCACAAATCCTAAGGAACCCGAACCAGCAGCTGAAGTCGATAGCTGACTTCTGCGGATTCAAGAGCCAGAACGCGCTCTGCCAGTTCTTCCTGAAAAAGACAGGCAAGACGATGTCCGCCTGGCGGGCGGCGGAGTCTCGCGTCACGGTTCGTTGAACCCCTTGTGGTTCATGAACTCCCATATGCGGTCGAGATACGTGTAGCTGCCGGTGCCGGGCGCGGCATTCCGCTGAAAGCAGTGCCCGCGCGTCGCCAGCGTGTGCAGCTCGCCCTGCACGCCCATGCGCCGAAGCTGCTCCCACGCCTTAACGGAGTTCATCGCCGCCCAGCTGTCAGCGTCGCCATGTACAAACAGGATCGGGCAAGTGTCGAGGTCAAACGAAAACTCCGGCGCCAGGCGCGAATCGTCCTCGTTGCCGCCCTGCGCGTTGCATTTCTCCAGCCCATCGGTAAGGGCATACGC
>Ga0310690_10010994_pt1 | contig 11202 bp, 8 predicted proteins | sample AusTroGonzalo_MG_2_FD_207661 | JGI IMG/M metagenome (GOLD analysis project Ga0310690, IMG submission 207661) | Bovine rumen microbial communities from tropical cattle in Woodstock, Queensland, Australia - Gonzalo_04 (v2) (version 2) | ecosystem: Host-associated > Mammals > Digestive system >...
AAATGAAACTATTGGCTATGGCGTTCAAATGGCATATAGTTATGGTGATAATGTAGATCAAGCTATTCTCAGTATTACTTGTCATCGTAAAATAGAGCCACCAATGGCTGAATGATTATGACTCCAGAACAAAAAAATACCTAGATGGTATTGATGCCGAAGCTTATTATTTGCAATCAACACATATGGGAGATATTGATTTAACAAATCATATTTTTGCTATCTATGCTTACTTTAATAAGTTATGCAAATCAGTTAAAGTTCAAGTTAACTAGTTCTAAACTAACGGTATACAAAAGTTATTCAATTAGCAGGCAGCCAAACGGTTGCCTGCTATCACAATAATCGTACTTTCCAGTTTGGTAACCGCTTTGAGTGGGGATTTTCTTCCAATTCCGGCTATTTTAGATTGCCACTTAAAAAGCATATTCTTTCTTCCATTGCGTCCGAATTGAATTCGGACATCGGCTCATAGAGCCGCCATAATCACGTCCGAAAGGTGTTTTCTTCGTCCATTAGTCTGGCATCGGATGCAGGTGTTCTTTCGTCCATTAGTCTGGCATCGGATGCAGGAGTTCTTTCGTCCATTAGGTCGGATACTATCCGACATCGCCGCTTGCGGCGACATATTCTTGATAGTGTTTTTGAACCGGTATTTGTTTTATTTACAAAGAAATATGCATTTTTTAAAAATAGTTGCTTTTTAGGTGATAGATTTTGACCTGTTCACCCCTCTATATATTATGGAGGGGTATATTTCCTGCCAAAGACTGCCAAAGAGTGCCAATGTCCGCCAAAGACCTACAACGCAAAACCCCGCTATAGTATCTTTGCAGCCGGAAACAGAAAAACAAACCGGCAGGGGGAAGCGGCGCAAGAGTCGCCCGAGAGAGGCAAAAACCATTACAAGCGTTCTTTGACAGACTGACAAGATGAACAGTGGAATTCAACAACCTTCGGAACGGAAACGCCACAATCTTCGGAATAAAACAGCCACAATCTTCGGAATGAAAATGCCACAATCTTCGGAAAAACACATTTGAAATTTGTATATATCATATTTTTTCCGTATCTTTGCAGCGTTTTTAATTCGTAGATAGTCATGGCATACAAACAACGCGTCGCAGATGCCCTTTTGGAGCGCAAACTACAGGGCAAGGGAGCAGTTCTTATCGAAGGACCGAAGTGGTGCGGTAAAACCACTACCGCTAAGCAACTTGTCAATAGTGTTCTGGATCTTGGGGATACGGACGTCTATAATCAAAGTGAGAGGATGATATCGCTTAGTTCTTCCGCCTTACTCGAAGGTGCTACGCCCCGTCTGATTGACGAATGGCAGACCCTGCCTTCCTTGTGGGACACTATACGTTCAGTGGTTGACAGGCGCTCCGATTTTGCGCAGTTCATCCTTACTGGTTCAGCTGTTCCGCCGAAAGAAAAGACACGCCATAGCGGAACAGGACGTATCGGAAGGCTGCGTATGCGACCGATGTCATTGTGGGAGTCAGGAGAGAGTGACGGACGTGTTAGTTTGTCTGCTTTGTTCGAAGGTGTGCAGATGGATGTGCTCCATTGCGAAAACGACTTGCAGCAGTTGGCCTTCTTGACATGTCGTGGAGGATGGCCACAAGCCACTTTGCTGTCAGGCGACTTGGCGTTAGACCAGGCCATTGACTACTATGAAGCAGTGACGAATACGGATATACAGCGCGTGGATGATGTCAAGCGCAGCCCGGAACGCGCACGCATGTTACTGCGGTCCTATGCACGCAACATCGCAGCACAGACACCATACAGCACGTTACGAGCGGATATGTTGCAGCACGACAGCCAGACGCTCAACGAAGATACAGTGATTGATTATGCAGATGCTTTGCGTAAGATATTCGTCATTGAAGATTCCGAGGCATGGAATCCTAACCTCCGAAGCAAAACGGCCATACGCACCTCCGACACGCGCTATTTCGTTGACCCGAGTATCGCTGCCGCAGCCTTAGGCATCGGACCGAATGACCTGATTAACGACTTACAGACATTCGGACTACTGTTTGAGAATCTGGTGGTTCGTGATTTGCGCGTCTATGCCGATGCCTTGAAGGGACAGATATACCACTATCGCGATGCCAACGGACTGGAATGTGATGCGGTTCTACATCGTCGGGATGGCTCATACGGATTGATTGAGGTCAAACTGGGTGGCACGGACAATATAGATGCCGGGGCAGCCACTCTGAACAAATTGGCGGCTAACATTGACACAAGCCGGATGCAGTCACCTGCATTCAAAATGGTCGTTATCGGTATAGGTTCTTATGCCTATCAGCGTCAGGACGGAGTCTATGTCATTCCTATAAGTCTCCTTCAGCCGTAATATTTTTCTTGTCACTCTGTCATAGAAGACACAACGCCCGGAGGCGTTGGCCACTGACATAACAGACAGACTATGACTGCAAGTGCATTTTTTTGAAAAAAAGATGCAATTTAGGTGATAGGTTGGTAGCTGTTTTTTTTGCTATATTATGGAGGGGTATATTTCCTGCCAAAGACTGCCAATGTCCGCCAATATCTGCCAAAGAGTGCCAATGTCCGCCAAAGACCTACAACGCAAAACCCCGCTATCGTATCTTTGCAGCAGGAAAAAGAAAAACAAACCGGCAGGGGGAAGCGGCGCTAATATACAAATCCATATTTTTTCAGGACAACCGCATACAGACCGACAAGAGTAATAAACCGGACAAATTTGAAGTTTAACTTCCGCTTTGTCCGAAATGTAGTTATATTGCTGAAAAACTGGAGCATTATTATTGATATTTTCGGCGAAAATTACTAATAATTTGCGTTTTTTTACTGAAATATTTGCATATTTGCAGAATAAGCAGTAATTTTGCGGACAAATTTGAAGTTGAATTGCAATTTCGCCCGAAAGGATTTCAATAATATGTATTTAAGAGCATTACAACCGCATATCCTGAATGTCATATCTCAATTTCCGGTTATTTCAATAACGGGACCGCGTCAATCAGGCAAGACCACATTATGTAAAATGTTATTTCCCGATTATGACTATTATAATCTGGAAACAGACCAGGATTATGAAGTCATATCTCAAAATATCCATGATTTTTTGCGAATGGAGCGCAGAGGCCTTGTCATTGATGAGGCACATAACTTACCCAAATTGTTTTCAGAGGTGCAGGTGGCTGTTGATGAAGATAATAGCCGCCGGATAGTTTTGTCTGGCAGCAGCAATTTTCAGATGATGCAGCGTATAACGCAGTCGCTTGCAGGCAGAGCCGCCATTGTACGCCTGCTTCCTCTGTCGCTTGACGAATTGGGTGAAGAGGCAAAAACGGACACAGACACTCTGATATACAAAGGCTTCTATCCGGCTATCTGGGGCAAAGGACGCGATGTGAACGAAGTGTACAACACCTATTTCACCACCTACATACAACGTGACGTGCAGCAAATTGTCAATGTTAGGGATTTGCGCCAATTCCGCCGTTTTGTGCAACTCTGTGCCACCCGTGTGGGACAGGAATTCGTGGCGAGTTCAATAGCAGACGAGCTGGCAATAAGCATACACACTGTCAACAGTTGGCTTAGCGTATTGGAGGCTTCATACATTACCTTTACGCTGGCTCCTTATTATCACAATATCGGCAAACGGATTGTAAAGACTCCCAAGCTCTATTTCTACGATACCGGAATCGTATGTTACTTGTTGGGAATCAAGTCGCCGGAAGATGTACACAACTCGTTTATGCGCGGAGCATTGTTTGAAAACATGGTGGTGGCGGATATGATGAAAAACCGCTACAATACCGGCATGAGCAATGTGGATTTGTATTTCTACCGCGACAAGTCACAGAAAGAAGTGGATGTGGTGGAAGAACTTGCATATCCCAATGTGCAGATATTCGAGATAAAATCGGCAACAGGTATCAAGCCGGACTTTTTCAAGAATATGGATTATTTCCGCAAGATTTACGGTGATGCCGTAGTTTCTTCCCGACTCATCTATGATGGTGATTATGAACTTCATAACACCTGCAACGGCATCCTGAATTTCCGCCATGTAAAGTGATTATCTCTTGTCACTCTGTCATAGAAGACACAACGCCCGGAGGCGTTGGCCGCTGACATAACAGACAGACTATGGCTGCAGTGCATTTTTTTGAAAAAAGTTGCTTTTGAGGTGATAGATTTTGACCTGTTCACCCCTCTATATATTATGGAGGGGTATATTTCCTGCCAAAGACTGCCAAAGACTGCCAATACCCTCCAAAGTCCTCCAAAGACCTACAACGCAAAACCCCGCTATCGTATCTTTGCAGCAGGAAAGAGAAAGTCGAAGCGGCAGGGGAAGCGGCGAGAGTCCAATTGTCAAAAAAAAGTTGAAAAAAGATTTGGAAAAACGCTTTTTTTGTTGTAACTTTGCAGGCGCAAAAAAATGAGGTTGCGTGCAACAACCGCACATGAAAGAAGCAGTGTAAGCCAACCGGCATGTCTTGCAAGAAAAGTGTAATAAAAACTGCATTATAACAAGACAAAAACAAGGCTTTCACAACAAAAAACGTCCATTACAACACAAAAACACATCTAATATGAACAAACTCATTTCTTTGGAAGAAGCCGTCGCCAAAGTGCATGACGGAATGACCGTGATGTTCGGCGGCTTTCTGGGCAACGGCAGCCCCGCACAGATTACCGACGCTCTGGTGGAAAAAGGAGTAAAAGACCTCACCATCATTGCCAACGACACCGCGTTTGACAATGTGGCACACGGCAAACTGGTAGCCAACCACCAGGTGAAACGCGCCATCGTATCCCACACCGGCACCAACAAGGAGACCGCCATCCAGAAGAACGCAGGCACGCTCATCGTGGACTACGTGCCGCAAGGCACCCTGGCTGAGCGCATCCGTGCCAAAGGCGCAGGTCTCGGCGGAGTACTCACCCCCACCGGCATCGGCACCATCATGGCTGACGGCAAAGAGGTAATAAAAATAGACGGCAAGGACTATCTGCTGGAGAAACCCCTCGGAGCAGACATCGCCATCCTGCGCGCCAACATTGTGGACGAGGACGGCAACATGGTGTTCCTCGGCACCACACAGAACTTCAACCCGCTGATGGCAACCGCCGCCGACTACGTGATTGTGGAGGCGGAGAAACTGGTGAAACGCGGCGAGATAGCCCCCGAACAGGTACACGCTTTGGGCATTTATGTGGACGCAATCTACGTGGAAAATTGATAATTGACAATTGACAATTGATATTATCTTATGGAATACAGGACCAAATTGAGACTGAGAATGAGCGCGAAGGACGCTCACTACGGCGGAAACCTTGTTGACGGCGCACACATGGTACACCTCTTCGGCGATGTGGCGACCGAACTCCTTATCATGCGCGACGGCGACGAAGGCCTCTTCCGCGCATACGACCAGATTGACTTCCTCGCCCCTGTCTATGCAGGCGACTACATCGAGGCGGAAGGCTGGATTGACCGCGAAGGCAACACCAGCCGCCACATGATGTTCGAAGCACGCAAAGTGGCTGTGGCACGCCCCGACATATCGCCCTCGGCAGCCGACGAACTGGACGAACCCATCGTGGTATGCCGCGCAAGCGGGACTTGCGTGACTCCCAAGGAGTCTCAACGGAAGAGTTGAGAGTTGAAAGTTGAAAGTTGAAAGAAGTTATAAGTTATATAGTTTGAAAGTGACATGGAAAAACTGATTATAACAGCTGCGATATGCGGCGCGGAAGTGACGAAGGAGCAGAACCCCAACGTACCCTATACAGTGGAAGAGATAGTTCGTGAAGCCAAATCAGCAGTGGATGCCGGTGCCGCTATCGTACACCTGCATGTGCGCCGTGACGACGGTACGCCCACACAGAGCCGCGAACGTTTCCAAGAGTGCACAGAGGCTATACTGAAAGTGTGCCCGAATGTAATACTGATACCCAGTACCGGCGGTGCCGTAGGTATGAGTCCCGACGAGCGTCTGCAATCGACCGACACCACTCCCGTGCCGGAGATGGCGACCTTGGACTGCGGCACGTGCAACTTCGGCGACGAGATATTCGACAACACGATGCCCACCATGCGCGCCTTCGGCAAACGTATGCTGGAGCGCGGCATCAAGCCCGAATACGAGTGCTTCGAGATGGGACATCTTGACACTATTCTGACTATGGCTCGCAAGGGACAGGTTCCCGGTGCCCCGATGCAGTTCAACTTCGTACTCGGCGTACCCGGGTGCACACCCGCTACAGTAGATAACCTGTGCTGGTTGGTGAACAAGATTCCCGCCGGCTCGACGTGGACGGTGACAGGCGTAGGCCGCAGTGCATTCCCGATGGCAGCCGCCGCTATCGCAATGGGCGGCAACGTGCGCGTGGGATTTGAGGACAATCTCTACCTGAGCCGCGGCGTACTCGCCAAGTCAAACGGCGAACTGGTGGAGAAAGTGGTCCGCCTCGCCAAAGAACTGGGACGCGAGATAGCCACCAGCGACGAAGCCCGCGAAATACTGGGACTGAAGAAGAGGAGTTGAAAGTTGATAGTTGAAAGTTGAAAGAAGTTGGATAGTTGAAAGTTAAAAGTTGAAAGAAAAGAGTTTTTAGCTTTCTTTACTGCGACAATCAACAACGAACCGACTTAAACAACCAAAACAAAAAAGAAAAATTAACCTAATAAAAAAATACTTTTATGCAGAAACATGGTAACAAGTACGGTGTACACCGCGTAATCGAACCGCTCGGCGTTCTGCCGCAGCCCGCCAACAAAGTCGATAACAACATGGACGAAATCTATGACAACGAGATTTTGATTGACGTCCAGACCCTCAACATCGACTCCGCATCCTTCACCGACATCCACAACTACGCCCGTCAGCAGGCAGGCGAAGGCGCATCGGAAGAGCGCATCATGGAGGAAATCAAGAAAGAGATGCTCCTCAATGTGGAACTGCAAGGCAAGCACCGCAACCGTCGCACAGGCTCGGGCGGCATGCTGCTCGGCAAGGTGGAGAAGATTGGTGACGCACTGAAAGGCAAAATCGACCTGAAAGAGGGCGACCGCATCGCCACCCTCGTATCCCTGTCGCTCACTCCGCTGCGCATTGACGAGATTCTCGCCATCCGCGCCGACGTTGACCAGGTGGACATCAAGGGTAAAGCCATCCTCTTTGAGAGCGGCATCTACGCCAAGATTCCGGACGACATGCCAGAGAAACTGGCTCTCTCCGCCCTTGACGTGGCAGGCGCACCCGCACAGACAGCCAAACTCTGCCAGTACGGTCAGACCGTTGTCATCCTCGGTGCAGGCGGCAAGAGCGGCATGCTCTGCTGCTATGAGGCCAAAAAGCGCGTAGGCGTGACCGGTACGGTAATCGGCATCGCCAACAGCCCCAAATCGACGAAACGCATCAAAGACCTCGGCTTCTGCGACATCGTGGAGAGTGCCGCCGGCATGACTCCCGTGCAGGTGAACGAGCTGGTAAGCCGCCTCACCAACGGCAAGATGGCCGACGTGACCATCAACTGCGTGAACGTTCCCGACCAGGAAATGACCGCCATCCTCTGCACCAAAGACGACGGTATCGTCTATTTCTTCTCCATGGCCACCAGCTTCACGAAGGCTTCGCTGGGTGCTGAAGGCATCGGCGCTGACGTGAACATGATTATGGGTAACGGCTACACCAAAGGCCACGCCGAGTTCACACTGCAGGAACTGCGCGAGTGCCCGAAACTGCGCAAGACTTTCGAGGAGTTGTACGCCTAACCGACATTCGTCATGAACGAAAGCAGAAGACATATCCTGTTTCCCAATGTCAGCGACCAGGACTGGAACGACTGGCACTGGCAGGTGAGAAACCGCATTGAGACTCTGGACGAGCTGAAGAAGTACGTCCAGCTCACGGAGGAGGAGCAGGAAGGCGTGCGCAGCGTACTCAGCACCCTGCGCATGGCTATAACCCCCTACTACCTCAGCCTCATCAACCCTGATGACCCGCACGACCCCGTGCGCAAGCAGTGCATCCCCACAGCGGCAGAGACCCATCAGGCGGAAGCCGACCTGCTTGACCCGCTGCACGAGGACGAGGACTCGCCCGCTCCCGGACTGACACACCGCTATCCCGACCGCGTGCTGTTCCTGATAACGGACATGTGTTCCATGTACTGCCGCCACTGCACACGCCGCCGCTTTGCCGGCCAGAAGGACGACGAGAGTCCGTCGGAGCGCATTGAGAAAGCGCTGGAGTACATCGAGAAGACCGAATGTGTGCGCGACGTGCTGCTGTCAGGCGGTGACGCGCTCATGGTAGGCGACAAGAAACTGGAGTATATCATCTCCCGCCTGCGCCAGATAAAGCATGTGGAGATTGTGCGCATCGGCAGCCGCGTACCCGTGGTATGCCCGCAGCGTATCACTCCCGAACTCTGCGCCATGCTCGCCAAGTACCACCCGATATGGCTCAACACGCACTTCAACCATCCCAACGAAGTTACTGCCGAGTCGCGCCGCGCCTGCGAGATGCTCGCCAATGCGGGTATTCCGCTCGGCAACCAGAGCGTGCTGCTCCGCGGAGTGAACGACTGCGTGTATATACAGCGCGAACTGGTGCACGAACTCGTGAAGATGCGTGTGCGTCCTTATTACCTCTACCAGTGCGACCTGAGTATGGGGCTGGAACATTTCCGTACACCCGTCTCGAAAGGCATAGAGATTATCGAAGGCTTGCGAGGGCACACGTCAGGCTATTGCATACCCACATTCGTGGTGGATGCTCCGGGCGGCGGCGGCAAGACACCGGTGATGCCGCAGTACATCATCTCACAGGCTCCTGGGCGTGTCGTATTGCGCAACTTCGAGGGCGTCATCACCACCTACACCGAACCGCTTGACTATCAGAACGAGTGCCACTGCCCTGCATGCGAGGCAGAACGCAAACGCAAAGTGGGAGCCGACAAAGCGGTGGATGGAGTGATTTCGCTGCTTGAAGGCGAAAGGATGAACATAGAGCCCGCGCACCTGAAACGCCACGAGCGCAACGAGGCGCGCAAAGCATAAGGTATGGACTTTATTGAGGCACTGCTACACACGAAGAGTTGTTCGGTGGTCGGACTGGAGAAGAACACGGGCAAAACCGTGTGCCTGAACCACATACTCCGGAACCTGCCTCTGACAACCCGTGTGGCAGTGACCTCAATAGGGATTGACGGCGAGAGCAAAGACCAAGTGACCGGCACCAAGAAACCGGAAATAACGCTGCGCAAAGGCATGGTGTTCGCCACCTCCGAAAAGCACTACCGCATGCGCCGCATGGTGTCGGAGATACTGGAAGTGAGCAACGAGCGGACGGCATTGGGGCAATTAGTGACCGCGCGAGTGCTGACAGAAGGCAAGGTGATGCTCTCCGGACCGGGTTCAACGGCGGCAATACGACGCTGGATGGACGAAGTGAAGCCTTACGCCGACCTCGTGTTAGTGGACGGAGCATTGAGCAGGATGAGCCTCGCCTCGCCTGCGGTAAGCGAGTCGATGGTGCTGGCTACAGGAGCAGCCTACTCCGCCAACATCGACACACTGGTAAGAAAAACAGCCTACGTGGTGGAACTCATCAACCTCCCGCTTGCGGAAGACAGGGAAGAGGACACGGAGAAGCGGATATATGCGGACGGGGCAGTTACAGACCGCGTGCTGGAAGGAATAATGAACAAAGCGGAAAACGAAGGGAAAGACCTTGTGATACAGGATTTCACGAAGGTGTTTGCCGACCCGATGGTGTGGCACCGCTTTACCAAAAGCCACGCCGTATATGTGCGGCAGCGCAGCAGACTGCTGGCAGTGACAGTGAACCCGACAGCCCCCAACGGCATGATTCTGGACTCTGACAAACTCTGCAGACAGTTGAGCGAAGCGATAGGGCTGCCGGTATATGACCTGATGAAACAGGCATGAAACTGAAAGACGTCATATCCACTCCGTGCGGACTCCGCTATATGGCGGACGCGCTTGACATACAGTCGGGCGTGGCGCGCCGCATGCTGACGGAGCAGGATATGATGACAGAGCCCGGCATTATCAGCGCATATTACGACACGCTGCAGCAATACAGGGCCGTGGTCGCCGAAGTGGGCAACATGATTGGCGTGAAGAACCTGCAGTTCCGCCTTACGGGACTGAAAGACCTGCGCACCACCCTGCAGAACCTCGAAGCGGGACACACACTGGACGACATAGAACTCTTTGAGGTGAAGCATCTGGCCATGCTCACGGCAGAGACCGGCAAGCAGGTCGCCGCGCTGCAGCTGCCCGCCACCCTGCCCGACCTGGAGGAGGTGGTCCGCCTGCTGGACCCCGAAGGACTGCGCATCGCCACGTTCTATGTCTATGAGGCATACAGCGAAAAACTGCGCAGCCTGCGAAGCGCATTAGACAAGAATCCGACCGACGAGCAGATATTCAACCAGGTGCAGGAAGAGGAACTCCGCATAAGGCAACAGCTGAGCCGTGACCTCCGCCCGCACGCAGGCATGCTGCGCACGGCACAGCAGACCATAGCGGACATTGACATCATGCTGGCAAAAGCGCTGCAAGCCGACCACCGGTCGCTCTGCTTCCCGCGCATCGGCACAGAGACGGCACTGACAGAGATGTGGAATCCGGAAGTGGAGGAGGCGTTGCGCCAACGGGGAAAAACCTATCAGCGCAACTCCATACAATTCGGTGCGGAGCCGACCATACTGACAGGCTCCAACATGGGCGGAAAGACCGTGGTGCTGAAGACCGTCGGACTGTGCCAGTACCTCATGCAGTTCGGCTTCGGCGTTCCCGCAAAGCAGGCGGTGATGATGCCACGCGAGGAAATCTGCTGCTGCATGACGGACGGGCAGTCAATGACAGAAGGCCTCAGTTCGTTTGCCGCCGAGATGCGGGCCATTGACAAAGTGATACATGCCGCCCGCGAGGGAAGGAACATCCTGGCTCTGATTGACGAGCCTGCACGCACCACCAACCCGACGGAAGGGACGGCCCTTGTGTCGGCACTGATAGAGGTGCTGAAGCCGACCGGAACAAGTGTCCTGATAGTGACACATTATACAATTAACGCACACGCATGCCCGTGCATGCGCGTGAAAGGGATGGAGAACGGGGAGATGAACTACGAACTGACACCCGCCAAA
>Ga0310690_10010995_pt1 | contig 11202 bp, 12 predicted proteins | sample AusTroGonzalo_MG_2_FD_207661 | JGI IMG/M metagenome (GOLD analysis project Ga0310690, IMG submission 207661) | Bovine rumen microbial communities from tropical cattle in Woodstock, Queensland, Australia - Gonzalo_04 (v2) (version 2) | ecosystem: Host-associated > Mammals > Digestive system >...
CATCAGTGCGATGATGGGGATCAGGACTCCCGAAAGCAGGAATGTGAGGATCAGGTTGTTCCCTCTGAACTTCTCCCTGGACAGAGCGAATGCGGACATGGCCGCAACAACAAGGTTCAGTGCAGTAGTGACAATGGCCACTATGATCGAATGCAGGAACATCCTCGGCAGATTGCTGATCGAGAACGCATTCCTGTAGTTCGAGAACTGCCAGACCTCAGGCAGTGCGAACGGGCTCTTGATGTTGAATTCAAGATTGGTCTTGAACGACGAGATAAGGATCCAGACAAGCGGAAGGATCATGAACAGCAGGAAGAAAATCAGGAAGAACCACTTGAAGAACTTCGCAAGGATATCGACCGGTCCGAGTTTTTTTGTTGTATTCATTCCGATGCCTCCTTACTTTTCCCTGCTCAGGACTGAGCGGATCACACTTATCATGATTCCTCCGAGGAGGATGATCGTAGTTCCTATCGAGTTGCCTTCAGCCCACTTGGCCGAGGACAGCTTTGTGTAGAGGAACGTTCCCATGGTCTCTGTCACGTGGTTGGGTCCGCCTCCTGTGAGGAGGTATGTGGATTCGAAATGCCTGAATCCGTACGCCATGGCCAAGGTTATGGCCGTGATCAGAACGGGTTTGAGCATGGGAAGCGTGACATGTATCTCCTGCTGCCAGACGTTGGCTCCGTCTATCATGGCAGCTTCATACATGGTGTCGTCTATGCCGAGTCTGGATGCGAAGATGATCACCATGAAATATCCGAAATAGAAGACCTGCTGGACAATGACGGCTACCAGTGCCGTATTCATGTCACCCAGCCAGTTGGTGCCGTTGTTGGCACCGAAGATACCCAGAATGGCGTTGAGGACGCCGTTCGTCGGGTTGTAGACAGCCTTCCACATCATTGCAAGGGCGGATCCCGAGATGACGGTGGGAAGGAAGTAGACTGTTCTGAACAGTTTCCAGCCCTTCGGCTTGCGGGCAAGTACAAGGGCCATGGTCATTGCAATGGGAACCTGAACAAAGGCCAGTACGAACGCCCATATGAAGTTGTTCCTTATTGCTTTCAGGAATGTAGGATTCTTGAAGAGGTTTGAATAGTTCTTGAAACCCGCGAAGTGCATGGTCCTGAAGTTGGACCAGTCCGTCAGACTTGTGAATATGACGGTGAATATGGGGTAAATGAAAAACAGTCCGTAAAGGACAAAGGCCGGAAGAAGGAAAAGCAGTATGCCCTTCCAGTTCCTGTTGAATTTCCTTTCAGCTAGATTCCTGCTCATAGACATTCCTTGAAAACAAGACAGGGACCACCGAGGGCCCCTGTCTTGCGAAGATTTGAAATCACATCACACTTGCGATCTGTGCGACGAACTGCTGCGGTGTGAGAGCGCCCTGGATCATGGCTGCGAGAGCCTGACCGAACTCCGCTACGACATCGCTTGTTCCGATGCAGTTCTCCCAGTAGGCGATGAAGCCGGAAGCCTCATTGATTCTTGCCTGGAGGTCCTTTGCGAGCTTGGAGGAATTTGCCAGAGGCTCGTACTTGACTGCGAGGACAGAACCAGCGTTGGAGACGAGCTGTGCGTTCTGAGCTGTTGTGAAGTACTTCAGGAACTCGATGACAGCGGCTCTCTTTGCGGGATCCTTTGTGTTTGCTGCGGCAAGGTTGGACTGGACAGAACCGATCAGGACGTCCTTGTAGTTGATTGCCGGGAAGAATGCGAACTCTGTTGTTGCCTGGCGTGCATCGTCAAGGTTTGCAATCCACCACGGTCCGTTGAGGTAAGCTGCTGTCTCTCCGCCCTTGAAGTGGCTGTTTGCGACAGGAGCTGTGGCTCCGATGACATCCGGAGTCGTGTACTCTCTGACCATCTTGCAGAGGATCTCGGCTGCCTGGACGTAGACAGGATTGGTAGCCCAGTCGTTCTTGATGTTGTCGAATGCACCTGCACCGCCGATAGATCCGCAGATGGATGTGTACCAGAGCATTGAGAACCATGCGTTAGTTCCACCGGTCATCTGAGCTGTTGCGTAGTATCCGGCCTTGGTGACCTTCTCGCACATTGCCCAGAACTCATCCATTGTCTCAGGAGCTTTTGTGATTCCTACGGCGTTGAGGATGTCCATGTTGTACCAGATTGGGACATAGGCCATCTCGTAAGGAAGTGACTTTGTCTCGCCGTTGATTGTTGTTGAAGCGACAATGCCCTCTGCGAACTGTCCGCCCCACTCTCCCTTGAGATCGGCTGCGAAGTCCATCAGGAGGTTGCTGTCATAGTATCCGTAGAACTCTGCCTGCGGCTTGACGGAGAATATGTCCGGCGGGTTTCCGGCACCGAGCTGTGTCATGATCTGAGTGAAGATGCCGTCGGCATCGTTTGTTCCCTCGAGGGTGACATGTATCTTTCCGGCATGAGCCTCGTTGAAGTCCTTGACGATTTGCTCGACATACGGACCCTTTGTATCAGTTCCTGTCCACCATGTGACGAACTTAAGCTCAACTTCTTTGTTTGAACTCTCTGAAGAGCCCTGTGCAAACGTGAATGAAAGCACAAGAGCGAGCATCAGAAATGCGATTGTGAGTTTTTTCATCTTTTTCTCTCCTTTTTTTATCGATGAAGAAAAACAATTATTTTCTTACTGAAAGTATCACATGGCAATTTAATTTTGTAAAGAAAAAAACGCTTTCCGAACAGCGTGTTTTGATATTAGAATCTAAACTATGATTACCAACGACAGCATTCAGACAGGCATCGATCCGGTAAGGGCAACGGATATCAGACACAGGAACATCATGGCCGTTCTATCGGCAATCTATGCATCAAGGAACCATGGCGGGGCGTCACAGTCGGACATTGTCACAAACATAGGTCTTAAAGCTCCGTCGGTCTTCAGGGTTTTCTCCTATCTTGAGCAGAACGGCTACATCACACCCTGCCAGTCCTCCAGGACCATACCCGAGTCCCGCAAGGGCCGCCACCCTGTCTATTATACCGTCTGTCCTGACGCTGTCTATTCAATAGGAATAGAGTTCTGGTCCTCATGCCTCTCGCTCGGAGTCTTCAACTTCAATCGCCAACGCATCTACTCCCACATGGAGATGCTGGACGACAGCGTAGATGCCGCCAAGGTTGAGGAATTGATCTGCAGCCTGACGCGCATGGCCGTTTCCGAACTTGGGATTCCCGACGAAAAGATTGCAGGAATCGGAATCGCCGCTCCCGGAAAGGTCAACGTGGCCACCGGTTCTGTCGTCTATTATTCCAGAATAAAGGGAATGGAGAACTATCCCCTCAAGGAAGCCGTGGAGAAGAGCCTGGGCTACCGTGTTCTTGTCCACAACAACTGCAGCGCCTTGGCCTCCTCGGTATACAGATACGGCGACAAGGATCCGGGAAAGGCAATGTTCGCCTTCCTAGTCAGAGGAGGAGTAAACGGAGCCATGGTCTCCGAGAACGGCATCTACACAGCCGCCGACGGAACCTCCCTTGAGGCCGGACACATTCCCGTAAGCTTCGACGGACCGCTCTGCAGCTGCGGACTCAAGGGTTGTCTTCAGGCCTATATGCTGGAACTGAATGCCCAGATTGGCGGAAAAACCCAAGATTCAGTCCTGTTCTCCTCGATTACGGACATCAAGGACCCCAAGGCCGATGCAATCCTTGAAAAGGCGGCTTTCTATATGTACTCGGGAATGAAGACCATCCAGAGATCACTGTCTCCGGATTCGTTCCTCATAATCTGTCCGTCTATCTTCGTGGCCGAGACCCTTGCCGAAAAAATCAGGGTTCTTTACAAAGGCGCCAGGGACTATTTCCAAAACAGGATACCCAGCGTGTTTGCAATGGCATATGACAATGTGGTTGCTCAGGCTGGAGCATCGGACCTTGTCATAGACGCCTTTTTTGAATCTTAAACCAATAGGAATATGCCTGTTACCAACAAACAGGCATAAACGACTACTGAGAAAACCTTATTATTGACTCTTCTTACAATCAGATTTCCGGCAATGATTCCTCCAATAACAAACGGAATCATGACCAGGGCAATTCGCAACATCTCTGTGGTTATTGAGCCGTCAAGAGCATAGGAAACTGTCAGAATCGAGTTGAGCGTCACCCACAGCATGCACATTGTCGAGCGGAAGCTGTCCCTGTCCTTTATTGCGGACGAGGAATAGATGATTGCAAGAGGTCCGCCTGAGGAAAACATTCCGTGAATCACTCCGGCTCCGACCAGAGCAAGGTAGGAGTACCACTTCACATCGGCCTTCTCCCCTTCCTCTGCCGAACCCCTGCGGCGGGAAAGGATGTAGAACTGCACAAGCCTGAACACTGATACCGCGATTATGAAGCACGCAAGTATCTTCTTGAGAATTGCCGTATCCACCATGGACTGAAGGGCCCTTCCCACGAACAGGAAAGGGAACATCAGACCGACAATAATCAGGTAGTTCTTCCAGTCTATCTTCCTCCAGTTCCTTATGATTACGGAAAGCTGCGGGATTATGGCGATCATGGTCAGGATCACAACCCCCGTATGCATTCCAAGAAGCGCTGTGACGAACGAAACCGCAGTCACGGCTCCCCCGAAGCCCGTTATGACCTCAAGCGTGAACGAGAAGAATACGACTATGCCGGAAAGAACTGCCGCTGACATATCAGGATATGGGATTCACCCTGCGGTTCTCGCCCAGAAGCCCTATATGGACTCCCTGGCTGACAAGAGGCTGCCAGTCCTTGTGGGTGATCATGTACTTGTTGGACATGTGTAGTATCCCGGATTCCGGATCTCCGTTGGCCTTGATTGAGGCCTTCAGGTCAGGATCGATCGGGCTGTTGGTGCCCATCGGCAGGATGATCACTGTCTTGTATCCGTTTTTATCCACTTTACAGGGTGCAAGGTGCAGAATCTCCGGCTTAAGGAGAAACGCACATCCCTTGGGAATGTAGAAGACTTCGGCCTTTGAGGAATCAACATGGTCAAAATCAACCAAATCCTCGGGAAGAACCCACCACATCAGACAGTCTGTGATGGCAATGGTCAGCTCCGGACCCTTGTGGTACTCGCATCCGTTCATTGAGAAGTTGGGGCCGTTGCAGTAACCTATCTGAGGAACAAGACCACCGTAAAAAGCACAAAGAGCCTCGTCGTTCTCCTTTGTGTGCAGTTCAGGGATGTCGGCGACATAAGTGTTGCGCTCGGGAACGGTGGTGGTGCGGTCTATGTATGCGGCTATGTCTTCAAAAACCGGGGAGCTGACCACACGGGCGTAACGGGAGAATATCTTCTCGTCAACCGTGTGGATCACAAGACCCGGATTTTTCTGTCTGAGAAGCGACAGCCTGTCCATCAGCAGAGCTCCTCCAGAAGCGGATAGATGTTCTCCTTTGTGGCAACCGGAAGCTGGTTCCACATCTTCGGATCGTCGAACGAACGCTCGAAGTTGCAGTCGATCTTGTCCGGAGTAAGCTCGATGCCAAGGTCTGAGAACTTCTGCGGCTGTCTCAGGTATACGGTAAGCTCGGCCACGTCCTTCTGAAGGGCGCTGACAAGCTTGTCCACAGTCCTCAGCTGCGGATGGAAATGCTTCGATACCTTGGCAAGATACTCCTTTGTGCAGTCATTCTGACATGCCAGAGCGAACACACCGTTAAGGGTGAACGCGCAGGCGGTACCGTGGGGCACATGCCATGTCTCGCTCAGGACAAAGCTCAATGCGTGGCCTGCTGCGGTTCCCGTAAGGTTGAATGCCATTCCGGCTACGCAGGAAGCATGGAGCATGCGTTTTGCAGCCCTATATGCTGCCTCGTCCACAGGCTTTCCACCTATGATTGCAACACTTGAGTCGTACATGGTGCGGATATTTGAAAGGACTTCTATTGCGGCTTTGACCGAAAGCTCAAGGGTCTCCGGCTTAGCGTTCCTGTTCCAGATGGACTCAAGGGCATGGTCCAGAGCATCAAGACCTGTCGAAGCCACCAGTGCCGGCGGAGCCTTGACGACGAAGTCCTGGACAAGGACAGCCTTGTGAGCGTGCATCAGAGGAGATCCCAGTGTGTACTTGCGTCCGTTTTCAGATGTGTACACACCGACCTTTGTCACCTCGCTTCCTGTTCCCGCGGTTGTGGGAAGAAGGATCAGAGGTGCGCAGCGCTTCTCTATCTTCCGCTTTGGAGAGTTACCCAGATAATCGTCCAGAGCACCTCCGTTGGTCCTGAGCATGGCAAGTGCCTTGGCGCTGTCAAGAACGCTTCCACCGCCGATTCCCACTATGACGGAGCATGTGGAGAATGCCTTGTCACCGAACATCTGCATGATGTCGCTTGTACGCGGATTTGGCTGGACGTTGTCAAATACAATAGCCTCATCCTTGGAGAATGATGCAATTAACCTTGCTTTTGACTCAATCGGGGCATTGTCAGTGACAATTGCTATCTTTCCATCCGTACCGGAAATACGTCTGAGAACGGCTTTTGTGATGTGCTTGCACTCAATGACCTTAAGAGGACTGAGCGGGGAACTGATCATTTGAAGTTCTCCTTCTCAATGTCCTCGACAATGTGGAAGTTCTTGGTCAGGAAGTCCTTCTTGAACTCCATCTTCTGTGTGAACTTCATGGCAAGCCATGCATCCACGATTTCGCAGCCAAGGAACGGTGCCGTGACCCAGCCGCCCAGTGTGATGACGTTGGCATTGTTGATGATCTTGGCTCTCTCGCCGGAGAAGATTGAATCGACCACACAGGCATAGATGCCCTTGTGCTTGTTGGCGACAATTGCCATACCCTGACCTGTTCCGCAGATCAGGATTCCCTTCTCCGCCTCTCCGTTCTGGATGGCCTTGCATACCTTGGGAGCCTGCTCGACGTACGGATGCGGCTCGTTCTCGTTGGGGATGCCGAAGTCCAGGATCTCGATGTCACTCCTCTCCTTCAGATGCTCGACGATTGCTTTCTTCATGGGATATCCGCTGAGATCGGATGCGATGGCGATTTTCATAGTATTTCTCCTTGTTGTTCCCTTTTCATTTCTTCAGAAGCGACTTTGCCTTGGCGCAGATGTCATCGGCCGAAAGGTTGTATGCCTTGACCAGATAATCCAGGTTTCCCACCTGTCCGAAACGGTCCTGAACACCGATGTAGCCCATCCTGCAGAAGACGTTCTCATCCGCAAGCAGCTTGGTCACGGCCATTCCAAGGCCTCCGTCTACCTGATGATTCTCACATGTGACCACAACCCCGGTCTCGCGGGCCTTGGAGAGGATCAGATCCCTGTCCAGAGGCTTCACCGAAAGAGCATCGATCACTGTGGCTTTTATTCCCTCTTTCTCAAGAAGTCCGGCGGCCTTGAGGACCTCCTGCATCATCACGGCACCGAGACCGATCAGCGTAACGTCATTGCCATCCTTCAGAAGCTTTGCCTTTCCGATTTCGAACTTCTCGTCCGGACCGTAGATGGCGGGAGACTTCTTGCGGTGCAGCCTGAGATAGCAGCATCCCTGATGCTTGTACATCTCACGGACAAGACCGCAGACAGATGCGGCGTCGCTCGGCTCCAGGATCGCGAGATCCGGTATCATGCGCATCAGTCCGATATCCTCGAACGGCATGTGAGTTCCGCCGTTGTAGACGGCAGAGACTCCCGGGTCTGTTCCTGTAAGCTTCACGTTCAGCTTGGCGTAGTTGCTGCTGATGAAGAACTGATCGAACGTCCTGCGGGCCGCAAAGCATCCGAATGTGGCTGCGAACGGGATGAACCCCTGAACGGAAAGACCGCTTGCGATTCCGACCATGTCAGCCTCTGCTACTCCGACATCGATCGCTCGCTTTCCGAATGCATCCTTGAACGGCATTGTTCCGGAGGCCTTCATCAGGTCAGCCTCAAGAACCACAACGCGGGGATCCTCCGCAGCAAGCTCCATCAGTGTGCGGCAGTAGGCCTGCCTCATCTCGATATCCATATCCTTCACTTCAGCCATGCGGGAACCTCCCCTTTGTAGAGTTCTTTGACTTCATCCAGAGTGATGTTGGCGTTGTGGCTTCCTACCTGTCCCTCGAGACGCGGGAAACCCTTTCCCTTGATTGTGTCGCAGATGATCATCTTTGGCTTTCCGTCAACCTTGTGAGCGGCGTCGAACGCCTTCTCCAGGGCCTTGAAATCATGACCGTCAGCACGGTAGACATCCCAGCCGAATGCCTTCCACTTAGCCTCGATGTCCTCGATTCCTACAACCTGCTCCACTGTTCCGTCTATCTGAAGCTTGTTGTAGTCGGTGATTGTGATAAGGTTGTCCAGACCTTTGGCAGCAGCGAACATCGCAGCTTCCCAGTTCTGGCCCTCCTGAGTCTCTCCGTCTCCGATGATGCAGTAGCATCTCTGGCCGTTTTCCTTGAGCTTTGCACCGTATGCTATTCCGCAGGCGGCTGAAAGACCCTGTCCGAGGGAACCTGTGCTCATGTCTATTCCGGGAGTCTGGTTGCGGTCACAGTGGCTGGGAAGCCTTGTTCCGCCCCTGTTGAGGGTATCCAGCCATTCCATCGGGAAAAATCCCTGCATGGCGAGCACGGCATAGAGAGCCGGGCCGCTGTGACCCTTGGAGACAACCAGCATGTCGCGGTCCTCTCTGCGCGGGTTCTTCGGATCAAGGTTGCGCATCTCACCGTTGTAGAGGTAAGTGAGTATCTCGATTATCGACAGGGCACCTCCGACGTGTCCCACACCAAGGCTTCCGATACAGAAGAGGCAGTTCTTTCGAGCCTCTGCGGCAAAGGCCTTCAGTTCGTTTTCATTCATATCAGTTCTCCTCAGAACCCACATACCGGGATGCCCAGCATTCTGCAGAGTTCTTCAAGTTCAAAAGCAATATCGGCATAGGCAACCACAAAGTGAGGCTCCCAGCCGTCCTTGACAGATCCATAAACAAGCTCCTTTGCACTGCCTTCGGTTTTCACAACAACGGAGGCGCCCAAAAACTGCTTCGGCTTGTCCAGCGCGCTGCCCCGGGCGATGAAAGCACGGAAAGATCCGTCGGCATCTCGTCCGATCCTGAATACGGTGACGCTATCGCAGGCCTTGCAGCCGAAATCCATGGCAGGCCCGATCTTCCTGTTGGGATGCACACCGATCGAAGGTCTTGAGGCCAGAGACGGTGCGCACATTCCGCAATGCCAGTAGGTCACTGTGTTCTCCTTCTCATCCATCGAGACCGGATCTCCGAAGAACACGGCCTTGCCCGATAGCCTGGATGCCAGGAACATCGAGATTCCGCCGTACATGTCGCTTTCACAGGCACTTGCAATCCCCATGTCATTGAGCATTGAGAGCACGGCGCAGTTGGGTGTCCCGAACTGTGTGAACAGGTCAGGCCAGCATCTGGACCCTATGACCTTCACATTGTTCTGCTCGCAGAAGTCCGAATACGCCTTCATCAGGCGGGCATAGCCTTCCATGTTCTTCTCGGGAATATGGTCATAGTCGCAGCATGTGGAGCAGAAACCGTCCAGATACTGTCTGCACTCATCGAAGCTGTATGACTTCGCCTTGTCCAGGATCTCGCTCAGCTCCACAGAGATAAGACGGCTACCGAACACACGCAGGACATCACTGTCCAGAGCACGACCGAATCCGAATCCTTCAGGTGTGGTACCGATGGCTGCCACCCTGCACTCCCTGAGCTCTTTCAGCGTCCTGACGGCACAGGCATCTGCAAGAACAGCCCTCCTGACATCGGAATCGTCAGGCGATCCGAACACATAGCCGAAGCTGCTCTTCCCAAGGCTTTTCATGACATTTGCAGCGGAATACGCTCCGGTGAGAGAGTTCAGTCTTAGTCTCTTTCCGTCGATCACAGGCTCTTTAAGTGTCCAGAGCAGAAGCGGAACGGACGGGAAAGCTGCCACAACCTCGGAACAGTATGCCGAGTTTGCGAACGTTATGTTCTGAAGCACGATCAGATCCGGATCAACCGATGCCAGAAAAGCCTTCAGGTCGGGAATCGACAGCAGCATCTTCTGCGGGAAGACCGCCTCTTCTTTGAAACAACTGCGCATCAGAGCGCATGACTTGTCGAACTGGTCCTGCGCCACTTCAAGATCGAATGTCGGAACACCGATAGGGATATATACAAACTGCATACGACCTCCGTCCTGCAATTATTTTCTTACTGAAAATATAGCATTACACGCAGGACTTGTAAACATTTTTTTCATTGAAAACAAATACCGAGGCCTGTCCGTTTCTTGAACAGTTGACCCAATTCTTCCCACATCAGCGACATCAAACCCCACCCTGCCCAATCTGGAGAGTTTTGGTAACGCTCTTGAGGTTGGTAACGCTCCTGAGGTTGGTAACGCTCCTGAGGTTGGTAACGCTCCTGCGGTTGATCAAGCTCCTGAATTTTATGATTCCCTGCTCATCTTTCTTGATCCTACAATCACGCCACGTTTCTGCTCCAAAACCAGGAAAGAAACATGCATCCATTACAGTTCAATGTAATACGGACAGATATTCTCGTAATGTCCGTCCTTCATTCTGAATCCGCCGGGAATTGTTCCAAGCTGTTTGAAGCCCAGGCGTTCGTAAAGATGCCTTGCGTGTATGTTGGTTTCCACGACAGCATTGAACTGCAGAATTCTGAAGCCCAGTTCCTTTCCAATTTTCATACAGTCAAGGACAAGCTGCTCTCCTATATGCTTTCCACGCACAGCGGACGAGACTGCATAGCTTGCGTTGCAGATATGGCCGCATCTGCCGACATTATTGGGATGCAGGATATATAGACCAAGTATATTCCCGTCATCATCAGCCACGCCACAATAGCTCTGGGAGGAAAAGAACTCTGCTCCGGTCACATCATCCAGCAGTTCCTCCTGAGGGAAAGCAATGCCAGCCTCAACCACCTCATTCCATATCGAAATCATCGATGGAAGATCATTCGGATTGTATTTTCTTATAATCATTGGTGTCACCTCTAGCTGAGTTAGTGCAGAACTGCCTTTTTCTCCTTTTCGCTCTAACTTTTTCGAAAAATGGTAGTGCAAAACTCATAAAATAGCCTATATGGCACTAACTCAGCTTGTAAAGTGCAAATATTGCACCAGAGCCATCCAGAAAAGTGCAATACTCTATTCGGATTCCGTGCTGACAGTCTTCGTTGCCCCGCAGACAGAGCAGGTATAGGTTGTAACTTCACTGTCGGTG
>Ga0310690_10010998_pt1 | contig 11199 bp, 6 predicted proteins | sample AusTroGonzalo_MG_2_FD_207661 | JGI IMG/M metagenome (GOLD analysis project Ga0310690, IMG submission 207661) | Bovine rumen microbial communities from tropical cattle in Woodstock, Queensland, Australia - Gonzalo_04 (v2) (version 2) | ecosystem: Host-associated > Mammals > Digestive system >...
TCGCCTCGTGATGCCAAGGCATCCGTCGTGCGCCCGTATACGCTTAGCAGGAAGAAATCCCGCCTCTCGCTTACGTTGCAGTCTAAATTCTACCTTCTGTTTCCATGCTCCCGGTTGTCAAAGATCGCTTGCATCCTCTCGGACGCGACGCCCGCCCCGTGGGGCGAACGGAGGGATAGTTTATCAAATCCCCCGCGGCCCCGCAAGGGGGTAAATGAAGAAAAATGAAAAAAGTTGCTTTTGGCGGTCCTCCCACAGGAAATCGCCCCCTCAAGCATCCCTTTCCACTACCGCAAGAGGGCAGAATTTGGTATCATGTCCGCCGATGGAAGCGAACTCATTCAGAAGGTGTCTTGTCGCCTGCTGGACCGCATGCGCCGCTTTGGGCGCATGTGGCGCATCCACACCCACATACTACGTGATCGACCTTTCGGGCGGACCGAACGCAGATGGCTATCCGATGGAGATTCTCGAAGGAGAACCGTCTGGCGGCTGGACGGACGAGCACAAGACGACAAAGCTCGTCCTCCGCCGGATCGAGGCAGGCACGTTCAACATGTGTAACCAGACGAACGTCACTCTCACGCGCCCCTTCTTCATCGGCGTGTTCGAGGTGACGAGCGCACAGTACGCACAGGTGATGGGATCCACCAATGGCGAGGGTGACGCACGACCAGAAGCAGGCATCAGTTACAACACGATCCGCGGCAACTCTTCGACATACGCTTGGCCAGGTTCCGCGAACGTCGATTCTTCGACGTTCATCGGCAAGCTACGCGCAAAGACCGGCATCCCTACTATCGACCTTCCTACAGAAGCGCAGTGGGAATACGCCTGCCGCGCAGGAACCACGAGCGAGTACAATCGATCAGACTACGAGCTGGATGACTTGGGACGGTACGATGGGAACGGTGACGACGGGCACGGAGGTGACGAGTATGAGTATAACAAGACAATTGTCGGCTCATATCTCCCGAACGCATGGGGGCTCTACGACATGCACGGTAATGTACGCGAGTGGTGCCTAGACTATCATGGTTCGCTGACTGGCGGCGTCGATCCCGTCGGTGAGACAAACGGCAACTGGCGCGTCATGCGCGGAGGTGGTTATGAGAGCCAAGCTGCAAACTGCAAGAGTTCATGCCGAGAAAGCAACAATCCTGTTTCTGCTGCCGAATACGATGGCTTCCGCATCGTCTGCTTTCCTGCCGAGATCGTACATTCGTCTACGCCGTACGAGGGTGTCTACGATGGACAAGGACACGGCATCGAAGTTGATGTCGCCACGCCGACGAACGCCGTCACGTCCTACTCCCTGTCGGAGAACGGGTCTTATCAGACCGATCCGATACTTTTCACCAACGCGACGGACGGCGCCGTGACTGTATGGTACAAGGTCGAGGCGAACGGATACGATACGGTCACGAGCAGCAACACGGTTACGATAACAAAGGCGACATACGACATGTCTGACGTCGCATGGGACTACGACGAGCCGTTCGAAGGCGACGGCACGGAGAAGTCGGTCGAGCTGCTCAATCTGCCAATCGGCGTATCGGCGACATACACAGGCAATGTGGCCATGGAACCCGGCACCAACACAGCGCACGCCGTATTGTCCTACGATGGCGTGAACTACTTCGAACCAATTGTCGCCGACCTGACTTGGGTCATTCTGCCACCCATGGAACTTGGCGTGGAGCAGATTGTCGGCTACCCGACGACGGTGGGGACGAATGGCGTCGGGCAAGTGGAGGGGATCGTCGATACGACAGCATCTGGCTTGCGCTCAGTCTGGCTGACGGGAGAGGACAATTCCGATTCCTGGTTCGAGGTCGTGGTGACGAACGCGTTAAGTGTGTCATTCGACTGGAAGTGCTCGTGTGAACTGTTCAGCAAGGGCGGTCCCTGGGATTACCTCATGTTCTCCGTCGATGATGGCCCGAGGCTTGACTACATTTGCGGTATTACAGACTGGACGAACGTGACTTTCTCGCTGAAGGGCGAGGGCGTACAGACACTACGGTGGACCTATCACAAGGATCCCGCCGACGCAGCGGGCGAAGACTGCGCGTGGGTGGCGAACGTTGTCATCACGTACGCTCAAGAGCCGGAGATACGCTTCACGGCCATCTCCGTGGAGGAAGGAGAGGTCACTGTCGCCGTGTCCATGACGGTTGGCGAGACGCCACAAGCCATTTCCTCTACGGAAGTAAAGAATTGGCTGGAAGCAACGAGCGACTTGTCCGACTGGGTGGGCGGCACCATCCCAATATCCGTAACAAACCTGACGGAGGGCGTTGCCGAGACTGTCCGATTCAGAGTGACATTTACTGATGGCGCGCCGCCGCGCGCGTTCCTTAGAATCAGAGAAAAATGAAGACAGCAAGGAGATGAAGACATAATGACAGCCGAAGAGATATGCTCGAAGGTGAACGGTACGCTCGCCGTACCAGTCGAGGACGCGTCCGCGACTGGCGTGTACGTGGGCGACCTGCTTTCCGACGTGATGGGCCACGCCGGCGAGGGCTGCGCGCTCGTCACCATACAGAACCATCTCAACACCATCGCCGTCTGCACGCTAGTGGGCTGCGCGGTGATAGTGATCTGCCACGGCCGCCCAGTGCCGCCCGACATGGCTGAGGCCGCCGCGCGTGAAGGAGTGGCTATCGTAGTCACTCCCCTCTCGCAGTACGCCGCCGCCCTCGCCCTCTCCAGCCTCCCGCCGTCGGAACACTGACCGTGAAGTTCGACCTGCACATACACAGCTGCCTCTCGCCTTGCGCGAACCTAGAGATGTCGCCTTCCGAGATCGTCGCGCGCGCCGTCGCCGCCGGCATGGGCGGCATCGCGCTCACCGACCACCAGAGCGCCAGAAACACGCCCGCCATCGCAGAGTGCGCCCGACGCGCAGGCATCGCCTGCCTATACGGACTCGAGGTCTGCACCGCGGAGGAAGTCCACACACTCGCCCTCTTCGACACAACGGAACAGGCTCTCGCGATGACCGACTGGGTCTACGCCGCCATGCCAAAGCGCGTCAACGACCCCGACACCTTCGGCGACCAGCCCGTCGTCACCTGGGACGACGACATCGTCGAGATGGAGTGGCGCATCCTCGCCATGGGTTGCCGCAAGACGATTCCCGAGACCTCCGCGAAATGCCATGAGCTTGGCGGACTATACCTCGCCGCGCACATCGACCGCAGCGCGTTCTCCGTGTATTCCCAGTTGGGCGGCATCCCGTCTGACGGCGCCTTCGACGCCGTGGAACTGTCCCGCACCGCAGACGAGACGACATGGATTCCGAAAGCGGAAGGCTACGCCGTCACGCGCAGTTCGGACGCGCACAACCTCGACGATGTCGCGCGCGTCTGGACGGAAGCAGACCTGCCCGCCTTCAACGTCGCGGCGCTAAAAGCGGCATTCGCCGCCCGCGCCACGACGCTTTCGCCGCGCCTCACGACGTTCTAGGGTCTGTCCCCTCAGCGGTTGAAGGCGCGGTGCGCAATGTCGGCGCGATGGAACGCGCCGTCGAAGGAAATCTTCGCGACTGCCGCGTACGCGGTATCGACTGCGGTGCGCAGATCCTTGCCGAGGCCGGTCACTGAAAGGACGCGCCCGCCGGAAGTGAGGGTCTGTCCCTCCTGGGCCTTGGTGCCGCAGTGGAACACGATCGCGCCAGGCACCTGCGCGGCATCGTCGAGCCCCGCAATGGGCTTGCCCTTCGCGTAGGAACCGGGATAGCCGCCGGAGGCGACGATCACCGTGGCCGCCATCTCATCATTTACGACAACGTCGGCCTCGGAGAGGTTGCCCTCTGCGCACGAGAGAAGGACTTTCGCGAAGTCGCCGCCAAGGCGCGGCAGCACAGCCTCTGTCTCGGGGTCGCCGAACCGCGCGTTGAACTCCACCACGTTGATGGCGGAACCGCTAAGAGCCTTCTTGCCGCCGGGCGGCGTGATCATGAGGCCGGCATAGAGGACGCCCCTGTAGACTATGCCGCGCTTCTTCAGCTCACGCACGACCGGGAGGATGATCCGCTCCTTGATGTCTGGCATCATCGCCGACGTCACCACGGGCGCTGGCGAATAGGCTCCCATGCCGCCGGTGTTTGGTCCCTTGTCGCCGTCGAAGACGCGCTTGTGATCCTGGGATCCCGGCAGCAGCACGGCGTTCTCGCCGTCCACGAGCGCGAGGATCGAGCACTCCTCGCCGTCGAGAAATTCCTCTATGAGCACTTCCGCGCCGGCAGAGCCGAACTTGTTGCCGACGAGCATGTCGTCGATCGCCGCTTCCGCCTGCTCGGCCGTCTCGGCCACCACGACGCCCTTCCCGGCGGCAAGTCCGTCGGCCTTGATGACGACGGGGAGACCGTACTCCGGCAGGGCCGCCTTAGCGGCGACCGGATCCGTGAATACCTGTGCACGCCCTGTCGGAACGCCCGCGGCGTTCATCACTTCCTTCGCGAAACGCTTGGAACCTTCCATGCGCGCGCCGGCGGCGCACGGGCCGAACGCCTTCACTCCCACCTCGGCGAGCGCGTCCACCAGTCCCTTGCAGAGAGGCGCCTCGGGACCGACCACCACGAGGTCGGGCTTGTTTTCCGCCGCCCACGCGGCGATGCCCGCCACGTCCTCTGCGCCGAGCGCGAGGTTGGTCGCTAGCGCCGCTGTGCCGGCGTTGCCGGGAGCGCAATAGAGTTCATGCTTCGCTTCGTCCTGCGCAAGACGCCAAGTGATGGCGTGTTCGCGCCCGCCGCTGCCTACTGTCAGGATTTTCATGGCGACAGTATAGCATATTTCAGGCGGTGCCGCCGTCACCAGCCTTTCATGATGTTGTCGGCGCGACGGATGTAGGCATCCTGCTCGGACTTGCTCATGTCGTTCCACCGCACGTTCCAGCCGCAGACGCGCACCTGGAGGTTCTCGTACTTCTCGGGATGCGCCTGCGCGTCGCGCAGCTCCTCCGCACTGAACACGGTGAACTGAATCACGCTTCCGCCGTTCTTGTGGAAGATCTCCACGAGCGAGCGCATCACCTTGAGGCCCTTCTCGCCGTAGCATACGGACGGATGAAGCATCATGTCGAGCGGATAGTCGCCGGGAAAACGCGTGACGTCGGATGCGGCCAGCGTGGCGACAAGCGCTGTCGCGCCCTCGGTGTCCGCGCCCATCGTCGGGGACATGTTCTTCGATATCTCTTCGCCCTTCTTTCTGCCGTCAGGCGTCGCGCCCGTCTTCGCGCCAAGGTAGATGAACTGGCGCGCGCTGTGTCCGGAGGCGAGGAACATGCCGCCGCGCGAGTTGGGCTTGCCGTTCAGCTCCTTCGCGTACGTCTCGGCGATCTCCGCGCCCAGCGCGTTCGCCTCGGGATCGTTGTTGCCCCACTTGCGCTTCGAGCGGAGCATCCGCAGGCGCAAAGCCTCGTGTCCCTTCCAGTTCTCGGACATGACCTTGCCGAGTTCCTCAAGGGTCATCTCCTTCTTCTCAAAGACGATCTCCTTCACGGCCAGGAGCGCGTCGACCGCCGTGCCGAACCCAGCGGAGAGGATCGCCGTGTTGTTGCCGTGCGGGCAGCCGTTCGCGAACGCGTCGCGCCGCGTGCGGAGCGCGTGTTCGGTCGAGAGGGTCATGCAGCACGCGGGATTGACGTCGGACAGCACCTTCTCGAACTCGAACGCGATCTCGCGGCAGCGCGCGGTCCGAGCGGCGAGCCGCCGCAGGTATTCGGCCTTGAAGGAGGGGAAGTCGCATATCCAATCGGACGCGCAGGAGCGCGTCCCTCCCGTTGCGGACACGGGAGGGTCGCGCTCCTGCGCGACCGAACCACGACACGCCTCGGCCAGCATCTCCTCCACGGGCTTGAGGATGTTCATGTAGCCGCATCCCGTGCGGTTGCAGCTGTCCGCCAGGTCAAACTCGTAGCAACCGCGCATGACCATCGTGCGGCACGCTTCGTCGGACGCGCCGCACCACTTCTTGAGCGCCTTGGCGGCAGGTTCCTCGCCGATGAAGGCGATGGAACGGTGCCGGCGCGCCATGTCGAGCATCTTGTCCCACGCCCAGTCAGGCGTGTTCGGCGCGACCTTCACGAGGAACTTCGGCGTGGTGAGCGCGCATTTGTCCATCACGTCGAGGATGATCTTCGAGACGTGGTTGAACGCGCTCGTGCCGTCCTTGTTCGTGCCACCGAAGCCTACGGGCTGGTTCCAGTAGTTGTTGATGGACCCCCACTGCCAGAGGAAGTGCTTGAGCTGCTCGCGGAACTCGGCTTCGGTGGTGCGTCCGGCGGCGATGTCGGCGTCGTAGTACGGCGTGAGGAACACGTCGAGCTCGGTGAGCGAACGGCACTGGATGCCGTCGAGGTGCTCGGACCAGACGAAGTAGAGCCAGATGAACATCATCGCGTCGTAGGCGGTTTGCGGCGGTCCGTTGCGCAGCCGTTCCAGGCACGCGATTTCCTTGGCGAGGCGGTTTGCGCCGCCAAGATGGCGGCTCTCCATATTTGGAGCCGCAGTATGGAGAGCCGCCGTCTCGGCGGCGGTATTATGGAGAGCCGCCGTCTCGGCAGCTGGACAATTCGCTAGCCGCTTCTTCCCCTGTTCAATAAACCGATCGAGCCCCGAGAACATCGCGTCCATCGCGATCCGCTGCCCCTCATAGAACGGATCACAACCACTGGGACAACGGGCATCTTGCCCGTTGCATGAACGGTTGTCGCTGCAGGCATATTTTTCCAACCGCGCCTTCATCCCGGGGAGACCGAGCGACAATATCACGCGCCAGTCTGGCACCGAGTGGTCGAAGTCCTGCCACATGTTCCACGCGCCACTGGCGTTTCCAGCGCGCCATTCCTTTCGCACCCACCCTGGAAGCGTCTTGGCGTTGACCTCCCCCGCGCGTTTCTTGATGACGCCGCTGATCGGTCGGCTCCGGCGATCCCACACGGCAATCGCGGGAAACCAGTCGAGCGGCGACACGTCGATGGACTGCCTGTTCACCTGTTCAGCAAAGCACTTCGCCTTGGTGATCCACCACGATTCGCCCGCCGCTTTCGCATCGGCGACAATCCGCGCAAGCTCCGGCTTGAGCGCCTTCTGGCTCAGCCCCGTAGACTTGTCCGTCACGTCCTGCCGGAACTTCCTGCGCAGGTACGTATCGGTGTCCGTGATATTCTCCACGTAGGGATCCCACCACGTCGTGTCCAGCGCGTCGCGCTGCTTTGCGGGTGCCGCCCATAGCGGGCATCCGACCTGCCAGGCCGAGATGAAGGCGGCGATGTAGCCGACAATGCTCTTGCGAGAAATCTTCATCGCGCAGCCCCTACGGTCTCGATCCGAGCGATGTATTCGTCCTGCTCGTTCCTCGGAATATCGTTCCAGCGGATGTTCCAGCCGGCCACGCGCACCTGGAGGTTCTCGTACTTCTCAGGATGCGCCTGCGCGTCGCGTAGCGTCTCGGGGGAGACTATGTTCACATTGAGGGCCGTGCCGCCGTTCGCCATCCAGAATTCTACGAGCGTGCGGAATGCGGCAAGTCCCTTGTCGCCGGAAACGGTGGAGGGGTGTATCATCACGTCCAGGACGCTGCCGCAGGGGAAGTTCTCGGGGCGCACCTTCGCGTAGCTCTTCAAGGTGCCGGTGATGCCGTGGATCTCCGCGCCGACCGACGGCGCCATGTTCTTGGAGAGGTGCTCGCGCGCCTTGCGCCCGTCCGGCGACGCGCCGGCCGAGCTTCCGAACTCGATGAACGCTCGCGAATGGAGCCCGTACACCGTCCACTTGCCGCTGCGCCCATTCGGCTTGCCGATGACGTGCGTCGTCAGCGTTTCGATCACATCCTTCGCCAGGTCGTCCGCGAGCGCGTTCCCGCATCCCCACTTGAGCGGCGAACGCTTGACGCGCAGGCGCAGATCCTCGTGCCCCTTCCAGTCGTCGGCCAGGATCCGGCCGAACTCGGACAGCGAGAGTTCCCTACGGTCGTAGACGAACTCCTTCACGGCCAGCAGGGCGTCCACTGCGGAGGCGAACCCCACCTCTCCCATAGCGGTGAAGTTGTACGTCATGCCAGTGGAGAACGCGTCGACGCCTCGCTCTAGCGCCGAGTCGATCGCCAGCGACAGCACGAGGGCCGGATGGATCTCCGCCAGGTGGCTCTCGCTCTCGTTCACGATCGCCATCAGCCAGTCGGCGTTCGCCAGGAGCTGCCGCTTGTACTCGGCAATGAACGCCGCGAAGCCGCCGGCCTCGAGGCCCGCGCAGGCCGGGGCGTTGGTGGCGCATCCGGCAAGGATGTCCATCGCCGGCTGCAGCAGGTTCAGCCGGAATCCGCTCGTGCAGTTGCCCCTGCCCTTCGGCAGATACTCGTAGCAACCCCAGATGAGCAGGTCGCGGCGCTCGTCCTCTGAGAGGCCAAGCGGCTTCATGGAATCCGCCATGCCTTTCTCGTTCATCAGGACGAGCGACCGGTGGCGACGCAACATGTCGAGGCTCTTGTTCCAGATTGCGTCCGGCGTGTTGCCGGCAAGCTTGATCTGAAACTTCGGCGTGGGAAGCGCCTCCTTGTCGACTACGTCGAGGATGATTTCGGAAAGCGGATTGTATTCCGTAGCACCGTCTCGCTTCGTGCCGCCAAGATAGATGGGGTGGCCCCAGTAGTTGTCAATGGAGCCGAACTGCCAGATGAAGTGGCGGAATTCCTCGCGGAAGTCGGCCTCGGTGGTCCGCCCCGCCGCGATGTCGTCGCGGTAATACGGCCACCAGAGGCGGTCGATGTTGCCGAGCGTGCGGACCTGGAAGCGGTTGACGTGCTCGGACAGGATGAAGTAGACCATCGTGAACTGCATCACGTCGAAGCACGTCCGCGGCGGCCCCTTCGCCAGGCGCTCCAGCGAGGCGATCTCCTTGCGCATCATCGGCGAGTCGGCGTCCGGATGCGCCTTGGCGGCAGCGATGAGCCGATCGACGAACCGCAGGATCGTCGCGGCGGCGGACTTCTCGGCGCGGTAGAACGGGGTGTCGGCCTCGTAGCCGTCCACGCGCGCCTTCATGCCGGGGAAGCCGAGCTTGAGGATTACGTCCCAGTCGGGCGCGGAATGGTCGAAGTCCTTTCCGTTGGCGCGGCCACGCCCAGAATCGTAGAGGGCCTTGATCTCCTTCTGGAGGCCGGGCGAGTAACGCGCGTCGATCGTGCGCGCGCGGCGCAGGACGACTGCGGTGAGCGGGCGGTCCCAGCGGCTCCACGAGGCGATGGCGGGGAAGCAGTCGAACCTTGAGAACCCCACCGCCATGTTGTCCGCGAGATACGCGAACATCCGCGCCGCCGTGTCGGCCCAGGGTTCCTTGTCCTCCCATTCCCTGGCCACCTGCGCAACACCTTTCTTCAATGCGGCGTTGTCGAGGCCGGTGGCCGGATCGCTCACGTCCATGCGCCACTTCCACTTGAGGTAGGTGGCCATGTCGCGAATGGCCGCCGGAGGCTTCTCGCGGCTCGTGGTGTACTGTTCGCGCCCCCTCCATGTCGGCACGCCGCCTGCGGGTATCTCCACGCCCGTGGAAAGAACCTTGCGCGCATGGCGGCGCAGTAGCTCCAGCATTTCACGGTCGAGCTTATGCCCGTGCCAGTTCTCGTACTTCACGTCGGCGCGGCCCGAGTCGAGGATGCCGAAGCGCGAGCCGGCGAATCCCCAGGCGCACCATCCCATGCCGAGTTCCTCGAAGAGACGGAGGTTGGATTCGAGGAAGCGGAGCGAATCCGCGTGCGCCGTGTGGTTGGCGCAGCCGAACTCGCCCACGATGCACCACACGCCCTTTGTGACGGGTTCCTCCCATCGCTTCATGTTGATGTCATAGATACGGTTCATGCCTTCGTCCGCGAACTTGCCGGACGGCGTTGCGCCGTCAAGGGCGGGCATCGGGTCCGCCGCGTCCCATCCGGCGAAACGGCGGTGCCACGCGACGGTTTTCATCGCCTTCATGTCCATGCCGAACTCGACACGCGCCGTGCGGCCGTCCGCGCCCTTGGCGACGAGAACGCGCGGCATCGCCCAGTCGCCTTCCACCACCTGTACCGACAGTTCTCCGGCGGGTTTCGCGAGCGTGAACGTGACCGGGGACAGCAGCATACCGCGCCACGGACCCTTGCCGCGGTAGCGGCCGAGGTGTGTCCAGGCGGGATCGTTTGGTTGCGGCTTCAGCGCAAATGACGCGACTTCCGCACCGTCAGCCTGGACGGCGATGCGGACTGGGCCCGACACCATGGACAGTGCCAGTTCGTAGTTCGCCGCCGGGGCGTCCTTCACCGTGAACGGTCCGTGCCAGTCCGGCCAGCGCGGTCCGCCCAGGCGTCCGTCGGGCCGGTTGCGCTTCGGCGGCCACGTCGGCGGATAGGGCGACACCTTGTCGTCCTTCGGCGCATTGATCGTGTCCATCCCAAAGTGCGAAAACTCGCCGGGCGCGTAGCCGCGCCCCGCCTGGCCGACGCCAGGGATGCCGTAGAGACCCGGCACAGGGATGTTTCCGCCCGCCCAGCCGTCCGCGACGATGAAGCGCTTGGGATCGATCTTGCGGATCGCGGCGATGAGCACGCGGCAGACGTGTTCGTACTGTTCCATCGTGCCGAGGTTGCTAGACGGTTCGTTGATCAGGTTGAAGAACAGTTCTTCGCGGGGAATGTCCTTGTACCGGTGCGCCAGCATCTCCCAGTGGAGGACGGCGGCGCGGAGACAGTCTGGATCGGTGTAGATGTTGCCCGGCTCAGGGTCGGCCCGAGGGACGCAGTACTCGCCGGGAATCCTGTGGAGACAGATCATCGCGACGATCCCGTGCTTGCGCGCAAACGCGATGCCTTCGTCGAGCGGCTTAAGGCCGGCTTCATCGATAATCTCCCTGTTCTCAGACTTGCGGTCCTTCACCCAGCAGCGGTAGTCGAGCGGCATGCGGACGAAGTTGAATCCCCACTCTTTCATCCACTTGAAGTGTTCTTCCTTGAAGCCGACATGTGGGCCAGCCCGGCGCATGCCCTGCAGGTTGAAGCCGTGCGGCGTGAACGACGGCTTCCACTCCGCCGCCGCGCCGCCGTAGTCTTCGCCCGCGCCGACGGCGATCAAGCACAGCCCTGCCGCAAGCGCAGCCAACGCCCTCCGCATGACGCACCTCCTACTTGAAGATGACGGTAAATCCGCTCGCAAGCGAGCACG
>Ga0310690_10010999_pt1 | contig 11199 bp, 4 predicted proteins | sample AusTroGonzalo_MG_2_FD_207661 | JGI IMG/M metagenome (GOLD analysis project Ga0310690, IMG submission 207661) | Bovine rumen microbial communities from tropical cattle in Woodstock, Queensland, Australia - Gonzalo_04 (v2) (version 2) | ecosystem: Host-associated > Mammals > Digestive system >...
GGGTTCCTGGTGCCGTTCAACCCGTGCGCCTGGACGCTCTCCTACGAGTATCTTGCGAACATCCTCTACGCGCTCTTCGTACGCCGGCTTGGTCGCGTCGCGCTTGCGGTGCTTTCCGTAGTCGCGGGTCTCTGGACAGCATCGTACGTGCTGCACGTGGATCTCAACGCGATCTTCGGCACGTCAAGCGAGTTCCTCGCGCAGGTCGCCGCGCGGAAGAGGGACACAATCGAGATCGGGTGGAGCCTCAATGCGCAGCACGTGTACGGGGCATGCGTGCGGCTCTTCTTCCCGTTCCTGTTCGGGATGTTCCTGGCGAGGACCGGCTGGAAGATACGGATTCCGCGCGGCGGGCTGGCGATCTGCCTGGCGGTGTTCCTGCTTGTGCTGTTCGTGCCGATGCCGTTCGGGGGCATGTACCAGAACGGAGCGTTCGAGCTCGTGGCGCTGATGGTGGTGTTCCCGCTTCTGCTGCTGGCGGGAGCGGGCACGGAGGTGACGCACGCAAGGACGGTGGCGGTGTGCACATTCTTCGCGGAGCTGTCATATCCTTTCTACATGTCGCACTATCCGTTCATGAAGATCCACAACTGGTGGGTGCGGACGTACTCCGCCGGCTTTTCGGCAGGCTTCTGCGTGGCGCTCGGCGTATGCGAGTACCTCGCGCTTGCCGCGCTGGCCTACGTGATGATGCGCTTCTGGGACCGCCCCGCTAGGCGAATGTTCTTGCGGGTCTCGTCACGAGTGCATCCCACCTCCTAGCGTCCGACATCGCCCCAACCGTGCGCCCGCGCGGGAAAGGCCGTTCCGCTTGTGTCCGCGCCGCTCGCCAATCGAAAGATTGGCGTCGGGCGCGTCCTCTTCGCGGTCCGTCCTTTCCCGCATCGGTTTGCTCGGCTGCGGGGGCGATGCTCGGGCGCGGGGGCACGGGCGCGTCTGGCCGCTCGGGAACGGGATGCCGCCGTCTACCGCGTGGGCGTGCGCCGTAAGCCGCCCCCCGCATCCGCCGGAGCGGGCCATCCGGCTTCGGCGGAATACCGCCTTTGCCGCCTGGCCTCGCTCCGTCGGCGCGGATGAGCGCCCCGCCGCCCGAGCACGCTCCGCCTCTGCATCCCGTCCCCGCGCGGCCGCCGCGCTGACGGCCAGATGTTGTTTCTTTACGGCGCAATCGCGAGACGATTGCGCCTACCCCTACGAGCGTTCCTCTCAGGGTTTAGTTTCGGTAGCCTCAGTGGTCTCGAAGCGGTGACTCGCTTCCCGGAGGCGCGGGGTGGCGGATGGATGCGGTGGGCCGTTTACGAGCACTCGCCGCAGGCGAGTGAGCGGAACAGGACCACCGCGCCATCCGCCACAAAGTGCCTGGTGCTGTCTTGCGTTCAAAAAATGTTGGTATGGGTACTTGACTATCGATAAAGAATTATCTATAATATGCGCCGTCTTCCACCCCGCTGGGTTGAGACGGGAACTTAAGGCCGCGAGGCCGAGGCTCTCGCCCCGGAAGGCGCGGCACGCATGGGATTTTCTCCCCCTTTCTTCCATGTGTCCCGCGCCTTTCGGGGCGAAATGCTTTTTCGGGCGGCGGGTTTTTGGTAGAATGGGCGGAAAACGCCGCCAGAAGGGTGGCGGAACCAACAAGGAGAATGTCGATATGCGATTCGGACAGAAGACTGGAATGCTTGCGACGCTGGCGGCCGCGCTGGCGGCGGGAACGCTTTCAGGCGTCGAGAAGCTTGCACTGGACGGGCTGTGGGACTTCCGTCTGGAGAAGGGGAAGTCGCTGGAGGAGGTTTCGCTGCCGGCTTTCGAGGCGAACGACAAGATGACGGTTCCCGGCTGCTGGAACGCGATGTCGCGCTACTTCAACCAGCACGGCACCGGCTGCTACAGGCGGCAGTTCACGCTGGCGGCGGATGCGGCCAACGCGTTCCTCGTGGTGGACGGCGCTGGGTTGCGCTCGCGCTTCTGGATTGACGGGCGCGAGATCGGCATGAGCAAGCTACCGTGGAGCAGGTTCGAGTTCGCGACAGGTCCGCTCTCGAAGGGAACGCACGAGCTAGTGGCGGCCGTCGATTCCGTCGTGGACAACACAAAGGTGAAGCTTTTCTGGGACTTCTACGACTTCTATCCCTTCGGTGGATTCCACCACGGCGTGTGGCTGGACGTGCAGACGAAGCCAGTAGAGCTTCGCCGCGTGGTGGTGCGCACGCGCGACATCAAGACTGGCCGCGTGGAGCTGGAGGCACAGTTCGTTGGCGAGGGTGCGCCGGCTGACTTCGAGGCGGAAGTGGCATTTGACGGAGGAGCAGCGCAGAAGCTGGCGTTCAAGGGGCGAAGGGCGTCGGTTTGCGTGCCCGGCTTCAAGTTGTGGAGCCATGATACGCCAAATCTGCACACGGTTTCTGTTATCGTACCAGGCACTCAGCACCAGGCACTCAGCACTCGATTCGGCATCCGCCAGGTGGGCACGGCCAACGGGCGGATCACGCTCAACGGACGCTCCGTCTATTTGAAGGGCGTCAACCGGCACGAGTCGCACTACGAGTTCGGCGTGACGACGCCCGTGCAGCTCATGTACGAGGACGTGCAGAACCTCAAAGATCTGGGCGGCAACTTCATCCGCGGCAGCCACTACGCGCAGTGCGAATCGTTCCTTGACCTCTGCGACGAGTTGGGTGTGCTTGTGTGGGAGGAGTCGTTGGGCTGGGGCAACAAGCCCAAGCAGCTGAAGGATCCGGAGTTCTGCGACCTGCAGGAGGAGGAGACGCGCCTCATGGTGCGCAACTCCATCAACCACCCGTGCGTGATCGTGAGCGCGTTCCTGAACGAGCCGGACTCCGACCAGCCGGTGTGCAAGGTTCTTGTCGACCGTCTCATCGACACTATCCGCGCCGAGGACTCTGGGCACCTGGTGACCTTTGCCTGCCACCGCAACCTGAAGGACATCTGCCATACGAACACGGACATCATAGCCTACAACACCTATCCGTGCTGGTACTCGTGGGAGATGGACAACGGCTCTGCGGAGGAGATGCGTCATAACATCCGCGCCTGCCACGAGGAGATCGTGGCCTACTTCCGCAACCGCTACAAGGACAACCGTCCGATCATCGTGAGCGAGACGGGCGTGAAGGCGGACTACGGCGTGCGCGATCCGCGCGGCAAGGCGCAGTACACCGAGGACCATCAGGCCGAGTACGAGCGGATCATGCTGGAGGAGATGTTCGCGATGAAAGACATCGCGGGCGTCGCCATCTGGCAGTTCACGGACTGCAAGACGTACACGCGCACGCGTGGTGCGCGCAACCGCTCCTACGGCGTGAACACGGGCGGACTCTACGACCTCTACCGCCGCCCGAAGCTCGTGGTCGACGAGGTTCGCGCCTTATACAAGGCCAAGAGCGAGTCGGACTAGCATTGGAAAACAAGGATCCTACCGAACAACCAAGGATCGCGGCGGAACGGCCACGGCAAACGGACTGTCTCCCTTGGCCGATATGGCCGTAAACCGACGGTCTTCCCCTGTGATGTTCACGATAAACGTGCGGCGCCGTCCATTGCCGTCGCGCCACACGGTGCCGAACACCGCCGGAACCTTGAACTCGCCCACCTTGTCGCGATTCCATTTGACTTCCACCATCGGAACTTCGTCGACGGGAATCACTTCGCCAAGCAGTTCGCCGTAAAGGAAGAAGTCGAGGTTGTCGAGTCTTGCGCGGCAGAGCTTCCGAGTGAACTCCGCATATTCCTCCTTGCCCTTGTCCATGAGCAGCGTTCCATTCCACCCGAGCTGACAACCCCACAGGAACATGCGCGCATGAAGCGCACAGTAGGAATCGAACGAATCGTTTTTCGACTGGCTGCAGCCGAAATAGAGCGCATACCCGGAATAGACGGCGGGAAGAAGCGGCACGTCCTCCGGCCTGTTCCCGAACCACGTGAGGAAGGCGTCGAAACTGTCCATGTACGGCTCCGCCGCAGCTTCCGACGTCAACGCCGCACCGCGCTTCACGGCTTCATCGCGTATCGGCTTCATCAGCTCGCGGTAGCCCTGCGTCCAGAAATCGCCGCCGCCCAGCCTGTGGCCGTGCGAAGCGTCATGACACGGCTGTGGCAGGGAGCAGGAAATCTGATCAAGGTAAACGCCGTCGACGTCCAGCTCGTCAAAGAGCCGCGTGGTGTTTTTCGTCACCGTCTTCTTCCAGAGTTCCGTCGTCGGACACATTCGCGCGAGGACATTTCCGTTGTGGCCGCATCTGTACGTATGGTACGAGCCGTCCGGCTTCTTGCACGTGTACGGGAGTGCGTTCGTGAAGCTCGCGATCTCGTCGTCCCAGAGCGACCCGTTGATGTATGGCATGTAGAATACGTCGTTAGACTTCATCCATGCGGCGGCTTCCTTTATGCCGTTCCGGGCGGGGAACATCTCCGGATAGTTCACGTCGAACGGCGAGTTGTGCCAGTTGTACCAGTGGATGCCTAGCGGGACACCAGGCAGTGCCGCGCGCATCTGTGCCACCTTGTTCGTGACATCCCCAGCGTCCTTGCCGCTGTAGGGGTGCATCCAGTATCCGACATTGCCTATTTTCCTGCAGAAGTCCTTTCGTTCCTTGAGCGGACCCTTCGACGCCCACACCTGGTTTGTCGCCCAGGCGCGGTAACGCTTTGCCGCGATCCACCAGTCCCCTTCGAACGCTGCTGTCTCAATGGCATAGTCGGGCGCGTTTGCCGCGCCGGGGCGACCTTCGTCGGGACACCTGTACCAGATCTTCATGTCGAGCCCGCGCGTGTTGAACGCCTTGTTCTGCGACTTGCCGTCCAGCGCCGTGAACTGCAGCCCCGCGCCGTCCTTCATGAACGCAAGCGTCTGCACGGGAACGAGTCCGTGCGGGTAGAGAAGGTTGTGTCCTTCGGAATACCGCTCGTACAGCCGCCCGCCCATGTTCCCGGACGGCAACAGCGCGGATGCCGTGTTCGAGACTACGACATGGCGGATGATGGGATACTCCACTTCCGCAAGCCCCCACGTCTTGCTGCGGTTCCTGACCTGGATGCGCCACTTCGCGCTCTCCCCATCCTCGGCCAGATCGACGGCCGCCGCGACATCGACGACGTCCTTTTCGTCTCCGAGCGAGAGACCTTTCCAGAGAAACTTCAGCCGACCGTCGGAAGTCTCGACGGAGCGGCTTGAAGGATCATGATTGGTCAGCAAGCGCTTTTGCGACGGGCTGCCGTCTTTCCAGAACTTCAAGGACCACAGCCCTGCGCGGCTGCCATCTGACGTTCCGTCGCCGAACAGGACGCACTTTCCGCCCAGCTTGTTCTTTATCGCCAGGCAGTCGAAGCCGCGCTCTTCCGAATCGAATTTGATCCTGATCCCGCCGCCGTCAAGGACTGGCGAGGCGTATGCCGCGGCGCCTATGGCCACGAGAAATGCGGCAAGACCGTTGCGAATCATGTTGCTAAACACATCCCCTTAATTGAAGATGATTATCATGCCGGAAGAAATGACGTTGAGGACGAGGTAGCCATTCTTTTCCGCCACCTCGTATCTGCGGCCGTCAAGAACCGAGGCGGCAGGTTCCACGTCCAGGAGGCTGGCCGCACCTGCAGAGACGCCGGAGACGAGGGTATGCTCGCCATCCCTGAGCCTGTCGCCGTTGATGCGAAGCGTCGCCTTGCCAGAAGAGGGCAGCACGAGCGTGGAGCACGGGAGCGCGAGCTCTCTTCCAGAATTGGTGTATTCGAGCGTCGTGCCATCGTCCAGCGAAATCGTGCCGTTCGCAAACACTACTCCGTTTGAGAGGACGACCGTCACTGTGTCGGTGAGCTTATACGTGCCTGTCATATCCGGCGAAGCGGAGGTGACGATGTTCGTGCCGTGCCCCGCCACGGTTATGGATGACGTATCCTTGGTCGTCTTGATTCGCGCGTCCATCGTGACCGTGCGCGGCACTCCCACCTCGTCGTCGGTATGTAGCGTGAAGTTTATGTTGTCTAGGTTTCTGCTGCCGTCCTCATCCTTTGCGCCTTCGCCAAGTATGAAGTCATAATCCTTGGTCGAACCGCTTCCAAAGGTGAAGTCCGATTTCCAGGGGCGCAGCGTCGTTTTGTGAAGTTTGCTCGTCACCCTATAGTATCCCGCCTTATCCGGCTTGATATTGAGGCCGCCCTCGCCGATGAAGATCGTAGAAGTGGAGCCGCCGGAATTGACTCCGGTGCCATGCAACGCGACAAACTTGTCGCTGTCGATTGTGAGCGTTCCCATCTTCAAGACAGCACTAGCGTTGGCGGCACCATAAGCGGAAGAAAACGTGTGACCGCCAAGCCAGCATTCACGAGAAGGGTTGGCAGCGACAAGCGTGAAGTTGCTGACGACGTATGCTCCCTTGCTCCAGCTCCAGAGACAGTTGCGTGCTTCTGTCCCATTGTCACCGGGTGTGGGCGAGGCGTTCTCAACGTTGAACGTCGCGCCCTCGCGGATGTAGAGCGTACATGTATTCCCCGTCTTCTTCACTGAAAGCGACGAATTCTCGTTGATCGTGAAGCGATCCGTTGTGTTAGTGGCGATGAAAGCCTCATCCGTGGTTAGCGTGTACTTGCCCGCCACGATGGAGTGGTTGACGACTTTCGCACCCTTCACGCCGCCCGCGAACACGACGCATCCGCCCGAGACCGTCTGGTTGGGCTCCGTTCCGCTCAGCTCTGCCGTCGCGGTGACGTCGATGTTGCCCGCGCCGAAATCGACGGCCCCTGCGAATGTCTGGTTGACGGACGAGTTGTTGGTGACGGACGTCAGCGAGTTGAAGTCGCCGTTTATCGTCACCGCCGCAGAGCCAGCAAGGAATGTGATGGACTTAGGCGCAAACGAGCCGCCCTTCGTCAGCGTCGCGTTAGTAACGGAGTAAATTACGGCGTTCTCTGTAGGCACCTCGTTGTTAGACCAGTTGTCGGTGTTACTCAAATCGTTGTCAACCGCACCCGTCCAGTAGTTGCCATCGGGCGAACCGCTAACGTTGTCGACTACAATTGACATGCCATCGTCGCCAATCTTGTACGTGGTAGTCGGTCTAAGCGGACAGGAAATGTTCGCATAGTCGCTCGCCGTCAGGGCAGCGTTATAAGTCACAATCGTCTGTCCCTTCGTCGGAATGCCCGCGACGACAAGACCGTGCGTTCCGAGGATGTTCGCCTTGGCCGTGGCGTTGGAGATGGCGAGAATCGTGCCGGGCGTGACGCGCGTGGTGCCAGAGTACGAGACATCGCAGTTGAGTGTAATCGTGTTGCCGCCGGTGAAGGTGAGCGAACCCGATCCTGTAATGCCTTTGCCAACAGCGCCGTTGCCAACAGCGAGGGTGAGGGCGTAGCCACCGCAATCAATCACGCCGCCGTTCGCACCGACGTTGACCTTCGCGCTTGTACCTACGCCATAAATAAAGTCACTACTCGCAGCGTTCGCTTTGAGCGTACCACCATTAAAATTGACGGCGATGATAGTTGTGGAAGCGCTACCGTCCTTCCTGAAGATTTGCGGTGTCACCAGAGTGCCGCCGTCGAGATTTATCGTGCTCGTGCCGGTGCCAGCCCTCAACTGCACACTCTTGGCAGAGGGAACTGTCACCGTTCCGCCTTTGATCGTCAACACTCCGCTGCCGCTGGCCCAGTGGCTGATATACATATCACCACCGACAGTCAGGCTACCGCCGTATTGGGTAAATTCGCCATGACCCGAACTTGCAACGTCCAAGTCCCCTTCAATCGTCCAGTCGCCCGAAACATTTTCGACAATGCCAGTCGCTCCGCCGGCGTAGCCGATGTGAACGCCATAGGAGTTTGCAGTGGAGGTAATATTGCCGGATTCGTTCACGAATGTGGCCGTCGTGCCGCTCGCATTGCCGATATACATGCCATAGGTCTGGACAGTCCAATCGCCCGATTTTTTCACGATCGAGACGGTCGAATTTTCAACCTTGCCTGGCTTGAAGCTATAGAATTTCAACGGCCCCGTAAACACGAAGTCGCCGACGTTGGGAACGAGGTCACAGCAGAAGCGGTTGGCGCCGTTCGCACTATTGAGGTACGTCGTGTCTGTGACGGAGAGATAGCAATCAACAGTGTTTCCATCGTAGAAATTGCCTTCACCGTCCCAGTTTGCATAGGTCCAGAGATTCTTCGGCGCATCGGCCGTGCCGGTGCCGCCGATCCAGTTTCTGGTCGTGTTCGCGTGGAGGGTGAGGGTCGCGGTTGCCGCGACCGCCGCCATTACGATTGTGGCGCCCCTGCCACAAGCGGCCTTGATTATCCTTGTTACCATCTTTCCTGTTTCCTATTTTATGCCGTTAGATGAAAACTCAAAATGCAGGAGTCTCTGGCCCCTGCATGTTTTTGCCACTTATTGTACTACAAATCCCGGCTTATGGCCGAGTTGTCCGTACAACTTTTTAAGGACGGCCTATGTCGATTCGCGGATGATCAGTTCGCCGTGCGTCTGGATCGTCACCGGCGGCTCTCCGGGGTTGCGGATGCGCCAGATGAGGCGCTCCGCCGCGATCTTGGCGATCTGCGTGAAATCCTGCCGGACGGTCGTGAGCGCGGGCGAAAGCAACGCGGCGTGCTGGGCATCGTCGATCCCCGTTACACGTATCTCATCCGGCACGGAAACGCCCAGTTTGCTGAGCGTCTTGAGAAGCTTGGCCGCCTCGTTGTCGTTGCCGCAAGCGATGGCATCAACGCGGAAGGCGCGGATGGCGCGCGCAATTCCCTTCTCGTCGTCCGGACGGCAGGGAATCACGTTCCGCTCGGGTCTCCATACGAATCCGGCCTCTGCGACCGCCATGGACAATCCATGGAGGCGCTCCTTGACGCTTGGCGCCCAGTCCTCATGCATCAGGAACGCAATCTTCTTCGCGCCTCGCTCCACAAGGTGGCGCCCGATGGTGTGGCCCGCGTGGAAGTTGTCCATCGAGACGACGTCGCATCCGCTTCTTTCCGGGGGAAAGCAGATGTCGTGATCGACAAGAACCAGCGGGATGCGCCGCCTCTTGAACGCCACAAGCATCTCGCGATTGATCTGCTCGAATCCGGCAACGCTTTGGACCGGTTGCATCAGCACACCGGCAACACCAGCCTCCGCAAGCTCCATCGTAAGAGCGAGCGCACTCTTCGCGCGCTTTTCGAGTGTCGCAAGGTGATGAACATCTATCAGTTCCTTGAACACCAAGGAAAAACCAACATCCCTGCAGACTGCCGCAATCGCCGCCGTAAAAGGCGATGACACAAGATTCGGCAAGACAAGCCCGACGGTCCCCAGCGTCTGCCGGATGCGGCGGCTTACGACGGTCCCAGATCCGCGACGGCGCTCGACAAAACCTTGATTGACCAGCTCGCCCATCGCCCGTATCACGGTCTGGCGTCCCACGGCAAAGCGCCGGACAAGCTGCGCTTCGCTCGGGAAGGTTGTCTTGTAGCGACCTTCCATTATTTCGTCACGCAGCGCCTCGGCTATGGAGCGGTACAGCGGCATAGCCCCACCGTCCGCTGTCGCGCCTCGTTTGTGCAGGTCATATTTATGGAAACTTGCGTTCTTTGCCATTGCCCGGTATTGTACCATAATTCAGACGAGGTACGGTGTTGTCGTAACGGCGCGTTGAGGACAACGCGCCCTACCAGACGGACGCAATAAATTGCGTCCCTCCCGTCATGCGGTCGCGCGGGAGCGCGACCCTCCCGCGCCGTGTGGGGGACTAATCTTTGAGCAGGCGGATTTCGTCGGGGGCGAGGGTCAGGGTCTGGGGGCCGCTCTTGCGGAAGAGAGTCACTTCCTGCTTGAGCGCGGTGGAGTTTACGAGTACCACGGCCCTGCGGCCGTCGAGCGACTCGTAGGCCGCGTGGAACACGCACGGCGTGTCGCGGTCGTTGAAGCTCTGCGTTCCGCAGACGAGGCGCGGCGGCTTGACCTGGCGTCCGAAGGCGAGCCACTCGCGGCCTTCGCCGTGATAGAGCGCCACCCACTTCTTCATGAAGTCGTCGTATGCCGAGCGGCCGGAAAGCACTAGCGGCTTGGCGGTGCCGTCTTCGGCGACGGCCTCCAGCTTCATGCCGTCAACCCACGCGGTCGCTTCGTCACTGATGTGGATCATGATGCGGATCATCTCGGAACCGGCCGGGAGGGTGAAGTCTGTCGCGACGAACCGCCAGCCGTCCTCGGGCTTCGGGAAGGGGAGCGAACCGCCGCCAAGTCCCTTGAGTCCGGGCGCGAAGATGCCAAAGCGGATCGAGTTGCCGCGGCGCATCTTGCCGGTCTTCATCCATGCGGAGAGGCGGTACTTCGCGCCCACGTGGAACGCTGTCGCATCGTCGGTGGACACGTTCTGCGACACCTGGACAGTCTCCTTCGCGCTGGTCTCCAGGCGCAGGCTGGCCGCGCCGTCCTTCTTCTCGTTGCGGTCGACGAACCACCGTCCGCTCCAGACAGCGCCGTTGTAGCCGTTCAGGCGATCCCAGCTGGCGAAGCCCGCGTCGTCCTTGTTCGCCATCTCGAAGTCGCCGTTGGAGAGCGCGGTCAGGTTCGCGTGCAGGTCGCGCTTGGCTGGCGAGAGATGCGGAATCTGTCCGTCCGCCGCCTCGTGCGCCTGCCATATGCGGTTGCCTCGGCGGGGGTTGGACTGGAAGCACGGCACGAACTCGTGGTAGAGGTAGTTGAAGACGCTGGCCCACTCGTGCTTGATCTCGCAGTCGCGGTAGTCCTGTATGCCGACGAGGTGGTTGAAGTGCTCGTTCGGCTCCTCGAAGCAGACGATGGAGTCGGGCTCGACCTTCTTCATCGCCTCGGCCATCGTGATAAGCTGCTCGCGGAAGCAGTCGGTCTTCCACTTGCCCTCCCCCGGAGGGTGGGGATGGTTCTTCGCCCAGCAGGGCGGGAATGCGCCGCCGACCACCTGGTCGACCTGGATCATCTCGCAGCCGAGCTTCACGAGCGGCAGGCACACCTCGTCGTTCCACCAGCGGATCGTCCACGGGTCGCCGCCGCACATGCAGGTACAGTTGCCGCCGCGCAGCCAGGATGGCGTGCGGATGTACATCAGGCCGTTGCGGTTGTGGATGGCGTGGGGGCGGGCGTAGGAGTCGAACCGCGCGCGGTCGTCCCACAGGAACGAGCCGTCCGGCTGCTTGGTGTAGAGGAGCGTCCAGTGGTAGCCGCTC
>Ga0310690_10011000_pt1 | contig 11199 bp, 8 predicted proteins | sample AusTroGonzalo_MG_2_FD_207661 | JGI IMG/M metagenome (GOLD analysis project Ga0310690, IMG submission 207661) | Bovine rumen microbial communities from tropical cattle in Woodstock, Queensland, Australia - Gonzalo_04 (v2) (version 2) | ecosystem: Host-associated > Mammals > Digestive system >...
GAGTGCCCGGATAGGCGTACACTCCCGATAATCCGGCATCCAAAGCGGCCTGTGCCACCGCCTCGTCGCCTAAAAACAATGCTTTTGACATAATCTTAAAGTACTTTATTGATTGTATATTAACGAATTAGTTCTTACATCTGAAAACCGCAAAAGTACAAAATTTTACGTTACGCTCGTCTATTTTAAGTTCAAGGTTCAAAGTTCAAAGTTCAAGGTTCAAAACTGTTGCCTTTTGCCTGTTGCTTTTTGCCTATTGCTTTTTGCCTAAAAAAAAGTACTTTTGCCGCCGCTTTATGAACAATGGGAAACAACAATGGATTCTGCCGTGCGTGTTGGGCGCGGTGCTGGTGGGCGCGATGTTAGTGGCCGCCGGCATCGGGGTGATACACATTCCCGTGAAGGTCATCCTGCAGAGCATCGGACAGAAGTTCGGGCTTTTCAGAGACATACAGATTACTGACTATTACCAAGTTACGCTGTGGCAGTTGCGAATCCCGCGCATCGTGATGAGTGTGCTCGCGGGCGCCTCGCTGGCCATCTGCGGCGGCGTCTTCCAAAGTGTTTTCCGGAACCCCGTGTGCGACCCCTACATCCTCGGTGTCTCGTCGGGGGCCTCCATCGGCGCGGCCGTGGCCTTCATCCTCGGTTGGGACGCGCTGGTGTTCGGCGTCACGCTGCCCGCCTTGGTCACCGCACTGCTCACCCTGCTCCTCATCCTCGGCATCGCCCGCGTCAAGGGCAGCCGAAACACCGACACACTACTGCTCGTCGGCATCGCCCTCAACTTCCTCATCTCCGCACTGATCACGCTGCTCGTGGTGGTGAACCAGAAGGAGATGCACAAAATCTATTTCTGGACGATGGGAAGCCTGACGCACGTCTCCTGGACAGAAATCTTCTGGCTGATTCCTGTGATGGTGGCATGTGTCGGCGTACTTTTCTACTATGCCAAAGCACTGAATATCATGCAGGTAGGCACTGAAACGGCGCAGACTCTTGGTATCGACACGCGCAAGACCACCTACGCGGTGCTCGTCACCTCATCGGTGTTGATTTCCGTGGTGGTGTCGTTCTGCGGATCCATCGGTTTCATCGGACTGATTATGCCGCACGTGGCGAGGATTCTGTTCGGCAGCAACAACCGGCGGCTGTTCACCTATTCCCTCTTCTTCGGGGCTTTCTTCCTGCTGGTCGCTGACACACTGGCACGCACCATCGCCGCTCCCGCCGAGCTCCCCGTCGGAAGCATCACCGCCCTCGCCGGCGCCCCCTACTTCATCTGGCTCGTCCTTCGCAAACGGTAAATGGACCTCCAACGCGTCGCCTTTTTCCGCTATTTTTACCCTATTTTTCCATATTAATATTTATTCATCACTGATTATCAGTGATTTATATTTACTAAAAAATGTTAATTTTGCAGCGTCATTTTGAAACCCAAAAAAGATATGAAAATATTGTTTGTCATTGACGCGTACAACACCAACAACAACGGCACCACCATCTCGGCGAAACGCTTCGCGGAGGAGCTGCGGAAACGCGGGCATGAGGTGCGGTTCCTGGCCACCAGCGAGCCTGCCGAGGGAATCTACGGAATGAAAGAGCGTAAAATGCGTCCGTTCAACGGTCTGCTACGTAAATACGGCTTCCAGTTCGCCAAAAGCGACAAGAAAATCATACGCGAGGCGGTAGAATGGGCAGACCTGATTCACTGCTACATGCCGTTCTTCCTGGAATACAACACAAAAAAAATCGCTGACGAGCTCGGAAAACCTACTACAAGCGCCTTCCACATCCAACCGCAGAACATCACCTCCGGACTTGGAATGGGCAATGTGAAGTTCCTCAACGAATGGATTTTCAAGCTGTTCCGCAACACCACCTACAACAAATACGGTCACGTGCACACGCCGTCGCAGTTCATGGCGGACGAGATACTTCAACGCGGGTACACTGCCAAAATCCACCCCATCTCCAACGGAATCCAATCCGATTTCAAGTGGACGAAGCTGCCGAAGAGACCCGAGTTCGAGGGTAAGATCCTGATCCTCATGGTGGGCCGCCTTGCCGGCGAGAAACGTCAGGACATCATTCTGAACGCCATGCAGTATTCCAAATACGGCGACAAAATCCAGCTTGTTTTTGCCGGGCGAGGTCCCAAGTACAAACAATATTACAAGCTTGGCCAGACACTGAAGAACAAGCCGATTTTCACCTATCTACCTAAAGATGAGTTGATTGAACTTTTAGGACAGTGTGATCTCTACGTGCATGCATCTGACATGGAGTCGGAGGCCATCTCCTGTATCGAGGCGTTCGCCACCGGGCTGGTGCCTGTCATCTCCGACAGCAAACTCTCCGCCACCAAACAGTTCGCCCTCGACGAGCGCAGCCTCTTCCGCGCCGGCGACCCCAAGGACCTCGCCCGCGCCATCGACTACTGGCTCGACAATCCCGAAGAGAAGGCGAAAATGGAGAAAATCTACTCCGAATCCGCTAAAAAATACAACATCGACAACTCCATCACAGAGTTCGAGGAAATGCTGCAAGAGGCCATTGAGGACCATAAAAAGGGTTTGAAATAAACTTCTCTTTTACATATTGAACCCTTCTGTAGAGCCGTTGCGCGCAACGTCTCTACGTTTTTCTATTACCTGTTGTCTATTGCCTGTTGCCTATTGCCTGTTGCCTGCTGCCTTTTGCCTGCTGCCTTTTGCCTGTTGCCTGTTGCCTTTTGCCTATTGCCTATTGCCTATTGCCTCAATATGGCACAATTTTTGTATCTTTGCGCCACTTTTAAAACACCCACTTTATATGGAAATCAAATACTCGGAAGAAATGAACTACGTGCTGGCGGAAGCACATGAGCTGGCCAAGACGTATCATTCACAACAAATTGGATTAGAGCATCTTATGGTGTGTCTGCTCCGCTATCCCGGCGAAAGCGTCACCCAGAAGATTTTCAACATATTCCAAATCGACCTTGCCGGGCTCCGCACGCGCTTAGAGCAAATGTTGGAGACCCCCGACGCGCAGGCTGACACCCCAACTGACAAAATCCCGATGAGCGTGCAGGCGCAGGGACGTCTGCATCTGGCCTTCCTTTTCTCCAAACAGTACAAGAACGAGGCCGTGGAGTCCTACCACCTCATGCTCGCCATCCTCAAGCCCGCCCAGCTCGACAGCCAAAACACCATCAAGATGCTGTTGGGACAAGCCGGGCTGACCTTCGAGACCTTCGAGGACGAGCTTCGCCGGGAGTTGCACCTATCCGAACCCACCGCAGCCGCAGGTTCTCAGGATGATGACGATGACGACGACAGCGATCGCCGCACCATGCGCAAGGGTAAGGACACTAAGTCGGCGACCCCCATGCTCGACAGCTTCGGCAAAGACCTCACCAAGATGGCTGCCGAGGGCAAAATCGACCCTGTGGTGGGACGTCAGAAAGAGTTGGAACGCATCGCCCAGATTCTTTGCCGCAGAAAAAAGAACAACCCCGTGCTGATTGGTGAACCCGGCGTGGGTAAATCTGCTTTGGCAGAGGGACTTGCGTTGCAGATTTCGTCAGGGCACGTGTCGCGCACGCTCCTGCACAAGCGCATCGTCAGCCTCGACATGGCCGGCCTTGTTGCGGGCACCAAATACCGCGGACAGTTCGAGGAGCGCGTCAAAACCATCCTCGAAGAATTGGAGAAGAACACCGATGTCATCCTCTTCATCGACGAACTGCACACGATGGTGGGCGCGGGCAACGCCCCGGGCAGCATGGATGCCTCCAACCTCTTCAAGCCCGCCCTCGCACGCGGCGAACTGCAGTGCATCGGCGCCACCACCCTCGACGAATACCGCGAGCACATCGAAAAGGACGGCGCTCTCGAACGCCGTTTCCAGAAAATCATCCTCGAGCCCGCCACCCCCGAGGAGACCCTCGACATTCTCAACAACATTAAAGACAAATACGAAGACCACCACGCGGTAAAATACAATGACGAGGCCATCAAGGCATGCGTAACCATGTCAAACCGCTATATATCAGATCGTTGTTTGCCCGACAAAGCCATTGATGTGATGGACGAAGCTGGAGCGCGGCTCCACATCCAGAGCATCCACGTGCCGGAAGAGCTGCTTGCCGCAGAGGCCGCCATCGAGGAGCAGGAAAAGCTGAAAGTCGAGGCCATCCGCAACCAACAGTACAACGAAGCTGCCAAGTACCGCGACCAAATCAAGGAGTTGGATGAGCAACGGAAACTCATCCAGAAGACATGGGAGAACAGCGTGAACGAAAACCGACCGATGGTTACGGAAGACATTGTGGCAGAGGTGATTGCCATGATGACGGGCGTACCCGTGCAGCGTATCGCCAAGAACGAGGGCGAGCGGCTCATGCGCATGGCCACCGAGCTGCAAGGCGTGGTCATCGGACAGGACGAGCCCGTGGTGAAGGTCGCGAAGGCCATCCGTCGCAACCGTGCCGGTCTGAAAGATCCCAACAAGCCCATTGGCACCTTCATCTTCCTCGGTCCCACCGGCGTCGGCAAGACCTACCTTGCCAAAGTGCTGGCCGAGTATCTCTTTGACTCTCAAGACGCTATCATCCGCATCGACATGAGCGAGTACATGGAGAAGCACACGGTCTCCCGCCTCATCGGCGCGCCTCCGGGCTATGTCGGTTACGAGGAGGGCGGCCAGCTCACCGAAAAAGTGCGCCGAAAACCCTACTCTATCGTGCTGTTAGACGAAATCGAGAAAGCGCATCACGACGTGTATAACGTTCTGTTACAGGTCTTTGACGAAGGCCAACTCACTGACGGCATGGGCCGCAAGGTCGATTTCAAGAACACGATTATCATCATGACCTCCAACGTGGGCACACGCGAGCTGAAGGACTTCGGCACCGGCATGGGCTTCAGCACCGACGCCACCAAGGCCGGCGAGCGCAAGGCCGCACAGGGCATCCTCGAAAAAGCACTCAAGGCAACGTTCGCTCCGGAATTCCTCAACCGTGTCGACGACGTCATCTATTTCAACAGCCTCGACAAGGAGGACATCGGCAAGATCATCGACATCGAGTTGAAGAAGGTGCTGCAACGCGTGAAAGACCTCGACGTGGAAATCACCATCACCGACAAGGCGAAAGATTTCCTGGTGGAAAACGGCTGGGATTCCAACTACGGTGCCCGCCCGCTCAAACGCACCATCCAGAAATACGTGGAGGACGTCCTCGCCGAAGAGATTCTCAACATGACCCTCACCTCCGGCGACACCGTCCAACTCGACTACGACGACCTCAAAGAGGAGATGCTCGTCGCTCATCTAAACACGAAAGAGTCGTAATTCCTTTTGCCTATTGCCTTTTGCCTAAAGATATGAAGAACTACAAAGAAAAGCTCCACCAAATCCGCGCCTTCGTCCTCGACTTCGACGGGGTGCTCTCCAACGGGATGGTCTATGTGATGGCCGACGGCGAACAGGTGCGCGCCACCAATGTCAAGGACGGCTACGCGCTGCACTACGCCCTCAAAAAAGGCTACAAGGTAGCCGTCATTTCCGGCGGCTATGCCGAATCCATGCGCCTGAGGTTCAGAGACTTCCACGGCATGGAGTTCTTCCTCCACGTGAGCGACAAAATCAAAGTCTTCCAGGAATACCTGGCCGCCAACAATCTCAAGCCCGAGGAGGTTCTCGTGATGGGCGACGACATTCCCGACTACCCGATGATGAAGCTTGCGGGGGTGAAGTGCTGTCCGGCCAACGCCGCCATTGAGATCCAGCAACTCGCCGACTACATCTCGTTCCGCAACGGCGGCGAAGGTGCCGTCCGCGATGTCATCGAACAAACCATGCGCTTGCAAGGCACTTGGTTCGACACCGACGCACACATCTGGTAATAGTTAGCAGTTAGTAGTTAGCAGTTGCCGTTCCGCCCCCTAACTACTAACTACTAACTACTAACTGCTAACTGCTAACCGCTGACTAACAACTTTCTATAACCTTTAACCCTTACCCCCTAATGATATTCACCCTAATCTTCAGCGTTATCGGCCTCGCCATGGGCGGGTTGGGCGGTGCTTTCGGAGGATTCATCATCGGAAGCATCTTCGACAGTATCCGCAACAGCCGGAGGGCGAAACAGGCACAGCAACAGTTCTCGGAGAGCCGTCAGCAGTACTACAACGACCCCACTCAGTTCGAGGAGCAGATGCTGACGCTCATTGCCTACGTCGCCAAGGCCGACAACAACCGCCTGCTGCAGTCGGAGTTCGACTACTGCAAGCAATACTTCCAGAAAACCTTCCCTCACAGCGACATCTCGCAGCTGATGCTCAAGTTCCGTGACATCCTCAACGGCAGCGGCACAGACAGCGCGTGCCAGGACGCATGCGAGAAGATTCGCCAATATGCCACCGTGCACGAAAAAATCGCCGTATTGCAGTGTCTGTTCGGGTTCGCCACCGCCGACGGAAACGCCCACCAGAACGAGGTGGAAGCCATCCGCCGGATTGCCGGATGGTGCGGCGTCGACAGTCTCACCTTCGAGGCCGTGAAGATGATGTACATCAGCTTCGGCAGCAGTGATCCGTTTGGCAGTAGTGGAGGCGGATACAGCGGCGGGTATGGCGGAGGCTACTCAGGCGGTTACGGCGGAGGTTACTCGGGCGGTTATTCCAGCGGCGGTTACGAGCGCGTCTCCGGGCCCTCCCTGGACGACTGCTACAAGATTCTCGAAGTCTCCGCAGATGCCTCCGACGACGAGGTGAAAAAGGCCTACAGAAAAGCCGCCATGAAATACCATCCCGACAAGGTGAGTCACCTCGGCGAGGACGTGCGCAAGAAGGCCGAGGAACAGTTCGCCAAGGTGAACCAGGCGTACGACAAGATTAAGGCGGCCCGCGGCATAAAGTAGGGGCGAATAATGATTCGTCCCTACACCACGCAAAATTTTACGTTCCTACGATATAGAACCAAATATTTTTGTACTTTTGCGCCCTCATTTTTAGGATTAAATAAACAAATCAATATGGCAAGTAGAAGAAAAGAACTTTTCCCCAACGTTACCGACGCTGAATGGAACGATTGGAGATGGCAGGTCCGCAACAGAGTGGAGACCCTCGAAAAACTGAAAAAATACATCGAGCTGACTCCGGAAGAGGAAGAAGGCGTGAAGAAATCGCTGCAAACCCTCCGTATGGCCATCACGCCGTACTACCTGAGCTTGATTGATCCGAACAACCCGAATTGCCCGATCCGCAAGCAGGCGATCCCGACCGGCGCCGAGGTGCACCAGTCGCCCGCCGACCTGCTCGACCCGCTGCACGAGGATGAGGACTCCCCGGTTCCCGGCCTCACCCACCGCTATCCCGACAGAGTGCTGTTCCTCATCACGGACATGTGCTCTATGTACTGCCGTCACTGCACGCGCAGACGTTTCGCCGGCCAGCACGACTGCGAATCCACGCAAGACCGCATCCAGGCCGCCATCGACTACATCGCCCGCACCCCGCAAGTGCGCGACGTTCTGCTTTCCGGCGGCGACGCTTTGATGGTGGGCGACAAGATGCTCGAATCCATCATCCAACGCCTGAGAGCGATTCCGCATGTCGAAATCATCCGTCTCGGTTCCCGTACCCCTGTGGTTTGCCCGCAGCGTATCACCGACGATCTCGTCAACATGCTCAAGAAATATCACCCGATTTGGCTCAACACCCACTTCAACCACCCGAACGAGGTGACCGAAGAGGCCATGGCCGCTTGCGCCAAGCTGGCTGATGCCGGCGTGCCGTTGGGCAACCAGACTGTGCTGTTGCGCGGCGTGAACGACGACACCGAGATCATGAAGCAACTTGTTCACGACCTCGTGCGTATGCGCGTCCGCCCGTACTACATCTACCAATGCGACCTCTCCATGGGTCTGGAACATTTCCGCACGCCCGTCTCCAAGGGTATCGAAATCATCGAGAACCTGCGCGGACACACCTCCGGCTACTGCGTGCCGACCTTCGTGGTGGACGCTCCTGGCGGCGGCGGCAAGATCCCCGTCATGCCACAGTATGTCATCTCCCAAAGCCCGCACAAGGTGATTCTGCGCAACTACGAAGGCGTGATTACCACCTACACCGAGCCCGAGGACTACCAGGAGAACACCTGCAGTCCGCTGCCCGACAAGAAGCACGTCGAAGGCGTCGCCTCCCTGCTCCACGGCGAACAGATGGCGTTGGAGCCCAATGAGTTGGCCCGCAAGAAAAGACACAGAAAATAGGCAATAGGCAACAGGCAACAGGCAACAGGCAATAGGCAAAAAAGTACGGTAGAGATTCTGCCGTACTTTTTTTTGTAATATGCAATATAGGCTTTAGAGACGTTAAGGCAACGACTCTAAAGGGAAAAATCAGAAACTGTAACCGAGGCCAATGCCGAAGACCGACTTGAACTGCACGCGCTCTTTCTCGACACCTTGCTTGTCCTTCACCAAGATACCGTTGTAGTACTTCAAGTTCGAAGTGAGTGTCACGTTCAGCACTTTAAGGAACTGATAGGAGATGAGGAAGTCCCATTCAACATCGAAATTGCCGAAACGCCGGTTTAAGTTCGAATACTGGTAATACATATTGTAGGACTCGCCAGGGTGGGTCTGCTCATAGGCCTCTTTTATATCGAATCCCTTTCCTTGATAAGGTGTGTAAAGCCAAAGCGAGGAACTAATCGTTAGATTTTTGTATCTGTATGCAACGGTGCCTTTGAGGGAGAGACCTAACTCGGCACGACAACTGCGCCAATCGATAACAGGTCTTCCATCGGCATTCATGACGACTTTATAGGTACCGTATTTGATCTGCATTTCCTGACGGAAGTCCACGTAATCTTCCGGAACAGGTTGTCCTGCCGCATCCATGGCCGCCAAATACTCGTCAGTATATTTCTTGTTGTCAGCGTCGTTCACGTATGCCGTGACGAGGGCTCCCGCAAGCGGTGCAACATAGACCGAAAAGTCGCAAGTGCCGACCGTTTTCTTCCAGTCGATACCTATTGCCAACTCGGTGTTAGATGGCGCGAGCCATTTGGAAATCACCGGATCATATTTTCCTTTTTGGTATTTGCGACCAATGGCATACTGGCTCCGGAAGCTGCCTGACGCCGTCAAGTACAAGTTTTCCTTAAACTCCCAACCTAACTTGGTGTTGAACTTGATAGCATCGGAAGACTTCTTGAGTTGGTCATCTTCCTGATCGACCCAAGTCAAGCCAAAATCGGTGTCAAAGTTGGTTTCCCATGCAAGGGCATCTTTTTCATAAAGCAGACGAAGTTTGGCAAAGGTCAGCGCATTAGCGTTGTCATTACCACCACCTGACCAGTAGATGAGACTCGTCGCGCCTGCGTTCAGACCTATCACACCATCAAACTTCCAAGCCTTGGCGACCGTATCGTTTTTTTGTGGTGTCGTCCCTGCTTCTTTGGTTTTATCCTCTTGAGCATACAACCCGAGAACTGTCAATACACTAAAAATCAATACAATGTAAAATCGTTTCGTACGTTCAATCTATGGACGCAAAAATACGATTTTCCCATTGTGGGGAAACACAAAAAATCGCCCATCTTCAACGGTATCATCCCCCCTAGTTCCTTGGAGATGCCACGAAAGCAGTTGGCACCGTCATGCTGCAGCCGAAAATAAATCCAGAACGACAGGTGATTGCTTCCGTCGTTTTTCTACATTCTCAAAATGCAAGCCAAAAAACGGACGTCTTTGCCGCTGTGGTTGGCGATGCTGTGGCTGGCGCCATTGCCGGTGAACATCACGTCGCCGGCGTGCATGATGGCGGTGCGGCCGTTGTCGGTGACCTCTGCTTCCCCCTCTAAAATGTAGTAGATCTCGGCATCCTCAACGTGAGGATGTTCCTTGATCCGGCTCCCGGGAGGAAGGGTGATGATGTTGAACATCGAGGCGCGTTCCAGCATTTCCGCGGGCGTGAGGATGATGTTCTTCTGAATCCGGCCCTCGATGTTGCCCTGATTCTCAACGGTTTCGATTCGAATGTCTTGTTTGTTTTTTATCATTGATGTTTGTTTAAGGCAATAGGCAAAAGGCAATAGGCAATAGGCAATAGGCAATAGAATCTGCAAAAATAGAAAAATAACGCATACGCATAATACGTGCAGATACGAGAGATACGTGGAGATTAAAAAAGTGTATCTTCGCGGCATAAAACAAGAAACCACCATCATCATGCGCAAAACCACCTTGATTCTCGCGTTTTTGGCCGTTGTGGCGTGCGGAGGGGCACAAACAGACTCCCCATTTCATTGCGACACCACCGGCATCTCCATATTCAATGCTCTGGTGGACGGAAAGTTTATGCCAGCCACTTTGGTCTATAGCTCAGAAGACAAACACTATCTCACATACGAACTCCGTCAACCTTTTATGGAGAACGACACCCAATTCATTTGTCGAAGCTATCTGTTCAACAAATGTGACACCTGCAGCACGTATGACACCTGCATCTCCAGTTTCTTTTGGTGTACACACTGCTTAGAACAAATTTTGGGAAAATACTATGCAAGAGAGCCCGATTTCAGCGGGACAGAATGGTACACATTGGGGGCCGCATATCGTTTTTACAGAGAGTCTTTCCCTGACCTGACCTTAACCCAAAACAATCTCGGGAACATGCCCAGAAAATGGTTTTGGGTAAAAAAGTATCAAGGCAAATACGTGGTGACCAGCGATTACCCTTACCACAAATATTTCACAGATTCACTGATAGTGCATTCCGGTATGGAAGATTGGTTCAGTCCACTTTATCATGTAAAAGAATTGAGCGTAGGGATGTATTATTATGAAGATGATAATTACTATCATAACATAATGGGGATGGCAAAATCGCGGAACTGGTTGCTTCCTTCGGTTTTGGTGAAAGGTCTTTACGTAATGACATCTTTATTGTCAGACGGCACATTGGAACAACTATTAGTAACTCCCATGGAGAATTTGCAATATTTCGACTGTATTAACTCGAACTTGTGTGAGTTAGACTATTTGGATTATGACGACGTGGATTTTGAGGCGCACATTAACCCCGCTTTGATGGCGGACATCCGTAACTTGCAACAATACTTAAAAGAACAGGCTTCCAAAGGAAAGCGAAAGACTGACACCGAAGAGCATCCAATGGAGCCGATTGTTGTGGAAGGGGTTGA
>Ga0310690_10011002_pt1 | contig 11199 bp, 9 predicted proteins | sample AusTroGonzalo_MG_2_FD_207661 | JGI IMG/M metagenome (GOLD analysis project Ga0310690, IMG submission 207661) | Bovine rumen microbial communities from tropical cattle in Woodstock, Queensland, Australia - Gonzalo_04 (v2) (version 2) | ecosystem: Host-associated > Mammals > Digestive system >...
GGCCAGCTTGAAAATCTGCTTGTTTCCCGGAAAATGCGAAAGCACCTCAAGCAAAGCTTCTTCACCTGCCGCGTTGGCATGCGGCAATTCCTGCAGAACAGGCTGGACGACGCATTCCCCCATCGCGGTAAGGCTTTCCAGGGCGTTATCTTTCAGCTCGTCCTGCTTTTCCCGGTCCAGCTGCCAGTGGATATACAGCATTTTCGGCAGGGTGCTCTCCATTTCACGCAGCAATCCGACCGCGGTCATTCTGGCTTCATCAGGAGCTTCTTCATCTTTCAGCAGCTCCAGCAGTCTTTTTTCGCAGGGTTTTCCCACCGTCGTGATCTGCTCCAGCAGCAGATCCGGCACAGGAGTCCTGTCCTCACAGTACTGTGCAAGCCAGTCAACCAGGACCTTCGGATCCTCAAACTGTGTGAAATAGGCGCCGGGTGTCACGCTGCCGAGCCATTTGGCCCGTGTGTTCAGGAATGCCAGGTAAATCCTCGGCATATCCTCTTCCATATCATCGAAATTCTCATACTGATCCTGATGTGTCTTCAGCCATTCCGACACAAAATCAGCAAAATGCTCATCAAAATTGATGATCGGCATGTTCATTTTCCTGCCTCCTTCAGCAGATCTTTCAGCTGTTCGGTCGTGAACTGATACTTGCTGTGGCAGAAATGGCAGACCAGCTCAGCGCCTTCGTCTTCATCAATCAGGGATTTCAGTTCTTTCCCGCCCAAAGAGATCAGGGCTTTCTCCATTCTGTCCCGGCTGCAGGAGCAGGTATAGGAAATCGGCGTGCGTTCCAGGATCCTGGGCTTCATGCCGCGAAACCAGTCTTCGCAAAGTTGCTCGATCAGCGCGAAGGTCATTTCCCGGCTGATGTCCGCAAACATCGGGCTCCTCAGTTCCAGCTGGTCGATAATATCATCCGGGCATCCCGGAAGAGGCTGGATCAGCAGTCCTCCCGCTTTCAGGACCGTGTCCCCGCTGACGAGGACGCCGAGCGCCACAAGGGAAGGCTGCTGTTCAGAAACGGTAAAATACTGGGCGAAATCCATCGCGATCTCCCCGCTGACCAGTTCGCTCTGCCCGATATAATTTTTTCTCAGTGCCAGGTCTTTGATCACGCTCATGCGCCCGCTGTGTCCGACCGCGCCTCCCACGTCCAGTTTTCCGTCCTCCCGCAGGGGCAGTTCCACTTTGGGATCATCCGCGCATGCTTTCACTTTGCCGTGGTCCGCTACCGCCACCAGCGTTCCCATCGGCCCGTCGCCTTTGATCGTCACGGTAACAGTTTCTTTTTCGCCCTTCATCATGATCCCAAGCATGCTTGTGCCGGTCAGCAGTCTTCCGAGGGCTGCCGTACAAACCGGTGTCGTTCCGTGAATATCGGCGCATCTTTGTACTGTTTCCGTTGTTTCGCACAACATGACCCGGACCTGGCCGTCGCAAAGGTCAATCTGCAGCATTTCGTCTTTGTTTGCCATTTTTTCTCACCAGTCAATCCTGTTGTTGAAATATCACTGATATCCTGTCATCCAACCCAGGGGAGCATCCCCCCGGAATCATGTGGCAGGATTCGTCGCGGCGATATGCCAGCGCTGGTCTTTTTCCGTTGCGGCGTTCAGCGTTCCTTCCGAGTACATGCATACCGCGCGGAATCCCGCGCGCCACAGCACATTCTTCAGCGTCTCCATATCCCAGGCCCGCTGCTTCTGGTGCTCCTCCATCCTTCTGTACCTTCCGTCATTCTCACGGATAAAAAAACACAGGTCCAGGTCAACCGTTCCGCTGCGCTCATGCCAGGTATTCTGCCACAGGTATGTTACATCTTCCCTGTCTTCACACATGAGTCCGGCGCAGAGGATATTTTTCAGTTTATAGGGTGTGGAAACATCGAATATCAATGCGCCGCCGGGCTTGACAGATCTTTTTGCGGCGCGGAAAAAGCTGAGCAGGTCCTCTTCTGTCAGCAGATAGTTCACCCCGTCGCAGGTCGCAAGCACGGCGTCCACCGGTTTGTGAAGATTCAGCGCCTTCATATCCTGCTGCACAAAGGGAATGGACATCCCGTTTTTTCGGGCTTTCTGGGCCGCCTGCCAGAGCATTTCACGGCTCAGGTCAACGCCTGTCATCTGGAATCCCCTGCGCTGAAGCGGCAAGGTAAGTCCGCCTGTCCCGCAGGCGCATTCGCATACTTTTCCGCCATGGATCCCATAAATCGAAAGCAGGCGGGTATAATGCTCCGCCCAGCTTTCGTAGTCCACATCATTCATCAGTTCATCATAGATCTCGGCAAATCCCTGGTACATGGTCAGTCCCTTGCATCCCCTTCCCCTGCAGGATCCTCTTCATCGTCGTCCTCGTCTTCAGATGCCTGAAGTCCCTGGTTGACCTTCGCTCCTTCAATACGGGAATTGATAAACCGGTCAAAAACAGCATTGGTATAGCTGGCCGTTACAAAGCGGCTCATGGAGAAACCGATCAGCACATACCACGCCAGCAAAATCAGCATCCCGTACCAGGGATTCCACAGGTAGCACAGCAAACCGGCAAGCAGCGCGGGCACGCAGTGCAGCAGCCGGATGCCGACGCTCATCGGCAGTCTCGCAATGCCCAGCAGGAATCCGTTCCGGATCACATCCCTGAGTTTCAGTTCATAGGTGACAGCCATCGGATGCATATAGGTAATGCTGATCGCCCAGATTAACGTGACCAGAACCACCAGCACCTGCGGAATCAGCATGAACATACTGCGTTCCGCCAGCTGCCCGTAATACTTCCACCCGAGATAAGCCGCTATAGGCATAATGGAGGTAATCACGGAAAGGACAATGGACTGTTTCCAGTTGCTCTTCAGCGCGTCCTTGAAATCCGTCCAGATAAACGCGTGTTCGTCCCTGGCCCAGTTTCGTGTCACATAGCTGACGCCGGCCGTAAAAGGCCCGGTAATCGCAATACACGGAATCAGCCATATCAGCCAGTTGTACAGAATGCTTTCCGCCAGTTCACTGTAATTGACGCCTTCGTTCTTGACCCTGTTGAATTCTTCCTCTGTGATCTTGGTTTCAGCGTTGTTTTCCTTCATCAGTTCCACATAGGAAGCATAATCGTTATCCTGGATCAGCAGCAGGTTGTTGGTCGCGGTCAGGAACTGCATATAATAGGTAATTGTTACAATGATTGCGGGAAGAAAAATGAGCACATACAGCAGGTTCAGCCGGCACAGCGCGCTCAGCCGTGTTCTCAGTGTATCGGTAAAAAGCTGTTTACGGTTCTGCGGCAGGTCTTCCTTACGGAAATCGCCCTTACCGCTCTTCCCGTAATAGTAGTTGTTCATCATTTTACCGAACATGGCTGTTTCTCCCCCGGTTCATCATTTCTGTTTTTCAGGCCATCAGTGCCTTGCTGGCTTCGCAGAGTTTCGTGTTCAGGGCCTCTGCTTCTTCCCTGCCTGCGGCGTTGCTGTTCACATACAGCTTGATTTTGGGCTCTGTCCCGGAAGGACGTACGCATACCCAGTGGCCGCCCTCCAGTTCAAAATACAGGACATTGGAGGAAGGCAGGCCTGTCGGTTCTTCTTTTCCGTCCGCTGTTGTCCGCACGCCCTTCAGGTAATCCCGCACAGCCGTAACCTTCAGCCCGGCGATCTCCTTCGGAGGCTGCGTCCGCAGGTTGGCCATGATTTCCTTCATCCGGGTCAGGCCGTCCTTACCCGGCAGGGTGGTGCTGACCACATGATCCGCATAGTATCCGAATTCTTTGTAGATCTCCTGGATCCTGTCATAGAAAGTGATTCCTTCCGCCATACAGGCACAGGCCACTTCGCTGACCAGCAGGCTGGCATTCACACCGTCCTTGTCCCTGACAAATGTGCTGGAAAGGAATCCGTAGCTTTCTTCAAAGCCGAAAAGGAACGTATGGTCTCCCTTGTCCATAAACTGCTGTATCTTTTCGCCGATAAACTTAAATCCGGTCAGCGTCTCAAAAATGTCAATGCCGAAACCTTCGCAGATCCGGTTCGCCAGGCTTGTGGACACAATGCTCTTGACCGCCGCGCCGTCTTTGGGCAGCGTCCCCGCTTTTTTCTTGCTGGACAGGATGTAGTGCAGCAGTACGCAGCCGATCTGGTTGCCGGTAAGCAGGTGCCACTCTCCCTGCCCGTCCTTCACCGCCACACCCAGCCGGTCACAGTCGGGATCGGTGGCAAAAATGACGTTCGCGTTGACCTGCGCGGCCAGTTTGAAAGCCAGTTCATAAGCGCCGGGATCTTCTGGGTTCGGTACTTTGATGGTGCTGAAGTTGGGATCGGGCATTTCCTGTTCCTTCACAACAGCCACGTTGGTCAGGCCGATCTCTTTCAGCAGGCGGCGCACCGGCACATTGCCGCTCCCGTGCAGGGGTGTATAGACGATATTCAGCTTGGAGCCTTCGGCCCGCAGCAGCTCCGGATTGATGCTCAGGGTCTTGACCTGCGCAATATAATCGTCGTCCACTTCCTTGTTGCCGATGATCTTCAGCAGGCCCTTGTCCAGCGCTTCCTGCTCGTCCATAAGTTTGCAGTCAGTATACTTGGTCCCGCGGATAACGCGGGTGATGCCTTTGGCAACCTCCGGAGCCACCTGGGCGCCGTCCTCTCCGTACACCTTGTATCCGTTGTACTGCGGAGGATTATGGCTGGCAGTGATCACAACGCCGGCGATCGCGTGCAGATGGCGGACCGCATAGCTCAGGATCGGCACAGGACGCAGCGCGTCAAACAAAAAGGCCGGAACGCCCTCCGCGCACAGGACCAGCGCCGTTTCTTTCGCGAATTCCGCGCTGCATCGCCTGCTATCGTAAGCGATTACGACGCCGCGCTTCGCTTCCTCAGGCTTTTCAAGCAAATATCCGGCCAGGCCTTTTGTTGCCCGCCGTACGTTGTATTTATTCATCCGGTTCATTCCGGCGCCGAGGACGCCCCGCATGCCTGCGGTACCGAAACTCAGTTCCGTATAAAAGCGGTCCTCCAGTTCCTTTTCGTCGTTCCGGATTGCTTCCAGTTCGCTGATGGTTTCACTGTCGTCGGCAAAGTCTTTCAGCCACTGCTCGTAGTTTTCCCGAATCGTCATGTTTAAACCGCCTTTCTGTTATCTGTTGTTCTGTATTTTCTGCCTGGTCATATGCGGAAAACCGCAGAATAATTATAATTTTTTTCTTCTTTCTTGACAAGCTTTCCTTTTACGGGCAGCTTTCCCTGACGCACACGGCCGCGGCGGTCCCTCCGTCATGGGTGATGCTCAGGAAAAAACGGTCGCCGTTTCCGAGTTCCTCGGCTTTTCCGGACAGGGAATATCCTGGCTGTCCTGCCTCATCATGGCAGATGCTGATCTCCTTCAGGTCGAAAACAATGCCTGTGCCAAGCGCCTTCGTAAGCGCTTCCTTTGCGGCAAAAATACCCGCCATCGTCTGGGCGGCGTTTTTTCCCTTGGACCGGATATACCCGATCTCACCCTCACTGAAAAAGCGTTCCAGGAACCGCTCGTCTTTCAGCAGTTTATCCATTCTCGCAATCTCGCACAGATCCAGTCCCAGGCCTTTGATCATTCCTGCCGCTCCCTTTCCCCCCGGGCTGGCCGCCCGCTATACTTCATTGGGTAGACAACATATCCGCATCATACCACACCTTGCGGTTTTCTTCAAATATAGTTATAATGAAATGATTTCATTTTCCGGATGCGGAGCGGAGATAATTCTCCTGCTGCGGCGTTATATAGGTTGCAGTGAATGAAGTTTATTTGCGGAGGTAGTACATGATCAATCCCGGCAGAATGATCCTCGCCTTACAACAGAATATCAGCAAAGCAGTCGTCGGTAAGGAGGAAGCGATCGAATATGCGCTGATTGCCTTACTCTGCAAGGGCCATGTCCTTATTGAAGACGTGCCCGGCGTCGGCAAAACCACGCTGGCCAGCGCTCTGGCCCGTTCCCTGGACTGTTCCTTCCGCCGTATTCAGTTCACGCCGGACCTGATGCCTTCCGATGTCACCGGTTTCACCCTCGTCAATTTCAAAACCGGTGAAATGGAGTACAAGGAAGGGGCTGTCATGAGTCAGATCGTCCTGGCGGATGAGATCAACAGAACCAGTCCGAAGACTCAGTCTGCCCTGTTGGAAGTCATGGAAGAGCATCAGGTGACCGTGGATGGCATCACCCACCCGCTTCCCCAGCCTTTTATCGTATTGGCTACGCAGAACCCGGGCGAGTTTGTCGGTACCTATCCGCTTCCTGAAGCGCAGGTCGACCGTTTCTTCCTGCGCATTTCCATCGGTTATCCTACCGTTGAACAGGAAATGGATGTCCTGGAGCGCTACAGCGGTACGGTTGCCCCTATGGCCACCGTTGAGCCCGTCTGTTCCGCCCAGGATGTGCTTGCGATGCAGGAACAGGTCACCACGGTTTACTGTTCCCCGGAAGTCCGTAATTACGTCGCTTCCCTGGCAGCTGCAACCCGCAGCGACGCAGCCTTTTCCCTCGGGGCGTCCACCCGCGCCGCCATCTCACTGATCCGCGGAGGCCAGGCCTGCGCCATGCTCGATGACCGTGATTTTGTCCTTCCGGAAGATATTCAGCATATGTTCCTGCCCGTCATGGCTCACCGGATGGTTCTCTCTCCGGAGGCCCGGATGAAGGGCATCCCGGCAGAACAGATCCTGCTGACAATTCTTCAGAATACAGTTGTTCCTGTAAAGCTGTAATATGATGAAACTGCATCTGACACTGCCCCTTGCCGTTTTTCTGATGCTGCTGGCGGTTGCGGTCTGCACCGGCAGTCAGCTTTTTTTGCTGCTTTCCCTGCTGATTCTGCTGGTCTGTGCAGGAGCATTCCTGTCCGTCTTGCTGGCTTCCGCGACCATGGAGGTAGACGGCGCGCTTTCCGAAACCACCATCCGCCGCGGAGACAATCTGGCCCTCGCCCTCCGGATCAGGCATCGCGGCGTACTGCCGATCGCGCCGATCCTGCTTGAGCTGGCTGATCCCGCCGGCAGCAGCGGCCGTGAAATCCGTCTGAAAAACCAGCCCCACCGCGTCCAGAGCCTGCGCCTTCCGCTGCACGCGTCCCATGTCGGCGTTTTTTCCGTCGGCCTTCATGCTGTTGTCGTGGAAGACCTGCTGCGCCTTGTCAGCAAACGGATCCCCCTGGAGCAGACTTCCTATGAACTGGTCGTTCTCCCGCAGACTTTCGAAGTGCAGCCGCTGAAGCTTGCTCCCGGCGATCCGGGCAGTGAGATCATGGCCCGGGCCACGGAAGACCTGAACGCGCCTTCTGATATCCGGAACTATCAGCCCGGTGACGCCATGAAAAAAATCCATTGGAAACTGTCTCTCCGCAAAGGTGAATTAATGGTCCGTAAATTTGACGAACCGATCCTGCAGGATGTGCTGATCCTGATGGACTGTTCCCGCCCCCCTTCCTGGGGACATCCCCAGGCTGAGGCGGATATCCGGGACGCGCTGCTGGAAACGGCAGCCTCTGTGCTCACCGCCCGGTTTGCCTCTGACCATTCCTTCCGCCTTCCGCTGCTCGGCAGCCACCCGGTGGACGTGGAAAAGAGTATGGGGCTTCCGATCGCCCTTGATTACCTGGCCCGGGTGGATTTTTCCGAAACGGATCGTTTTGAGCGGGTCCTTTCGATGGAAAGCAGCCGTCTTCGCAAGGTTGGCTGTGTCGTGGTCATCTCCGCCCGTTTGAACGTCACCATGGTGGATATTATGATCCGTATGCACCGTACAGGTCCCAATATCCTTTTATACCTCGTTACCTTTGCCCCGGAAGACGAAAATGTCCTTCCCCTTATTTCCCGCCTCAAGCAATCCGGCCTGGAAGTATCCTACGTCACCCCTGAGCTGTCCGTCTGACGCCGGTTATCTTCAATCCTTCGCCGGAAACAAATCATATCTGAAAGGAGGGCCCTGCCATGAGCGAAACAATCCGGAAACGCCTGGTTCATGCACTGCTTGCCATGCTACTGTCGGCAGGCCTGCTGATGCCCCTTCTGGGGATCCTGCAGCCCTCCTTCCTGTCTCCGTCCGTTCTGATCGGCGTCGCTGCCGTGGTGCTTCTCTTTGAGCTGGCTGCCATCAACCGGACAACCGCGCTGATCGGCGCCGGAGTCAGTATTGCCGCGCTGCTGGTCTGGCTGTTCGCTTTCGGCGGCCTGCTCAGGGTCTCCGACGCTGTTTTGGCCATAGCGCTGCGTGCCTACGGAATCCGTACCGCGCTTCCCCTGGCGGCTCAAACCGCCGTACCGCTGATCGTCATAGTCGTCACGCTGCTCTCCTGCCTGTCCTGTCTGAAAGGCGCGTCTGTCCTGCCCGCGTCTATTCTCTGCTTCTGCATGATCCTCCTGATCTACCTGTCTGACGCTTCCGCGATGATCCCCTGGTTCCTGCCCGCCTTGGCGGCTTTCCTGCTTCTTCTGATGACCGATCGTTTCCCGGAAACTCCGCTCCTGCCGCTTCTTCCCTGCGCCGCGCTTCTTGTAGCCGCGGCCTTCCTGCTTGCCGGGAACGGGGTGGGGCCGAATTCCCTCAGGGACAAAACAGACGAACTGCGCCAGGCGATTCTCGACCGCCTGTTCTTTACCGAGCCCCGTGATGTCTTCTCCCTTTCCTCCGAGGGTTTTTACCCGGAAGGCCAGGAACAGCTCGGCGGAAAACCCAATCCCTCTGACCACCCGGTGATGCAGGTTTCAACGCCCCGTTCCGTCTATCTGCGGGGCGTCGTCATGAATGACTATACCGGCCGTTCCTGGCGCAACACCACGGGAGGCCGCCGTTACCTGTGGCAGTCATCCCGGCTGGATCAGGAGCGTTCCCTGCTTTTCAACCAGGACCTGCCGCCAGAATCCGTCAGGAACTCCCAGTGTGATTCCGTCACTGTTTCTGTCAGGATGCTGTCCGACAGCGCTTCCACGCTTTTTGTCCCCCAGCGTGTCCGGGAACTGGTTCCCGGTGAGGAACTGGTCCCTTACTTCTCCAATTCCTCTGAACTGTTCGTCACCCGCAACCTGCAGGCCGGGGATGTCTATACAGTGTACGCGCCGGTCTTCCAGGCCGGCGATCCCGGTCTGGGCACGCTGATTGAAGTCTGCTCCACCTTTGAGGATCCCGGTTACAATAAGGCTGTTGATACCTATACAGGTCTTCCCGCTCACCTGGAGGAACCTGTATATGCGCTTTCCCGTGAGGTTTCCTCCGTCGCTGCCTCGCCCTATGACAAAGCCCTGGCGATTCAGTCCTGGCTCAGCCGCAGTTTCCGTTATACCCTGGACGTGGACAATCAGCCTTCCGATGTGGATTTCGTTACGCGGTTCCTGCTGGATACGCGCGAAGGCTACTGCACTTACTTTGCTTCCGCCATGACCGTCCTCTGCCGGATGGCAGGGCTTCCTGCCCGTTATGTGGAAGGGTACCTGGCTGAACCTGATGAGAACGGCGAAGCATTGGTGACCGGCCTGTCCGCGCACGCCTGGACCGAAGTCTATTTTAAAGGGTTCGGTTGGCTGACCTTTGACGCCACGCCGAAGCAAAGCCGGTCCGGAAATGACCATGGTTCTCCCGAACCGACAGCTTCTCCCGAACCGGATGAATCCGCTCCGTCACCGACGCCTACGCCTACACCCACGCCGCCCGCTTCCTCTTCAACGGAGGACGAACCGACCCCTGAACCGGACGAGCCGGAAACCACCCCTTCTCCCACCCCGGAACCCACTGCGGCTCCTGATAACCCGCAGGATGATCCGGTCCCCACGCCCGATCCGAAGGCTGAGCCGTCGGAAGAAAACGAACACGGACCGTTCCCCTGGTATTGGATCCTGCTGGTTCTGCTGATCCTTGTTTTCGCGGGCCGTGTGTTCCTGACTTCGCCTTCTTTCCGTGCAAAGCATGCGCGGAACGCCCGTGAGCTGTTTGATATTTGGGTGGATGAGCTGGTCAGCCTGCTCCGGGCGGATAACTGGATCCGCCGGAAAGGTGAAACTCCCATGGCATTCGGCCGCCGTGTGGACGCGTCTTCCTCCTACAGCGTTTCCCTGGGGCCGGTCGGTGAGTGCGTCTCCCTGATCAGTTATTCCAAAGCGGTCCCCACGGACCTGGATATCGGCCTGGTCAGGGATACCTCCATTCTTCTCAAGGGAGAACTGGGTCGTCCCGCGCGGCTGCGCTATCTGTTCCGCAGGCTCTTTGCTCCTGCCCGGCGGCGATAATCCGGATCATTAAGACAGGATCCTGAGCATTTTTTCAGGATCCTGTTTTTCAGTATCATGTTTTATATGTCGAACAAAACAACCCCGGGCTGGCATTCCATATCCTGTGCTGTCACTCTCAGGGCTTCGGCTCCCCTGCAGGCCGTTTCGCTGTGATACGCTTCCAGGAAAGGTTCCGGCCCTGAAATCGGCCAGTCGCTGTTATACTCTGTTTTGTAGTGCATGGGCAGGACGATCCCGGCATGCAGCTGACGCGCGGTTTCAGCGGCCTGTTTCCCGTCGATCGTATAAAATCCGCCAACAGGGATCATCAGGATATCCGGGTTCTTCAGCTTCTCCAGCTGCTCATCGTTCAGCGGGCATCCCAGGTCCCCCAGATGGACAATCCGCAGTCCTTCCGTTTCTGTCAGGAACAGCAGGGTTTCTCCGCGCTTGCTTCCTTCCGCGTCATCATGCCAGCCTCTCAGGGCCGAAATCCTGACGTCAGGTTCCGGCGTGTATAATCCTTCCCTGTCAAATACCCGTGGCATCCCTTTCAGGTTATCCACAGCGTCATGATCATGATGATGGTGCGATACCAGCGCAATATCGGCTGTCACAGGTTTCAAAGGATATCCGCAGTTTCCGTCATAGGGATCCGTAACGATCCTTACGCCGCTCTCTGTCTCAAGCCAGAATTCCGCGTGTCCGATATGTCTGATCAGCATTTCTGTGTTCCTCCTTCAGTTTCCGTAAAACTCCAGGCAGATATCCGGCAGTTCCAGGCCGAGCCTGAGCCTCCCGGAAAATTGGCTGTGCTGCTGCATACATGCCTGTTCATACGCCTTGCTGCCTTCTTCGCCTGCTTTGATCAGCTGGATGATCATTCTTTCAGCGGATCCGGTCATTTTTTCCGGATGTCTTTTCAGGAGGCTCAGGCAGCAGCCGGCTTCGCGCCCAAAGGATCCGCCATACCACCCTT
>Ga0310690_10011004_pt1 | contig 11198 bp, 9 predicted proteins | sample AusTroGonzalo_MG_2_FD_207661 | JGI IMG/M metagenome (GOLD analysis project Ga0310690, IMG submission 207661) | Bovine rumen microbial communities from tropical cattle in Woodstock, Queensland, Australia - Gonzalo_04 (v2) (version 2) | ecosystem: Host-associated > Mammals > Digestive system >...
GTTCACGTTCTGCCGAAACAGCAACGACCTCTGCGAAGTCTGCTTCATGGCGTCCTCACCGCTCTTCGCCTATTCGTTGTTGCCTTAGCCAGATCATTTTCGCCGTCCTTTGCTTGCCGACATTTACCCTTTCAAAACCAATTACAAATAACCATTCCTCCACCCTGCCCCCAAAAAATCAATGCAGATTCCTTGTCCAAACACCACTACCACGCGTCAGACCAAAAAGTCGACCACGGTCAATCGTAACCCAGCGCTTGTCACCTGTCGGATATGCATATCCGTCGGGAAGAACCTCACCAAAAGTGCGACCACCGTCGCGGGAAATGCGTATGCCATCATTTGACGGCAAGACAACAATCCCCGGACGGAAAGGATCAAAGGCTATGGCATTGTATATCCAGTCGCCTGTCATAATGACATGCCATGACCTCCCGCCGTCCGTAGATTCACTTAGCGTTCCAACTGGCCAACTCCGAGACATAAGAAACCGGCCTGGTCGATGAGGATCTGCCGCAATAGTGAAGTTGATGCATTTGTTTTCTATAGTCGTCGGCAACCACGCGCCTGCCAAGCGGTCGAGAAAATAGCAAACCCCGTCCCAAGTCGAGAGAATGGCGCTACCATCCACTCCAAAGACAAGCTCCGGCGGCCATCCAGCACCGCTGCCACCAGAAAATTCCGAGGTCTTGAAAAGCGTCTTGCCATCGGGCAAACCATTCGAGAATCGCACAAAAGTCTCGCCCAAGTCGTGAGAGACCCATACGCCGCCACCATCTGCACGCGCAGGTCCGCCAACACAGAGATAGACATCATCTGTCAATGGGTCCACAGCTACTGTGTAGGCGCAAAGCCTATCGTGAGAATAAAGTCCGCCTGTTGGAATATTTGGAAGCCCACGCTTCGGAAATCCGCCAGTCCATGTCCGCCCGCCGTCGAGAGTGCGAATGAACTGCGTACCAAACTTGCCGCCTGTCGCAAAGGCGACCCCTTTATGCTTCCAGCACCAAGCCGCAGTATTTGCACCGCCCGTCTGAAGAACCGCACGAAAAGTCTTCCCGCCGTCATTTGAACAGCACATGCCCATGTCCGCAATGCCATAGATGATGTTATCAGGCGAATTTGGATCACACACGACACAGAACGGCACGACATTTGCAAGACCATTTACGCGACATGTCCAGTTTTCACCTGAATCATGCGACTCCCATATGGCAAACCAGTCTGTTGCAATCCAATGCGACGCCTTATGCGGATCCACGCAGATTGTCGCAAGCGACCACATTTCACCACGCGCGGCGAATCGCACCATCTGGCTTTCAGAGCAAGGATCGGCAACGGACATAGACTTGCGCAGGACTTTCTTCCACCTTTCATCTTCCAGACCACGGCGGAAGATGTCTCCTATGCCGTTTCCGACGAGCCAGAAATCTGGCCCTGCTGAAAGAGCCTGAAACCGCGCCGAATCGCGATGTATAGGCGGAGCGACATCCTCTTTAAGCACAGGCAACCCCTCGGCAAACGGTCGCCACGTCTCCCCCAGATCATCCGAACAACGAACAAAGCGCCCCCCAGCAGGGGCGGTGTGGCCGTCATCAAATATGCCTACAATGCGTTGCTGTCCATTGACCTGGATCGTTTCCAGCGGGGAATCGTCGAATAGCTTTCGCCACGTTGCGCCACCGTCATCGGAACGGAAAAAGCCCGTCTCACGCTCTCGCGGATTCAACTTGCCATGGTGTCGGCTTTCGCAAACAGGAAGTCCCGGGGCACAGACATATAAACGATTAGAATTGCCGACATCCCAACGAATGTCGGTAATCCAAGTCTTTTTGAGGCCAAGCGAACGCCAAGTCTCGCCATTGTCATCCGAACGAAATAGGCCGTCCCAATCCTCGCCGCAGACGAGAACCTCTGGATTTGCGGGGTTCCGCGAAATACAACGGCCGAGTCGACGGCGGTCTCCGTCGCCGTAAAAGCGCGCAACAAGCGTTCGGCAAAAGGTTCGGCCAGCATCATGCGATACATATACACCAGCTGGCCTGTCGAACTTGTCACCACAAACCATGATGAAGGAGTTGGCATCACGCGGGTCTATTGAGATATCGCGCACCTCATCAGCACGTAGGTCTCGGCGCATTTCAAGCGGCATTTGCGCATGGAGAGGAATCCATGACTTGCCGCCATCATCGGAGCGGTAAGGCCCGCAAACGTCACAAATGGCGTACCACCGCGATGGATCAGACGGCGCAATCTGTGCGCTCAGAACAGTTCCCCCTCCAAATACCGGCAGGGGGACCCAGCCCAATCCATCCGCGCAAACCTCCGTGCAGACGGTGAACAGCGAGACGCCCAAAAACGCAAGTATCTTCATTTCTTGCCGTCAAAAGACTATCAACATTATTCCGAGAGGAGGCGCACAGTACAGCATATCGTCGATGCCGAATGAACCTTCTCGGATGCGCATCTCGTCCAACGCACCGGAAAATCCAGGCGAGCCAAGCGTAAAACCTGCGCCTAAGCCAAAGTCAACCAAGCCCGAAATAGTGTCCTCCGCGACGAGCGCATGGTCTAGATATACGGACACATGGGTGTCCGCTCCGGACGACGCATGGACAACTGCGACATGATGCAACTTCCGATCAGAGATGGCGGCAAGAGTTGTGGACATGGAGTCTTCCGCCGAATTGAAAACGAAGGCTCCGTCAGCCGAAAGTTTCCATATCGGGCTCACCACACCTTCCGCAAAGAATGTGATGGCCGAGTCTGCATAACAGCCTTCATCAACCTTGATGAAAAATTCAGTAGTCGTCGCACGTAGATCCAGAACTCCGTTACCTAGATATGTAGCCGTACCGCCAGAGAGGGCTACACCACTGACATTCAAGAAAACAGTCTCTCCGACTGCATTACGAATTTCTTCGGACGCCCTCGCCGAACGAGAGAGCCGCACTCCTGATGCAGACACTACGCCCGTGACGGCATAACGCCCATCAGACATTCCGCTGTAGTCATTCTCGTAGCGAGCGAAGAACAACGGATCCTTCCCTGCGATGGAGATGTCAGTCAGGAACTCTGTCACCTTCAATGCACGGCCTGTAATGCGAAGTTCATCGTAGAGCACGCCTGGCACGCTGCCGATAATATCCCATGTGTCTACCGCCGTGCTACCTCCGAAAAGAAGCATTTCAGGGTTTGCCGCCCCGTCTTTCATAGGATTATCGACATTCTCAAAACGCCAGAAAAGCCGGTAGTCGAGATAAAACGAGAAAATCTTCCGCGCCATGTCATAGACAACGGAGATGTGATGCCATCTATCGTCTATGAGGGACACGTTGCCAACATAGTTCGTTTCCGTTCCGTAAATAGAGCATCCAAGATTGCCCTGTCTGTCCAGGAAAAGGCGCCAGACATTCTGCTGCATAAATAAGTACCCGTAGTATTGGCTATCGGCTCTTGTAAACTTGGCGATGACTTCAGCCGTAAAATTCGTCGTTCCAACAAGATGGTTCGGATCTGCAAACGAATAGCCAAAGCCAAAGTTTGCATTCGTTGATTCAAAGTAGTTGGTCACAGCACCTTCATTGACCTTGCATTCCAACGACCTGGCAACAGGATAAAAAATGTCTGCGGCCTTGTCGCAAGTCTGCCATCCATAATTGGGAGCCCCCTTTGAACGCTGCTTGGACGAAAGGGCTTTAACGCCAAGGCAGTCCTTGCAAGGGTCCAGGACGTTTGAGTCGAAATGCATATAGGCTAATGTATCAGCGTCAATCGGCAGCACACCAGCCGAAAGGAACTCCGCAGGAGCGAGCGAGCGTTGCGTTATGCGTATACTGTCATATCGTCCCTTTAGAAGCTGATGGTTTTCCCCCCAGCATCCACGCCCAAAGAACAGGCTTGCGTCGTTGCTGGTAGTTCTCGGCAGCTGCTTTCCAGAAAGGTCTGAAGCCTTAAAGAGCTTGTAGTCAATATAAGCGCGCAACATCGACGTCTGCCTGTCCCAGACAACTGCGAAATGGTGCCACTGCCCATCTATGTAAGAGGACTTGTGCCAACTCCCTTCGCTCGTCTTTGTATCCGTCCTTGTATCTCCTGTGGAATCATTGTAGAAGATAACACCGCTGGAGTTGATTCGAAAATACCAGTTTGCATGTTGCATTGCCAAATATGCATCAGCAGCTTCAGGGGAAAACAAGCCTGTGGAATCCGCAGATTCGGTGCGAAAGAAGAACTCTGCCGTGAAGGAGTCATTGAGATACGAATTATCCGCCATCTTCAACCCCATCCTGCCGTTGATGTACAAGACGTTGGTGTTAGCGGTTTTACAGGAATCATAGTAGATACCTGCGTAGAGATTAGAAAACACGACATCTGATATCTGCATGGGTCGTGTGTTGTTGGTGAACTGAAGAGCCGGCTTCAAGGGGTCGCTCACAGATAGGTCGTTCATGTTAACGCCCGACGCCGGAGCAATGTCGGACGATACATAGACAAGCGTGTCACTATCTATGATACCGCAATGCGCCGCGACGGCCAACGTTATGGCAACGAGAACGGCAATGTTTTTCTGGACTATGTTCTTGTAGAGTAGAGACCCACGCCTCGGCGTTGTCGCCGATGCGACTTCCCCCTCGTCAAACCGGACGTGCGGATTTCCCGCATCCGGCTTTCCCAGTAGAGCTGCATTCGTCATAGCTTGGCTTTTCCTTTCTTTGCTTTTACAAGTTGTTGCTGATGTATTATACCGATTTTTTTCCTATCAATACCGCCGCCTGCGGACATCCGCCCATCTGAGCCAGTGCATCCCGTAGTGGTTGAGTTCACCGTAGTATGTGTCCGCGATCTTGTCGAGTCCGAGGGCGACGAGCGCGGCGCGGTTGGCGTCGGTGGAGAGCGCGGCCTTGAAGCCGAGAAGTTCGCTCGTCTCCTTGGTCAGCTCGTGCTTCCACACGCCCTTGTAGACAATCTCAGGAACCTCGCCAAGGCATCGGCCGAGTTCGCCAGCCAGTTCCGCTGCGGCAAACTTCTCCACTTCGGTAGGCATGTCAGGAATAACGACAACGGGACATGGCGTCGCCGCCATAACGGCGAATGCCATCGCCGAAACAACAATCGCAATAAGATGTTCCATCATATTTCCCGACAGAATCTTCATGACATGTGGTATTGTACCATATTTCCCGTCGCGCTAGGTAAACAAAAAATGCAGTTTTCTCTCCGCAGAAATGGAATGATTCATCCACGGGAGCAGACTTGAACTGCCAAGAGCGAATATGGTATCATGCGCGCATGGGGAGCAAGAGGGTATTGGTCATGATAACGCCGATCAGCTATCTGAGGATCGGCGGGGTGTCGCGCTTCGCGAAGGACCACGGCTGGGTGCTGACAATCCACGACCGGCTCGGCGGTCTGCCGCCCTCCACGGACTACGACGGAGTCCTCGTCACGCTGCGCGCCGACGAAAGCACGCTGGACTTCGTGAAGCGCATGACGAAGCGCGGCATCCCAGCCGTCGACCTCACGATACAGCATCCGCGCCTCAGGCTGCCGCGCGTCGTCTCGGACCACCGCCAGATCGGCGTTCTCGCGGGCGAGCACTTCAGGGAGCGCGGCTTCCGCAACGTCGCCTGGTTCTCGACGGGCTGGACGCACGTCCACGAACTGCGCTTCAGGGGCCTTGCCGAATCGTTCGGAGCGGTGCCGCAGAAGTGGATCGTGTCCGACGACGCGCAGACAGTGAAGGCGCTGAACGACGCGCCAAGGCCCACAGCCGTGCTCGCATACGACGAGACGGACGCCGTGCGCCTCCTGCACCTCTGCCTCGCGGCGGGAATCGACGTTCCGGACGACATCGCCATCCTCTCGATAGGCGACGACCCGCTCGTGACGGACAACCAGCCCGTCCCGATCTCGTGCATCCGGCAGAACCTCTCGCGTGGCGGCTACGCCGCCGCAGCGCTCCTGGACCGCCTCATGAACGGAGGCAGAGCCCCGTCCGAGCCTATCCTCATGAAGCCGGAAGGCATCACCGTGCGGCGGTCTACCGACACAGTCGCCGACGACAACCCGCTTATACGCAGGGTTCTGCTGTACATCCGCGATAACCTGGGCAGACCGTTCGGCGCGGAACAGGTCGCCGCCGCGCTGGGCGAATCGCGCTCACGGCTCGACAAGACTTGCGCCGCGCGCTTCGGGCAGTCCCTTGGCAAGACGATTCTCGCCCACAGGCTCGCGGAGGCGAAGCGGCTTCTCCAGAAAAGCGACCTCAACGTCGACGAAATCGCCGCCCGCACGGGCTTCTGCGCCTCGAACTACCTGATAAAGAAGTTCAAGGCCGCATTCGGCACTACTCCGCTGCGCTGGAGACGAGACGGTCTACAATCTTTGTAATGGGGTCGCCGTCGGTGCGGAGGAGTCGCGTGGCGGCGGCGAGCGCGGCACGCGCCGACGCGTTCGCCGAGGCGTCCGTCAGCCACGGCCGAAGGTGCCGGAGGACGTTGCCGACGGTGAAATCCTGCTGGATCAGCTCGGGCATCGGGTACGGCACGGTTTCGCCCGTCTTCTCGCACACGATGTTGATGAGCCCGATGTGCCTTACGCCCTTGAGAGACAGGCGGCAGATGATCTCGAAAAGGAGGTCGACGTGGTATACGAGCACCGTCGGGCATCCCGCGAGCGCGGCCTCCAGGGTCGCCGTGCCGCTCGCGACTACGGCCGCGTCGGCCTCGTGCAGCAGCTCGCGCGCTCCGCCGAGCTGGACTGCGACTGCGTCCGCCGGCAGGCGCGAGGCTGCAATTTCCGCCGTTATGGCCCGCATGGCCTTTTCGTTCGCCGCAGGCATCACGACGCGGAGGTCCGGCATTTCGCCGCGAAGCTCGCCGACCGCCTTGAGCAGCCTGGGCATGTGGTGTCGTATCTCCCCTAGCCTGCTGCCGGGGAGAACCGCGAGCAGCTTACCGCCGGACATCCGACTGCCGACAGCCGACGGCACCCCCTCTTCCGCCATCTCGTGCGCTAGGGGATGGCCTACGAACTCGGCTAGCCCGGAGCGGAATATCTTCGGTTCGAACGGGAGAAAGCAGCATATCAGGTCGACCGAGCGCTCGATCTTCGGTATGCGGCTCTGGTGCCACGCCCACACCTGCGGGCAGACGACGTGCACCGTCCTTATCCCGCGCGCCTTCGCGTAGGCGTCCAGCTTGAGGTTCATGCCAGGATAGTCCACCGTGCACACGACGTCCGGCTTCCACTCGTCTATCGCCCTTTCCATCGTGCGCTTGACGCGCAGGAAGTAGAAAAGCCGCCTTAGCACCTGGACGACCCCCATCACCGCCAGATCGCCTGTCTTGAAACCGTAGTCGCCGTATCCGCGGATTTCCACGTCGGGGCGCATCTCGCGCACTTTCGCCGCGATCTGCTCACGGTATATCATTCCCGACTCTTCGCCGGCCAGGAGGAGGAGTTTCATGTCGTCATGGCCTCAATGGGGCGGGTGGCAGCCCTGAGTCGATCCCGACTACCGCGATGCCGTGCCTGTTAGCGAACGAAACGACCGCCTCGCGGTCGAGTAGGATAAGACGCCCGGCCTGGAACGCGAGCGCCGTCACGCCGGCCTTCTTCATCTTCTTCAGCGTGGTGATGCCGACTACCGGTATGTCGAAGCGCCAGTCGTGCCCCTCGCGCGCCGCCTTGCAGAGCACCGAGCCCTTCGAGAGCCGACCAGCGCGCATTATCGCCGCGTTCGTCCCCTCGAAGGCCTCGACTGCGAGAACCATCCCGGACTTGACGAGCACCGTCTGCCCGACGTCGTGCCGCCCCATGTCCGACGCGACCTGCATGCCGCGCCGGACGTCGACCTTCTCCAGGTCTGTGAGGCCGCGCTCCGTAAGCGCGCCAACGCCCGGCATGTGGTCGTCCATGTACAGCGACGCCGGGAGCATCTTGACGCCCGCCGCCTCGAACTCGGCGACAAGCTTGCCGAAGATGGTATGCGCGTTCTTGACCGGCATCTCGCGGAGCCACCTCCTGACGGTGTCGCCGAACCGCCCCCGGAAGAGCGAAATCGGGCTGACCTGCCCCGCGAGCACCGCGCCGTCGTAGCCCTCCGCGGCCGCCCACTCGATGGCCCTGTCGGACTCGCCGGCGGCGAACGGATACACATGGGTGCCAAGGCGCGCCGTAGAGCGCAGGCACGACCCTTTCACGGCAAGGACGTCTACCCGCGCGACGCCGGCGCGGCGAGCGCCTTCGACGACGAAGCGCGGGTACTCGCCGGCCCCCGCAATCACCAGGAGCTTCGAAATCACTGCCTGGGCGTCTCCACGGGCGCCGGATCGGGATCCTTCACCAGCACGGCGGACGTATGCAGCTTGTCGCGGCCCAGCAGGAAGAAGAACACGCTTTCCCTGCCATGGTCGGTAAACACGTTGACCGCCTTCTTCGCCCCGGCGCGCCTGACCTCGGCCTCTAGCATGCCTATCTGGTTGTCCAGCGTGACGCTGTTGCTGAACCAGAGGCATGAGCATTTGTTCGGCTTCGCCGGATTCCCGGAGGCGATCGGTATGCACGACAGCAGGCGCCAGTTCGTGTTCATTATGTGGATCTCCTCGACCGGAACAAGGCCGTCTTCCGTATTCTTGACCATGCTTCCGTCAAGCCGATCAATGGTTGCGCACCCGCCGACGAGCGCTGCAGCGACGCAAAACGCCAGCATCTTCATTTCAGTCCTCCCTTCTTGGCGAGGTTCGCCGAAAGGCTGACCTCCTTGCGGACCACGAGCCACGGAATGGTGACGGAATACGCCTCGACCTGCAGCACGTCGTTGTCGTTTATGACGTGGAAGTCGGTGATTTCGTAGCCTTCCTTCCTAGCGACGTCCTTCATCTTGCTGAACGCGATTTCCGGGCGCACCTCGTCGCAGAAGATCGAGAACGCGCACCAGGAGTCCAGCTTCTCGTTGCCGCATACGAGCGGTACGCAGCCTAGCAGATACCATCCGTAGTTCTCCACGGTTATATGCTTCTCCACGCCTTCGCCGAGGACCGTCGACGGCGCCACGTCCACCGAGAAGCACCCGGCGAGCGAAATGGACGCGGCCGCCACGCAGGCCGCAACCTTCAACCTTCTCATTGTCTGATTACCTCCATGTATGCGTTTACTAGTTTAGGCCCCCAGAACATCCACACAAGGCAGCCAAGGCAGATGTAGGGTCCGTACGGAATCTCCGTGAACCGCCCGAGGCGGGTCTTCGACAGCGCAACCGCCGAAAGCCCGACCACTGAGCCGAACACAGAAGAAAGGATCAGCGTCACCAGGACGGCGACAGGCCCGAACAGCGCGCCCACGGCGCCCATCAGGAATACGTCGCCCATCCCCATCGCCTCGCGCTTGAACGCCTTCGAGCCGAAGAACCTGACGAGCCATAGAAGCCCGAAGCCGAAGGCAAGACCGGCGATGGAATGGAAAATGGAAAATGGAAAATGGAGAATTATGGAGTGGAAGGCCCCGTGCGCGATGCCGAGAGCCATTCCGCCTACGGTGACAAAGTCCGGCAGGAGCTTGTGGTCGAAGTCTATGACGCTTCCGACGATCATGAGCGAAATCCAGATCCACCAGACGACCAGCGGCACCACGTGTCCCGCATATTCAAAGCCGAGTTCTCTGTCAGGCATGTCCGAGAAGTGAAGGAACGCCGCGAGGAACAGCAGCCCGCCCAGCAGTTCCACCACGATGTAGCGCGGCGAGATGGGCTCGCGGCAGTTCGCGCACCGCCCGCGCAAGGCAAGCCACGAGACGATTGGGACGTTCTGCCACCACTTGATCGGCGCATTGCACTTCGGGCAGTGCGAGGGCGGCGAGACGATAGACTCGCCTCGCGGCAGCCGCCATGCGACGACGTTCAGGAACGACGCCACGCACGCCCCCAGCCAGAAGCTGAAGAACGCCAGTATGTTCACGATATCTTGCGCCATTTTCGACGTGTATTATACCTAAATCGCACGCGCGATTCAACCCGTCACCTGCGGACGATCTCGTAGAGGAATGTCGCGCATTCCGGGTCCGCCGCGACGTCCGCATTGAAGCGGAGTCGGCCCTTGTGCATCCTGAACGGAACTTCCCGAACGCGCTCGCCGGAAGTGTCGAGCGCATACACGTGGAAGTCTCCGGATCCAAGCGCAAGGGCCAGCCGCGCAACGCCGGCGCGAACGAGGTGCGGCGGATTCCCCCAGCGCAGGAGAAGCGTCCTCGACTCGTCCTCGTAGGTGTCGCCGCCGTTCACGAGGTCGGTGAGATGCGCGACGAGGATGCGCCGCGACTCGGCAAGCGGCCTAGCGTCAAGCGAAGTCGCCCACACCGCCGTCGGACCCTTGTCGCAGAGCGCGGCGACAGCGCCCGCCATGAGACGTCCGTCTTCCGCGAAGCCTCCTGCGGTGCGCGGCGTCCGGACGGAGAACGTGCCCGTCTCGCGGTCGGCCTGCACAGCCGCCCTGTCGCCGGACGCAACGTCTCCGCGAAGGAAAAGACACATCGCCACTCGCTCGTCGGCCCTCGCGAGCGCGTCGCCCGAAATGGCGAATATGCCCGACCGCACCTTGTCCAGATGCACCATCTCCCATTGGCTTCCGCCCCAGTCGAAGCGCCACATTCCCGCCCAGTCCTCGCGCGCGGCCTGCGCACCGGCGACGAGACCGGCCATGTGCCTGTATTCCGAAGGCCCAGAGAAGTTGTATTCCGTCGTGACGAACGGCATGCCGTCAATTGCGACGCGGGTACACAGCTCCATGACGTCCGCTCCGCGCGACTTGACGGGATTCGTGTTCATGCACTTGGCTGGAGTGCTCCACGCCTCGCCCGGCCATGTCGGATGGTCCCAATAGCAATGCTCGTCGACGTAGTCGTGGTGCTTCGCCCGCACGTCGCGGAACTGCTCGCGCTCGAACCCCGCACTCATGTCGGAGAGGAGCGCCTTGACCCCAATCTCGTCCTTGAGAAGCGTGCGCATCCGCGCGGCGAAGCGGTCTTCGAGCATCGCGACAAAACGCGCGAAAGCCTCCATCTCCGGCGTCTTGTCCCAGGGCTTCCCGGCCGGTATCTCGGCCATTTCGCAACCCATCTTCGCCGTCCATTCCTTCCATGCCGCCACGTATTCAGGATACTTGCGAAGAGTCTCCGCGCCGCTTGCGCCGACATGGCCC
>Ga0310690_10011005_pt1 | contig 11198 bp, 4 predicted proteins | sample AusTroGonzalo_MG_2_FD_207661 | JGI IMG/M metagenome (GOLD analysis project Ga0310690, IMG submission 207661) | Bovine rumen microbial communities from tropical cattle in Woodstock, Queensland, Australia - Gonzalo_04 (v2) (version 2) | ecosystem: Host-associated > Mammals > Digestive system >...
CTGGTTCGGCATGGGGTGGTTCGACGCCGTGTGCCATGCGTTCTCGACGCTCGGAACAGGCGGCTTCTCGACGCGCAACGCGAGCCTGGCCTCGTTTGCGAGCCCTGCGCTGGAGTGGATATGCATGGCGTTCATGCTTTTGGCGTCGGTCAACTTCGGCATATACTTCCTCCTGTTGCTGGGGCGATGGCGGGACGTCTTCGAGAACACCGAGCTGCGCGGGTTCGCGTTCATAGTGCTGGGCGCGGTCGTCGGCGTGACGGTAGTCGAGTGGGCGCAGTTCGGCGCGTTTGCTGACGCTCTGAGGCATTCGGCGTTCCAGGTCGCATCGGTCATTTCGACAACGGGGTTCATGTCGAACGACTACACGACCTGGCATCCGGCGGCGCAGCTGCTCGTGCTGACGCTTTTCTTCATCGGCGGGTGTTCCGGCTCTACGGCGGGCGGAATAAAGGTGATACGCTGGTCGGTCCTCGCCAAGCAGCTCCGCAACGACGTCCAGAGGCTGATTCATCCGCACGGCGTGTTCACTCTGCGCATCAACGGCGTGCCTGGCAGAAGCGAGGTCGTGTCCGTCGTAGGGTCGTTCATATTCGTCTATTTCGCGCTGGTGCTCGTGACGGCGCTTGCCGGCGCGCTCGCCGGGCTTGACGTCCACACGGCCTTCACGGCGGCTCTCAGCATGGTGGGCAACATCGGCCCAGCGTTCGGCTCCCTCGGCCCGTCGGCGAACTACGGGGCGCTTCCCGGCGCGCTGAAGCTGTGGTATTGCTTTGCCATGCTCGCGGGGCGTCTCGAAGTCTACACGCTTCTCATCCTCGTGGGGCGTTCGCTGTCCGGGCGGAAGTGACTTGTGTTGTCTCCGGCCCCCTTTGAGTGCGTAATAAGCGCACACATCCTCTTGCCCGCAGCATCCCAAGATGCTATACTATACATATAACATGATTGCAAAAATTGTCATCGACAAGAAGCGCGAGGGCCGCGCTCTTGGCTCTGCCGAGATACGCGCGTTCATTGACGGCTTCACATGCGGCTCAATACCGGACTATCAGATGAGCGCGCTTGCGATGGCTATATGCTGCCGCGGGATGACAGACCGTGAAACCGCCGACCTCACGGATGCAATGATGCGCTCCGGCCGTTGCCTTGAATGGAACCTTCCCGCGCCGACGGCGGACAAGCATTCCACGGGCGGCGTCGGCGACAAACTGTCCCTCGTCGTGCAGCCGCTCGCTGCGGCATGCGGACTCGCTGTCCCGTCGCTCACCGGCAGGGCGCTTGGGCTCACCGGCGGAACGGCCGACAAACTTGAGACGATACCCGGATACAACGCGGCGCTGTCCCTTGACGACTTCCAGAAGGTCGTTGGCGAAGTGGGCGTCTCGATGACGGTGCAGACTGAGGAGATCACGCCGGCGGACAGGAAGCTGTACGCGCTCCGCGACGTTACGGGAACCGTCGCCTCGATTCCGCTCATAGTCGGCTCGATCCTCTCTAAGAAGCTGGCGGAAGGAGCGGGCACGCTGGTGTTCGACGTGAAGTGCGGGTCCGGAGCGTTCATGAAGACGCGCGAGGACGCGCTCGCGCTAGCGCAGGCGCTTGTCGGCGGCGCGAAGGCTGCGGGACGGCGCTCCGCCGCGCTGGTCACGGACATGAATGCGCCGCTCGGTCGCGCCGTCGGCAACGCCAACGAAGTCGCGGAGGCGTTGTCGGTGCTGCGCGGGGAAATTCCGCAGGAGCGCCCCGACGTCGCGCTTTGCATCGAGCTCGCCGCCCTGATGTCGTCGCTCGCAAAGGGCATCCCGGTCGACGAGGCGCGGTCGGAGTGCCGCGAAAGGCTTGCCGACGGCTCGGCGCTCGCAAAGTTCGAGGCGATGGTCCGTGCGCAGGGCGGCGACCTCGACGCGTTTGCGGGAGTCATGGCGTGGACGACGTCGAAGTTCAAGATTCAGGCTATGCGCTTTGGCGTTGTCGCGGCGATTGACGCGGAGAAAGTCGCGAAGGTGGCGTTTGAGCTAGGCGCGGGGCGCGGAAAGGCCGGTGACGCGATAGATCCGCGCGCTGGCGTGACGCTTGAGGTCGGCGTCGGCGACAAGGTCTCGCTTGGCTCGCCGCTCGCGACGCTTGAGAAGTCCGGCGGGCCGGACGGACTGGAACCTGCCGCCGCCGAACTGCTGAAAGCGTTCATAATTGCGCCGTCCGCCGAGGCGCGGCGCGACCTCGTGCTGGAAAGGGTGATGTGAGGGACGGCGCGTGGGAGAAGAGCTACATGGTCGACTACGAAAAGCTTAGAAAGAAGTTCCCGGGCAAAGATCCCGAGAAGCGCAAGAGAACCGCGGCGATCAAGGCGATCGCACGCGAGTACGAGCGCAAGAAAGCGGAGCTTGGCGCACGCGCGCCGGACGTCCGAAGGGGCTTTCCGTATTACATGACGATAATCATCGGCATGATGCTCGTCGGCGGGCTTGTCGGCTCCGCTATATTCAAGCGCGGCGGGATAGACATAGGGCAGCGCAACGTGAAAAAAGCGGTGGATTCCGTCCACAGCCTGGCCGTTGCGCTCGGACGCTACCGCTACCACGTTGGCAAGTTCCCGTCGACAGAGGAGGGACTGGAGCAGCTCGCCTCGAAGCGTGTCGTCGCCCGAGGCTGGAACGGCCCGTACGTCAAGCAGGTGAACCTCGACCCGTGGAAGAGCGAGTACGTCTATGTCTACAACGGCGAAAGCGAGCTGCCCACGCTCTATTCGAAGGGGCCGGACGGAGCGGCGGGCACGACGGACGACGTCATAGCGAACAGCGCGGACTTCGACGCGGCGTTCCGCGACACGTCGTGGACGAAGAACTGGGTTCCGATGCACCTGCGCGACATCGTGGTCGCGCAGACGGAGAAGCAGAAGAGAGAACTTCAGGCTGAAGTGGACAGGATACTCCATCCGGACATTCCTGTAGAGGGCGTGACGCCGCTTTCCGAGGACTGGGATTTCTCGTCGTCTGCGGCACCCGGCGCGCCGAGCAGGAAGGTTCGTGTTCCTCACGACTGGCTGGCGTCTGGCTCTGCAGAGGAGGCGAAGTCCAATGTTGGCGTCTACCGTAAGTCGTTCTCGGTTCCTGCGAAGGCGGAGGGACGCTACGTCGCACTTAGGTTCTCGCGCATCCCCGGCCCCTACAAGATCACGGTCGGGGGCGAAGTCGTCGGCGAGGGGACGTACGCCGACGGGCTTGAGCTTGACGTGTCCAAGACAGTCAGGTACGGAGAGAGGAACGAGGTCGCCGTGACCGTTGGATCGGCCAATGACTTTGCACAGGTCTACGTCGGCGCGGGGCTTGTCGGCGAAGTCGCGCTCGTCATAGAGGATGCGGAAGATAGGGTGCTGGACGGGACATTGAAGGTCACGACGCTGGAGGTGTCGGCGGCTCTCGCGAAGATGCGCATCGAATACGCCACGCCGGCAGGCGCGGTGACTAATGAATTCGAGATAAACGAGCCACGGCTTTGGAGCCCTGACAGGCCATTCCTCTACAAGGGCTATGTCGCAGGACGCCTGCACCACTACGCCGTACGAAAGGAAGAAGTCTCCGCCGACGGGAAGTTCGTGCTCAACGGCAAGCCGCTGGCGCTGAAGGGCGTTCGGCTGACGAGCGACCTGGGGCCCCTGGGCGCGGCGTTCAACCGCGAGGCGGCGCGCCGCAAACTGCAGGCGATGAAGGACGCAGGGGCGAACGCCGTCCAGTTCGTCGGCAGCCCGGACCGCGCGTTTCTGGAACTGTGCGATGAAATGGGATTCGTAGTGCGGAAGAATTTTGAAGAGTCGTTTGCGGAAGGCTTGTGCGACTTCGCCGGATTCCCGACGCCGCGCTACGACGCGTACCGCGCGTTCTGGAACAACGTCGAGCCTACGATACGCATACTTTCGCACTGGAACTGGGACGGCAAGGACGGAGAAGACGTCAAGGTCGAGTGCGCGACTAGCTGCGACGAGGCCGAGCTTTTCGTCAACGGCGAGAGCGCCGGGAAGCGAAAAAAGGTGCAGAACGCGGCGAGTCCGGAAGCGGCGATCCTCACTTGGAACGTCAAATACGACCCCGGCGAGCTGAAGGTCATAGCATATGAAGACGGACAGTACGCCGGTGAGACCGTGCGGCGAACCGCATTCGAGCCGTGCACGGTCAAGTTGACGGCGAACAAGAAGGCGCTCGCGGAGGGGGAGATCGCATTCGTGTCCGTTGAGACCGCCGACGACTACGGAACGGCGGAGCCGCATGCGACTAACGAAGTCGGTTTCACGTTGGAGGGCCCAGGCGAGATACTTGCGATTGCCAGCGGATCGCCCGACGAGCGCGGTCCGTACAGCGGGCGTTCATCGTGCAGGCTCTTCGGCGGAAGGGCGGTCGTGGTTGTGCGGCGAAACAGCGGAGGCTCGGGCCTGCCGCTCAAGCTGACCGCTGCGGCTGCGGGGCTGCGGACCGACTACGTCGTAATTCCTCGGCGCTGACACAGTATTAGATGACTTAAAAAGACTAAAACGGAGGAAAAAACATGAACAGCTGTCGCAGTATGATCAACCGGGCGTCAATCGCCTTGATGTGCGTGTTCGCTTCACTCTTCGCCGGAGCGGCGACATGGTTCGACGCCGAAGTGCCGGACTACTTGGACTGGCCGGCGGACGGCTCGAACAAGACCGTAGACAGTGTGGGCGTTTGGACGAATACAACCAACACGTCATACGCGGACAACCGCATCACGACCTGGAAGGAATTGGACGACTGCCTCGAATTCAATCTCGACTCGAATCTAAGAAAGGAAGTTTCGGGCGAGGTGTCGTCCGTCGTGGCGTCGATACGTTTCATTGCTTCGCCGATCGTCGGCGAGCCGCTGCAGGACTCGAAGGGCGCCATCTGCGCGAAGATAGCTGACGACGGCTCCGTCACGAACTACATGGGCCTTGTGAAGGATCCTGTAGGTGGAACGAACGTGTGGGCGACGCTCAGCGGCGCCGTGCCGGACGAGACCCGGGACTGCGCCGTCAAGATATCCTCGCGGGTGGAAGCGGGCGTAGTGCAGGTGCGGTACGAGGTCGACGGCGCTTTGCTTACGTCCGGCGGGAACGAGTGGTTTGACGTCGCCGCGACAGATGCAACGTTGTCAGGCGTCGGTTTCGCGGGAAGCGGCGAGGTGGCGAACCTCGTCGGCCTCACCCAGGACGTGGAAGGTGACGTCGAGCTGACGATCCCAGCGGTGGCGAACATCAGCGTCGTCTCCGTCAAGGTCGGCGGAGAGGAGATACAGCCGACGGACGGCAAGTACATCGTTCCCATTGGATCGAACGTGATCGTGACATTCGCCACAGCTGCCGGGCATGCGCTGTCTGGTTCCGCGGAAAGGTCGTATTTCCTGACCGGCGACACTACGCTGGCGTACGCCGACATGCCGCAGGCAGTAGACGTCGGCGCCGTAATCAAGATCAACGAAGTCATGGCGTCGAACGGTGATACACTCGCAACGAAGAACGGCGGCGCCGAACTGGACTGGGTAGAACTCCGGAACAACGGCGACGTTGACGCCGATCTCACTGGATGGTACATCAACGATAGCGACGAGAAGGCGCCGAAGGTCAGGATCGAGGGTTCCTGCGTAGTCCCTGCGCGCGGCTTCAAGATAGTCTGGTGCGACAAGTCCTACACGAACTGGGCCACCGACGAGGCGCACGCCAAGCTTGGCATCGGCAAGAGCGGCGGGACGGTTATTCTTGCGGACGCCGCTTCTATGGACGCCATACGCGTGCGGCTGACGGTTCCGCCGCAGATGAAGGACATCTCCTACGGCCTCGGCAGTCGTGAGAACATGGTTCTCTCCACGCTTGATCCGGCGCAGTACCGAGTGGGTTCCGGCGCATGGCGCAATGTCGCCGGCCCCGTCGGAATGCCGGGCGCGACGAATCTCTTCAGAGTCATATCCTATAAGCTCGATTCTTCGACCGCTACGACCATTCCGGCCGTCGAGGCTGCCATCGCGAGCGGGACGTACGCCCCTGTGCGCACCAACTTCGTGGACACCATCGCCTATTCCAACGCCAACAGCTCTGTTCAGACGTCGCCCGAGTTTGCGCCGTACTACAAGCACGTCGGCACGCTCGGCCCGGGCGTGATCACCGGCTCCTACTACGCGTTCCTCTGCGAAGGCGTCGTCTACATTCCGACCGCGACCAACTGGACGTTCAGCGTCGGCTCCGACGACGGATTCTCCCTCAAGCTTTACAACGAGAAGTATTCGTTCGAGTCGGAGTTCCCCGGCGGACGCAGCTATGGCCAGACTCCGGCGATCTTCCGCATACAGGAGCCGGGCGCGTACAATGTGAAGTTGGTGTACTTCCAGGGAACTGGTTCGGCGTCGCTCGACTTCAGCGTGAAGGAGGGCGAGTTCGAGGACTACGAGAACTTCACGCTTGACGGATTCCGCCTCGTTGGACTGCCGGAGAGCGGCATCACCCACGCGGGCGCGTGGGCGGGCCACGCCCTCAACGACGTCTCGGGCGAGATGCTCGGCGTCTCGGATACGCTTGAATGGAAGGCGACGTTCACGCTCGAAGAGGCTCTTGCCTTTGACGACGCCTGCAAGTTCAAGGTGCGTTACGCCGACGGATTCACGGCCCGCGTGAATGGCACGGTCGTCACAAATGCGCTCGCCGCCGGACAGCGTACGCTTGCCGATGCGCTCGTTCCCGCCATCGTGGACGTGCCGAAGTCGCTGCTTGTCGTCGGTGACAACACGGTCGAGATAACGGCCGTCAACGACGCCGTCAACAGCGCGGAGTTCTTGCTTTCCGCAGAGGTCGTCATCACCAAGGCGGACGGGGATCAGGTGTACTTCCGCGTGCCGACGCCTGGTGCGGCGAATACCACCGCCGGCTACGGACCCGCCACGCCGAAGGTCGCTTTCAGCGTACCGCACGGATACAAGACCGAGGCGTTCAGCCTAGAGCTTTCGTGCGCAGAGGCGCCCGGTGAACGGATATACTACACGCTGGACGGCACGTCGCCCACCACGTCCTCCACGCTCTACACCGGGCCGATCGCAATCTCCTCCACCACGTGTGTCCGCGCCGCGATTCCGCAGGACGGTGCCGTGATCCAGCAGGACTCCTCGGCGACGTATCTCTTCCTCGCCGATATTCTCGGGCAGACGAGAGGCGTCGTGCCGGCTGGTTTCCCGGCTAACAAGGCAATCAACAACCAGGCCATGCTTTATGGCATGGATCAGAACGTAGTGAATGGCTCGGACCGCGACAGGCTTCTCAGGGGCTTCACCAATTCCGTCGCCACGATGTCGATAGTCATCGACCCGCACAACCTCTTCGACAGCGTGGAGGGCATCTACGTGAACGCAAAGGCCTGCGACGGAAGGGCGTGGGAGCGCCTGACCATGGTTGAACAGATCGATCCGAAAGACGCTGCCAACGGATTCTCCACGGCGGCGGGCATCCGCATACGCGGTGCGTTCAGCCGCGACCCCAAGTATCCGAAGCACTCGCTCCGTCTCTTCTTCCGCAATGACTACGGCGACGGGCCGCTTGAGTTCCCGCTTTTCGGCGACGAGGGCGCCTCGAAGTTCAAGAAGGTCGATCTTCGCACTTCGCAGAACTACTCCTGGGCAAACGGAGATTCAGGCGATACGTTCGTCCATGAGGTGTTCTCGCGTGACTCGCAGCGTGACATGGGCGATCTGTACACGCGCAGCCGCTTCTACAACCTTTTCATAAACGGACAATACTGGGGCCTCTACCAAACTCAGGAGCGCGGCGACGAGGACTTCGCCGAGACGTACAACGGCGGCGACGCCGATTTGTACGACGTCATCAAGACCTCCCAGCCCGGCTATGTGACCGGCGCCTCCGAAGGCACGGTTGACGCGTGGTATGCGCTCTGGGACATGGCCGTCAACCAGGGCTTCTCGGGTGCGTATGTCGACAACTACCGCAAGGCGATGGGACAGAACCCGGACGGCTCGCGTAATCCCGAATATCCAGTCTACCTCAATCCGACCAACTTGATGGACTACGTCATCAACGCTCACTATGTTGTCGATTCCGACAGTCCGGCCTCGACTGGTTCGAACAAGGCAAACAATCTCTATGCCGTGCGCGATCGCGACGACAACGACGACGGACTTAAGTCGCAGGGTTTCTACTATCTGCGCCACGACGCGGAGCACTCTATGGGCGTGAACACCGACAGGTCCAAGTACTCCGATGATCCGACGCCCTACGGTACGGAACTGCGCAGTGCCACGTTCAAGAATCGTGAAGCCTTCAACCCGTCAGAGCTCCACTACAAGCTCTGCTACAACCCCGAATACAAGATGGCGTTTGCGGACAGGTTCTACAAGCACTGTCTCGCCAAGGGCGGCGCGCTTACGGCGGAGAAGTCGCGTGAGCGCTTCCAGAACCGCATGGCGGAGATCGACGACGTAATCGTGTGCGAGGCCGCGCGCTGGGCGACAAAGGGCCAGACGCGCCAGACATGGCTTAACGCCTGCAATGGCCGACTCGACTTCATCGACAACCGCACGGCGTACATGCTCCAGCAATACCGTGCGCGCGGCTGGTATCCTTCCGTCGCCGCGCCTGCTGCATACGACGCCGATGGCGTCCGCATCGCCCCTGGCACGCAGCTTCCGGATGGAGCGACGGTTAAGCTGATGAGCTCTGAATCGAACGCGGCCTACGCGAACGGCACGGTCTACTATACGCTCGACGGAACCGACCCGCGTGCAGCGGACGGCTCGGTCGCCGCAAGCGCGATTGTGTGCCCGGCTGCGGGCTTTGCGCTTCCGCAGGGCGGCGCGACGGTGAATGCCCGCTACCTTTCGACGGGTGGCGAGTGGAGCGCGCTTGATGTCGCCGCGCTCGCGGCGGAGACGCTAAGCGACCAGGTGCAGGGCATTCGCGTCGCGGCAGTCTATTCCAACACGCTGGACGGCGGCGGAGATGGTTCGGAATTCATCATCCTCACGAACCTCCTCGACCATTCCGTCTCGCTCGAAGGCCTGCGCTTCACCTGCGCGAAGACCGGCGACGCGCCGAAGGTCGATGTCACGCTCGGTGCGGGACTCGAAATCGCGGCTGGTGGAACCATGAAGCTCACGAAGGCGGACAACTGGCCGTCCGCGAAGATCACGAACGGCGCTGTTGACATGCTGATGTATGATTCCGAAGGCGCGACAATCCAGACGCTCCACTTCGAGGCGTCTTGGTGGAGCAACGCTTGCAAGGGCACGGGCGCATACTTCATTGCGCTTGAGTTTGGCGATACGTTGACGACGGATTCGCAGTGGACGTATCCGTCCGACCAGGTAATTGGCGTCCGTGTCGCGGCGGTCTATTCCAGTACGGCGGATGGCGGCGGCGACGGCTCCGAGTTCATCGTTCTCACGAACCTGTTGAACCGTACTGTGTCGTTGGAGGGACTGCGATTCACCTGCACCAAAACTGGAGATGCAACGCCGAAGGTCGATGTCACAGTCGGCGCGGGACGCGAAATCGCTGTGGGCGGAACGGTCACGTTCACTAAGGCGGACGACTGGTCGGTGTCTGGTGCGAAGATCACGAACGGCGCCGTCGATATGATGGTGTACGATTCCGACGGCGCTGTCGTCCAGACGCTCCACATCGACGCTGGCTGGTTCCCGGTTGGCTACAGCAACAAGGGCAAGCCCATCGGTGCATGCGACGGCACGGGCGCGCACTTCATCGCGCTTGACTTCGGTGAAACGGTGACGACTGAAGCGCAGTGGAAGCCGTCGTTCATACCGCCCGCCTCGACATCCGCAGGATACGAGGTGGTCAAGGCGGCGGCTGCGGACAACCGCATCCGTCTCTGGCTTGACGGTCTTGCGGCAACGGCGCAGGGCATGGAGTCTGTCACGAATTTCGCAGGAACGGCAGCGGCCTTGGCAGAATGCTACCTCGTGAACGTGCCGTTGGAGACGGAGCCGGAAATTGAGCTTGAGATACCGTCCATCTCGTTCGACGCAAACGGCCATGTTGTCATCGGTGGCAAACTGACGCTGCACGACGTCGAGTCTGGTGGGCGCACGATAAACGGCGTGTTCAAGCTCTACCATGCCGCGACGTTGGAGGAGTTGAACGGCGCAGGCGCAACCATCAAGTCGCTGGGCAGCGACTACCCGATTCCCGAAGAGGACCGGAAGGTCGATAAGTTCGGTGACAGCCGCTTCTATCAGCTTAAGATCGAGTAAAATCAAGTCATCAGCCGTATCCGCAATACGTTTGGGCTCCACTGTCGCCGACGCGACTTTCCTTGCCGACGTCAACTTCCGGCGAAATCCAGTTTATTCCCGGGAGTGCGGTATGGTATTATGTTCGTGAATTGACGAGGTGTGTCCCATGAATAAACTGATGATTTCAATTGGATGCTTGCTGATGGTGTGCTGCTCGGGGTGTCTTTTGTATTCACACTGCAGGTATTCAGAACGTGCTGATGCGGCTCGTGCGTTGCCGGTGGGCGCCAAGGCGAGGCCGGGGCGGATTTACTTTGTGAGTTTTCCGGAGAATAGGCTGGCTTTTTCGATTTTGGGATGGCGTCCGAATGTCGGTCATGCGGCGTTGGTGACGAGAGACGATTCGGGGTTGGTCACGCAATATGACTATGGATGGTTTGTGGGGCATGGAGGCGGAAGGCCAGCCGACGCAATAGGGTATGTGGACGATAGTCCGAGTTATGGAGTGGTGAGGAGCAAGACTTTCTCCGAAAAGCAGACTAACGATGCCGAAGTCGCGCGGATGGTGCTTGACGGCATGGCTGGTTATGGCGACAAGATTGAGCTTTGGGCGAAGGATGTTGACGACATCGGCGTTGCCGAGCGTTACATGGAGCAATTGGCAGACGACGAGAAGCGCGGATCGATGGCGTGGCGATGCTGGCAGATCGGGGGCTATCGTTGCGGCAATGTCACGCGGCAGGCGTTTGACGCGGCTCGCGGAGAAGGGCACTTCCTTGATTTGCTTTTGGGAGGCTTTCCGGGCGCCGACGCACCCAGCGTCGGAACCGAGAAAACGGTATACTCAAAAAAACACGAGTAAATGCCGCTTACACTTGACTCTCGTTCATTCTGCGGTGTATAATACTCACGTGAAAAGATTAGTTGCGGTTTTGGATTGCATAAGGTGGATTGCCGGC